>Ga0272446_1007640_pt1 | contig 10681 bp, 9 predicted proteins | sample YNPCB0061_FD_194587 | JGI IMG/M metagenome (GOLD analysis project Ga0272446, IMG submission 194587) | Hot spring microbial mat communities from Yellowstone National Park, WY, United States - YNP-CB-006-1 | ecosystem: Environmental > Aquatic > Thermal springs > Hot (42-90C) > Sediment | place...
GCCAGCGTGCCCGTGCTCGCCGCCCGGCCGGCAATCCGGTGGAGCCGCCGCGCCTCGCCCCGGGCCAGCGCAGCGCCCAGCCCGGCCAGCAGCAGCACGAGCCCGCCGAACTGGTTCCAGCTCAGCCCCGCCGTCGGCAGCGCCCACCGGCCGCCCGTGGTGGCGCTGCCGCCCGCAAACGCCCCGGACGGCCGGACGTCGAAGAACGTCCGCGCGTCGTCTGCATCCGCCCGCCGGACCTCGACCTCCACCCGCCATCTCCCTTCGAGCGGGAGGTACGGCCCCTGTCCGCTGAACTCCCCCGGCCCGTCGGGCGAGAGCACCAGCGTCGATGGGCCGAGCGACTGGTCCTCCTGGTACCGGAACGTCAGCCGTACGAACTGCGCCGCTGCGGGTGCTCCGCCGGCACCGGCGAGCCGTACGCGGAACGTATTCAGCCCGGTCTGGTTCGGGTCGATGGAGAGCGTCACCCGGAGGTCGTTCGCAGGCGCGGTCATCTCGAACGGCCGGCGCTCCGGCTCGATGACGATTGAGCGGCTGGTCGTGGTCTGGCTCATCAGAGCGGCGGCGCCCACGACCAGCAGCCCGGCCGCCAGCTCCGCCGCCGCAGTCAGCATGAACCGCCGCGGCTCACCCCGCCGCTCCTCCATCAGCCGCACGCGCCCCCGCCGGGCGTTGTACAGCGCGATTCCGAGCAGCGGGACGATCAGCGCGAGCTTCGCCAGCAGAACGAGCCCGTAGCGCGTCTCCGTAAGTTTGGCCGTGCTGTCGATGTGCACCAGCGCCCCGAGGAGGCCGCTCGCCAGCAGGAGGAACACCATCGCCGAGGCCAGCCGCGTGAACCGGCGCATCAGCGCGCGCCACGGAGCATGCCGCTGCCCGAACCGGGCGGCAACGACCGCCCCTGAAACCGCCCCCAGCCAGGCCACGGCAGCGCCGGCGTGCGCCGCGTCGATCGCCATCGCCCAGCCGCTCCCCGGGACCGCGGCCGCGTGGCTCGTCGCCGTGAACGTCCAGAGCGACCCGCCGACCGCGCCCAGCAGAGCCCACGACGCGGCCCGAGGGTGCCGTGAATGCAGCGCAGCAGCAGCCCCGGCGGCAGCCGCCAGCGCGGCCCGCGCCAGCCAGTACCGCCCGAAGCGGGTGTCGACCATCGCCTCGGCCGCCGGCAGGCCGCTGTACGTGTCCAGCAGAAGGGCCAGGCTGAGTCCGGCCGCCCCGATCGCCGCACCTGCCCCGAGTAGCGCCGCTCCGCGCAGTCCCCGCCGGGCGCCGGCCGGGGCTTCGGGCCAGAGCAGCGTGACCGTCGCCGCTCCCGCCAGGAGAATCAATCCGAGCAGGGCCAGGGACCGCACCGCCGTCCCGTCGGCCCGGCCCAGCCGGTCGGCGCTCGAACTCCCGCCGCGGACCAGGTTCGTGCCCCCAGGCACCGAGCCGTCCGGGTTCAGCACCGTGAACGGGTACGACCCCGAGAGTGCGTGCCCGTCCACCAGCGACACGTTGTTCCAGACGACGTTGTAGATGCCCGGCTCGAGCGCGGGCAGCGTCGCGCGCATCCGCGACCCGGTCACCACGGTGTCGCCGATGGCGACTTCGCGCCCCGTGGCGTCGAGCAGGCGGATGCGGCTCGCCCGCCCGTCGATCGGCTCCGTGAAGTCCAGGATGACTTCCTTTGGCGGCTGCCGCAGGAAGGCGTTTGCGGCCGGCTCCGAGGACCGCAGCGCCGCATGCGCCGCAGCCGGCTGGCCGCCCGGCGGCCAGAGGGCAACGGCCGCCAGCACCGCGAGGAGCAGCGCCAGGGTACCCCGCCTCATTCCCCCCGCCTGCTGAGCACCACGCCCGCGCCCAGTCCGACCACGAACAGCCCACCGCCGACGGCGGCAACCAGCACCCAGCCCACCTCGCCGCTCCCCCCGGCTGCGGAGATGCCGGTCACCCCCGCCGGAGCGGCCGGCCCGCCGCCCAGCAGCGTCTCCTTCAGCAGCTCCCGCCCCGGGCTCGGCGTGGCCGCCGGGTCGACCCGGAAACGGAGCTCTCCGGTGGCCGTGTCGCCGTCGTCCGCGCTCAGCGTCCGCCACCGCACGGTGTATTCGCCCGGCGGCAGGTCGGCCGGCAGCCGCACGCTGAGCCGCCGACGGTCGTTCGGGTCGATGACCGCTGGCTCGCGCGTGACCTCGTTCCCGCCGGCATCGTACACGTCGATGTCGTTCGCACCCGCCTGCCGGGCCATCTCCTGGGTCATGACCAGGACGACCTCGGCCGGCGGCGCGTTCAGCACCGCTCCTTCGCCCGGGCTCGCACGCTCCGGCTCCGCGTGTGCGAACGCCGCAGCGAACCACCCAACGGCAGCGAGCCCGGCAGCCGCAGCCGCAAGCCATCGCATAGCCACCAGTCTAGGCCCACGGTACCGCTGCACAAGCGAACCGGCGGACACCTGCGTCTGTCTTGACCCGCTCCTGACGGACCGGCCCGGCGAGCTCGCCGGGCCGGCCGAAGGGGAAGCGCGTGATGCGCCGGTCAGCCGCGCGGCAGGCCCAGCCCGCGGGTCGCGATGATGTTCCGCTGGATCTCGCTCGTCCCGCCCGCGATGGTCGACGACACCGTCTGCAGATAGCTGCCCGGGGCGCGGCCCTTCATCGGCGCCTCCCTGCCGGTCAGCAGCGCCGAGGTCCCGAGCAGCTTCATCGCGGTCCGTGCAATCCGCTGGCTCAGCTCCGTGTTGAACAGCTTTGCGATTGAGGCTTCGTGGTTCGGCACGCGGCCCGCCGCCTGGATGCTGATCACCCGGTAGCTCAGCATCTTCGCCGTCGCGGCTTCGATCCACCGGTCCGCGAATTCGGAAGCGAACGCCGCGCTCGCGCTCGCCGTTACCGGCTGACCTCGGTGCTCCTTCCAGAACCGCAGGTAGTACTCCAGCGTCTGCCGCTGGCCCACTGCGTTCCCGATCGACGAGCGCTCGAAGTCGAGCGTCGTGGTCCCGATGTACCACCCGCGGTTGATCTCGCCGACGACGTTCCGCGCGGGCACCCGCACGTCCTCGAAGAACACCTCGTTGAACTGGTGCCCGCCCGCCATGTTGATGAGCGGCCGTACGGTGATCCCCGGGCTCTTCATATCAACGAGGAAATAGGTAATCCCGCGGTGCTTCGGCGCGTCCGGGTCCGTCCGGGCCAGCATGAACATCCAGTCAGCGTTATGCGCCCCCGACGTCCAGATTTTCTGCCCGTTGATGATGAAATCGTCGCCGTCGCGGACCGCGCGGGTTTGCAGGCTGGCAAGGTCGGAGCCGGCGCCGGGCTCGCTGTAGCCCTGGCACCACTGCACTTCGCCGCGCAGGATGGCCCCAAGGTGCTCCCGCTTCTGCTCCTCGTTGCCGTGGATGATGAGCGTGGGGCCGATCATCGAAACGCCCATGCCCCCGACCTGCGGCGCCCGCGCCTCGGCGAACTCCTCGTTCATGATGAACTGCTCCATGACGCCGAGCCCGGCGCCGCCGTACTCCTTCGGCCAGGCTGGCGCAATCCACCCTTTCTTCGCGAGCTTGTCGCGCCACTCCTTCAGCACGCCGCCCCGCTCGCGTGCCAGCTCCATCGGGTTCGCATCCGGGTCGATCTTCGGCCGCTCCTTCTCCAGGAACTCGCGCACTTCGGCGCGCCATGCCGCCTGCTCGGGGGTGTCTCGGAAGTCCATCGCCTTCTCCTGCCGTGTCGTTGAGGGGCTGCGCGAACACTAGCAAACGGCAACCCTGACGTAAAGGGAAAGGTCATCGGCGGCACGCAAACGCCGTGCAGCCGCGTTCCCCGGCGCGTAGACTGCGCACGCATTCGCATCCCCAACGAAAGGACGCCCGCCATGAAAGTTGGTTCTGGATTCGGCGGCACCTGGCTCACCGCTGTCCCCGACCAGGCGCGCCACGCCGAAGAGCTCGGCTACGACTTCGCCAGCACCCCGGAAACCCAGCACGACTCCATCCTCGCGGCTACCCTCGCCGCCTACTCCACCGAAAAGCTCGAAATCCAGACGAGCGTCACCATCGCCTTCCCCCGCAGTCCCACGGTCCTCGCCATGGAGGCCTGGGATATTCAGCACCTCAGCAAGGGCCGCTTCGTCCTCGGCCTCGGCTCGCAGGTCAAGGGCCACAACCAGCACCGCTTCAGCGTCGACTGGCCCGGCGCCCCGGCCACCCGGATGAAGGAGTACATTAAGATGCTCCACGCCGTCTGGGACTCCTTCCAGGACGGCAAAAAGCCGGAGTTCATCGGGAAGTACTACCACTTCACCCTCATGACCCCGAACTTTAATCCGGGGCCCATCCCCTACCCCCGCCCGAAGGTCGGCCTCGCCTGCGTTGGCGACGCGATGGCCCGCGTGGCCGGCGAAGTCGCCGACGTTGTCATGCCCCACGGCTTCATGACCGACAAGTATATGCGCGAAGTGGTCCTCCCGAACGTCGCCATCGGCCTGAAGCGCTCCGGGCGGACCTGGCAGGATATCGAAATTGCCGGCGGCGGCTTCACGGTCTTCGGCGAGACCGAGTCGGAGATCGAGCAGGGGCTCGAACGCCTCCGCCAGCCGATTTCGTTCTACGGGTCAACCCGCTCCTACCACGAGGTGTTCGAGGTCCATGGCCTGAAGAGCCTGGGCATGCAGCTGCACGAGCTCTCTCTCCAGGGCAAATGGGACGAGATGCAGCGCGTCATCCCCGAGGATGTCCTCCGCGTCTTTGCCCAGACCTCCACCTACGACAAACTGCCCGAGTTCGTGGCCAACCACCGCGAATACGCCTCGCGCATCACGCTGCCCCTGCCAGCCTCCACCCCTGAGCAGCGCGAGCGCGCGAAGTACATCATCGAGCAGGTGAGGAAGGTGCAGGTGCCCCGCGTCCCCCGCGGCCTCGAGGACCTCTCCGCCATCCCCGACCGGCCGAAGGCGACCGCCTGACGGCCCATCCCGGCCCGGCGCCTGCCGCGTAGGATCGGTGCATGCCCACGCGATCCTGGCGCCGGGCCGGTGCAGCGCTGCTCACCCTGGCGGGCGCGGCGGCACTCGCCTTCGCCGCCTTCGACCGCGCCGGCGAGTTCGCCCTCATCGAACGCCCCTGGGAGGCCTCGGCGCTCAACTGGGCGGCGCTCCTCGGCCTCGCCGGCGCCGTGCTCACGCCCCGGTCCGGGTTGGCTGCAGGTCTCATCGCTCTCGCGGCCGCCTGGGCCGCCCTCGTCATCAGCCGCCTCGGCGAGGTTCCGAATCTGGTCCTCGTTGGTGCAGCCCTGCTCGCCCTCGCCGGCCTCCTGGCGCTCGCCGGGTCGCTGCGTCGGCGCCCCCGCCGGACGCTCCTGGTGCTCGCGCTGGGCGGCTCCTCGGTCGCCCTGCTGACCGTCGCCGGCATCCGCATCCATGGCGTCTACCTTGGTCCCACGCATCCGTCTTCGCCCCTCCGGCCGCAGCCCGTGGACCTGGTCGAATGGGCCTGGGCAGGCGCCGTTACGCCGACCTCGTTTGCGGTGACCGCCCAGCTGGCGGAACCTGCGCGCGCCGCCGACCCCTCCGCGCTCGCCCTCGTGGTTCGCGCCGCATCCGATGGCGCTGTCGTCGGCCGGTTCGCTCCCGCCCGGATCAGCCCGGCCGGTGTCGCCCGGTTCGAAGCCGCCGGTCTCGAGCCCGGCGCCCGGTATCGCTGGGCCGTCGCCGTCGACGGCCGCGAAGACCGGTACCGCACCGGCACACTCCGGACGTTCCCCGTCGGCCCGGCCAGCTTCACGATTGCGTTCGGAGCCTGCGCCTCGACCGGCTCGAACGGCCAGGTCTTCGACCGCATCCGCGAAGCGGAGCCCCTCCTTTTCATCCACACCGGCGACTTCCACTACGCGGATATCGACGCCAACGACGCGGCGGCAATTCGCCGCGCCTACGCCCGGTCGCTGCGGGCACCCGCCCAGCAGGCGCTCTGGCTCACTGCACCCGTCGCCTACACCTGGGACGACCACGACTACGGCGGGAACGACGCTGACCGCACCACCGCCTCGCGCGACGCCGCCCGTTCCGTCTACCGCGAAATCGTGCCCCACTACCCGCTGCCTTTCGATGGCCCCATCGCCCAGGCGTTCACCGTCGGGCGGGTGCGCGTCATCCTCACGGACAGCCGGTCCGAACGCGCACCCTCCAGCGCCCCCGACGGCCCGGGCAAGAGCATGCTCGGCGACGTTCAGCTCGCGTGGTTGTTCGACGAACTCCTCCGCGCCCGCGATACCGCGGCGCTCATTGTCTGGGTCAACAGCGTCCCGTGGATCTCGTCGTCGGCCGGCGGCGACGACTGGGGGGCCTACGCCGAAGAGCGCCGCCAAATCGCCGACTTCATCGTCGAGCACGGGATCCGCAACCTCGTGATGCTCAGCGGCGACGCCCACATGCTCGCCGCGGACAGCGGCGCGAACAACCGCTTCGCCGCCGGCGGCGCCGGTCCGGGCTTTCCCGTCTATCACGCCGGCGCCCTCGACCGGCGCGGTTCGGTCAAAGGCGGCCCCTACAGCGAGGGCGCCCGCCCCGGCGGCGGCCAGTTCGGCCTCCTCGCTGTCGACGACCGCGGCGACGCCATCGAAGTCACCTTCAGCGGTCGCAACTGGCGCGGCGAAGAACTCATCCGCCACGCCGTCACGTTTGCCGTCGAGCCGTAGCCGGCGCCCGGCGCCCGGTGTACCCTCCGGCCGTGCCGCTCACTGTCCGGCTGGTCAACCAGCGCACCGGCGAAACAGTCGCCGGGCGTGTCAGCATCGCCGATTCCTTCTGGAGCCGCTTTCGCGGCCTCATGTTCCGCCGGCCGCTCGAGCCCGGCGAGGGGCTGTGGATTGAGCCCTGCTCCTCCATCCACATGCTCGGCATGCGGTTTGCAATCGACGCCGTCTTTCTCGACCGCGACGGCCGGGTCCTGAAAGTCGCCCGCGGCGTCCGCCCATGGCTCGGGCTGGCAGCTGCGCGCGGCGCCCGGGCGGTCATCGAACTCCCCGCCGGCTCCGCTGCCGCCATCAAGCCCGGCGATCGCCTCGAGACGGTGCCAGCTTCCTAGCCGCTCTCGCAGCCGATGCCGTCGCCGTCGCTGTCGAAACGGTGCGGGTCCGGCGGCCGTACCGGGAACCTGCGGTAGGGGATATTTTTGCAGTCCAGGTCGGGCGGTGGCGGGGGAATGCAGACTGTCGGGTACGACGGGTCGCACCGTCCCGAACCGCCCGGCGGGGATGTCGGCGTAGGCCAAGGCGGCCTGCTCGTGGCCGTGGGCGTCGGCTGGGGCGGACGCGGAGTCGGCGTCGCCGTCGGGGGCGGAGGCGGCGTGGTCGGCGTCGCAGCCGCCTGGCCGGCCGGCCGCGCTGGGGTTGCGGTCGCTGTCGGGGTGGGCGAAGGCCGCGGACGTGTGACGCCGGGTGCCGTCGGCGTCGCGGTCGGGGTCGGTGTGGCAGCGGGCGTCGCCGAACGGCTCTCTGCCGGCGCAGCGCCGACGGTCGCCTCACGCTGCCCGGACGCAGTGCCGGCCGCGCCTGGTTCCGTCTCACCGGCGCCGCCGCAGGCTGCAGCGACCAGTGCCAGGGCGCCTGCCGCCATAACGAGGCATTCCTTCACGTCATCAATCCTAAGCGCCATGTCAAGCCGGCACGGCCGAAAAGAACGAGAGCGGGGCGCTCAGCAGGGCGCCCCGCTCTGCGAATCCGCGCGGTGAGGCCGTCGCTACTGCTGGACCGGCGTCTCCTTCGAATTCCCCCACTCGGCCCACGAGCCGTCGTAGACCTTGTTCCCCTTGCCGAGCCCGACCAGCCGGAGCGTGAACAGCGAGTGGGCCGCCCGCACGCCGGTCTGGCAGTAAGTGATGACCTGGGTGTCCTTGGTGATGCCGACCTTCGCGAACTGCGCGCGCAGCTGGTCCGCCGGCTTCCAGACCTTCGGGTCCGTATCCGTCAGCGATGCCTGCCAGTCGAGGTTCACGGCGTTCGGGATATGGCCGCCCCGTGCGGCGCGCACGTCTGCGCCCGTGTACTCCGCCTGCGTCCGGGCGTCGAGGATCACCACGTTCGGGTCCGGGTTTGTCGCCTTCTGCTTGACGTAATCCAGCGCGCAGATCACATCGGGGTTCGGCTTCGCGACAAACTTGGCCGGGGTCGGGTTCGGCACCTCCTTCGTCACCGGCCGCCCCTCCTTTTCCCACTTCGCCCAGCCGCCGTTCACCACGCGTGCCTTCGGGTGGCCGTAATAGTCGAGCACCCACCACAGGCGCGTCGCCCAGAGTCCGGTGCCGTCGTCGTAGATCACGACCTCCTTACTGGTGTCGATGCCAAGCGCCCCGGCCTTCTCAGCGAAGAGGCTCTCCCTGATGACGTAGAGCTTCTCGTCCGGGTCCTTCAGCGCAGCCTGGTCGTACCAGACCGCACCCGGGATGTGGCCGGCCTCGTATGCCTCCTTCTTGCGGATGTCCACGATGACCAGCGAGGGGTCGCCGAGCTTCCCGGCGAGCCAGTCGGTTTCGGCCAGCAGGTCCGGTTCGGCGTAGCCGGCCGGCTGACCTGCGGTGTCGGCGCTGGCCGGTCCACCGCCAGTCGTGTCGTCATCGTCGCCGCCGCACGCCGCCGCCAGCGGCAGCGCCAGCAGCACTGCGAGTGTCAGCCCCAGCAGGGGCAGCCGCCGTCGCAATCCGTTCAGCATTTCCGGTTCTCCTTCGGTTAGCCCTTCGAAAGTTCTGCAGCGCGGCGCGCAATCTCCGCGAGCGCCTGTTTCTGGTCGAGCGTGCCTTCGGCCGGTTCGAGGCGGATGCGCCACGTGCCCCGGCCCGCAGGCTCAATGGTCGAGCGGTAGTTCAGCTTCGCCCCCTCCCACGGCACCGTCGAAAGCGCGGGCGCGTGGTCGGTCAGCACCTCGAGACACTCGCCCGCGGGCAGCTTCGCGAGCGCCTCTCGCGCCTTCATCGCCGGGTAGGGGCACATCTCCCCCCGGACGTCCAGTTCCATCGTTCCCTCCTTGCCCATCGTTTACGGGAGCCGCCGGATCAGCGCGACGCCGATCCAGGCGCCCCCGAAGAGCGCAATGCCGTACACCCAGCCGGCCAGCGCCAGCGAGGGGACCGACGAGAAGAACGCCCCGATCGTGCACCCAATCGCGATGACCGAGGCGTACCCCATGAGGAGGCCGCCAGCCGCGGCCTGCACATACCGGCTCCGCTGGCGCGGCCGCCGGAGACGAAACTCGCCCGAAAGCACCGATGCGGTGAACGCCCCGGCAACCAGCCCGAGCATCGTGGCCGTCCGCACCGTAAACCACTTCTCGGCCCCGCCCGGCGTGCAGCCCGCCAGCAGCTCGCTGCCCTTCAGCGGCAGCGCGCCCGCATCGAACCAGCCGAGCACGTTGTCGGCCCAGAGCGAAATCCCGCCGGTTACACCCAGCGGCACCTGCAGCCCGAGCGCGAACACCGAAATAACCGCCAGGGCGACCGCCCCGGTCGTGTAGCTCCACCCGTGGCCGCCCCAGACCCGCTCCCAGCCCTGGCGCAGCTGCTCACGCAGTCCGAAGGCCGGCTCCGGCGGCGGTGCAGGGAACTCCGGCATCTTCGGGGTGCGCGACTCCCACCACAGCACGAGGACGTACAGCCCAGCCAGCGCCGCCAGTGTCAGCGCCAGCGCCGCCGGGTAGCCGCCCAGTTCGGCCGGGAGCCAAACGGCGGTCCGCTCGCGGATGTCGTTGTCGTACCACCAGGCCCACTGGCGGTTGGCGACGATGGTCCCCGCGACGATGCCCGCCATCGCCACCCACGAGGCCACGTACCCTTCGCCCATCCGCCACAGCGACCCCGAGACGCAGCCGCCCGCCAGCACCATGCCCACGCCGAACAGCACGCCGCCCACGACGGTCGCAATGCCGACCGGCTGGATGTGCGGCCCGGCCGGTGCAATGCCGAACCCGGGGTCCGGCGCCAGCCGTGCCTCGAGGAACACGAAGCCCACAGTGGCAACGGCCAGCCCGACCAGGATCGCCCGGAACAGGCGCCCGTCCCCGAGGAGAATCAGGTCGCGGAATGCCCCGGCAAAGCAGAGACGGCTCCGCTGCAGAACCACGCCGAACGCCACGCCGATGAGCCAGAAGGCGCCGATGGCAAAACCCCGCTGGTCCAGGAGCAGCCAGGCGGCGGCGATCGCGGCTCCGAGGGCCAGCGGCTTCACAGGGAGGCGGGTAGCGGTCGAGGGAGCGGCAGGGGTGATCGTTGTCACGCCCTGTAAGCTAATGAAGTTGAGCTACTCAGTCAACTTCGATCGCTGGTACCGCCCGGCCGAACCCTCGGGCGGTGTTCCGCACGAACACAGGGAGCAAAACTGCATTGCCGGAGCAAAGCGGCTTCTTGGGCCGTAACCGATGCAGGAACGGAATAAGGTGGTAGCAGGGGGGAGGCTCGAACTCCCGACCTCACGATTATGAGTCGTGCGCTCTGACCGGCTGAGCTACCCTGCCCCGTCTTTCCCAATCTACCACGACCCGTTCTTCTGCGGCAGCGCCGGCACGGCTCACACCCCGCCGGCTGCCCCCTATCCGTCCACCCGCTCCGTCCGCCACCGCACGCCGCCGGCGTCAAAGTCCACAATCACGCACAGCCCCGCGCGGCGGTTTGCGTCGCTCAGCGGCATCGGCGCACCCGAGTAGACCGCCGTCACCCCAT
>Ga0272446_1007641_pt1 | contig 10680 bp, 4 predicted proteins | sample YNPCB0061_FD_194587 | JGI IMG/M metagenome (GOLD analysis project Ga0272446, IMG submission 194587) | Hot spring microbial mat communities from Yellowstone National Park, WY, United States - YNP-CB-006-1 | ecosystem: Environmental > Aquatic > Thermal springs > Hot (42-90C) > Sediment | place...
CGCAGGATTTGCAGCGGCAGGTGGAGGCGTTGCAGGCGGCGCTGACCGATGAACGCCAGGCAGCGCAGGATTTGCAGCGGCAGGTGGAGGCGTTGCAGGCGGCGCTGACCGATGAACGCCAGGCAGCGCAGGATTTGCAGCGGCAGGTGGAGGCGTTGCAGGCGGCGCTGACCGATGAACGCCAGGCAGCTCATCGACGGATAGAACAACTTGATTTTGAGCTACGCCAGATGCGTGAGTTTACTGATCGCCTTCGATCAATTCTGCGAGTATAGTACTTTAGGAACCAGCGAGGCATAAAAATGAGCAGGTATTATGTACTGTCCGAGGTCAGCTTTCTTCAAAAGTCTGTAATCATGGAGTCGTTTGTTGATCCGTGGGGGGAAAGTGACACGCTTTTAGGCGATATCTCTAGCCGAGGTCTCTATGATGAAAACCAAAGTCTGGCTTATTGGTGCTATCTCGCTTCAAAAGTTCCGAATGATGAATGGATGATGGTAGATGTCGGAGCATACTCGGGTCTCTGGTCTCTACTGGGAGCAAGATTTTTGTCCCACGGATCTATCGTTGCACTGGAAGCCTCACCTGTCACCTACAGTCGTCTGGTGAAAAATATTCTGCTTAACTCGCTGGATGTAGTAATTGTCGCATTGTTATTTGCGAGATTCTGAGTAACGAGAGCCTAAGTTTTTGCAGAGATTTTCTCGCTAAATACAAGTATGACGTTTTTGACATACCAGGCGAGAGAAACTTTTTGTTCATCCCAAAAGAAAAAGTTTCTCTTATCGATGAGATGGGTAAGTTTATCGCTACCCAGGAAGCGTGTCTGCATAGACGTAAACTTGTGAGTATTGATGTAACATTATCGGAAGATCGCGCTGGTCTCCTCCGTGTTCAGGAGTATGCTCACATTGAGTATAATAATAAATTTTCTGAAAGCAATCACAGAGGTGAACCCATGGAACCGGTACAACTCAATGCTGGAGAGTTACAGCAGATAGTTAATGCGACGCAGGCGATCGTACAGGAACTGGATACGATCAAACGTTCGCGAACCTATCGGATTGCGAAGCGACTTCGAGGGACATTTCCAGGTCGGGTTGTAGCAAAGGTATGGAAGTTGGCGTCTCTATCGCGCCAGATATATGTTCAAACCCGTAGTCGTCTGGTTGCAGCGAAGCGATCTGGTCTTTCTGTTATACGCCAGCAGGTGCCTGAACTGAGCACAAAGATGATAGGTCTGGTTCGTCCCGTTCAGTCAGACTATGCTCGGTTGAAGGTCGTTGGGCGAAATCCAAACAGTCAGGGCGCTGAGTTATGGATACTCGCCGCCAAGAATAGCAAGGGCTTTGTTGAATTGAACTCGATCAATCTTTATGGCTCATGGTCAGTAAGAGAAGGTCTGGGCTACCAGGGTCGGCTGGCGCTGGTGTGTTCGCAGGATGGCTGGGCAGACATTCCCTGCTCTGATGACACAAGGGTTATGCTTTTGCGCCATCCCTGGAGTGGTATCGTTGAAATATGTTCAAATAGCTGTTGTCGTCGCTTTGATCTCTACAAAGCGCAGTCAGACCACATTATTGTTTCACTAGCAGATCTTGAAGTCAGGGACGGGTTGCCACTGAGTGAAAACTCTGTTCGTTCGAACTTCGATTTTAGTCTTGTTCAGAATGGATCAAGCCTTAATGCTCCCATTGCTGTCGTCAACCCAAGCTGGCGAGGAGTCTATAGTTCAACGAAAAACTTATTTGATTACGTTCTAGAAGTTCCAGACAGCTTAGATGAAGGGTCAGGACTTTCCTATGCACGGATGCTGTCCGGAACAGGATGTCCTGTCGTTGTTATTCAGGGTTTTCCACATTCTTATCACTACCTTGTCACTTCAATGCGTCGCCTGGCTCCCAAGGTTCGTATTGCTGTTTTATGGCATGGGACATTTCTACAACATCATTATGATTTTGATTGGCAAAGCTTTCGTTCAGTTGATCGTCTTTACCGCGAAGGCATTATATGGAAAGTGGGCTTTGTTAAGCAAAGAATGGCAGAAATTATGGCGAATCGAGGGATGAGAACGGGTTTTGTGCGAAACTTTGTGCGAGATATACCTGAGAGACCATCTGATCCACTCCCTGAAGGACCGCACTTTGGGATGTGGTTTCTCTATTCAGGTCCGCTCAAGAATCAGTTAACGATGCTTGCCGCCATATCGACATTTTCTCAGTCCAAGACTCACATTTCTGGAGCGGATGAGCGTTTGATTGAATTTATTAGATTTATGGAAATTGGCGCACATATAGTAGACAAAGTCGTGGATCAGCGGTTGATAAAATTCTATCTTTCAAAGATGCACCTTAATCTATACGTCACGCTGACTGAGTGCGCCCCTATGTTGCCTTTGGAAAGCCTGTCTGTCGGTGTTCCCTGTCTCATGGGTCCTTCGAACTATTACTTCGATGATTATGATTACTTGCGAGAGCGTCTGATTGTTCCACAACCGGATGATGCAGGTCTCATCGCTGATTATATGCAACGGGCTCTTGAAGAGCGGTCTGATATCATTGCTGCGTATAAGAAATTCGCTCCTGACTATAATCTCCTGGCAATGAAGTCTCTGGCTGACTTTGTTGAACTTGATCTTACTCCAAAGTGCATATGAGTCGTATTTGCTTTGTCACGTCTGAAATCGCCCCGACGACACGGGGTGGTTGTGGTAGTCTGTTGTTTCACGCCGCCAGATTTCTGTTGGAGCGACAGCATGAGGTTATTTTCGTCCTTGATCTTCCGGTTGATTATTTCGATAGATTTCAGAACCAGGATCGTTTCCTCTTGCCTCATCCTGAACACTGCCGGGCTTATCACGTTGATAGCATCGTCGCAGGAAGTGATCCAGGTCAGCATTTATTTGCTTCTCCTGATGCCTGGCGTTCATATCGCTACCATCTGGCATGCAGTTATGTTGCAAGAATGGAGAGACCAGATATCATTGAGTTCCATGACTTTCTGGGTATCGGTCACTATGCTCTGACTATGAAAGTCGCGGGGATTGACCACCTTAACAGCCATATCGTCGTAAGAACACATAGTTCCGTGGAGGTTATGGATATCTTAGGTCCTGATCACTCTATCTCCGCCTGTGATCATTTCGTGTATGATCTCGAGAGAAGCGCTCTTCAACTCGCCGAAACTGTTCTGTGTCCCTCGTTCGAGTACCTTGATCTTGCTTATCGTCCGTTTTACCCGGCGTGGTTCGGTAATGTTCAAGAATCTCAGCCCCCACTCTCTCCACCCTTTTGTCGATCTGGTGAGAGCAATAATGCTGATATTGTTTTATTTTATGGTCGCGTATTTTCGATAAAGGGGGTGGATATATTTGTTAATGCAGCGGTTCAGATGTTAAGCTCTTGTTGCAACGTCCGCTTTTTTATCGTCGGTTATGACTCACGTCACTCTCCAGATGGAAGTCCGACTTACGAACAGTTCCTGAGAAAGCAAATACCGCAACATCTCCAATCTTTTTTCACCTTCACCGGTCAGATTACCCATAAAGAACTTGAAGAGATGATTCCAAGAGTGCGGTTCGCAGTTTTTCCGAATATTTACGAATCATTCTGCTACGCTGCCCATGAACTTTACTCTGCCGGAGTTCCTTTGATTGTGTCAGATATTCCGGCATTTAGACCTTTTTTCAGACACGAAGAAAATGCATTAGTCTTCGATGGCACTGTTGGGGATCTGGTGAATAATATGGTAAGGCTATGGAACGACCCGGATTTGCGTCGTCGTCTTTCTTTGCCATATCGAGTCCTGGATCGGCCGCTTGGTAATATTTATGAGCGCCCACCACAAGGAAGCTGGATAAGCAGCGTCTCAAGTTCTCGTGAAGAGTTTTCGTTGCTTATTGGGATTATCGGCTCTTCTGACGATCAATTCAGGATTACTCTTGATAGTTTGAACTATTCTGACCTATGTAACGTCAAAGTGATTTGCCTTCGTTCTTCTTTATCTTGTTGCAATACGCACGATGCAGGTCAGGCCTGGATGCTCGGTCGGTTGTTTTGTTTGACCCTGCCAGATGGCTCAGCTCTTTTTCCAACTCAGGTCTACACTGCTCATGCACTGCTATTGGTTCAGGCAGGCGATCGTTTGTCACCGCGTTTTATACAACTTGCATGCGACATACTGGCGCGACAAAAGCAGATTGGATTTGTTGGATCATGGCGTCGATTGCATTCTCAGGAGACTGAGAAAATTGATACATTTCCCTTCGATGCATCTCCAGAGTTGTTGCCATTTTTGAGCCAAGTCACACCTCAACGATTTGTTGTGCGTACCGTCCCTGGAAAATTGCTAATAGATCTATTTGACATAAAAACGGGTGTCCTCGGGGAAATTGCATATATCTGGCGCCTGGACGCTCAAGGGATGCGAGGGTTGATTATACCGGAGATCCTCGTTGATTGTCATGTGGAACAGGCGTTTGTTCCTGACAGAGCTGCCTTGAATGCTCTTCTGTTGCGAGATCAGTCGTACTGGCATCAGTCACGCCTTGCACGTCTTCATATGTGGCTGGATGATTATACGAAATCATTGTCGTTACCCAATCCTTTTGCACCTTCTACTACTGTATCTGTTCAGAAGGCTGAAACGAATTTGCAGAAGGTTATCCTGGATGTATTGCTAAGATATCCATTTCTGAAAACCGTGGCACGCGCTGCATATAGCTTTTTCAGGCAATTAACCGTGGAGAGTAACTGATGTATACAGGCAACCTGAAAGTACATCTCGCATCGGTTGGTAGTTTCATCCATCGTATAAATCTATGGATGGCAGTGATTTCGGTGTTTATTGGATCTCTCTGGGCTTTATCATTTATCTCTCACTTCGGCATCGAAGAATTACCTGCTGGACTCGAGCGTTCACTCCTTTTCTTTTTGTTCTACGTTGTGTATTTCGGTGTACTTGCATATGTGCCACTTGGCCATACGATATTTCGCCTGAAGGGATTCAAGACTGGTGAGCGGATGGGATGGCTCGCAGGCGCTGCGCTTGCTGGTATGCTGGTCACGATAGTGATACAGCCCGCGCCGTCTCCTGTTCCGGTCTGGTCTGAGGTGACGATCACTCCGCTCAATCAGCGCGATCCGAAGGCGCAGGGGAGTGAGATCCGAATTATCAGAGTGGTCAATCATGATCGTCGATTACCTTGGAGTTTGTTCGAGCATGATGGCGACTGGCAGTTGCTGGACGGTGGCGTTGTGATGCTGGCGCCAACCGGAGCGTCCGGCTCGTTACGCTGGAGCGGATGGGTGCGTGGGGCGCTGAGAGTTGTATTTATCCAGCATTCTGGGTCGGGGATGGTTCAGGTAACGCTTAATGGTCAGAATCAGGTCGTTAATCTGTACTCTGACCAGGGGAGCTTTCGTGTGGTGACCTTGACCCCGGATTTGGGCATGCCTGCCTGGGTGCCTGGCGCATTTTTTGGTCTGGTGGATTGGGTCAGTCTGAGTCTTCTGGCGTTGATGGTGTCTCTTCTGGTTGCGGAGTGGCTCTCGAAGTCATTGTCAGGAGTATATCGCCGCGATCCGCTCGATACACCGGCCACGATGACCAGAACACGGTTGGTTGCAGGTCTGTTGCTAAAGGTATTGGTTTCTGTCATCATTGGAAGTTCTTTAACTGCTTCTTTCATTGCTCATATTGCGGCTGCACATCTGGAGGATAGTGTACCATCTGTTGTCTTTATTGTGCTGTACTGCGTTGTATGCTTCAGTGCACTTGCATATCTGTTGCTTGGTTATACGATGTGTTATTTTCGATCATTGAGTCGTCGTGTCCAGCAAGTGTGCATTGCCTGCTCTGTGCTTGCTGGAATGATAGCGGCGGCAGCGATGCCATCTGTACCATCGCCGTTATGGGTGTGGTCTGAGGTGACAATCACTTCGCTCAATCAGCGCGATCCTCCGGAGGGGAAGGGAAGCGAGGTCTGGTTGCTGCGAGCGTTAAATGGCGGTCGTCGATTGTCACTGACCGAATTTGAAGACGATGGCATATGGATGCCGGGGGATAATGGCGAGTTGATTGCTCCAGGGGTGTATGGCACGCTGCGCTGGCGTGGTTGGGTGCACAGAGCGCTCGACCTGGAATTTCTTCGCCATCCCTGGTCGGGAGTAGTGCGCGTGACTATCAATGGGCGGACGTATGATATTGTCAACTCGTACTCCAAGCCGAGGGTGTGGCCAAATGCCTGGCGCGAGACATTGACGCCAGTTTCTAGTGTCTCTTTCCGGTCGCACGAGGCGGTTCTGTTTCGAGTCGCCGATTGGATCGGTTCTAGCGCTGTGTTTCTCGCCAGCACTGTCGTTTTCGCAGCGCGGCGCGTCCGGCGCTGACGGTTCAAACGCGGTCAGTTAGCCGGAGTTCGTTCGGGGTCAGTTATGCGACGCATACACACTGTAACAGCATCCCTGTTCATCGGTCTCTGCCTGACCACGTTATTCACCGTCCACATCGCGGCGGACGATCTTCCCGCCAGCGCGCCCTATCTGGCTTTCCTCCTGCTCTACTTTAGCGCATTGTTCACTGCGTTGGCGTATCTGTCGCTGCGGCATACGGAGCGGTGCCTGCGAGTGTTCAGCCGACGCGCGCAGGGGATGTGGGTCGCTGGCGCGGCGCTGGCGGGGGCGCTGGCGACGGTGGTGATACCGACCGCACCGCCGCCGGTCTGGGTCTGGACCGACGTGACGATCACGCCGCTCGATGCGCGCGATCCGGCAGCGCAGGGGAGCGAAGTCTGGCTGCTGCAGGCGCGGATGAACGGTCGTCCGTTTCCTCTGGAGGCGTTCACGCACGACGGCGCATGGGTGTGGCGCGATAACGGCGAACTGGTTGCGCTGACCGGGACGACGGCGCCGTTGCGCTGGCGCGGGTGGGTGCGCGGCGAGTTGACGCTGGAACTGCTCCGGCATCCGTGGTCGGGGCTGGCGCAGGTGACGGTCAACGAGCAGGTGCAGGAAGTCAATCTCTACGCCGATCCGGCAGATGCGCAGACGCTGACGCTGATGCCAACGCCTGATGCGTTCGGCTGGACGCAGCGCGTTCTGTTCTGGCTGGCGGACTGGGTCAGTTTGAGCGCGCTGGCGCTGGCGGTGACGGCGGCAGCGGTCGCGTGGCGTCCGGCGAGGGCTGCGTCCGTTGTTGCGCTGCACTGGTACGCAGCGCCGTGCCTGGTGGTCTGGTCGGTCAGTCTGCTGGCGTTCTGGCCCGGAATGATGTCGGCTGACTCAGTGGATCAGTGGGGGCAGATGCTGTCCGGGCAGTATTACGACTACCATCCTGCCGCGCACACGCTGACGATCTGGCTGGTCACCCGCGTCTGGCTGTCACCAGCGGCGTATGCGCTGGCGCAGATCGGGGCGCTGGCATTCACGTTCGCGCTGGCGATGCGCGAACTGGCGCTGGCGGGCGTCTCGCGTCGGGCGCAGATGGCGCTGACGGCGCTCTTCGCTCTGTCGCCGGTGAACAATGTCATGGTCATTACGCTCTGGAAGGACATTCCATACGCAATTGCGCTGCTCGGGCTGTTCTGGATGCTGCTGCGCGTCTGGCGCACGGGGGGCGGGTGGCTGCATTCCCGGCGCGCCGTAGCGCTGGCAGCGGTATTGGTGGCGGCGGTGGCGCTCTTCCGGCATAACGGACCGCCGGTGGCGCTGCTGACGTTGCTGGCGTTTCCGCTGGTCGGGCGCGACGTGCCGATGAGGCAGGTTGCGCTGATCGGCGGATGGGCGCTGATACTGGTGCTTGGCGTGCGCGGTGTTGTGTATTCTGCCCTTGATGTGACGCTGGCACCGCCATGGTTTGTCCGTCAAGTGCAGATTCATCAGCTCGGGGCGTATGCGGCGCATTCGACGCAGCTGGACGACGCCGACCGCGCGCTGCTCGAACGCCTGCTGCCGCTCGATGAATGGCGCCGTCGCTATTCGTGTTATGGTTTGAATCCGTTGCTTTACGGCGCCCCTGCTATGAATCGAGCATTGTTTGATGCTGATGTCGATGCATACACCGATCTCTGGCTGCGGCTGGTAATGCGCGATCCGGCGACGCTGATGCAGCATCAGTTGTGCCTGACGTCACTCATCTGGCGGGTGACACAACCGATCGACGGGTACCTGGCTGCTGCGGGAGGTGGTATCTGGGAGGGAGGCACTGATCTGGGACTGGCGTCGTCATCGGTGTTGCCAGGGTTGCGTGATCTGCTGGCGTCGTGGCTGACGTCGCTCGAGCGACCGGAGGTGGTCTGGCTGGTCTGGCGTCCGGCGACGTATCTCTACCTGACGCTTTTCTGCGTGCTGGCGGCAAGTATCCGGCGGCGGTCGCTTCGCACGTTGGGGCTGGCGCTGACAGTTCTGACTCAGTCACTTGTGTGGATGCTTGTACTCACGGTGCAGGATTTTCGCTTTCAATATCCGGTCTACCTGATAGCGCTGGTGTCAATAGGTCTGCTTTTCGTGCCTGTGTCGTCGAGCGTCGCAGAGCCGCTTCCTGATACAGTAGAAGCATATGCGCATACGCCTGTCTCATTACCCTCATCATAACGTGCCTCCCCTCTTCCCCCTCCCTCCCCACCCCCTCGATCCGGCGCGCCCGGTCTACGGCTACGCCCCCGCCGATCCATCGGCGCAGCCGGTGGTCAGCATTGTGACCCCCTGCTACAACACAGGGGCGATATTCCTCGACACCATCGCCTCGGTGCTGCGCCAGTCGTTGCAGCAGTGGGAGTGGATCATTGTCAACGATGGGTCGGACGATGCGGCGACGCTGCGGGTGCTGGATGCGCTGCGCGCGGTGAATGATCCGCGCGTGCGGGTGGTCGATCAGCCGAACTGCGGTCTTCCTGCTGCACGGAATGCTGGCGTCGCTGTCAGCCGCGCGCCGTTGCTTTTCTTCCTCGACAGCGATGATCTGATTGCGCCGACGGCGCTGGAGCAACTTGCCTGGGCGCTGACGGCGTACCCGGCCAGTGCGTGTGCTGCGTCGTGGTGCGCCACATTCGGCACAGAACATATCGTGTGGCGCCGCGGCTTTGATGCGCGCTATACGTTCCCGCATGATAATGTTGTTTCGCCTAACGTTATGCTGCGCCGCACGGCGTTCGAGCGCGTCGGCGGGTTCGATGAGAGTCTACGCCATGGGTTGGAAGATTACGAGTTCTGGGTGCGCCTGGCGGACGCCGGGATGTGGGGGCGCGACATTCGCGAGGTGCTGGTCTGGGTCCGTCGTAAGTCGGCGGAGATGTATCGCGGGTATCGCTGGAACTTTCAGACTGATCGCGCGGCGTTGCCGCGTATGCGCCGCGCCCTGCGCGCGCGCTACCCGCGTGTGTTCCGCGACGGTCCGCTGCGTCCGCCGGGTGAGCCGTCGCCGATCCTGCAACCGCATCCGTTGATCATGCCCGATCCGCCGTTTGAGAATCGTCTGGCGCCGCAGGGTGAGCGTCGGGTGTTGCTGCTGCTGCCCTGGGTCGAGGTAGGGGGAGCGGATCGCTTCAGCATCGATCTGGCGGATGGGTTGCGCGCGCGGAATTGCCGCGTGACGGCGTGCCTGTTGCGCCCGTCGGCGAATCCGTGGAAGCGTGAACTGATCATGGCGGCGCACGAGGTCTTCGATCTGCCGCTGTTTCTGACGTTTGCCGATTATCCGCGCTTTCTGCGGTACCTGGTCGAGTCGCGCGGTATCACGACGGTGGTGGTGCATAACGATCTGTTCGCCTATCGTTTGTTGCCGTTCCTGCGCGCCTGGTGTCCACAGGTGACGGTGCTTGATTTTCTGCATATCGTGCAGGATCATTACCACGGCGGCGTCCCGCGCGCAGCGCTGGAGTACCGTTCACTGATCGATCTGCACATTACGTCGTCGCAGCAGGTGCGTGAGTGGATGGTTGCACACGGCGCCGATCCAGGGCGGGTCGATGTCTGTTCGACTAATGTGGATACACAGTGCTGGAAACCCGATCCTGCGCTGCGCAACCGGGTGCGCGCAGAGTTGGGATTGCGTGTCGATGAACCGGTCGTGCTGTTTGTCGGGCGCCTGGTTCCGCAGAAGCGCCCGCGCCTGGTTGTGGAGATTGCGCGCGCACTGGCGGTGCGCGGCGTCCACTGCACCTTCCTGGTGATCGGGGATGGTCCCGACAGGGGATGGATGCAGCGCTTCGTGCGCCGACACCGGCTTGAAGGTCGTGTGCGCCTGTTGGGTTCGGTGTCGTCGACGCGGGTGCGTGAGATGATGGCTGCTGGCGACCTGCTGCTGCTGCCGTCGGAGAATGAGGGGATTGCATTTGTGCTTTTTGAAGCGATGGCGATGGCGCTTGTGCCGGTCGCTGCCGATGTTGGCGGGCAGCGCGAATTGGTGACGCCGGAGTGCGGCGTGCTGATCCCGCCGGGAGGCGATCAGGCTGCACAGTATGTCGCTGCGCTGGAACGTCTGATCGCCGATCCGCAGCACCGCGCGGCGATGGCGATCGTGGCGCGCACGCGAGTGGTGGAACGGTTCGACCGGCGGCAGATGATTGATTGCATGCTGGCGCGGATCGAGCGGGCAGAGACGCTGGCGCGCACCGCGCCGCGCCCGTCGGTTGACCGTGATCTGGGGCTGGCGAGCGCGGCGCTGGCGATCGAGTATCTCCAG
>Ga0272446_1007642_pt1 | contig 10679 bp, 11 predicted proteins | sample YNPCB0061_FD_194587 | JGI IMG/M metagenome (GOLD analysis project Ga0272446, IMG submission 194587) | Hot spring microbial mat communities from Yellowstone National Park, WY, United States - YNP-CB-006-1 | ecosystem: Environmental > Aquatic > Thermal springs > Hot (42-90C) > Sediment | place...
CATGGCGTCCCCTCGGCAGAGGCGCCCAGCCCGGGCTGCCGGAGCGGGGCGCGCCGTTTCGTTGCAGATATTCGCCGGGTGAATGGCGCAACGGGCCGGATCGGGAGAGAGCGGGTCGGCCCCATGGAGACGCGAGCGGGGTGAGCGTGGAGTCCGGCCCGTGACGGGCGTCGGACGGGTCGGCGGCCGGCCGGCCGCTGTCAGCCATGCGTGGGGTGCATGCGAGATCAGGATCGCCGTCCCGGTCGCTGCCATGCATGCATGCGACGCATGCGCGACCGCATGGGTGGTCGAGCGCCGGGCGGTGGCCCCGCTGTGGGGTCGTCACCCATGCACCCAGCGCATCCGTGACCGGGCGGAGGGCCATCTGCCCGGACCGGTATGCGTCGGACGAATGGATGACACCGGCTGGCCTGTCCGGCCGCTCGCCGGATGCACCGGATGCATGGATGCCACGGATCGGCTCGTCCGGCCCCTCGCCGCATGCACCGGACGAGTGGATGCAACCGATCGATCCAGCCGAGCCTGCCCGCCCCTTGCGCGGCGGCCGAGGCGCGGCCGTTCGGTCGCCGCGGCGCAGATCGCCGCAGGATGAGGCGGGTGCCGCCGGCCGTTGGCAAACGGAGGCGCGAGCCGCTCGGACACGCGGAGTGAGCCGGGGCCTCGGGCAGGCGGGCGTCGGCTTTGGCGTGGGCCCGGCCCCGGACGCTCTGGCCGGCGCGGACCACTCGAGCGCGCCGGACACTCGGGCGGACGCGATAGACTCCACCGCGATGGGTGCCGTCGACACGATGGAGCTCTTCTTCGAGCGGCTGAACACCGGAGACCGGGAGGGCGCCGTCGCCCTCATGGACGAGCGGGCTGAGATGCGGGTCCACGTCGGCGACAACGTCCAGACCCTCGTCGGGCGCGACCGGGTCGGCGGCTGGTTCCTCCGAGCCGACGCCGGCCTGAAGATGATCCCGGGCGAGGTCCGCGATCTCGGCAACACCTATCAGGCGGATCTCCTCGTCATCCGACCCGGCGCGCCGAGCCAGCACATCGACGCCTCCTTCCGGGTCGAGGCAGGACGGATCGTCGCCATCAACTTCTCCCCGCGAACCTAAGGGTCAGCTCACCGCGGCCCCGCGTTCGGAGGCGACGTGGCCGTGCGCGCGCTTCGGAGGCGGGCAGCCGCCGGGCCGGGGGCTTGGACGGGCGGCCCTTACGGCAGCTCCGCGCCCGCTCGGGCTGAGGCCGATCCCGGAGCTCGGCCGGGCGCTTTGGGCGGGGCAGCCCTCACGGGGAGGCGCCCCCGCTCTGGCTGACACCGGTCCCCGAGCTCGGGCTGAGGGCTCGGACGGGGCGGGCGCCTACGGTGACGCGCCCGGTGCCTCCGGCGGGCTCGCCGACGACTCACCCGGGATCACGTCCGGCGGCGGGGTCGGGATGATGACGCGGTCGCCGACATCGATCCGATCGGGATTCGGGATCGTCTCCTTGTTCGCCTCGATGAGGACATCGAGGCCGACGCCGAACTTCTTCGCGATCTTCGAGAGGGTATCGCCCGGCTGCACGACGTAGACGAGCGGGGTCGGAGCCGGGGTCGCCGTCGGCGAGGGGACGACCGATGGCGAGGCCAGGCTCGGACTCGGGCTCGGGCTCGCCGCAGCCCCGCCGCCGAGATCGAGGAGCATCGGCGGAATGAAGAAGAGGGCCAGGGCAGCGACGAGGACGGCCGCGGCGGCGAGGAGGAGCGGCGGGATCGTCGGCAGCCCCATCCGGGTCCGCAGCCGTGGGTAGGCCTCGAAGCGACGCGGCCGCTCCCAGGGCGGCACGTCGCGCGGTCGCCAGTCGACGCCGCGGCGGGCCGGATCGATGACCGGGCCCCGCTCGTCTTCGGCGACCGCGCGGGCATCGACCCTGGCCTCGGCCCCAGCCGAGGGCTGGGGGGAGGTGGGGGCCGGAGCCCCGACCGGCGGCACCTCGGTCGCGTCGGGAGCGGGACCTTGCCGCGGGGCGAGGAAGGGCGGGATCGGCGCCGCCGGCGGCCCACCCTCCTGGCCCGCCCAGGGCGGCGGCGCGGCCCAGTCGCGGCGGGGCAGCTCCTCCGCCGCAGGCGCCGCGGCAACGGATCCGGCCTCCATCGCCCCGCCGACGGCTTCGCCCTCGCGGCCGGGGACCGCCCCGCCCGTCGGCTCGCGAACCACGGCCGCTTCGCGTCGAGCCCAGTCGAGGAAGGTCGGGCAGGTCGCGAAGGCGGCGGTCAGGCAGTAGCGCTCCTGGTGGGCGATCGCCCGGGGTGCCGGGCGGATCTCGGCGAAACAGCGGTGCCGGTGGTCGGGGCGGAGCGAACGGCCGTCGCGGTCGTCCTCGAAGGCGAGGAACGGGCACGCGAGCGGCGCGTCGAGGGGCCCGCGGTCGGTCACGCCGGGATCATACCCGGGCGCCGTCGGCGGCGGCGATCCTCGGCGAGGCCGCGGCGGGCCGGATCCCGACCCCGGAGCGGTGTATAGCCGCACCGGAATCGGCGACCGCGTACCTCCGTACCATTCCAGCCGAGGACCGATCGCGCTACGCTCGCCCGGCACGCACTCGAGGTCGCCAACCCGTGACAACCGAGACCGCCCTCCTCGTCATCGCCATCGCCCTGGTCGCGAACCTCGTCCTCGTCCTCATCGCGCTCATCGTGCCCCGGGTCCGCCGAGGTCGAGCGACCCCGGCTGGCACCATCGCCGCCGCCGCTCCTCGGGCCGGCCTGTCGTCCGCCGCGCCCGCCGCGCCCGCCCCGCCCGCCCCGGCCCCCCCGGCTGCCCCGCCCACCCCATCGCCGATCCGGACCGAGTTTCGTCCGCCAGAGGCGGCTCGAAGCGCGCCGTCGGTGAACGCGATCATCGACGGTGCCGAGCGCGAGCCGGCCGGCTCCATCGGCGGGATGCCGCTCGTCGATCCACAGACCGGCCTCGACACGATCCGGGCCTGGACCGTCGTCTTCGAGCACGAGAGCGCCCGCCTCCGCCGCTACGGGCGGACGGCGACGGTCGTCGTCGCCGAGCTCGACGGCCTCGACGCTCTCGCCGCTCGCCTCGGCCGTGACGTCGCTGACGGCCTCGTCCCACCCGTCGCCGACGCCCTCCGCCGGAACGCCCGCGGCCCCGACCGCGTCTGCCGGGCCCGCCACAACCGCTTCCTCGTCCTCATGCCCGAGACCGACGAGGTGGCGGCCATCAACTACATCGAGCGGGTCCGGACGGCCTGCGATCTCTGGCTCGAGTCGGGCGCCCTCGCCGTCCGCCTGGTCATGGGCTGGGCGAGCCCACCCCCGGGCGGGACCCTCGAAGACGCCCTCCGACTCGCGGGCGAGCGGATGATGGAGGAGCGCCGGCGTCGGGCAGGTGGCGGAGCCACCGAGGGTTCAGCGTCCGCCCCGAGCTCGACGGAGACGAGCGCGGACTGAGCCGCCCGCCGCCCTCCCGACCCCCTCGCCCCAGAGCCGCGCCCACCGGCGGCCGACCCGCGCCGCCGACCGACCAGCGCCCACCGGCGGCCGACCCGCGCCGTCCGCCGACCGACCAGCGCCCACCCGATCGGAGCGCACGAGGGAAGGCCGCCCTCTTCCGACCCGGTCCCCCGCAGACCCGGTCCCCCGCGGTTGACACGCCGTGCCCGGAATTCGACACTTTCGGTGTCCAATCCCAGCACCGCCGGCCGCGCCGCCAGCAGCGCGCTCCGGTCCCGTCGAGAGGAGAAGCCATGCCCAGCCTGCCTCGCCTGACGCGCCTCGGTCGTGCTCTCGCCCCCCGGACCGTCGTCCGGGCCCACTGCGACCTGCCGTGCGGCATCTACGACCCCGAGCAGGCCCGGATCGAGGCCGAGTCCTGCCTCCGGATCATCGAGCGCTACAACGCCAACGACGACCCCGCCTACCGAACCCGAGCCATCGCCATCAAGGAGGAGCGGGCCGAGCTCGTCAAGCACCACCTCGACGTCCTCTGGCACGACTACTTCAAGCCGGAGCACCTCGGGACCGTGCCGAACCTCCACGAGCTCTTCTGGAACGCCGCGAAGGCGGCCTCGAAGGTGAAGGCCTCGACCGATCCGGCCGACGCGAAGGCCCTCCTCGAGCTCATCGACCAGATCGACGCCGCCTGGAAGGCGACCGGCGGGCCCGAGAAGACCCGGGTCGCCGGTCGCCCGAGCTGACGCCCACCGCCACGAGCCGCCACCGCCCGGCCCGACCCCACCGCCCGGCCCGACCTCGCCGCCGGCGCCGGGTCCGGGCCCGGTGGCGGCTCCTTCGCCAGAGCCTCGTCCGCTTCCTCCGCCGCCTCCGCGGGCCGTGGCGCGTCGCCGTCGCGGAGGCCTCGATGCGGCCCGCCATCGAGCCCGGCGACTGGCTCCTCGTCGACCCGACGGTGCGCCGCTGGCCGCGCCGGGGCAGCCTCGTCGTCGTCCGGGAGCCGGGGGGCGGTGGCCTCGCCATCAAGCGCGTCGCCGGTCGACCCGGCGACTGGGTCCCCTTCGGGGAGGGCTACCTCCACCTCCGCTCCTTCGAGGCCTGGCTCCTCGCCGACGCCGACGAGGTGACGACCGCCGCAGCCGGCTTCGGTCCCCCCATCGACTCGCGTCGGTACGGTCCCGTCCCGCTCGAGAACCTCGTCGCCCGCGCCTGGTTCCGCTACGCCCCCCTGGGCCGCATCGGCCTCCTTCGGGCCCGCCCGCCGACGTCGTCGGTCCCGATCGAACGGCCGCCCGACCACCGGCCTATGATCGGCCGATGACGAGCCACCCCCTCCCCGGGCCGCCCGATCCCTGGGCGCCGAGTCAGATCCCGCCGGCCCGGTCCGGGCCCCCCTACCTCATGACCGAGATGATCGAGGCCGAGCCCGGCCTGGCGGCCCGACTCCTGGCCCGCCTCGCCCGCCCAGGCCCGGCCTTTCGCCTCGCCGCCGCCGTCCGCGACGCCGCCCTCAGCCTCGAGCCGATCGTCGTCACCGGCTGTGGCACGAGCGAGCACGCCGCCCAGGCCGTGGCGGCCATCCTCCGCGACGCCCTCGGCGAGGCGTTCCTCCCGTCCCTCGGCGGCCTCATCGAGGCCCGCGGTGCGCTCGACGCCGCCCTCGAGCCGCAGCCCTCGGGACTCTGCCTCGGGATCAGCCACGAAGGCGGGACCGCGGCGACCATCCGCGCCCTCGACGCCGCCCGCCGTGCGGGTGCCGCAACGGCGGCGATCACGGTCTCGGCGCGTTCGCCCATCGCCGCCCCGGCCGAGATCGTCGTCGCCACCGAGGAGCTCGACCAGTCCTGGTGCCACACCATCGGCTACCTGTCGCCGATCCTCGCCGCAACGGCCGTCGCCGGCCACCTCCTCGACCGGGAGGTGGCGACACCGGCCATCGTCGCCGCCCTGGCGGCAGGGCTCGACCGGGCGGTCGAAGCCGAGGCGATGGCCGCCGCCCTGGCCGAGCGCGCCCACCTCCTCATCGTCGCCGGCGGCGTCGACGTGCCGACGGCCCGCGAGCTGGCCCTTAAGATCGAGGAGGGATCTTGCCTGCCGGCCGTCCATCGAGACCTCGAGATGCTCCTCCACGGCCACCTGGCGGCGACCGACGAGACGACCGGACTCGTCCTCGTCCTCACCGACCGACGCGGCCTCGGCGAACGGATCGGCCGTGCCCGGGACGTCCTCGAGGCAGCCCGTCGGATCGGGATCCGGGCGGCGGCGATCCTGACCGAGGAGGCGTCGGCCCGGCTCCCGGCCAGCCTGACGCCCGCCGGCCGGATCAGCCTCGCGGAGCCCGACGGGCTCGCGCGGGCGGCGGCGAGCCTCCTGGCGGCGGCGATCCCGATCCAGCTCCTGGCCGAACGCCTCGCCCGCGCTCGGGGACGGAACCCCGACCTGATCCGCCGCGACGAGGAGCGCTACCGGGCGGCCGCCGAGGCCGCCGAGGCCTCGCTCGGCCCCCAGCCCGACGGCTGACGACGCCGCCTCGACCGGCGTCCCGCCCGCCTCAGGCCCGGCCGCCTCAGACCCGGCCGACGAGGACCTCGGCCAGGGCCTTGACGTGGTCGAGGTCGCGGGGGATGAAATCCTGGAGCATGAGCCGCTCGCAGCCCGCCTCGGCGTAGCGGCGGGCCATGGCGAGGGCCTGGGCCGGCTCGCCCAGGATCCAGCGCTCGGCCCGTGCCGCGAGCCAGGCATCGGGGTTTGGCATCGGGCCGACCTCGGCGACGAGCATCGCTCGTCGGGCCTCGAGCTCGCGCGCCGTCCGGCCGACGAGGACGCCCACCATCGCCGAACGGCGGATCGTCGCCGGGTCGCGGCCGATGGCCCGGCAGGCCGCGTCGAGGGCGGCGAAGCGATCCCGAGCCCGGTCGGGGCCCGAGCTCGACAGGTTGAACTCGTCGGCGTAGCGGGCCGCGATCCGCAGCCCCCGTGGCGTCCCCTCGCCCCCGACGATGATCGGCGGCGAGGGTTGCTGGATCGGCTTCGGGGCGAAGTGGGCATCCTCGACCGTCCAGTACCGACCCGCATACGACCAGCCGTCGGGCCCGCTCCAGAGTCCCCGCACGATCTCGAGCGCCTCCTCGAGCATCGCCGCCCGTTCGGCGATCGGCGGAAACGGCAGGCCGTGGGCCCGGTGCTCGGCCTCGTTCCAGCCGGCGCCCATCCCGACCTCCACCCGACCGCCGCTCATCTCGTCGACGGTGGCGACGACCTTGGCGAACGACCCGGGGTGGCGGAAGGTCACCGGCGACACGAGGACGCCGAGCCGGATGGTCCGGGTCTCCCGGGCGAGTCCGGCGAGCGTCGTCCAGGCGTCCGTCGCCGGGCGGCCCGGTGGGCCCGGGAAGCTCAGGTAGTGATCGGATCGGAAGAAGGTCTCGAAGCCGGCCTCTTCGGCCGTCCGGGCGAGGGCGAGGAGTTCCTCGTAGTGGAGGCCCTGCTGGCCCTCAATCATGAGCGCAAACCGCATCGCATCCTCCAGGCGAGATCGATGGTCCTGCTTGACGAGAATATCAATGTGCCTAGAATACTGAACATGACGCGAATGACTTCATCGGCGGCGGGCCCGACGCCGACCCGGGCGGAGCCGACGGCGCTCGGTCTGCCATCGGCGCAGTCTGGGTCGACCGAGCGGCCGGCCGGCGCCTCGAGTCAGGCGCCCGCGGGCGCCGAGCTGACGGCGCTTTTCGCCGACCTCCGCTCGACCCTCGGCGAGCTGAAGTGCCTCGGGAGCGAACGGCTTCGGCGCCTCGGGGTGAGCATGGGCCACCTCCACGCCATGGCCCTCCTCGAGCGGCACGGCCGCCTCTCGATGAGCCGCTTCGCCGAGCTCCTCGACGTCAGCCTCTCGAACGCCACCGGTCTCGTCGATCGGATGGCCGAGCGGGGCCTCGTCGAGCGGATTCGCGTCCCCGACGATCGGCGCGTCGTCCTCGTCGAGCTGACCGACCTCGGTCGACGGCTCCTCGAGGAGATGGACCTCCTCCGCGACGACCTCCTGGCTCGCGTCCTCGGCCAGCTCGAACCGGAGCACCTGGCGGCCCTCACCGCGGCGGTGGCCCGGCTCCGGGACGCCGTCCGAGAGCTCGCCCTGGAGGTTCGCCTCGAAGCCGACGTCCACCCGGCCGGCCGATCCGACCAGCCACGCTGACCCGTTCGCCGTCGTCCGGCGAAGCCATCGATCCCAGAGGGGAGACTGCCATGCTCGAAGGACCTCCATCGCACCCGATGCCCGAGGCCGCCCTCGCGGCGGCACCCGTTCCCGCCCTCAGCCGCCGAGCGCGGTTCGAGATCGTCGGGGCGATCCTGCTCGGCCTCCTGCTCGGGGCCCTCGACCAGACCATCGTCGGGGTCGCCCTGCCCCGGATCGTGACCGACCTGCGGGGCAACGAGCTCTACACCTGGGTCGTCACCATCTACCTCCTCACGAGCACGATCACGGTCCCCTTCTGGGGGAAGCTGTCCGATCTCTACGGTCGGAAGCCGATGCTCCTGGCCGGGATCACGATCTTCCTCGTCGGGTCGGCCCTCTGCGGCCTCGCCCAGGAGATGTGGCAGCTCATCCTCTTCCGGGGGATCCAGGGCATCGGCGCCGGGTCCCTCTTCCCGATCGCCCTGGCCGTCGTCGGCGACCTCTTCTCGCCGGCGGAGCGCGGCCGCTACCAGGGGCTCTTCGCCGCCGTCTTCGGCTTCGCGGCCCTCATCGGTCCCGCCCTCGGCGGACTCCTCACCGACGCCATCAGCTGGCACGCCATCTTCTACGTCAACATCCCGGTCGGGCTCGTCTCCCTGGCCGTCATCGCCCGGGTCATGCCGCCCATCGGCCGCCGGGGCCTCCGCCACGACCTCGACGTCCTGGGCGCCGCCGTCTTCACGGCCGCCGTCGCCCCGTTCCTCGTCGGGCTCACGAATGCCCAGTCGAGCGACTGGCTGACGCCCGAGGTCGGGGGCCTCGTCCTGCTCGGGGTGGCCCTCTTCGGGCTCTTCCTCGTCGTCGAGGCACGGGCCCGCGAGCCGATCATCTCGCTCGCCCTCTTCCGCGAACGCACGGTGGCGGCGACCATCGCGGCGACCTTCTTCGCCTCCTTCGGCTTCTTTGCCGCCGTCGTCTTTTTGCCCCTCTACTTCCAGGTCGTCCTGGGCCGCAGCGCCACGGCGAGCGGCTACGAGATGTTCCCGCTCCTCATCGGGGTCATGGTCGGGAGCGTCGGTGCCGGCCAGATCGTCGCCCGGACCGGGCGCTACAAGGCCCTCATCCTCGCCGCCCTCGGCCTCGTCGCGGTCGGCTCGCTCCTCCTGACGAACCTCCGAGCCGGAACCGACATCTGGACCCTTCGGGCCTGGATGCTCGTCCTCGGCCTCGGGGTCGGGCCGACCCTCGCCGTCTTCACCATCGTCCTCCAGAACGCGGTCCCGGTCTCCATCCTCGGCGCTGCGACGTCGGCCCTGACCTTCTTCCGCCAGATCGGGGGCTCGGTCGGGCTCGCCGTCGCCGGGACGTTCTTTGGGACGCAGCTCCGAACCCACCTCCCGACGGAGCTGGCCGCGGCCGGCGTTCCAGTCCAGCTCGTCGATCGCTTCGCCGGGGCGAACTTCAACCGCAACGAGATCGGGGCCGGCGTCGACCTGGCGGTGACGCTCCGGGCGACCATCGAGGCGGCGCCGCTTCCGGCCGCCCTTCGCGACCAGGTCCTCGCCCTCGTCCCGAACATCGTCCGCGGCATCTACGAGGCGATGGCCAACGCCATCGGCGACGTCTTCTGGTTCGGAGTCGGGTCGGCCGCCATCGCCTTCGTCGCCAGTCTGGCGATCCGCGAGATCCCGCTCCGGCGGACGAGCGCCGCGACCGAGGCGGCAGCGCCGGGCGCCGTCGCCGGCGGAGCGGCGGGCCGTTGACGGCCGGCGACCAACGGCGTAGCCTGCCGCCGGTGGTGGGTTGATGCAGCGTCACGCTGTGCTCGCGCTCGCGATCGTGGCCGTCGCCGTCGGCTGTTCCTCGGCCGTGGGCGGCGCCGCTCCCAGCGCCGAGCCCACGAGCCCATCGCGGAGTGCCACGGCGGCTCGCCAAGCCGTGTCGCCCGACCCTGCCTGCCCGCTCACGCGCCCCGATCCGCCCTTCTTCGCGCCGGAGCCGTGGCCGCGGACGCCGCCGGGGCGCTATGGGGCGGCCTGGTACGGCACCGCCGACCTGTGGACGATGCTGGCGCCCGCGGGCGAGGTGTGGGCGGGCCTCCCTGCCGGACCGAACGGAGCGTACGGGCAGAAGACCTTCTGGTGGAGCGTCCGCTGGTCGATCGAGGAGGAGCGCATGCCGTCCATCTCGGTCAGTGGGCGACGCCTCGACGGACCGGGCTCGTTCCAGGTGGGGCCACCTGGGACGAACGCCTTTGCCGACTTCGGGGTGGCGATGCTCGTGGGGATCGACACCCCGTCGGCGGGTTGCTGGGAGCTCACCGGTCGCTATCGGGACGCCGAGCTGTCCTACGTCGTGTGGGTCGCGCCCGAGTAGGCCCGATCGACCGCCGAGCGCCGGGACAGCAGGCTCGGGCCGGTCGCCCGGCGGTCTGGCATCCTTTGGCGATGACACCCGTACCGCTCCCCTATCCGCCCCACCTCGTCGTCCCCGGCAGCGGCGCGCGCTACGAGCCGCTCCTGCCCGTCGCCGACCTCCCCCCGGGGACGATGCGCCGGGTCAGTCGCGGCGACACGGACGTCCTGCTCGCCCACGTGCCGGAGCGCGGGATCGTGGCCGTCGACGACCGCTGCCCGCACATGAGCGCCCCGCTCTCCCTCGGGCGCCTCGAGGGCTGCGTCGTCGCCTGCCCGCTCCACGAGGGCCGCTTCGACCTCTGCTCCGGCGACCCCGTCCAGATGCCGACGACGGGCGGCCTCGATCCGGACGGTCGGCCCCATCCGCCCTGGACGCCCGCCGGCCGGGAACCGAAGGCCGACGTGCCCGGCCCGAAGGCAGAGGCGCGGCGACTGACGCGGGTCCGGCGCTTCCGCTACTACCCGCTCCGGATCCGGGCCGGCTGGATCGAGGTCTCCCTGCCCGGCTAGCTCGGCCCACCGTCCGGCCGGACGCCCGCGCTGGACCGCGGCCCACCCGGCCCCCGCGCCCACGCACGGTCGCCCCACCCGCGCCCAGGCGCGGTCGCCCCCACCCGCGCCGGCCCCGTCAGCCGCCGGCTGC
>Ga0272446_1007643_pt1 | contig 10679 bp, 11 predicted proteins | sample YNPCB0061_FD_194587 | JGI IMG/M metagenome (GOLD analysis project Ga0272446, IMG submission 194587) | Hot spring microbial mat communities from Yellowstone National Park, WY, United States - YNP-CB-006-1 | ecosystem: Environmental > Aquatic > Thermal springs > Hot (42-90C) > Sediment | place...
ATGCTAAACTGCCACTGAACGGAGTCAGTGCTGGCAGTAATCCTAAAGTACAGGTGCAATTTGGGGCTGGTTTTCGGTTTTAGGGAGGCAGCGGGCAGTGGGCAGCTAAACTCCTGCGGAGTCGCTGCGAACATCTGACACTCCCTCCTCTCCATTTCCCACTGCCTCACCTAACCATCGGTTTTGCCTGCAAGCGCCAGATCAGCTCGCAGGAAGTCGATAAACTGGCGGGCGGTGCGGCCCGATCGCCCATTGTGGCGGGTGGCCCACTGCAGGGCTTGAAAATCCAGATCCGGATCGCTGAGGGGCAATCCTGCCTGGCGGGCCAGATGATGCACCATGCGCAGATAGGTCGGTTGATCGGCGGGTTCAAAGGTCAGGGTCAGTCCAAAGCGATCGCTAAACGACAGCTTTTCCTGTACCGTATCCCAGGCATGAATTTCTTCGCTGTCTCGGGGCCGGGGGCGATCGCTGAAGAACTCCCGGACCAAATGCCGTCGATTGGAAGTGGCATACACCACCACATTCTGGGGTCTGGCGGTCAGACTGCCCTCTAGAACTACCTTCAACGCCTTGAAGCTGTCCTCATCCTCCTCAAAGGACAGGTCATCGACAAACAGAATGAACTTTTGGGGCAGTCCCCGCAACAACTCAATAATCAACGGCAAGTCGTGCAGGTCTGATTTAGCCACTTCCACCAACCGCAGGCCGCGATCGCCCAACTCATTCAACAGGCCCTTAATCAGGGAAGACTTGCCAGACCCCCGGCTGCCATAAAGCAGCACATTCTGAGCTGGATAGCCCTGCAGCAAAAACTCTGTGTTGCGGATCAAGGTGTCCCGTTGGGCTTCGTAACCGGCCAGATCGGCGACCCGCACCGGATCGGGATAGGCAATACCAACCAGTTTTTCATGTTGCCAGCGGAAAGCCCGGTACTGGGCAAATAGGCCAGTGCCATGCTGCCGATAGTAAGTTGCCAGCGGCTCCAGTCCATCGGCCCAACTTTTGCTAGCTTCCAGCACAAACCGAATTCCCTTCAAGTGGGGCTGATCCGCTTCCCGCTGCCAAACAACGGGTTCACCTGCAAGCTGAGCCGCTACTTTCAACCAGTGGCTCAGCTTTTGGGGACTGCACTCATACAGCTCCTGCACCACAGACAGATCCTGACGAACCGCAGAGACCAGTGCAGGCGGTAATTCGCTCAGGTCAATGGATTGAACCTGACGGGTAAACGGGTTGTCATCATACACCAGTCGGGTCAAGAGATGGTCCTGCCAACTCTGGTTCCGCTCTGCCAGCGTTCTGAACCAACGTCCATAGGCATAAAACGCATCCAGATGTTCTGCGGCCACATTGCGTTCGGCCCGCAGAATAGCATGCAGCAATTCCAGGAAAGCCTGACCCACTTCATCATCCAGAACCGCCTGATAGATGAGTAGGGAAGCAGCCTGACGCAGAAGACTGTAAACGGCTGAAAAAATGCGGGAATCCATTGATGGGTGGTTTGTATTCCCTTCCCTGGTTTCTGACAATCTTATTTATGATTGAGAAGGGAGGCTGAATGAGTCAGTGAGTGAAGCCCCTGAACTGGGTTCAGCGAATGAGTCAACCTGCCAGCCAACTACCAGGCAAAAGCAAGCTACAATCTGACACCCTGTTGCAAGACTCATGTCAGTATCTTACCCCGCTAGCGGCCATCCTTCATCGGATGGACTGCTCCAGTCCGCCGCTGCATCGCTGCAGGTCAGGGCTGGTGGCTGGCGGCATGACGGGATGATTGCAGCCTGGGCCGCAGAAAGAATGGGCAGCCAAACTGCCTGTATCGCTGAATCAGTGTGGGCCCGAATGATTGTCCGGTTAGGGACAAGGACGGTCAGTATGTCGATTCAAAAAACCTTAGGGGAAAGAATTCAAGCGGCTTGGCATCGGCTAGCCGAGTTCTGGCGAGATCGCACCGACATCCAGATTTGGCGCAGTCATGAGCGCAATGGAGAAACCCATTGGCACGTCTTTGACCCCAAAACTGACCACACCGATAACTTTGCCTCCGAAGCCGAAATGCGCATCTGGATTGATGAGCGCCATGATTAGGCGCAGCTTGGTGAGTTGATTACAGATCCAGGAGGGGGACGGACCTGTCCCGCCCCAAAGTGGCGGGGGGAATTGATTGCTGTAGGCTGATCCAGCAATGAAACTGTCTGTCTAATCTCTGAGTCGTTTCAAGACCCAGGGGCTTTCCCTGGCTCGGCAGCGGCATTTGCAGTCTGACATTGGGTGCAGAGGCCAAAGAACTCCAGCATGTGATAGTAAATTTTGAATTGATACTCTTGATGGAGCTGGTCTTCCAAGGCATGAACCGGGCATTGGGAGATGGTGATGGAGTTGCCGCACTGGACACAGGTGAGGTGATGGCGGTCTTCCTGGACCAGACTGTAGAGTGCTTCTCCGCCACTAACCATACGAGCTTGCACCGCCCCTTCCAGTTTCAGGGCATCCAGGGCCCGATAAACCGTGGCCAAGCCCATGCTTTGATTGCGGTTACGCAGTTCAACGTACAGGTCTTGGGCTGAAATGGGCTGATCAAGTGTTTTCAGGATTTCGATGATGCGTTCCTGATTGCGGGTGCGGCGAACTTTCATGGGAGAGGGAAAATTGGCGAAACAAAGAATGGCTGTAGAACGGATGCCCAATAATCATGCGAGGAAGGATGGCAGAAAGCGATAGCATCATAGTCGGAACTGCAAATTGGACAGGATGCCGTTTGTAGTTTCACCATGATGAAGCGATCGTGTTGTCTTGTCCTCCAAAGCCTGATCAGGAAACTGCTGTGACTCAGAAATACCAAGCTCAAATCTATGTTACGCTTCGACCCTCTGTTCTTGACCCTGCTGGTACGGCAGTATTGTCTGGGTTGGCGCATATGGGTTATGACAATGTCGAACAGGTACGGATCGGCAAGTACATTGAAGTAACGCTGAACGCAGACACCGAGGCGGCTGCCCAGGAGCAATTGGACCGCATGTGTGACCAGCTACTGGCGAACCCGGTTATAGAAAATTATCGATTTGAATTGAAAGAAATGTCTATACCCGTCAACAGCGTTGCATCATTTCCCTAGGCAAGGACTGGCGTGTAGATCGATCAATCATCGGCCAGGGCCAGGAGTTTTTGGTCAATTTCTTGGATCCGCGATCGCACGATGTCTTCTGACAGGATCCGCTTGCGCAGAGCCTCGCTGAGGGCATCTTTCTCGGCCAGGAGTAACCGACGGCGAATCGTATCCAGGCGTCCGGTTCGCCGACTGGCAGCGGTGAGTTGGTCGGGACGGCGATTGTAAAAGTCCCGCAGCGATCGCTCGGCGGCGGCAACTCGCACCTGATAACTGGCTCGTAATTCCTCATAGACCGTCTTAGGCAAGAGGCCGGTTTCCAACAGAGTATCCAATTCTTTTTGAGCCGCTTTGGCGGTCATCAGTTGGGACTGGAGCGACTCGACCCACTGTTGGGATTCGGAGGTATGGGAAATTTGCAGGTGACGGATCATCCAGGGAAAACTCAGCCCCTGACCCAGCAGGGATACCAGCACCGTGCCAAAAACGATGGCAATGAGGCTTTCCCGACCGGGCAGGTCCGCTGGCAAACTCAGCGCCAGGGCCATGGACAGGGAGCCTTTGATATTGCCCAGAAACAGGACATGCTGCCAGCGCAGGGGAATGGAACGGTCCAGCCAACCAGCCATTCCTAATAACGGATAGACCGACAGAAAGCGCCCTACCTGATAGGCCAGAATGGCCAGCAGGGCAGCAGGCAAGGTTTTTCCCAAGGTTTCTAGTTGAATTTCCAGGCCGATCAGCAGAAAGATAAAGGTGTTGACGCCAAAGCCCGCGTATTCCCAAAAGCTCAACACGGTGATGCGGCTGGAGGCTGACACGCTCTGCAGTTCCACATTGCCAATCACCAGTCCAGCAATCACCACTGCCACGACTCCGGACACCCCCAGCCCCTGACCAAGTTGAAACGCCCCCAGGGCGATTGCCACGGTCAGCAGAATATTGCTCAATGGATCATCGGAGCGGGCATACAACCAGTTACCCAGATAGCCCAGTACCAGGCCCACCAGCCCGCCCCCCAGGATCACCACTAGCAAATCCCGCACACCGTCGGCGACGGTGACTGTGCCACTGTAGTAGACCTTCAAAATCAGGCCGAACAGCACCAGGGCGATGCCATCGTTAAACAGGCTTTCGCCTTCCACAATGGTGATCAACCGGGCTGGCACCGAGACTTCCTTGAACACAGCAATTACCGAAACCGTATCGGTAATGGCCAGAATCACGCCCACCAGTAGGGCTGGGATCCACAACAGGTCCAGCCCAAATTTAAGGATGATGGCTGTTACACCGGAGGCAATCACCACACCAGGACCCGCCAACAGGGCGATCGGCTTGATGGTGCTGCGCAAGCGGCTGATGTCCGTATTGATGGCAGCTTCAAACAACAGGATGGGTAAAAACAAGTTAATGATCAGGGAGGAGTCCAGTCCCACCCGGTTGGGCAGGAACCCCGCGATCGCCAGTCCGGCTACTACCAGGCCAGTGACATAGGGAATGCGCAACCGTCGGGACAACAAGGCCACCGCCGTTGCCACCAGCAGCAAAATAATCAGCACCGTTACCAGTTGGGCCACCTCCCCACGGGGACTGCCCATTGCTGCCAGCCAAAGCGTCATGAATTCCTAAACCAGATTTGGGTTTACCCGAAAGCCTGACTCGTGACCTGCCAGGGAAACCAACTCAAACCCCAGGAACCAGGCATTTTTAGGTCTTTTCTGCAATTATGCATCGATTGTCTCATCTCGCCTGACTTCAGCAGGAGGAGACAGCCAGAATGATGCAATGAAAAGGCAATGGCACCCAAGAAAACGAGAGCATGGGAGCCGTGTCATCCATTCCTGACAGTCCAGATCCGTGAATGGGATATGCCCTTTCACAGCCCTGGAACCAGCAACAAAATAATTGACCAACCTTGCTGCTTCAACGGGGTAGATTTGATAGATTGAGTAGAACAATTTCTTGGGGAGAACCGTCGCTGTGAGTCCAGAAACCCTTGTTCAGCCATCCCTTTCTGCTTCACCAGAGGGTACTCCGGCTGTTTATGATCCAGCCGAGTTTGACGCCTATGTGATGAACACCTATGCCCGTTATCCGCTGACCCTGGAGCGGGGGGCTGGTTGTCGGGTATGGGATACGGCCGGACGGGAGTATTTGGACTTTGTGGCGGGAATTGCCACCTGCACCCTGGGCCATGCCCATCCGGCAATGGTGGCAGCGGTGACCCAGCAGATCCAGACCCTGCACCACGTTTCCAACCTCTATTACATTTCGGAACAGGGGGACCTGGCGAAGTGGTTGGTTTCCCATTCGGCGGCGGATTTTGCTTTCTTCTGTAATTCCGGCGCCGAGGCTAATGAGGCTGCGATTAAGCTGGCCCGCCGCTATGCCCACACTGTTTTGAATATCCATGACCCAGTGATTCTGACGGCCCACGCCAGCTTCCACGGGCGTACTCTGGCGACAATCACGGCGACCGGCCAGCCCAAGTATCAGAAAGGGTTCAGCCCTCTGATTTCCGGCTTCTACTACGTCCCTTACAACGATATTGCGGCCCTGGAACGGGCGATCGCGGAATTGGATGGGGCTGAGCGACGGGTGGCCGCCATAATGCTAGAGCCATTGCAGGGTGAGGGGGGCGTGCGTCCGGGCAATCTCGCCTACTTCCAGCGGATTCGCCAGATCTGTGACGAGAAGGGCATTCTGCTGATTCTGGATGAAGTTCAGGTCGGCATGGGCCGTTCTGGCAAACTCTGGGGCTACGAAAACCTGGGCATTGAACCGGATATCTTTACCTCAGCCAAGGGCTTGGGGGGCGGCATTCCGATTGGGGCCATGCTGTGCAAGTCGTTTTGCAATGTGTTTCATCCCGGCGATCATGCCAGCACCTTTGGCGGCAATCCCTTTGCCTGTGGGGTGGCCCTCACGGTCTGCCAGACGCTGGAAAGCTTCAACCTGCTCCAGAATGTCCAGGAACGGGGCGAACAATTGCGGGCCGGTTTACAGGCGATCGCCCAAAAATATCCTGATCTGATTGCCGAAGTGCGCGGCTGGGGATTGATCAACGGCATGGAACTCAAGTCAGACGTAGCCCTGACCTCCGCCGATGTGGTCAAAGCAGCGATCGCAGAAGGGTTACTACTGGTGCCCGCTGGTCCCAAGGTGGTGCGGTTCGTGCCACCGTTGATTGTTTCCGCAGCCGAAATCGATCAGGCGTTGGCGATCGTGGATAAGGCACTGGCCTCCCTGACAGATACCGAGTAATTGGTGGGGTTGGGTTCTAGATTTTGGGTTCTGGACTTTGGGTTTTGGGTTCGGGGTTTTGGGTGCGGGGTTGCTGATACCACGCACCTGAAACCCGACACCTGCCACCGCTCCGGCCATGCTAAGGCGTTGTAGAGGGTGATGGCTGGGACTCCGGATTAAGCTGTTCCAGTTGTTGAGAGCTCTCTTTCATCTGGGTGGCCGCCTCTTTAGCCTTGTTGATTGGCTTCACCACCGAGGGCGTTTCGACTGGCGGTGGGGGGGATATGGCAGTCGCACATCCGCCTGCTAGTGCCAGGATAGCCAACAGTCCCATTCTCATACTCTGTTTCATCATGATTATCACCAAATCTCCATCACGGCTTTTTTCAGTTTAGGAGCCTGCCGGAGTAATCCGAAAATAGTCCTTTGAGCATTATCCAAGGAGCCCATCCGTCGCCCTGACCATCCCAATCTGCCCCTCCCACAGCTTCCCCCCGTTTACCCTTAGTCAACCCTCTACAATCAAAAAGCACGCCTTTCCAGTTTTTCCAGGTTATGGGTAAGACTCGTAAACTTCCAGCCCAACAGCAACGGGCGATCGAGATTTTGTTGCGGCTGAAGCAACTCTATCCCGACGCCAAATGTTCGCTGGACTATCAGACTCCCTATCAGCTCATGGTGGCAACAATTTTGTCGGCCCAATGTACCGATGATCGGGTGAATAAGGTGACTCCCGAATTGTTCCGCCGCTTTCCCGATGCCCAGTCCATGGCAGCGGCTGATTTGTCCGAAATAGAGGAATTGGTCCGTTCAACAGGTTTTTATCGCAACAAGGCCAAAAATATTCAGGCTAACAGCCGCATGCTGCTGGAGCAGTTTGGCGGGGAAGTGCCGCAATTGATGGAAGACCTGCTGAAGTTGCCGGGGGTGGCTCGCAAAACGGCCAATGTGGTTCTGGCCAATGCCTTTGGCATCAATATGGGCGTTACGGTGGATACCCATGTGAAACGACTGACCCATCGGTTAGGGTTAACCCAACATACCGATCCGGTCCGGATCGAACGCGACTTAATGAAACTGCTGCCCCCATCCGAATGGGAGAATTGGTCAATTCGCCTGATCTATCATGGTCGGGCGGTTTGTACGGCCCGTAATCCCCAGTGCGATCGCTGCGTTCTGGCCGATCTCTGTCCCTCGGCTAAACTATCTCCCCAATCGGGTGAGGTTGCAGAAGCAGGGGACGAAGCACTGGCGATCGCGGCTAACGCAAAAATTAGTTGACCATTCCCCGCCTGAATTCGGTATGATAATAAATTGTGTCTTTGCAATAGGAAGCGACAGAACCAAACATGGCTAAGAAGAGCATGATCGAGCGGGAGAAGCGTCGCCAAAAGCTGGTGAACAAGTACGCTCAGAAACGGCAAGATTTGCTGGAACAGTTTGCTAGCGCGACTTCTCAACAAGAGAAACTGGCGCTCCACCGCCAAATTCAACAGCTCCCGCGTAACAGTGCTCCCACCCGACTGCACAATCGCTGCTGGCTGACCGGACGCCCCAGAGGGTACTACCGCGACTTTGGTTTGTCGCGCAACGTCCTGCGGGAGATGGCGCACCAAGGCCTGTTGCCCGGTGTGGTGAAATCAAGCTGGTAAGTTCAATCGTTCTAGAAGCATCAAGAGGTGAGCTGGATGGCGCAGAAATGTCTAGCTCAACCTCGTTTTTGATTCAGGCAGCTTTCTGAAACGTGATCAGGGAGTTCGTTTATCCCATTGCTTTGCTCAAGACCATTGGGTGAGATGTCCCATTTGCGGGATCTAGTGTGCTCAAGGTTCTGCCAAAGTTTTGCTTTCATGCAAGGGGAGTCAGGGGATAATAGGCATAGTTGGATTGCTTGCCAGAGAAGACTGGCTTGATTCACTGACCACAGCAGCGATCGTAGCCCAGGCTGTCCAGCAGCAAATCGCTGACCGCATTAGCCACAGCAAAGTTGCTGAAAAAGCTTTTGGAAAAATCAAACGGTTCCATCTCGGTGATGATGGCAATCACCAAGGAGCCAAGGTCATTTTCTCCTTCCATTCGCTGACGGACATAGATCTGGGCGGCTCGACCGGCAATTTCCTGGTTTACGGCCTCTGGAATAAATTCTTCGTCCAGCCACCGCAGCAAAGACGCTTTTAACCACTCACCCTCCTGTTGCGGATTTTGGGCCGGTGGCAGAGTAATGGGGGGAATGGGATCAGTCATTGGTGCAACTCACCCGACTCGCTATCGCAAACTCACCAGGGTCATACCTGTAAGTCTGCCATATTGCGTTAGCATCTGAAACCAGGCAGGGAGGATCGCGAACTTCTGTCCGGTTCATAACCCTAGTTTGAGGACTGCCGCCACTGGTTTGCCCGAAGATTTTGGGCGGCCAACTGGGCTGTTTCCGCAATTCGTTTAGCGCGGGTTTCCGTTTTTTTCGCTGAGGCAATCCACTCCAGAATGTCCCGCTTGACCGATTTGGGAAAGGCCTCAAAATTCTGTTTGGCGGTTCCATAGGCGGTGAGTGCCTGTTCTATGGCGGTCTATAGCGGGGCAATTGCCCTTTCCCTGGCGGTAGGGCAGCCCTGGTTTGTCACCTACTGACTGCTGTCCCGGACGGTTTGAACTGCGTCTGGCCAATGGTGCAGCCAATCCCTATAGTTACAAACCCGCGAACCATGATATAGCGATCCGATCAGGATTGTGAAAGGTTGCCGCAGGAAATCCTTCTCACAAAGCCCTGTCACCATCCAGCCGTTCACAAATCATTTAGGATTGCTATAAAACCAGGGTTAACTTGTCCTACCACGGGGGGATGAGTTATTGATCCTTTGCCCCATTCTTGTTGTAGTTCAGCATGGAAGCACCTTCGACGCAGCGGTTGGTTCTGATCGTAGAGGACAATCCGGAGCATGCCCGCCTGATTCAAACAGCCTTCGGGCAAAATGCCGGTGGGCCTCAAATGGTGGCGATCGCCGATGGCAATCAGGCCCTAGATTTCTTGCATCGTCGCGGCAGCTATAGCAATGCTCCGCGCCCGGACCTGATCCTGCTGGATCTGAACTTACCCGGCAGGAATGGCCAGGAGGTGCTGTCCGAAATTAAGGCAGACAGCCAACTCAAGCGGATTCCAATTATTGTCCTGACGGCGTCTGCCAGTGAAACCGATATTTTTAGAACTTACGCCCTGCAAGGAAACTGTTATGTGATCAAGTCTTCGGATCTAGAACAACTGTTTCAAATTGTCAGACGGATTGAGGAATTTTGGTTAGGAATTGTTACTCTTCCAGTAGAGTAAGTGATTCAGTTAATAGAAACTTTTTTGAAGAAACAAAAACAATTCCTGATCAAAAAGAAGCTTTTGAATCATTTTTTTGATCGAAAAATGATTCTTAATCTGAAAAATAAAGCTTTCAGTTTATTTAAGCATTGTGTTTGGTTTGCCCCTGATTTTCTGCGATATGCTGCAAGCTGTGGGCAGAAAATTAAATCCGCCAAGAAAGGACGGCAAAATCTTTTCCCCAGTCGATGAAGAGAATGGGTAAGTCCCAATCCTTCTTGCAGAAAGTCAGGCTTGGTGTGTTTTGAAAATCGCAAGTCAGATCTCTTTATGTCAAGGAATATGCCTTTGGCAAGCGTTTTTAGGGATTGGCTACTTCTGTTGATAGATGTCCGAATTCTTGATGGTGTAGGTGAGATCTAACACGGTAAGCGGCAGAAAATTAGCAGCCTGAGTCATCGGTTGAAATGCGGATTCGGCCAGAAGGATCAAGTCTTCACTCTGTATGGTACAGGCATTGATCGGTTCAAAATCTGGGATTGCGATTGAAGTTTGCGGAGGAAAAATATGGTGGGAATTAGTGTCGAGGTTCAGGATAGTCAGCTGATCAATTTGAAACAGCCCCCCATTCACATTTTGACCCAGGTACAGCCCCATGGCGTCCTGCTGGTGCTACAGGAACCTGAGTTAACCGTACTTCAAGTTAGCAAAAATGCCTCCAAAGCATTCGGGATGGCCCCCGATCAAGTTTTGGGAAAATCGCTGGAAGAAATTCTAGATGCGTTTCAAGTCGATCGCTTCAAAGAAGGGTTATCCGACGATAATTTGGACCTGATCAACCCCACAAAAGTGTGGGTGCGGCGACAGGGAGATGATTATCAGGTTTTCGATGCGGTGTTTCATCGCAGTGCAGATGGGTTTTTGTTGCTGGAACTGGAACCTGCTCTGACCCAAGAAAATATTCCTTTCTTGAGTTTTTATCATCTAGCCCGGGCTTCCATTAGTCAGTTGGAAGCAACA
>Ga0272446_1007644_pt1 | contig 10677 bp, 10 predicted proteins | sample YNPCB0061_FD_194587 | JGI IMG/M metagenome (GOLD analysis project Ga0272446, IMG submission 194587) | Hot spring microbial mat communities from Yellowstone National Park, WY, United States - YNP-CB-006-1 | ecosystem: Environmental > Aquatic > Thermal springs > Hot (42-90C) > Sediment | place...
GAGCCGGGGAATATAGAGGCCCGCCACCTGAAAGGAGCCGGCAAAGATGGCCGGCGTGGGAAACGGCAGCGGCCGCCCGCCCAAGAAGACCAAGGCCAGGTTTTCCAGGAGGAAAGAGGCGCCGATGGCCGAAATCAGGAGAGACAGACGGGGAGCCCGGCGCAAGGGCCGATAGGCCCCGCGCTCCAACAGGGCCCCCAGGAGGCCGGTAATGGCCAGGGCCACCAGGAAGGCCACCGGCCAGGGCAGGGAGAACATGGCCAGGCCAAAGATCCCCAGGTAGGCTGCCACCATGAGAAAATCACCGTGGGCGAAATTAATCAGGCGCAAGATGCCGTAGACCATGGTGTAGCCGATGGCCACCAGGGCATAGAGGCTCCCCAGGGAGATGCCGTTGATGAGCTGCTGCGCCAACCCGGCCCAGGTCATGGCTACCCCCCGAGGCCGGAGGCGGGTCTTTTGATTTCTGCGTCGGCCGGCCGGAGGTAAAAGGGGGTCAGACGGTCCAGATCCGGCACCTGACCGGCCGCCAGGCAGGCCTGCCCCAGGCGGGCCAGGACGCTGGCCCGCACCAACCGCAGTTCCGGCGGCGGCAACACCGCCCTGGCCCCCAAAACCTCCTGGAACACGGTCCCATAGCGCTCCACCCCCGGGCCGGTAAGGATAGTAGGAGCCTGAATATAGGCGCTCAGGGCCGCCGGCCGGAGCAGCAGATAGTCGCCCTGGCGGACGGCCGCGCCATCCTGGGAAAGATAGAAGGCGGCATAGACCTCCTGCTTCTTGGCGTCCAGGACGGCCGCCACCGGCAGGGCGCTCCAGGGAAAGTTGGCGGCCAGGGCGTCCAGCGTATTGACGGCCACCACCGGGCAGCCCTGGGCCAGGGCCAGGCCCTTGGCTGTGGCCAAACCGAGGCGCAGGCCGGTAAAATTGCCGGGCCCGGCACTGACGACGATCAGACCCACCTCCCGGAGGCTGCGGCCGGTATCAACAAAGAGCTGCTCGATCCCCACCAGCAATCGGTTCAGGTAGGAGGCCGGGCTTTCCAGGGTATATTCCGCCAGCAGCCGGTCATCGGCCACCAGGGCCAGACTTCCCCGGCTGGTGGAGGTATCAAAGGCTAAGACCAACATGGTTAGAGAAAGAACCCTCAAGAGTCTCAGGGGTGGCGCCGGCCGTTTGATGGAAAGAAATCTTAGTAATGTCCATGAGTTAAATAACTCACCCGCGAACCATGAAAATCAAGGGGGGCCGCCTGTATTCGAATGGTTAAGGATAAACCCTCGTAGAGCAGACCTCAGGTCCGCTAATAATGATGTTGCCGATGGTGCGCCGGTCTGGAGAGCGGCGCCACGAAGTGATTATTTTATATTTAATTTCAGTTGGTTATAAAAATAACCTGCGCAGCCTGAAATAATCAAGGTCGCGGCCATGGCTGACTTGGGCGGGCGCGGAGGCCCGCCCCACTACAGAATGTTTCGACAACTAACAACTATGAACTACAAACTACAAACTACGAACCGCCCTTTGGCATTTATCATGGATGGGCCGCCGGCAAGGGCGATCCCCGGCCGCCGCAACAACGGGCGGCGCCGGTTGCCCGGTCCCGGCTTCCCCTGGCTTGACACCCATGCCAGGGTTGAATATAACTTACCAGATTCCGTTCGCCAATAATTTCATCGTCTCCGGTCTCGGCCGCATCCAGGGGAGGCTGTCCGTCTTGAAAGTCGATTTCTATCGCCATCAGTTGGGGGAAAAAAATCTGCAGCGCTTCGCCCGGGTCCTGGGGTCCATTTTCCTGACCACGGGCAAAGAGACGGCCCTGTTTGAAGAGAAGTTCGCCGCTTACTTGGGCCAGAAGCATGCCCTGGGGCTCATGAGCGGCACCGCGGCCCTGCATTTAGCCCTCCTGGCCCTGGGCCTCGGGCCGGGGGATGAAGTCATCACCACCCCCATGACCTTTGTGGCGACGTCCCTGGCCATTCTGCACACCGGCGCCCGGCCGGTGTTCGTGGACGTAGAACCTCACACCGGCAATCTGGACGTGACCCAGGTGGCTGCGGCAGTGACGCCCCGGACCAAGGCCATCCTGCCGGTGCACCTCTATGGCCAGATGGTGGATATGCGCGGCCTCAAGGCCCTGGCGGAGGGGGCGAACCTGTTGCTCATCGAGGACGCGGCCCATTGCCTGGAAGGCGAGCGGGACGGCGTCCGGGTGGGGGAACTGGCGGACGCCGCCTGCTTCAGTTTTTATGCCACCAAGAGCATCACCTGCGGCGAAGGCGGCGCCCTGACCACCAACCACGATTTCCTCATGGAACCGTTAAAGAAGCTGCGTCTGCACGGCATGTCCACCCACGCCGAGGACCGCTATACCGGCCGCTATCGCCATTATAATGTGGATGTTGAGGGCTGGAAATATAATATGCCCAACCTGGCGGCGGCCCTGTTGATCGATCAGATTGACGAGATTGAAGCCCGCCGGCAGGAGCGGGAGCGTCTGGCTCTGTTCTATCGGGACCGTTTGGCCGGCCTGCCGGGTCTGGACCTGCCGACCCTGCTGCCGGGGGTGAAACAGGGGCACCACCTTTTTACCATCTGGGTGGACCCGGCGCGGCGGGATGCGATCCTCTGGGCCCTGCAGGAAAAAGGCGTGGGCGTCGCCGTGAATTACCGGCCCTGCCATCTTTATACCCTGTTTCGGGAGCGCTATGGCCATCGAGAGGGGGATTTTCCCCACGCCGAGCGGATCGGCCAACGGACCATCAGTCTGCCTCTCTATCCCGGCCTGCGGGACGAAGAGGCTGAGTATGTGGCCGACGCAGTTCGGGAGGTGGTCCGGTCACATGGATAAGTTAGAGTTGCCCAGCCAGTCTGGGGGCCGGTGACCGTTCAGCCTGCCATGCCAGTCAACCCACCTCCCAGCCATGCCGGTTTGCCGCCCCGAGGGATCCTGATTATCTTCGCCCTCCTCCTGGCCCTGGGCTATACCTGGCACAGCGCGGTCACGCCTTATGAAATGGGGCATGACCAGACCTATGTGGGCACCATGTTGGCCAAGGACCGGGAGCCGACGCTCTTCTCCCGGGATTATGCCTTCCACGATGATACCCTGTACCGCGGCTATATCCCATTAATCCGTTGGCTGCTGCAGCACCTCATTACCCTGACCGGCAGCTTTGATGCGGCGCTGCTGGTGTTGGTACCGCCGGCGGTCTTTCTCTTTACCCTGGGCACCGGTCTGCTTTTGTGGGAATGGAGCGGTTCTCTGGGCGTGGCTTTGGTCTTGACGCTGCTGGCCGTCCCCTACCGGCCGGCGCCGTCGGGGGAGATCTGGGGGGCCGGAGGCGTGGAATTCATGTTGGCCCGCACCCTGGCCACCTCGGTGGCGCCTTTTCTCCTGCTGTTCTATTTTCGCTTCCTGGGCCAACCGGAGCGCCGCCGGGCCATCGGTATCGGGATCAGCACAGGTCTTTTGGCCTTTTTGCATCCCCCCACCGCCTTGTTTCTGGGGGAATTGTTTGCCGGCCTGTTTTTCCTGAGCCATGGCCGGGAGCGTCGGGCCTGGCTGTTGTTGGCCCTGCTGCTGGGGGGCTTTGCGCTGGCCGCCTTCGTGCCTCTGACCTTCATGGAGCGGCAGGCGCCGACGCCGGCTGCGGCCCTGGATTTCCCCGGCATCCGCCAGGTGGTGCAGAGCTATTTAAAAATACCGGCGAACTGGGGGAGTTTTCCCGGCGACGCCACCGAACGGCGGGTCTGGCTGTTCCTGGGCGCCAGCCTGGTTTTAGCCCTGAATTATCTCCTCAGGCCCAACGCCCGGGAGCGGGCCCGCTGCCAGGCTTGGGGGTGGGGGTCGCTGGTTATTCTCTACCTCTGCTGGCGCCTGGCCGGCAAAGGGGCCGGTTTTACCTGGCTGTATGTGGTGGCCGCCGGCTACGTCATCTGGCGTTGGCGCCGGGGCGACCTGGAGACCAAGGATTGGTGGCTGTTGGGCATGGGTTTTGTGGTCCTGGCCATTTCCCTGCTGCCCTATTATTTCCTGACGCTGCTGTGGCTGCGGGTTGATTCCCTCTGGCTGACGTCCCTGGTCATCGAACACTACCGGGCGGTGCGGCTCGTCCATCCATTCTTTTATCTTTTCAGCGCCCGGGCTGGGGCTTGCCTCCTGCCGCACATCGGCCAATGGCTCCACACTCGCCCGCGCATCGCCCTGGGCTATTATGCCGTCCTCGCTTTTGCCATGGCAAGCCGCCTGCTCTTCGGGTTGGTTGCGGCCGGCATCATCTGGTGGGAGGCCTGGCGGGCCTGGCCGAGCCGGCGCCGCATCTTGCAGGGCGGGCTGGCGGGTTTCGTCCTACTGGCGGTGCTCGGTTTGACACTCTGGCCCGGCCTGCTCCAGGGTCTAACCCTGACCCTGAGCCGTGACCTGGGGCTGCACCGGCCTGCCATTGATCTACGTCCCGACGACGAGCTCTTTCAATGGGCCCGGACCCAGACCCCCCAGGACGCCCTATTTTTCCATGGCGCGCCGCTCTTTCGCCTCCGGGCGCAGCGGAGCATTACCCATGCCCTGGGCGACCTCATCAACCACCGGGAAGCCCGCTACGTGGAGATTTTCCGGCGCTATCACCGGTTGGAGCAGGCCTTTGCCGACCCGGCAACGCTGCTCGCCGAGGCCCAAAAACTGCAGGCCGATTATCTGGTGGTGGCCAAAAGCCGGCCGGTGCGCCTGCCCCTGCCGGTAGTTTTTGAAAACGACCGCTACCTCGTCTATCAATTAGACGGCGATAAGGGAAACGTTGCGCCGCAATAAATACAAAGCCGCCAACCGGCAACCAACAACCAGGATTGGAGAAGATTGCATGCCCGAGCCGCAGCACCCGTCCCGACCTGCCCTGATCACCATTGATGTGGATTGTATGCATGGGCATACGGCAAAGCATCGGGCGGGACGGCGCCAGCGGGGCCGGGAGGATCGCTGTATTGACCTGAGCTACCAGCGCTGGCTGCCCCGCTATCTGGACCTGTTGGCGGAGTTGGGGCTGCCTTCCACCTTCTTCCTGGTGGCCGACTTCGCCCGGCAGCCCGGCAACCGCCCTTTCTTGCAGCGGCTGGTGGCAGCCGGCCATGAGGTGGCATCCCATTCCCTCACCCACCGGATCGAGTTATGCACCCTGCCGCCAGAAGAGAAGGCCCGGGAAGTTATCGACAGCAAAAAAATCCTGGAGGATCTCACCGGGCAGGAGGTGGTGGGCTTTCGGGGGCCGGGCTACGCCTTTGATGCGGATATTGCCCGATTGCTGCTGGAAAACGGCTATCTCTACGATTCCAGCGTGGTGCCGGGTTACCTCTTCCCGCTCTATAAAAAAGTCCGGCGTTGGTTTGACCCACTGGTCTCGGGGCAGGCCATCGTCCATCCCAATGCTCCGCCCAAAGTGGCACGGGTTCCCTATATTATCCTGGAGGAGAGCGGCCGCCGCCTGGTGGAGCTGCCCCTGAACGTGCTGCCGCTGGTACCCTATCCCTTCATCTCCCATGTCTTTACCGGCGCGAAAAAATTCCGCCTGATGTATGGCCTGATCCGGAAGCGGACGCCACTGGTGATCCACGCCCTGCATGATTTTGAATTTATGAACTGCGGCCACCCCGAGGAGTATGTCCAGAGTCAGGCGGTGGATGCTGTGGCCGGCCAGGATCTGGCGACCCGCTTGGCCATGCAGCGGTATATCTTGACGACCCTGGGCCGGGAACGGCAGGTGGTCACGGCCAGGGAATATGTCCGGCAGGTTATGGAAACGGCAACAGGCTGCTGAACTGAATTCTTGGCTTTTTGGCCGGCAAGGAGAATAAATGAATAAATCGTGGGAAAGAGAGGCGGTTGTCTTTGACGAAATTTATGAAGGGGGAGGCTTGGTGGGGAAAATCCCCCTCCTGGGCCCTTTTATTCAGCGAGGCATTCTTGAGCGCCATAACCGGGCCGTGGCGTTTCTGCAGGCCTGTGGCGCCCGGACCATTTTAGATCTGGGCTGCGGTGTCGGCCGCTTTGCCGTGGCTGCGGCCCGGCAGGGGGTCACGGTGTATGGCTATGACATCTCAGCGCCGGCCATTGCCCAGGCCCAGGAATCAGCCCGGCAGGCCGGGGTCAGCGACCGCTGCCATTTTTTCGCGGCGGATTTGCACGAGGTAACGTTTCCCCCAGCCGCTGCCTGGTTTGATCTGGGCTGCCTGCATTATCTGCCTGACCCGGCCCAGATCGTGGAGCGGCTCAGCCACGTGCCCCACCTGTTTTCCTGTCTGCCCATGAAGGGCCATTGGCTGAGCCCCTTGCACTATATATACCGCACTCTGCTGCGGGGTCAGAAATATCTGGAATTCTCCGAGGCGGATATTCGGCGTCTGCTGGCGGCCTACCCCAACCTGCAGATCGACCCATCCGGCATGGTCTATTATGTTACCACGGTGGCGGCGGCCTGACGCGGCCATGACCGCCTCGGCGCCGCCAACTCCTGGGGCTGCCGGTGGCTGGTGGTTTTGGGCCATCCTGGGGCTGGCCCTGATCTGCCGCCTCTTCTGGCTGGAGGTCTCCCGGAATTTCATCGGCGCTGATGCGGTGCGCTATCTCTGGATCAGTCAGCACGTCAGCCGAGGCGACTGGCTGCTCTTGCCGCAGCTCTATACCTCGCCCCTGCTGCCGGCCCTGACCGGCCTGCTGGCCCGGCTGACCCAGGATGCGCTCCTGGCCGGCCGGCTCATCAGCCTCCTGAGCAATACCCTGGCCGTGGGCTTGGCCATGCTCTGGGTGCACCGCCTCTTCCCGGCCCGACCGGCGTTGGCGGCCCTCACCGGCCTGGGGCTGGCGGTAAACCATGTCTGGTGCCGCCTGGCGCCTTTTGTCCTCACCGACAACCTCTTTTACCTCTGGCTCATGGCCCTGCTCCTCCTTATGACCCAGCTCCTGGACCGAGTGACCTGGCGGCGGTCTCTCACCTTCGGCCTGGTCTGGAGCCTCCTGTTTTTCAGCCGGGAGATCGGCCTGTATGGCGGTGGGGCCGTTTTTCTGGTGATCCTGGCCGCCCTGGCAACCAACCGGCGCCAGGTGACCGGCCGCGGCCGGGCTATCGGGCGCCTGGCGGTCGGCAGTCTGAGTGTCTTAGCGCTCCTTTTAACTTTTTGGGCGGCCTGGTATTATCAGGCCCTGGGCGTCATCTCCATCGGCGAGGGCCGCCGGTTTTATACCAGTTACACCCAGACCTTTGACCGGGACAGGCGGCATCCTCATTATGAGAACGGCACCCTGTCCTTTTTCCACCTGCGGCCCTATGAAATGATGGAGTTTACCCGCTTCCCGGCGCCCTCGGACCCCCGCTATCCCCCCGCCGGGACCGCCCAGATCTGGCAGCATGCCAAGATTACCCTGCGGATTTTCTGGGACAATCTGCTCTGGAGCAGCAAGGAACTGCAGCGGGTGACCCTGGTGGGCTGGCTCACCCTGTTCATCCTGGTGCCGCTTGGTTTGCTCAGTCGGCGTTTGTCGCTGCCCGCACCGGTTCCCTGGACTTTCGGCGCCAGTCTGGGGATTTTGGGGCTCCATTTTCTGGGACCGGTCCGGGAGGCCCGGCTCATCGCCTGGTTCTTTCCATGGCTTTACCTGGGGCTGGCCGCCTTTACCTTGTGGCTCTGGAGAAGGGTGCGGGCCAGCGACTGGTCGCCGTTGCTCAAGAACCTGGTCGCGGTGCTGCTCGGCGGCCTGTTTTGCTGGCATCTCCTCTGGCCCCAATATTTCAAGGAAATCCCCCGGCGCTGGGCGCTGCGCCAGGCCCCGCAGGTGCATTCCTGGGCCGCGGCCCAGATTGGGGCCGGTTTCGGTCCGGGAGCGCTGATTGCCTCCCGGGAGCCGGAAGTGGTCTGGCGCAGCCAGGGCTATTGGCTCGGCCTGCCTTACGGCACTCCTGAGGAGATGTTAACCTGGCTGTATTTGGGGGGCGCCGATTTTCTCCTCCTCCATGACGTGGTACCGATTCCTGCGGAGGAGCAGATCTTCTGGCAGGAGCCGCAGGAAGTGGCCCGGCACTTCCCGGAACTGGAGGTGGTGGCCGAATTCAACGTCTCTGAGCCCTCGGCCTATGGCCGCCGCGGTCGACTGCTGCGCTTCCGACCCCGGCCGGAGAAAATGGCAGCCCTGCGGCAACAGTTTCCCTGGGCCGGAACCCACCCACGGCTGACCGGGGCGTGGGCGCCGATGAAATGCCGGCCCCCGCAGGTCGAGAAGGACGCGTTGCCGTGACCCGGCAAGCAGAGCCCTGGCCCTCTTCTGGAGCAGGCCGGCGTTCATTCTGGCTGCCCTGGGGCCTGGCGGTGCTGGCTCTGGCGCTGGCTTGCCGGCTGCTGTGGCTGGCAGTCTTCCAGGGGGAGATCGGCGGCGATGCCATCCGCTATCTGTGGATCAGCGAGCATGTCCGCCAGGGCCGCTGGCTCCTGGTTCCCCAACTCTTTTCGTCGCCGCTGCTGCCGGTAAGCATCGGCCTCCTGAGCCACCTCACCGGCGAGGCCGTCCTGGCGGCCCGCCTCATCGGCATCGTCGGCAATACCCTGGCCGTTGCTTTGGCCATGGCCTGGGTCAGACGGCTGCTGCCCCAGCAGCCGCTCCTGGCCTGGCTCACCGGAGCCGGGTTGGCGGTCAACCATGTCTGGTGCCGGCTGGCCCCCTTTGCCCTGACGGAAAATCTCTTCTATCCCCTGTTGATGGGCCTGCTCGGCCTGGCCCTGCTCCTGCGGGAACGTACCACCTGGCCCCGGGGTCTGGCCTTTGGCCTGGTCTGGAGCCTCCTTTATTTCAGCCGGGAGATCGGGCTCTTCAGCGGTGCAGCAATCTTTGCTTTGCTGCTGCTCAGCCTGCTGCGGCAGGCCCAGGGGCTCAGGGTGGGACTGCGGCGGGCCAGGCCTCTGCTGGCCGGCGCCCTGCCCCTGGCCCTGCTCCTCGTGGGTCTGTGGGTCTTCTGGTTCTACCAGGCCTTCGGCATCATCTCGTTGGGGGAGGGCCACCGGTTCTATGCCGAGTACTGCACCACCTTTGACCGGAGTCGGGAGAATGAGTACCCTGGCTATAAGCAGGGCGAAATCGCCTTCTTCCGTCTGCGGCCCTATGAAATGATGGAGTATACCCGCTGCCCCCGGCCGGGGGAGGCGCGCTACCCGCAGGCCGGGGCCGTGCAGCTCCTCAGCCGGCCGGCGACTTTGGCCGGCCTCATCTGGGACAACCTGACCTGGAGCTTAAAAGCCTTCCAGAAAGTAACGCTGCCGGGGTTTATCATGCTCCTGGTGATCCTGCCGGTGGGCTGGCTCCGCGGCCGGGTGCGCCTCCCGGCCGCCGCCCTCTTTCTGTTCGCTGCCAGCAGCGCCGTCCTTGGCCTGCATTTCCTCGGGCCGGTGCGGGAGGCCCGCCTCATCGGCTGGTTCTTCCCTTGGCTGTATCTGGCCCTGGCAGTGCTCTGGCTCTGGCTCTGGAACCGGCTGCCGCAAGTCGCTCCGGCGGTGTGGCTCAAGAAAATAGGGGGCGTCCTGCTGGCTGCCCTGCTGGCCTGGCATCTCTGCTACCCCCAATATTTTAAGGAAGTCCCCCGGCGCTGGGCCGTCCGCCTGGAGCCTCATATCCATACCCAGGCTGCCGCCTTTTTGCTCCAGACCGCCGGACCGGGACAGGTGCTCAGCAGCCGGGAGGCGGAGATGGCCTATCGGGCCCAGGCCTTTTGGATCGGCCAACCGCAGGGCAGCCCCGCCGAACTGGTGGAGTGGCTCTATCTGGGCGGCGCCGATTATTTCCTGTGGACCGATAAACATCCGGAGACGCCGGCACAACAGATATTCTGGGCCGAACCGGACGTATTGCGGCGCGCGCACCCGGAACTGGAACTCTTGGCGGAATTCAACGCCCCCCGCAACCAGACCTATGGCCGCCGGGCCCGCCTGTTTCGCTTTCATCCTGATCCGGCCAGATTCCAGGCCTATAAACAACAATATCCCTGGGCCGGAACGCATCCCCGGGCCACTTGGGCCGTCGGCGATCAAGGCTCAAAGTGACTTGATGAAGAAATGCATAGAGTCGCCTGTTGCCGGTTTTGCTGGCAATCTCCCTGACAAGTTGATACTATGAAAAATTGCGGGTGGTAGTTTCCAAGTTCCGGTTTCTTGCTCAAATATGAAATTGTAGGGTGGTTGTTGGTGGCGGGCTCGCGCCGAACCGGAGACCGGCGCCACGAGATGTTTTTTTTTCTGACTAATTGCCATTCCTTATAAAAGTCACCCGCGAACCATGAAAATAAAGGTGATATCCTGTGGCTGACTTGGGCGGGCACGGAGGCCCGCCCCACTAAAAGAGATCCAACGGCGGGCACGGCCCGCCCTAGAAAACGCCTTTCTCGGAACTCGGAACTCGAAACTTTATTTTCTTGGTAATTATCATTCCTTATAAAAGTCACCCGCGAACCATGAAAATAAGGGGCCTGGGCAAAGAGCCGAGGGCGTTCAGCAGAGAGGCAGAAAGAATGACAACGGTTATCCATTCTCCCCTTATTTTCTTGGTAATTTTCCAGAAACCGGAAACCAGAAACCGGAAACCTTATTTTCTTGGTAATTGCCATTACTTATAAAAGTCACCCGCGAACCATGAAAATAAAGGTGATT
>Ga0272446_1007645_pt1 | contig 10676 bp, 5 predicted proteins | sample YNPCB0061_FD_194587 | JGI IMG/M metagenome (GOLD analysis project Ga0272446, IMG submission 194587) | Hot spring microbial mat communities from Yellowstone National Park, WY, United States - YNP-CB-006-1 | ecosystem: Environmental > Aquatic > Thermal springs > Hot (42-90C) > Sediment | place...
TCTCCTTGGTACATGGTGTTTGGCGATACCAGCATACCGGAACCACCGCATGGTTGTCACCCCCCACCCATCCCCGCGCACTGAAAATGCCCCGTTCCGAACACATTTTCTGTCCGCCCTTAAACCCTGGCAAGGGAGGGGGGGAGGGGGGTGGGGTATGCGGGGTCTGGGGGCGCAACTCCCAAAAACTCTACACCTGAGAGCCCTGGAGTCCGGGGCTTGACCCAGAGCGGCAGGCACAACCGGGCGTCAGGTATGGTATATTTGTGCTACCATCAATGCCACAGAGGAGCAAGCTATGCCGCTATCGCGGAACCGTCTTGGTGTGGTCATCAGCGGCTCACTGGTCGACGGGCTGACGGCGCGGCTCGAGGCCCGCGAGAGCATCGAGGATATGCGCGTCGGCACGTTCGTGGTCGTGCAGGGCGAGAAGCACGAGTTCTTCGCTATGATCACCGATGTAACCCTCGCTGCGACCAACCAGAAGGTGCTGATCGATCCGCCGGACGGCGATCGTTTCATCCACGAGGTGCTCGCCGGTACCTCAACCTACGGCACGCTCGCGCTCATGCCGCGCCTGATGCTGTCGAGCGACCTGGGTGAGCAGGCGATGCGCCCGGTGAAGACGGTGCCACGCCACTTTTCGCCGGTCTACGAAGCCGACGAGCAGGATTTCGGGCGCGTCTTCGGCCAGGCAGGCGGCAACTGGTTCGAGATTGGCCGCCCACTGGATATGGACGTGCCGGTCTGCCTGAACCTGGAGCGGCTGGTCGAACGCTCCAACGGAATCTTTGGCAAGAGCGGCACCGGCAAGAGCTTCCTGACGCGCCTGCTGCTCTGCGGCACGATCGCCGCCGGCATCGCCAGCAACCTGATCTTCGATATGCACAGCGAGTACGGCTGGGGGGCGCCCGCCGAGAGTGGGACGTTTGTGAAGGGGCTGCGCCAGCTGTTCGGCAGCGAGGTGCTGGTCTATACGATCGATCCGCGCGCGTCGCGCCAGCGCAGCTACGACGGCGAGCTGATGATTAGCCTCGATCAGATCGAGGTGGAGGACGTGATCGCGCTGGAGCAGGAGCTGAACCTCAGCAGTACCGCCACCGAGTCGTCGTACCTGCTCTTCGACCGTTTCAAAGAGCGCTGGCTCCGGGAGTTGCTCGATATGGACAGCGAGGCGATCCGCGAGTTCGCCGAGAGCAGCGGGGCGCATGCGGGCGCGATCAGCGCGCTCAAGCGCAAGCTGGCCCGTATCGCGCGACTGAACTTTATCAACAACCAGGCCGACTTCTCGGTTGTCGATCGGCTGATTGAGGGGCTGGCCGCCGGGCGCCACGTGGTGCTCGAGTTTGGTGAGCACAGCAATAGCCTGGTCTACATGCTGGTGGCCAATATCATCACCCGGCGCATCCACCGCCGCTGGGTCGAGCAGACCAACCGCGCCGTGCAGTCGCAGAACAGCGCCGATCGCCCGCGCCCGCTGATGATCACGATCGAGGAGGCGCACAAGTTCCTCAACCCGCAGACGGCGCGCCAGACGATCTTTGGCACGATCGCCCGCGAGCTGCGCAAGTATGGCGTGACCTTGCTGGTGGTCGACCAGCGCCCCTCCTCGATTGACGCGGAGGTGCTCAGCCAGCTGGGGACGCGCGTCACCGCGCTGCTCAACGACGAGCGCGACATCGATGCGGTGTTCACGGGGGTGAGCGGCGGCGCAGGGCTCAAGGCAGTACTGGCCGCCCTCGACAGCAAGCAGCAGGCGCTGGTGCTCGGCCACGCGGTGCCGATGCCCGTGGTGGTACGCACGCGCCCCTACGACCCGGCCTTCTACGCCGCGGTCGAGCGCCGCGGCCCGCGCCAGAGCGCCGCTGGCCCCGTTCCGGCCCGCTCAGCGCAGGAGGAACTGGACGAGCTGTTTCCCGACTGAGGGGTCGGGGAACGAAGGACCGTCCAGCGCACCCTCACAACGCCCCGGCTGCCGCGCGATCGAGCATCCATAGCACGTGGCCGTGCGGCGGTTGCACGATCTGGGCGGGGATGGTATGTGGATCGTGCGGCCCGCGCAGCGCGTCGCGCACCCGGAGGGCCTTGTCGGCGCCCGCGACCACAAAGATCGCGTGGGCAGCGCGGTTCAGCGCGGCGGGGCTGAGCGTTATGCGGCTGGGAGGCGGTTTGGGCGAGCCCTCGACCGGAAGGGCCAGCCGGTCAGGGGGCGCGTCGAGCTGCGGGAAGCCGGGGAAGAGCGAGGCGGTGTGGCCGTCGGGCCCCATGCCGAGCAGCGCGATGTCGATCTGGCCATCGTGCGCCGCGAGCAGCGCCGCCACCTGCTGGTGGTAGATCTCGGCGGCCCGCTCGGGGCTGACGTAGGTTGCCACCGGGTAGACCTGGAGCGAGGGGATGGGCACGTGGGCGATCAGCGTCTCACGGGCAAGCCGATAGTTGCTCTCCGGGCTGTTGAAGGGCACCATCCGCTCATCGCACCAGATCAGGCTCACTGCGGGCCACGGCACTCGATCACGCAGCGGGGGCGCCACCAGGCGCGCAAAGATGCCAGGCGTCACCGACCCGCCGGATACGGCCAGCAGGACGCGGCCCCGGCTCCGCCCGGCGGCCTCGGCCAGCGTCGCGACCCGCTCCGCCGCCGCCGCCTGCAACGCCTCCAGCGTGGCATAGGTCTGTACCTCGGGTTCACCGGCCATCCAACACACTCCTTCCTACGGCTCCGCTCAGGATGACCGATGGGGCCACACGGCTGCCACAGGCGTTGCTATCTACCCCTGCGGCCTGTTTTCATATCAGCCGTCCATGCGGCTGCGCCGCACACCGCCGCGATGAAAACAGCGGCAGCTTATCGGCTATCGGCTATCGGCTATCGGCGATGCTCACATCAGGCTGCGACGATGGTCTCGAGCAAGCGGAGCGCCTCATCGCGCGCCGCCGCGTACGGCTCGGCGCGCATGTAGTGGTAACAGGCGAGCCAGGACCAGGCCAGTAGTTGCAGCAGCGGCAGCCGCTCCTGCTCGGCGGGCGTAAGCGGCCCCGCTGCGGTGTAGCCATCGAGCAGCCCCTCGCGCCAGGGCGCGGGGTACACCGGGCACAGCCCGCAGGCCAGGTCGAAGAGCCCGTCACCGGCGACCCAGCGGCCGGGCGCTTCGATCGCCTCCAGGTGAACGTGCATCCCGGCAGTGCAGCGGGCGACCGCCGGCCCGAACGCGCCGTGCATCAGCACTGGCTGGCTGATCGCCAGCCGCTCGTCGTCCAGCAGGGTTGTGAGCACGGCCCGTTCGGCCTCGCCGAAGAGCAGCGCATCAGCTGGCGGCGGGGCGAACTGCGCACCGATCTGCTGCAGCACCACCGGCCAGGCCAGCTGGGGCCAGCGGCCGGCCGGTGTCGGGCGGCCCGCGCCGGGGGTGCTGACGCGGTGCATGCGCCGCAGCGCCCGCCCGGCCTGGCGACCCGCGCCACGGAGCAGGTGCGGCTCGCTGAGCGTTACAGCGGGCACACCCGGCACGAAGCTCTCCAGCACGTAGGCGAATGGCACCAGCGTGCGCGACAGGTCGCGCTGAATGATGCGGGCCGAGGGCAGGGCCTGGCCACTCATCGTGCGCACAAAGAAGCTATGGGCCGCCAGGTTGTCCTCGGGGGCGATGCGCAGCATGAGATGCTCGCCGGGCGTTGAGATGCGCACCAGCAGGTGGCGCTCAGTCTGGGCGTAGAGGCTCACCGCCGTGGGGCGCAGATTCAGCGCGCGCACCACCAGGGCCGTGTAGTCGCCGAGGCGGCTGAGGGCGCGCCGCCAGGCGTCGCTCACGCCCTCGGCGACCGGCGAGATGTCGTGGTTCAGGGATGCATAGTCCATGGTTTAGACATGTTTCAGACCTGGATCTCCCAGCTTGACCGTTGCTCCACAGCCCCGCATAACTGGTCTGTGGAGGTGGAGAGCTGTGGAGCTGTAGAGGTGAAGGCCAGATCGGCAAGCGCGTATGCACCATGCCTCAGGCATGGTTCAGGATCGGGCGTTCTCGCGTAACCGTTGCTCTACACCTCCACAGCTCCACAGCTCCACACAGCTGGTCCGTAGCGCTGGAGCGTTGTAGAGCTGATGGCTGGCTTGTCACGTGCGTTTGAACCATGTCTTAGCTACCGGGGGCTACGGCAGGCAGGGTGAAGCGCAGCACCCGGTTGGCGGCCCGGTCAGCGACCCAGACCGCGCCGTCGGGAGCAACGGCGAGCCCGCTGGGACCGCTGAGCGCGGCAAGGTCGCTGCCCGGGCCACCCCAGCGCAGCAGCGGGTCACCGCGCAGGTTGAACGCAAGCACCTGGTTGCGGCTGGGCACGCTCACAAAGACCTTGCCATCAGGGCTGGCGGCGATCGAGGGATCATCGTAGGTGTTGGGGCGCCAGCCGGAGACCTGCCAGGTGACGATCGGGATCGGCCCGACCTGCCCGCTGCCGTCGGGGGCGAAGACCTGCACGCGGCCATTCCAGGTATCGGCGACGTAGAGGTTCCCCTGCGCGTCCAGCGCCACCCCGGTGGGCTCATTGAACTGACCCGGCTCGGCCCCGGCCGAACCGAACTGGTAGAGGAAGGTCCCGGTACTGTCGGTGACGATGATACGCTTGTTGCCGGTGTCGGCGATATAGACATTGCCCTGCGCGTCCACCGCCACGCCGCGTGGGCCGAACATGCCGAGCGGGCTGGCGGCATTGCGCGCGGCGTCGCCCTCGGTGATCGTCGCGCGGCGGCCATCGCCGAGATCCTGGTCGCCGCTGCCCCAGGTGGCGAGCGGCCGGCCCTGCGGGTCATACTTGACGATCCGGGCATTCCAGGTATCGGCCACGTAGAGGTTGCCCTGCGCGTCCAGCGCCACGCCCCGGGGCTCATTCAGCTCGCCGAGGGCGGCGCCCTGGCCGCCGAGGCTGCGGATCAACTGCCCATCGGGGCCGAAGACATGGATGCGATGGCTGCCCGTATCGGCCACGTAGAGGTTACCCTGAGCATCGCTGGCCACCCCGGTCGGCCCGCTGCCGCCGGCGGGCAGGGCCACCACCTGCTGGGCGAGCAGGCGCAACTCGGGCGAGGCGGGCGCAGCCACGGTGGCGCCAGCGCCGCCAGCGAGATCGCTGCGCACCCAGACCTCCATCTCACGGGCGCCGGGCACCAGCGGATAGGGCAGGTCGCGGAAGAGCAGGAAGCGGCCCAGGGTGCCCCAGTTCTCGGCGCGGAAGGGCCAGAGCAGCGGCGCATAGGGGCCGTGGAGCTCGCCGGAGATGTCACGCCCACAGCCACCGGAGCCGCCGGCACCCGCTGGCTTGAGCAGCGTCTCGACGGGCGTCCAGGTGCTGTAGTAGAAGCGTTTGTAGCCGGGGCTATTGGGCGCGCACTTGTCGCCCTCGGGGAACCACCAGTTGAAGACGCCCGCCGGGCCATAGGGCTGCACGTAGTAGTCGCTGAGCACCGTGCGCACCGCCTCGGTAACGTGGGGGCGATAGAGCAGCACCACCGGGGCCAGGGCGGTGGAGCCGTCGGGCATCTGCACCTCAAAGCTCTGCGGGCCGGGGTTGGTCTGGTAGGTGTCGCGCCTGGTCCAGGCGATCCGCTGGAAGTCGCGGAAGTACCACTGGAGCGGCCAGGCCAGCGATCCTTCGCCGTTCGAGTCGCCGCTGTCGATGAACACCGGCATACTCAGCCCGCCGGTCTGGTCCTGCGCGGTGCGGCTACCGCGGGTGAGGTTGATCGCCAATTCGCGAATATCGGCCACGTAGCGCGGCACCTCCGGCGCAGTCTGGGTGTAGATCAGCAACTCGATCGGTGTATCGGGGTGATGGTAGACGACCATCCAGGTGGCGCGCACGGTATAGGCGCCCAGGCCAGCGGCGAGCGTGAGGCCAGCGACGGCCAGCACGACCCGCGCGCCCAGGCTGGACGCCAGGCTGAGCAGGGCATAGATCAGGCCGCCGGCGATCAGCAGCGGCACGATGCCCTGGAGCAGGTTGCGCTGGCCCTCCTGACCCTGCCCGCTAAGTGCGAAGCGCCACAGCGCCACCCCGACCGCGACCGCGATCAGCGCGGTGAGCACCGGCACCAGCCAGACCAGGGCCCGCGGGCTGAAGCCGCTGGCCTCAGGCTCGGCGCTGGCACGCTGCTGCTCGGCGGCCTGCAGGCCACGCTCGCTGATTCGCAGCAGGCGCGCGATCACCCAGGCGGCCAGCAGCGCGCCCGGCAGCGACATATGCACCACGAGCCAGGGCATCTTCTCGCCGGCCCAGGAGAAGATGATCAGCGCCGTCCAGAACCAGAACACGGTGAGCAGCGGGTAGAGCGCCCAGGGCTGCTGGTCCGCGCCAGCATCTGGCGCCGGCGAGTCGGGCGCGGGGGTGGCCTCCGCCCCGGCGGCCTCATCGGCGGGCGCAGCGGACGCCAGGCGTGCGGCGCGCCGCCCCGCGACGAAGCGCCGGACCACGGCGACGACCATGGCCACCACGGTCGCGCTGGCCGCCAGGACGGCCAGCGGATCGTAGAGCGGCAACTGCATCAGATAGTAGTACCAGGGCTGATCGCCGCGCGCATACTCCTGCTGGCTGCCGAGCCAGTAGGCCAGGCCGGCGTAAAGCCCATCGAGCGCGCCACGCATGTAGGCAAAGAACGACGAGTAGAACACCAGGTAGATGCCGCCGAGGATGCTCAGCGCCACCCAGAGCGTCGCGCGTTGCTCGAACCACAGCGCCCGCAGGCGAGGCAGCAGCAGCGGTGCCGGATCCCACAGGCGCTGGCAGAGCCAGGCAAGCAGAAAGGCCGAGGCCACCAGGAAGGCCTTCTCGCCGAAGTAGAGCCCCTGGCCCACGGGGATGCGCGGGTTGACGAGCATGAGCAGCAGGCAGAGGCCGATCACCGCCACCAGGAAGCGGTTCAGATAGCGCGCGAAGCGGCTCTCGGCCAGCAGGCGCATCAGCACGAAGACGCCGAAGATAAAGAACAGGATGTAGTAGAGCTCGTGGGTGGCGATGGCGAGGGCCACCGCCGCCGCCGTGAGGTAGAGCCAGCGGGCGCGTCCGGTGTCGATCCAGCGCAGGGCGCCGATGAACATCCAGAGCTCCCACAGCACCATCAGGCCGTCGTGGCGCGCAAAGCGCGTGTAGTAGAGCAGCGAGGGCGAGAAGGCGAGCAACACCGCGGCCACCAGCGCGCCGCGCCGCCCGAGGTAGGGCCGCAGCCACCAGGCCGAGGCGACCAGCAGGATACCAGCCACGGCCATGGGCAGGCGGGCCTGGGCGTCACCATCGCCGAAGAGAAAGTAGGCGAAGGCGGTAAGGTAGTAGAGCGACGGCCCGTGGTAGACCGGGTCGTAACAGTAGGTCGGTGCGGTCACGCCGCCACGGGGCCGCCCGTCTGCGTCGAGCCCGCTCCAGCAGTTGAAGCCGCCCGCGCCGCTGTAGAGGCGCCAGCTCGACCAGGCGTGGATGCTCTCATCGTGGTGCATGGCCATGCTGCCCAGGCCCCAGAGATGGGCCACCACGCTCGCGATCATGATCACGGCGAAGATGGCCAGTTCCCAGTTGAACCGCGACAGGTCCACCGGGCGGCTCAGGGCGCGGGGGCGCGGCGATTGGTCAAGCGTCTCTACTGCCACAACGCTCATTCTCCACGTTGCGCGCCTTCCAGCTGCCCGCCGAGCCCGGGCCCGATCTGGCTGGCGAGTTCGGGGCGCACCGCAATCACAAAGTCAGTCGAGCCGAGCGGGGCCGCGGGCTGGCGGAACATCAGGAAGCGCCACCAGCGCTCGCCCACCCCGCGATCGAGCGGCGCGCGCAGCAACTGGCCGAGCAACGACGTCTGCTCCAGCGGCGCCTCGCGCCAGCCCGGGCCGAGCCGGTAGACCTGGTCCTCGGGGAACCACCAGCGGAGCGGGTAGCGCTGGATGACGAAGCCCTCCAGGTAGCGCCGGTTCTCCGGGTAGCGGTCAAGGTTCTCCTGGAGCAGCAGCACGGCCATCACGCGGGCGTCCGGCGGCCCAACCAGTTGTCCACCACTGCGTTCGGCAGCGCTAAAATTGCGCAGGTACCAGTTCCAGACGGTTTCGTTGTCGTAGATCAGCGGCAGCGCCAGGCCGCGGCCGCGGCGGATGGAGGCCGCTTCGAGCCGGCGCACCACGCGCATGACGTCGGGCGAGGTCTGGGTGTAGACCATGGCCTCGACCGGCACATCGCCGTTGATGAAGGCGAGGCGCACAGCCGAGCGGGCCGTGTAGAGGCCGATCGCAAGCCCGGTGCAGGCGGCGAGCAGGGCCACGGCGTGACCGGACCCCCAGCGCAGCGCGGCGCCAATGGTCAGCATAGCGATCAGCGCCAGGGCGGCAGCCGGCACCACCCAGGGCGCCAGCACCGACTGCGCGCCGAAGGCCACAATCGCAGTCAGCAGCACAAAGCTCAGCCCGACGATCGCGGCAAAGAGCGCGCCATAGATCGTCCAGGCGGCGCGCCCGACGGCGCGGGCCAGTTCCCCATCCTCGGCGGCGAGCGCGGCCTGCTCGGCGGCGCGCCGCTGGTTCCAGATCAGGCGCTGGGCGCCCCAGGCGGCCAGCAGCGTCCAGGGCAGACTGATGTGCAGCGTGAGCCAGGGCATCTTTTCGCCGGCCCAGGTGTAGAGCCCGAGAGCCGCCAGCGCCCACCAGGCGAGCAGAGAGACGGCGAAGCCGGCTTGCAACCCGGCACCCGGGCGCGACGGCGCGGCGGCGGCCTGCCCGGGGCCGGCCCGGGCGGCACGCAGCGCATCCTGCGCAACGAGGATCAGCCCGGCGCCGCCAAAGATCAACAGCAGCGGCTCGTAGACCCCGAGCAGAAAGATGTAGTAATGGCCAGGCTGGCCACCACGCTCGACATTGTGCTGCGCCAGCCAGTAGAGCAACGAGCCGGTCACACCGCTGACCACCCCGATGAGGTTGCTGAAGAAGGCCGTGAAGAACACGGCATAGATGCCGAGCACAAGCGCCAGCGCCACCAGCCAGCGCCGGCCGGTGCCCAGGCTGGCGAACACCTCCGCCGCCGAATCGCCCCGCTCACGGGCGGCCTGCCAGGGCGTGCGCCCGCCGGGGCCGGGGCGTTGCCAGATCAGGTAGACCAGCGCCGCCAGCGTGGCCAGCACGGCGCCCAGGGCCAGCAGCACCGCCGGGTGGCGGAAAAAGCGCCATAGATCAACCAGGTACAGCCCGAGGTTCGCAAAGAACCCGCGGCCACCGTCGTCATCGGCCCGGTTGCGCACGCGTAGCGCGTAGGCATTGTCCTCGGTTTCCAGCGGCGGCCAGCCGAAGAGCCCCGGGCGCTCGACCACCATCGCCCCGCTCTGGGAATCGCGTTCGGCATTGTGGGCGCTGTCTACCCGTGCCGCACCGGGCAGCACAAAGATCAGCGCGGCCACCAGCACGCCCAGCGCGCCCGCCAGGGCCAGCCCCGGGCGAAAAACGCGCCACAGGAAGATGGCGGCGAGCGGCGCGGCCATGAGCAGCAGGAAGAGATAGCTGGTCTCCTGGTTGACCAGCATACAGCCGAAGGCGCCCGCACCCACCAGCAGCCAGCGCGTGCGGCGCGTGGCGACATAGCGCACAAGCGCAGCGAAGACCAGGACCTCGCACAGCACCGAGTAGATATCGTGGCGGAAGAAGCGCCCGACGTAGAGCGCCACCGGCGAGATCAGCAGGTAGACCGCGGCGATCAGCGCCGCGGCGCGCCCGAGCTCACGGCGGACCAGGTAGGGCGTGAGCGTGAGCGCCGTCCCCGCCAGGGCCGGCCCGAGCCGGGCCACGAAGTCGTTGTCGCCGAAGAGGAAATAGCTGGCCGCCCCGAGGTAGTAGAGCAGCGGACCGTGGAGCAGCGGGTCGTGGATATAGCCACGACCAACCAGCAGGTACCACGCATAGGCGGCATGCAGCGTCTCGTCGTGGTGCAGCGCCCGGTCGCCAAGGGCCCAGAGGTGGGCGATCAGCGCTACGACGGCCAGCGCCAGATAGGCCAGTTGCTCGACCGTGAGCGACCAGGGCCGGCTGTGGGCAGCATCGCCGGGAACCGGCTCGGCGGCGGCCTGTGGCCGCGGCAGATCAAGCGTAGACATCGATACCCTGTGGCCTCTGACGCAGCGCGAACAAAATCCAGGGCATTGTACACGATGGGGATGCACCGGGCAAGGCAGGTCGATCACGTACGTGTTCACATTTCTCCTGGGAGCGAGGGCATCTTGCCCTCGTAGACGCGACGCGGGCGGAACGCCCTCGCTCCCAGGCGCGTGTGTTACCCCGAGGGTGAACACTTTCTCGATCACAGGTAGGGCTACGTCAACGTCACCATTGCGACGCCGTGCCGGAGCCGTGATGGTCCTTGCACAAACGCCACACCTCCACCGCCCCTTAGTGATTCATCCGGCAAGTCGTTTGTCATGCTGAGCGAAGCGAAGCATCTTCCAACTCCTGATACGGAAGACCCCTCGCGGCGTGTACCCTGAGCGGGATCGCGCGGCTGCGCCGCGCACCGATTCCTCGTTCCGCTGCGCTTAACTCCTCAGAACTTTATCCCCTGTCAGCATGCTTAAGGCACAGTGAAGACGAGTCGCGCATGAACGCCACCCGCAAGGCTCTCCGTCGCGTGCAGACTGTGGCCGTTCCACCACGGTACGGCCAGGGCTGGCTCGG
>Ga0272446_1007647_pt1 | contig 10674 bp, 9 predicted proteins | sample YNPCB0061_FD_194587 | JGI IMG/M metagenome (GOLD analysis project Ga0272446, IMG submission 194587) | Hot spring microbial mat communities from Yellowstone National Park, WY, United States - YNP-CB-006-1 | ecosystem: Environmental > Aquatic > Thermal springs > Hot (42-90C) > Sediment | place...
TGCGATTAAACTATGCGGAAGATAAAAGCGCCGGCTCCATACTTCGGCATTTCAGTGCTCTTCTGCGAGCCGAATGCGATTAAACCCCGGCCCCGGCGGCGATGCGACCCGACCTGAAACCTGTGTTGCAGCCCTTTCGTCGCTCCTGAGCCGTCCTGTGCGGTCATTTCATCACCACTATCGTAGCATGATCACCGCTCGTTCGCAACTCGTTTTTTGCGCCAGATCGGCGTCAAGTTGCGAGCATACCTGGATGGCATTCTGACGCCCATCCGGCTGGATGAAACGCCGACAGGCGATCGTCGCCAGGGCCGGAATCGGCGCGCGGCGCGGGGAGTTGCGAAAGCGCCGCGCTGATGGCCCGTCTCTACCGGGTTGCTGCCTCTACGCTCGCTTACACGACATCATTGCAGAACCGACGAAACTCACAGACGGCGCATTGCCGCCGCGATGCCGGCGCCGCCGGCATGGTTTCACCCTGCGCCATCGCCTGAATTGCGCTGACCGTTTCCTTCACTTTTGTTCGTAACCCCGCTGTTATGCTGATCGCTTCCACTTTGCGCGTCGGCATATGGTAGATGAAGCCGCGTTTGACCGGTAGCCCCCATGCTTCTTCCAGCATAAGTGCGTAGGCGGCCAGTTGCAGCTTCACATGTGGCCCGGCTGCCTGTTCGCTGTCTTTGTATTCAACAACGATCGCTTCGGCGCCGGCCTGGCGATCCGGGACGGCAATCGCCAGGTCAACTCTGCCGCGCAGGCCAAGCGACTCGGAGCGCAACGCAAGGTCGAAGACCCGCTCGCCCGCTTTCAGACCATAACTGCGCAACGATCGTCGCTCCTCACGCCCGCTCTCGTTGTGATGTTCGGCCATGCCGGCGAGCATTAACCGCGTCATGGGACGGACGTCGGGCAGGCAGTAGTGATAGTAGACAACCCGCGGGCAATACATCCATTGTCGCAGGTCGGTGACTTCGAATGTATGCTCAGTCATTGGTTTCTCCCTGGCTGATAATGCGCCGTGAGCGCCAGCTTGCATCATCGAGCGCGAAGAACTGGATGTTCCCCGGTTGTTTGCCGAGGCGATGCCGCACTTCGATAAACAATTCACGCTGGTAGGAACGACTCAGGTTGCCAACGAACGCGCTGTACTGTACACGTTGCAACCCATAATCCAGGCAGGCGTCGGCGATCTTCTGCCGCGTCCGGTCGTCGGGGATGTCGTAGATAAGCAGGCACTGCATCGCGATCACCATCCCATGACGAATGGGTCATACACCGGACGATCGCCGCGCGCGAACGTGGCAATATGGCGCGCCTGGCACTGGAGAATGTGGCGTATCGGCTGGCGCTTGCCTTCGTACGGCTCGGTACTCTCCATCCGTTCCAGGAGCTTTTCGACGATCCGCCGGCGCGTCGGTAGATCCAGCCGGCCTTCTTCATCCTGCACGATCTCGAACTGGCGGTTGATCAGGCCGATCAGGGTGCGGTCAACGACCGCCTGGCGGAATTCCTCGATCAAATCAAGGGTGAGACTCGGTTTGCCGGGGCGGTCGGCGTGTAGAAAGCCGGCATTCGGGTCGAGGCCGGCAAGCAGGAGCGCCTGGCGCACCTGAGCGCGCAGGACGGCGTAGCCGTAGTTCAGCGCCTGATTGAGCCGGTCGGTCGCGCCCTGTGTCCGGCGGCCTGGCCATGCCAGATCGGTAGGGACAACCTGCGCAACCGCCTGCCAGTATCGCGCGCCGGCGCTGCCTTCGAATCCCATCAGCGCGGCGCGGGCCTCATCCGTCAGGATGCCGGCGATGGCGCGTAGTGCGGGCAACACATCGAGTATGTCAGTCGCGGCCTGCATCAATTCACGGTGCAGGTCGGGTGTGCTTTCTTTACGATTCTTTGCGATATACCGCAGCAGATTGGCCTGGCTCTGGATCTTGCCGGCTGCAAACGCTTTCGCCAGCACAAGACCGCGATCGCCATCGTAGGCGCGCAACTGGGCACGCCTGGTGAGCGCCATGCCGGTGATACCGCTGTGCATGAGTGTCCCGAAATCATCGCCGTCGGGGCCGTTGAGGAAATGGATGGGAATGCCATCTTCAGCGCAGGCGCGCACGACGTCGCTGCTCAGGCCGACGCCGTCACTACAAATAATCAATTGTTCCAGGTGCATAATCGGCACTTCGGCCAGGCGTTCCTTCGCCTTTGTGACCCGAATGCGCCCCTGGTGCTTGGCGACGAAGACGCCGTACTGGTCAACGATCAGGTTCATGGTGGACCTCCATGATGGCAAAGATGCTGGGCGCGACGAGGACCGTCACCGCCGGCGCTCTTCCGCGAGCCGAGAGGGAACGGAACAGGTTGTTAAGGTGCAGTCGCGTCAGGGTCAATCGCGGCATGATTCACGGCGCGATGGTATACCACCCGTCGCCTTTGACGGCATTCTTGCCGACATGCACCAGGCTGCCCCAGACGAGCAATTCGCGCAGCGGCCCGAGCTCGCCGGCAAAGACGGCTTCACCCACCAGGCCGCCGATGGGGGTACGTTCGCGGGTACGGCTGGAATAACTCACCACATCCACCCAGCGCGTCCGGTCGGCAAGCAGGGTCGCACGTTCGGCCAGGGGCAGCAGCGGGCGCGCATCGGCAACGGCAGGAACGGCATCGCTATAAGCGGCGGCCAGATCGGTCAGGCGGATGCCGAGGCGCTGGAGCAAGGGGCGCAACGCCGGGCGCCTGACCAGGCGCCGATCATCAACGAGGCGCAACGGTGTAAGGAAGCGGAGGGTCAGTTGATGATCCGGCAGGCGCGCCGCGAACGCCGCCACCTGTTCCGGGCCGACGGGGATGCCCGGGGCGTTGACCAGCCGTTCGCCGGCGCGGAACAACGACTGGCGCTCGCCGGTGAGGGGATGGACCGCATCAATCGCCTGGAGGCGCACCTGGCCACGTCGCCCGCCGTTCTCGGGCAGGCGGCGACCGAGGCCGGTCAGGTCCATCCCCTGTGCCGCCATGACGACATACGGAAAGAGCTCGGCGGCATAGCCGAACAGCCCCAGGCCGAACGTCAGAGTTTCACCCGGGCGATAGCGCCGGCCCTGCGGCGGGCGGGTCACATAGGGGCGCGGGAGGTGCTCGCCGCCGGGCTGACCTGCCTCACGCATTGGCGCAATCAGCGCCGCGACGGGGCAGACGGCGACGAGCGGGCAGGCCGCGCAGGCGGGGGCGGCCTTGTTGGTACAGAAGCGATCCCACAGCGCGCCAACGATCGCGCCGCGAATGGCAGCGCCGGCATTGTCGTCGAGTTCGAGCGGCGTTATGACACCGGCGGTAAACAACAGATGGTGGGTCAGGAGAGTCATCGATCACTCCGGTAGGTCATTTTTACATATCCAATACCAGGCCAAGGTCGTCATCATACGTCGTCATCGCAACCGCCACGCGTTCGAGCGGGTCATCAGCCTTCGAGTTTCCCTGCCGAACCTTACCCTTTTGTGCCAGCATCGCGTATTGCCAGTAGGCAATGCTGACCATCAATGACTCAGCCTCAATGAACCGTCCCTCCGTGGTCAATGCGAAGTATTCTTGCTCAAACCGGGCAGGGAGGACATCAATACTTTCGAATGCAGCATAGAAGCGATCCTCCAGTGTACTGTCGGCATTGAAGGCTACCAATGGACGCAGGACACTTTCGACAAAATCGGTAGCATGCTGGTCATAGACACGACGCCAGTCTGCGGCATATCCTTCCGCATACTTCTCGTAGACCGTATTCAGCCAGTTGCTGATGGCACTCTCATCAATGACCTGACCGTCGTGTTCTTTGAGTAACCGCAGGGTCCCGTGCAGGAGTCTGAGATCGTATGGCCGTAAGTTCTTTTCCGGGATCGGCTCGTGACAAACATGCACCGGAGCAATCAGTGGTTCCCCGCTGGCGCCTCTGCGCCGTGTACGGTTGACGCGCCCGAAGCGTTGTACGAGCGCTTCCAGTGGCGCAAGATCCGAATAGAGTGTGTCGAGATCAATGTTAAGGCTGACCTCAACCACCTGAGTTGCAACCAGTACGATCGGGCGCCGTTCTGCGCTACCCACGCCGCATGCCTGTCGCACGAGTGTCTCACGCTCGATACGATCACGCCCATTCAGGCGACTGTGGAGTAGAATGACCACTGCCGACGGCCCTAACGCATCACGGATGCGCTGCCACACAGCCTGTGCGCGAGCAACCGTGTTACAGCAGACAAGCACCGAACGCCCATCTAGCGCATCGCGGAGAATACGGTCCAGGTTTGGTGGATCGTGCATGTCGCCGGGCAACAGGTACAGACGATGTCGTTGAAATGCCTCGAATAGATGTGGTGCTGCGATAATCTCGGAATACGCTCCCAGCGCCCGAAGCAACACATGCTTCACCAGGTCCGGAAACGTCGCCGACATGACGAAAAAGCGCGCACGGAACTGGTGCTTGAGATACTGCACCAGCGAGAGGATCAACGCTAACCGTTTCGGCTCATACGCATGAATTTCATCAAGAATGAACGCCGCATCGAAGAAATCACTGAGGATCGCTTCGTAGCCTTTGAGGCGGTAGCATGCTTTGAGCATCTGGTACGGACTGAAAACGCGTATCGGGTAATAGTTGAGCTCGGTGCGATTCTTCTGATCTCTGGCGCGCTGGGCGGCGAAGCGCGGATCATCACCATCTTCCGTGTACACCCGATAGAGCGCCTGAACCGCTCTGCTGTGCTGCAAGCCAACCTGTGCCGCAAACAGCCCTTCGAGCCTTGCGCGCATCGCATTCATGCTTGCCTGAAACGGCAATGCATAGAACAGGCGCGGCGGCGCTTGCGACTCACCGAATGCCCAGAAGAGCGCCGACTCGGTCTTGCCGCTTCCCGTCGGCGCGACCAGCAAGGTATCCTGGCGTGACAATGCACTCTGGCGCTGGTGGTCATAGAGATGTTCAGGCGACCAGCCGAGGCGTTGGACGACTCCTGTGAAATCAATCTTCGGCAGTGTTGGCGGTGCACCGGTATGGGCCGAGGCGCTATGATCGGCGGTCACCATAATGCCACGCAACGCCAGCGTTGCCGTAGCCTGCGTGCGTAATGCCGGCATATCGAGATCGTCAACAAATCTACGATAGATCCTGAGCGCCTGATCGATCTGACCCGCCCCGTGATCACGCACCAGCGCCACTGCGCGATCCTCTGGCAGAAGCGGCGGTATTTCGACACCCAGATCAATGAGGCCCAGCCGATCGCGCCAGAGAGAAGCGTACTCGTGAATCCAGCGCCACAAAGAGCTCAGCGGCGCCTGGGCGAGTTCGGCGGCAACCGCATGGATTGCCGGACCATCAGTTTTGTACTGCTCCCGAATGACATTGGCATCCTTATGGTGTGACACAATCGCTGCGACGATCCAGCGATAATCCTCCTGGCGCGGATCGGGAAAGAGCCAGCCAAGAAATGCCAGGGACCCGACCTCATGGCGATATGGCCAGCGCCCGCCCTTCGCCGATACCAGCATATGCTGAAAACCGCCAGCCGCCTTGCCAAAATCATGGAGCCAGCATGCCCAGAAGAGGCGATGCCAGAGGCGCGAACTACCAACGACGGTGGCGATATCGGCGCGCAACCGCGCTTGCTCGGCGAAACGCTCACACACAAACCAGGTATGAGTGAAAAGGGTTTCACCATCGCTTTTTGCAAGAAGCTGTTGCAGGTAGGCGGGCGTTTCCATCGCTTCATCCCTCAATGAACCGGTGCCATACGACTGCCCGATAGCAGCCCCGATACTGCGGCGCCAGCGGATCGCACCAGACAGGTTCGAACGAACCCACCGTCTGCATATCGTGCGCAAAAACACGCTCGGTCAGCATCAGATACTGGGCGAACGTCGGGTGACGGTGTTGCTGGAAATCAATCAGGCGAGGCATCATGACCGCAACACCGCGTCTGGTATGTGCGCCCATGCTGAGTGGCAGCAACGTATGCTCGAAATAGACGTTGGCCCGCTTTTCCAGCGTAACGACCTGAACGGCACCCGGTGGATAAGTACAGAGATCCTGCGAGCGGCCAAGCACGACAACATAGTGTGGCCGCTCAAACGCGGGCAACAATTCGACCTGATTGAGATACAACGTGAGCCGGGGTCGAAACAGGAGCTCGCGCTGAAACGGTGTCACTGTGCTTTCGCCATAGACAGTGACATCTGACAGGCCCTGTGCCACCAGTTCCTTGCGCTTCTGTGGCGAGATCGGCGCGGCCATGCCACTTGCATGAATATGTTCAAGATCCATGAATTTGCCGTCGTGCGTGAAGCGATAGGCAAACAACAGGTCATCGGGAATGATCCATTCGCCAACTGCGCTGCACACATGACCGTAAATAGTAGCTGGCGGCGGCATCTCAAAGGTCGGCTGCATTCCCCACATGAAGTGAGGGTAGCGAAATGAGGTGACATCGCCTTCCAGTTCGATGCGCAAAGCCTGCATGGTATCCATCGGGTTACTCCATCCAGTCATGATGCGCTTCGAGATCGGCGATCAGCGCCTCGAACGCCTGGCGGGGATGGCTGACGCGTACCTGCTCAAATGCGCCAAGCTTCGCTCGTTCGTCATCATGGAAACCTTTCATCCATCCGACATAGACTGGAGAGAGAATGTCATCGCGGAACACGTCAATCGCCTCTTGCAACGCGTCCGTATTGATGACCGGCATGCCGCGTTTTTCACCCTTACCTTCGCCGATGACATAGTTGAATATGTTATTGCCCCCACGAGTCACCGCAAGGATGACAACCGCGGGTGCAACCGCAGTGTAATGAATTGTCTGTTTGGCGCCGCCCTCCAGTTTTGCCATGCCGGACAGAAGGGCCTGCACGCGCCGGATACGCTCCTCTGTTTTCAGGCGATAAGTGTATTTCTGTTCGTCGTGAATCAGCCCTTCTCGTTTCGCCAGATCGATGCGAACATCGTCGAGATGGCGAAACCCGGTCTTGCGCCGGTACGCGAACGTGCCGCACGCGCTCAGGTCAAGCGAGAACAGACCCTTCAGCGTGGTGCGATAGAATTGATGCTCATGCGGCACCGGGTCGCCGTCGTGTCGTGACATGGTACCGAAATCGTCCGTAATCGCTACAGGCGCGATACTTACCAGCGTACCAACCCGAAATGGTGCGGCGCGTGTCAGCGTTGTCTTGTCGGCAAGCGGTGTTTCAACAACGCGAGAAGCATCGGCGGCTCGCGCTTCCTGTGCTGCCTTCGCGCCCGACGGTGCTCGCATGTAGCCGAAGAGATCATCATCCCAGTATCGAATCGGATTCGCATCGGTATACGCCACCTTGGTTTCTCGGAAGATAGGCGATGCCTGCCAGCCGGTCTCCGGCATCTCCTCCAGGCTCGTGCGCACCCAGTAGCGGAATGCCTGTGCCGAGACGTAGGGGAACGTTTCACCGGTGCGCGTGCGTATCGTTTTCACCGCGACAGTGTTATCAGTGCGGGCTCCCGGTGCGGCCCCTGCATTGTTCAATGCCGAAGCGGGTGCGTCGATCAATAAGAGACCAGTGATGAATGCCATGGTGGTTTCCTCCCTGTGTACGTGTTCGCTATGTAGCTATTCCTGCTCGATGTCAACGGCGTCGACCGGACTGCCGACAGCTTCATGGATTTGCGCAATCTTGCCGCGTTCGTAGAGGCGCTCAATAATTCGGATGAGCAACAGATCGCGCGCCAGCATCCAGGTGTACTGATTGTCGGTATTCTCAAACACGGCCACAAACTCATCCAGTGTAAAGAGGGGACCCTGTCGCGCAGCGACTCCATAATCGGCACGAATCAAACGCGTACGTAGCTCCTGATAATCCTGACCTCGATTGCCGCCATAGAGCAAGGTGCGGAACAAACGTTGATCGCCGTGCTCATCAATGTAGTCCGCCAGATGATCCGCCATGGCTTTGATAGCCTCGATACGACTGTCGTCCACGTTCATCACCTCCTTGAGAAAGAGTGCCGTCAACGGCCACGAAACAAGATCGGTTTCGGTCAACAGACTGTAGGTTGCGCGTGGATCATCTTTCCCCTGGCCTTTTACAAGGCGAGGCATGCGCAGGATGAATGTGCGGAGAAAACGGCGTGCCTCCTGCGGTAGCGCGAACAGATCCTCATACAAGACGTTCCTCTGCCGGGGCAGGCCGAATGTGTCGGACTCCGGCGTAGCGCGCCCTCCTTCCCAGCTGCGCTGGACAATACGTTGCCAGGCGTTGCGATAGGTGGCATCGGTTGCATACGAAAGAAAACGCATAATCTGGAGTGGCAGGTGATAGATATCTACCGCTGCGTTTGTTCCGTAATTGGTCAGATGATAGGCGGTAACGGAGGAGATTTCGGCATCCTTGCGCGCTTCTTCCGCACGAACCAGTCGGTCGATGATTTGCGTGCGTGGATGTTTGACATCTTCGTATTTGTCTGCCTGGGACGCGAGACTTAAATAACGACGATTTGCCTCCAGCGCCTGCGCTGCAAATCTGTAGGTCAGATCCGGATCCTCGGCATGGATCACGAGCAATCGTCCAGCACATTTCAGACTACCTAGAGGTAATGCCTGAATTGCCAGGAGCGCAAGACCGGAAATTGGCAATCCTGAGTCACCTTCAGCATAGAAATTGAAGCCGTCCTCCGGGCCAATCAGCGGAACTGCCTGGCGATGTACGCGCATTGTGGCAGGGATGTTGAAGACGACACAGCGCTCCTGGGTCGTCTCAATATTGTCAAGCCAGCTGAGTAATACCTTTGATGCATATGCCACTCGTTTTTCAGGTTGTTTATCAAATGCTGGCTGTGTGAAGCCGGAGTTCGGGAATACCACGGTCAGGAACGATTTCATCGGGTTCTTGCTATACTCGCGCGTGATGTACTCCGCGACCTGTGAGAGATCGTCGGCGGTGACATCGGCAGGATCGGTTTTGCCAGCAAAGGCTGTGATCGTCGCCACGCCGGCGTCCACCAGCGGATGGCCCGTGTACCTCAGGGTATACGTAAGCATATGCCGCTCCTTGTGCGTTGCACGGTGATACGCATTCCTTCCATACCATACTACCTCAGCAGTGCGTCACAAACGTGACGGATGTGTCGGCGCCGGCAGATATGCGCACCGGGATCTCCAGTTCCCCGATCGCCTAATCCCCCGCCGTGCCATACACCCTTACCATCGCGCGCACTTCGTCGATCAGTTCGGCGCGCAGGTTCGCCGGTGCCAGCACCTCAACCGCCGCGCCCCACTGGCGAATCCATGGTTTCATTTCGAGCGTGCTGCCGACCTGGACGGTAAACAGGCATGATCCATCCGGCAGATCGTCAATGCGCTGGCTATGGTGCCAGACGCTCTCCTTGACCCGCCGCACCACTGTCGGGTCGAAGCGCAGCACGACCTCGATATCGGCGGCGTCGCGCCACACCACGCCCCACGCCGACGCGAGCAGCTCCAGCGGGTCGAAGTGCGCCGGGATCGTGAAGCGCTCATCGGTCAGCCGGGCATCCTTGACCCGCTCGACCTTGAACGTGCGCAGTTCCTGGCGCAGATCATCGAAGCCGATGACATAACAGGCATAGCCGATGCTCGATGGCTCGATGAAATAGGGCGCAAACAGGCGCTCGGTCGTCTCGTCGCGGGTATAGGATCGATAGTGTAGCCGTACCTTGCGTCCTTCGGCCCAGCCGCGCGTCAGCACTTCCAGCGCTTCGACGTAATCGCGGCGGGTTCGGCGCGTCCGCACTGCCATCGCCGCCTGATAGATATGGCGCGCAAACAGCGGCGACTTCGTGTCAACGGCATCCGCCAGCTTTTCCAGCGCCTGGACGACGTGCGGGTTGTGTTCGTCACTGTGCCGCGAGAGCAGCCGCGCCGCCAGGTAGAGCGCCAGTACTTCGTCATTCGTCAGTTTGACCACATGCAGGGAACGCCGGTGATCCAGGCGCCAGCGACGCCCATGTTTCAACAACCCCGTGCCGCGACTCTCCAGCATCGCCAGATCGCGGCGGATCGTGTCGGTGTCCATCCGGACCATCGCCGCCAGTTCGCCGGTGGTCAGGCCATCGGGGGTGCGCGCCAGCAGACGTTCGATCACGTCCAGTCGTTCGTAGCGCGATTCAGTTCGGTGCATGTTTGTACCCTCTCTGGCGTTTTTCCCAGGATATCATGGCATCACCGCAGGGAGTGCGGTTTTTTTGCAGAACTGCGGTGAGTCGTACGCAACTGCCGCAATGAAACGGCGCCTGGCGGGAGAGGATCACAGGGAGGAGGTGCGACAGCGCGAGGCACCCGGGCGGGTGCCGGCTGAGTCTGGCCGAGATCAATGAGGAGGTGCCGTTTGCGACGAAGCGAAGCAATCTCCGCCTGTGCAGGGGGATTGCTTCGCTTCGCTCGCCATGACATCGAACGAGCTGCAATGCCTTTCATATACGCCCGTCACCCCCACCCCGGCCCTCCCCCGCCGGGGGAGGGAGGCCGACTCCTCCCCCCGGAGGGGGGAGGTTGGGTGGGGGGCTGTGCAGTGTGTAAAGCCTTATTTGAATAGTATCGGAACCAGCAGTTATTCGGAGAAACCTACTCTTCCTCCTCGTCCTCGCGTTCCGCCAGCCGCTGGTCGAGCATCAGCAGGCCAGCGCCGTCGGAACCGACCAGC
>Ga0272446_1007648_pt1 | contig 10674 bp, 8 predicted proteins | sample YNPCB0061_FD_194587 | JGI IMG/M metagenome (GOLD analysis project Ga0272446, IMG submission 194587) | Hot spring microbial mat communities from Yellowstone National Park, WY, United States - YNP-CB-006-1 | ecosystem: Environmental > Aquatic > Thermal springs > Hot (42-90C) > Sediment | place...
GAGGCGCCGATGGGGATGGGGCCGCCCGGCTCGCCGTCCTTCGGCTGCGGCGCGACGACGCTGTCCGTCTCCGGCGGGCGCGGGGCGTACCACTTGAGGTTCCGCTCGGCGTCGAGGCCGACGAGAAAGACGCGCCCGTACTTGCCCGGGTTCGACACCGCGAGCTTGAGCTGCGAGGCCACGCCGCACTTCGGCGCGAACGCCTTCAGCGCGGTCGCGCCCGGCGGCAGCAGCGGATCGAGCGGCTGGACCTTCTCGCCCTTGTCGCCGTCGAGGCAGAAGGCGCGCAGCGACGCGGGGCGCTCGGGCTGGCCGTCGTGATAGAGGGTGACCGGCTTGCCGGTGTGCTGGCCGCCGCGCGGCTGGAACTCGTTGTCCGCCGGCTTGTGCGCGGTGAGCTTGCCGACGAGCGGGACGATGGCTACGACGGCGGCGGCAGCGACGAGGCCCACCGACCAGCGCTGCACCGGCGAGAACCACTCGAGGAGGCGCGAGAAGCCGCCCTTCGGCTCGGGCGGCAGCACCGCGCGGCCGATGCGCGCGAGCTCGAGCGGCGACGGCGTGTCGATGGCGGCCGGACCGCCGGCGAGCATCCGCGTGGCGCGGACGGCCTTGTTGTAGCGGGCGCGGCAGGCCGGGCAGCCGGTCAGGTGCGCGCGCAGCCGCTCCCAGCGCGAGTCGCGGAGCTCCTCGAGCACGACCTCGTCGATCAGCCGGTGGATCTCGGCCGTCGACTTCGGCTCGCTGCAGCTCGTGTGCTCCGTCGCGCTCATCAGATTCCGCTCTTTACTGGTTCGCGCCCCGGCGCCCCGTAGGTCTCGAGGTAGCCGTTGGCGTGCATGTGCTTGAGGAAGCGCTCGCGCAGCTTCTTCTCGAGGGTGCGCGCCTGCATGTGCGAGAGGCCGCACCGCTCGCCGGCCTCGACCTGGGTGCGCTGTTCTTCGAACCGAGCACGGAAGAAGGTACGGTCGCGCTCGTCCAGCCTTTCCACGAACCCGGCGTAGAGCCGGCTCAGCTCGTCGCGCAGGTAGTCCTGCTCGGCGCTGCCGCCGGCGGGTGAGCCCGCGCCGCCGCCGCGCGCGCCCGCCGCGGGCGCCTCTTCGCCGTCGTGCGCCGCGACCGGGATGCGGTCGGAGAGGTCGGGCGAGGCGATCTGGTCGATGAACGGGCTCATCGCGACCTCGCGGTTGCGGAACTCGTCGATGACCAGGTTGCGAGCGATCGCGAGGAGATAGTTCTTGTAGGAGTTGAGACCGTCGTAGCCCATGCGCGCCGATTCCTTGAAGGCGCGGGCGAAGGTCTCCTGGAGGGCGTTGTCGAGGTCGAACGGCTCGGTGTACCCGACGAAGCGCAACGTCCGGTCACGGCTGGTGAAGCTGAAGCCGCGAGACAAGAAGTTGGCGACGTCCGAGACATAGTGCCGATAGACCTCCTCCAGGGCGCGACGCTCGCCTCTTCGAAATCGCTCGAGCAACTCGCGCTGCTCGGTGAGGAGCGTCATCCCTCGCCTCTCTCTACCCGGGTGGAGGCCGAAAGTGTTAACCGGCCCGATCAGAATACGACGATTTTTCCCAGGTGAGTGGTCGGATGTGGGCGAAGCCGATATAACGGCCGGGTGTGGTTCTGGCGTCGGACAGGGCGGCCGCGCCCGCGCGTGTTCCGGGCCGAGCGCTTCGGGGGCATCGTGCACCTCGAGCGGCCGCGGGCGCTGGTGTTCGTCGATCGCGAGAAGGCGCGCTCGCTCGGGTACGACGGCGGCGCGGCGTGGCGCGACGCGGAGGAGGGGTCGCTCGACCGGGTGCTCTCGGGGCCGCTCGAGGCGCACCTCCAGCTGACGAACCGCTGCCAGGCCGGGTGCCAGGGCTGCTACACGGGCGCGTCTCCGACGGGGGCACCGAACGAGTGGGGGGAGACCGAGTGGCGGCGGGCGATCGACGCGCTGGCGGCGCGCGGCGTGTTCCACCTGGCGCTCGGCGGCGGCGAGTCGGCGCTCTTGCCCTGGCTCGGGGACATCGCGCGGTACGCGCGCGAGCGCGGGATGGTGCCGAACCTGACGACGAGCGGGCTCTACGACGACGACGTCCTGGAGCGGCTGTGCGGGTGGGCGCCGCTGTTCGGGCAGATCAACGTGAGCGTCGACGGGGTGGGCGACGGCTACGCGGCGGTGCGCGGGTTCGACGGCTTCGCGCGCGCGGACCGCGCGGTGGTGGCGCTGCGACGGGCGACGCGGCACGTGGGGGTGAACTGCGTGGTGACGCGCGCGAGCTTTGCGGGGCTCGACGCGCTGTTCGCGTGGGCGCGGCGGCGGCGGCTGAACGAGGTCGAATTGTTGCGGTTCAAACCATCGGGGCGCGGGGCGGGCGTGTATGAAGAGCTGCGCTGCAGCGACGCGCAGCATCGGGCGATCGTGCCGATGGTGCTGGGGCTGGCGCGGCGCCACCGGATGCGCGTGCGGCTCGACTGCTCGTACACGCCGATGGTGGCGCACGCGGGCGCGGGGCCGGAGCTCCTGCGCTTCCTGGCGATCTACGGCTGCGCGGGGGGCGATCTCCTCGTCGGGGCAAAGGCGACGGGGGCGCTCACCGCCTGCAGCTTCGCGGCGCCGATCGAGGCGAAGGTCGACGCCATCGGCGAGGCGTGGGAGCGCGACGGGGTGTTCGGGCCGTTCCGTCGCTGGCGCGAGGGCGCCGAGGAGCCGTGCCGGTCGTGCGCCGCGCTGGCGCTGTGTCGGGGCGGGTGCCGCGTCGTCGCAGCGCACGTGGCGGGGAGCGCGGCGGCGCCGGATCCGGAGTGCCCGCGGGTGGTCGATTTTCGCGCGGGGGCGGAGCCGCCTCGGCGGCGGCTGCCGGTCGTGTAAAGTGGTGCCGTGAGCGAGACGACGCCGCCGCGCCTCATCTTCGTCATCTCCGACGCGACGGGCGAGACCGCGGAGAAGGTCGTGCGCGCGGCGCTGCTGCAGTTCAACACCGTGCCGGCGCAGCTGCGGATGTACACGCGCGTGCGGCTCGAGGCGGAGATGCGGTCGATCGTCTCGCGCGCGCAGCGCGAGGGGGCGCTGGTCGTGTTCACCGTCGTGTCGACGGCGCACCGCGAGATCCTCCGGCGGCTGTGCGACGAGATGAACGTCGAGACGGTGGACCTCATCGGCAGCCTGATGGCCAAGCTGACGAGCTTCCTCGGCGCGCAGCCGAAGGGGGTCCCGGGGCTCCTCCACACCATCGGCGACGAGTACTTCCGGCGCGTCGAGGCGGTGGAGTTCACGGTGCGCAACGACGACGGGCGCGAGCCGCGCAACCTGCCGAAGGCGGACCTGGTGCTGGTCGGGATCAGCCGCACGTCGAAGACGCCGCTGTCGACGTTCCTCGCGCAGAAGGGGTACAAGACCGCGAACGTGCCGCTGGTCCTCGGGATCGATCCGCCGGCGGAGCTGTTCCAGATCGATCAGGCGAAGATTTTCGGCTTGACGATTAAGGCCGAGGCGCTGCTGCAGATCCGGCAGGCGCGGCTCAAGCACCTGGGGATGCCGTCGGATACGAGCTACGGGCAGCGCGAGCACATCCAGCAGGAGATCCAGTTCGCGCAGGCGCTGTTCCGGCAGCACCCGACGTGGCCGGTGATCGACGTGACCGGCAAGGCCATCGAGGAGACGGCGGCCGACATCCTGCGGCTGAAGAAGGACCGCGACACGCGCGGGTGATTTTTGTCTAGCGTCTAGCGGAAGAGGCCGTCGCTGGGGGCGGGGACGGCGGCGGCGGCGGCGCGCTGGAGGAGGTCGGCGCGCTGCGCGGCCTGGCGGCGCTCGATGCGGTTGACGACGGCGATGCAGAGGATGGCGGCGCCGAGGCGGAAGGCCATCGCGGGGATGTGCATCGCGAACATGTAGTGGTAGTCGCCGACGGAGACGGGGTCGCGGCCGGCGCCGGCGATGCGCAGGAGCACGTTGCCGATCACGAACAGCGCCCACCACCAGCCGACGAGGCCGGCGCGGACCGGCAGCGGGAAGCCGGCCTCGTTGACGCCGGAGCGCTGGCTCTCGACGAAGACGTGGCGGACGGCGGCGTAGCCGTGCACGAGGTTGAAGAAGGGGATGAACCAGCCCCACACCGCGCGGGCCGGCCCGTGGTTCATGGCGACGGACTCGGAGCCGAGGGCGGGGAGGTTGGCGGTCGCGCGGTAGAGCCAGACGAGGAAGCAGCTGGCGGTGGCGATGGTGAGCGGGGCGGTGACGACGGCGGAGAAGCCGACGAGGAGGAAGAGGCTGGGGCCGAGGAGGCCGACGTCGGTCGCTTCGTTGACCACGCCAGCGACGAGGTCGGGGCTCGCGGTCAGCCAGGTGGCGCTGATGACGAGGACGGCGAGGAACACCGCCTGGATGAGGAGGAGGACGGTGATGGCGGTGGTGAGGCCGCGGGTCTTGACGTACGGGGGTGCACTCGCGTCCATGCGGGCGATGATACGACCGGGGCGACGCGATCTGTCACTCGGCGACGTCGTCGTAGCGCGGGCGGCGGATGGGCTCGAGGACGAGCGTGGCGCCGTTTCTGCCGAGGCGGGAGTCGGCGAAGCGGCGCTCGAGGCGATCGCGGTTGCGGTTGGTGTTGCGGAGCTTGGGGAGGACGAGGCGACGCAGGCGGGGTGGCGGATCGTCGAGGAGCGCGGCCAGCGGCTCGAGATCGGGCGGGAAGGTGTCGCCGCCAGCGACGAGCTCGCAGGTGCCGAGGTCGAGCTCTTCGAGCGCGGGGAGGGTGGCAGGCGGCGAACGCAGCGGCGCGAGATCGACGGTGCCCTCGCGGCAGCGGAGCCGGCGCAGCGACGGGAGCGGCGCGTCGAGGGCCACCTGGTAGGCGTGCACGTCGAGCGTGGCGAGGCGCGGGCTGGGGTCGAGCCACGCGAGCGAGAGGCGTTCGAGCGCGTTCTCGCCGCCGACGCGGAGCGAGTCGAGGTGGGCGCGGAGCGCGCGCGCGGTGAAGAGCGCGCAGCTGGCGTCGATCTGCCAGCCGCCGTCGACGGTGAGCGTGCGGAGGAAGCGCGCCGACTCGAGGGTGGCGAGCTCGGCGAGCGAGTCGCGGGTCTCCTCGGGCCCGATATGGACCTCGTCGAGCCAGCCGAGGTGGAAGCGCGCGCGAAAGAGCTCGGGGTCGTCGGGGAGCTGGCCGAGGAAGTGGCTGCGGTGCTCGGCGAGGAGGCGCGCCTCGCGGTCGCGCAGCCGCGGGTCGTCGGGGCGCTCGCGGAGCGCGGCCCCGACGGCGATGAGGTCGCCGCGCGGGTCGCCGCGCTCGGTGAGCCAGTCGGCGTAGACGAGGCGCGCCGCGACGTCGTCGAGATCGCGGGCGATGGCGGCGACGAGCTCGGGGTGGTGCTGCGCGCCGGCGGCGGCGTCACCGTCGAGGCGGGCGAGGAAGGGGGCGAGGCGCGCGGCCACCGCCGCGCCGTCGACGAAGAGCTCGACGACCTCGCGGCGATCGAGGAGCCAGTCGCCGAGGTCGAGCGTGCCCGCGCGGAGCTCGTCGAGGTGCGTCTCGAGGAGGGTGAGGAGCGGGCCGGCGATCGACAGCGCGCCGCGGCGGGTGGCGAGCTCGAGCTCGCCGGCCTCGACCATCTCGAGGAGGATCGAGTCGAGTGCGGCGATCAGCTCCTCGGTCTCGCCCATTTGTTGTCTAGCGGGCGAAGACGACGACGAGGACGATGAGGACGAGGATCAGCGAGCCGCCGGCGACGCCGAGGGTGATGAGCCCCTTCTGGGCGGCGGCGCGGTCGAAGGTGCGGCGCTCGGTCTCGAGGCGGACGATGGCGGCCTCGCGCGCGGCGACGCCCGACTTGAGCTCGTCGATGCGCGCATAGAGCGGCGCGAAGGCCGGGTGCTCGACGCGATCGAGGTTGAGCAGCGTGCCGGCGGCGACGAAGCGCTGGCTCATCTCGCGCTCGGCGCCCTCGCGCTCGCCCTCGGCGCGCTTGCGCTCGGCGTCGAGGTCCGCCAGCGCCTTCTTGTTCGCCGCCTGCGCCTCGGCGAGCTCGCGGCGCTTCTCCGCCAGGGCGGCCTTGGCGTCGAGGACCTTTTGTGTCAACTCGGAAATCGGGCCGTCGAGCGCCTCGGCGCGGGCGCGGGCGTCGTCGCGCGGAGTGATGAGCGACGTCGCCTCCTTGCGTGCGGCGTCGGCCTCCATCCGGGCGTTGGCGGCGGTGTTCGGCCCGCCGCCCTTCTCCGGCGGCGTGATCTCGGCCTTGGCGGCGCGCGCGTCGGCCTGCGCGGCCTTCTTCTCGAGCGCGCGGATCTGCGCGTCGAAGCGGCTGCGCTCGTCCTGGTGGCGACGGCGCTCGGCGCCCTTGTCCTTGAGCTCGTCCTCGAGCGCGCGCAGCTCGGCCTCGCGGCGCGTGAGGTCGGCCTTGCGCCCCGCTTCGTCCGCGGCCCAGCGGTCGCGCTCCTCGTCGGACTTGCGCTGCGCCTCGAGGATGTCGGCGTCGGCCTTGGCGCGTCGCTCCTCCTCGGCCTTCACGCGGCGCATCTCGTCGGCAAGGCCCGGCAGATCGGGGTTCTCCTGACGCGCGGCGCGGCCGAGCTCGCGGAGGACCTGATCGAGGAGGCGCTGATCGCCGTGGAGGAGCTCGCGGATGGTCTTCTGCGCCTTCTTGCGCGCCCAGACGGCGCGGGCCAGCGGCCAGAGGTACTTCACCGACGACATCACCGTCGGATCCGACGGCGCGGGCGGCATCGGCGGCACCGCCAGCGTCGGGATCGCGGGTGTCGGCGGGAGCGCGGCGCTCGACGAGGCGGAGGATGGCGGGACCAGCGCGGCGCCGGCGTCGTCGAGGAGCGCGGGCGCGTCGTCGACGGGCGGCGAGGTCGGCGCCGGACGGGGCGCGCTGTCGCGACGCGGGCGCGGCGGCGGCGGCACGATCGGCGGCGGCAGCGGCGTCGGCTCCATCGAGACGGGCGGCGGCGGCGTGCGGCGGGCCGGGCGCTCGACGGTGGGCTGGACCAGGCTGTCGGGGCCGACGCGCGGGTTCGGCGTCGTCAGGATCTCGTCGGAGTCGGGGGTCGCCGTCGCCGCCACGGGCTGCGGCTCGTCGACGACCGACTGGGTGAACAGCGACGGGCGGCGCGGCGTGCCGTCGCGCGAGGGCGGCGTCGACGGCGCCGCCGACGGCTCGGGCTTGGGCAGCGTGCCGTTGTTCACCTGGAGCGGCTTCGTCTGCCGGCGCTGGCTATCCTCGGGGCCCGGCACGCGCACCGGCGGAGGCGGCTGCGGCGTCGGCGCGACGACGGGGCTCAGGCCGAGCAGCGTCCCCGTCGGAGCGCTGGCCGTCGGGCGCGGCGGCCCCGGCACCGTCGGCGGCGCGAGCGAGTCGTCGTGCGCGGCGGGGCGCGCGTCGTTCGGGCGCGGCGGCGGCAGCTTCACCGCCGGCGCGGTGTCGCCGTCGCCATCCTGCGCGTCGCCGGGGACCGGCGGCAGCTTCACGTTCGGCGCCGTGTCGACGGGGAGCGCCTCTTCGAGCGGCGCCGCGGGCGCGGGCGGGGCTTTCGCGCCGGCGAGCTCGTCGGTGGCGGGGCGCGCCAGCGACTCGAGCGGCCGCGAGCGCGGCGCCGGGCGGGGCTCCACCTTCGGGCGCTGCGCGGGCGGCGGCAGGGGCGTGCGCTGCGGCGCCGGACGCGTCGCGGGCAGACGCTTGCCGCACTGCCCGCACTCTCGTGCGTCGTCGGTATTCTCCTGCGCGCAGAACGGGCAGAAGCGCATCGCCAGGGTGCAGCTTAGTCGAGATTCGAGCCCAGGGCCAAGTACACCTGAAAGCCTCCCGCCTCGAAGCCGTGCGCGATATCGACGCCGACGAGCGGGAGCACGACGCCCTTGAGATACATGCGCACGCCGCCGCCGATTCCATTCACCCACGAATCGCGCACGACGCCCGATGGAGTATCGGGCAGGTAGGCGCGAAAGCCGCTGCCACGCGCGACGACGCGCGACAGCGGGTTGTTGGGATCCTGGTTCGGCAGCGAGCGGAAGAAGGTCAGGTTGGTGTCATAGAAGGCGACGAGGCGGAGCGAGAAGCCTTTGATCGTGAACAGCGGGAGCAAATATTCGACGGTGAAGCGCAGCGACGTGTCGCCGCGGAACTGGCGATAGAGGAACCCGCGCATCTGCTGCCCGCCGGTCTCGACCTCCATCTTGAAGGGCGGATTGAAATAGAGATCGCCGCCGAACTTGAGGAGCAGGTTGTGCTCTTTGAAGAACTTGAAGGCGTACATGCCCTGGACGGTGAGCAGGTGATAATCGAACGGGGTCCCCAACCAGCTCGCGCCATATTGGTAATTCGCGAATATCTGAAAACCCTTGAGGACGCCGTAGACCTTGCTGCGGCCGTCGTAGCCGACGTTCAGCGTGAGGGTGTTGTCCCAGCCCGATCCCGACGGGGCGAGGCAGCGCCCGCCCTGCGCGGCGACGACGTCGGGGGTGCCCGAGCCGTCGAAATTCGTCGTGTCGAAGCACTCCGACGGATTGACCACGTCGTAATAAAATTTGAGCCGGAGATCGAAGTGCCAGCGGCGCGTGAGGTTGATGCCGACGAGGGCCGCGACGCCATAGGTGTCGACGTCGGTGGCGCGTGAGACGCGGGCGTCGCCGATGAAGCGCGGGCTGTACTCGCGGATGGTGTCGCGGCGAACCAGCGCGTCGACGCGGTAATACCAGCGGGTGTTGCGGATGTTGGGGTCGAGATAGGCGAGGAAGAGCAGCTTCTCGGCCGTCGCGTACTGCCCGATGAAGAGCAGCTTCTTGTTCTTGCCGGCGAGGTTGCTCTCGGCGAAGGCGATGCCGCCGCCGACGTTCGCCGAGGAGTAGGCGAAGATCGGGGCGATGATCCACGAGAGCTTGTCCTTCGCCGAGATCACCAGGCGGACGCCGAAGCCGCCCTCGCCGCCGACCTCCTCCCAGTAAACGGCGACGTCCTTGAAGAGGCCGACCGAGAGCAGGCTGGTCTTCACGCGGTCGATGACGTCGGGCGTGAGGAGCTCGCCGACCTTCACGTTGGCCAGGTACTCGATGGTGACGGCGTCGGTCTTGGTGTTGTCGACGACCTTGATCTCGACGATGCGCTCGCCGAGGCCGCGCTTGCCGCCGGGGCGCAGGAGCGAGTCGGGGAGCTTCATCGTCTCGAAGGTCTGACCGGGGGGGACGATGACCTCTTTGACGCCCGAGCCGGCGCCGATAGACGGAGCGGAAACAGGAGCGGGAGCGGGAGCGGGTTTTGGCGGTGTCAGCGGCGGAGCCTCGACGGGCTTGGGCGGCGCCTCGACGACGGGCGGCGGAGGCGGCGTCGTCGGCGGCGTCGGCTTGGGCTTCGGCGGCCACTCGCTGATCGTCGACGTCTTCGGGTCGTCGTCCGCCTCGTCGGCGCGCGCGCCGGCGGCGACCACGACGGCCAGCGCGCCCGCGCACGCTGCGACGAGGAGGGGGCGCGCCGCCATCGTCGCCGATCGTGTCCCGTCGACGCGCAGAGGTCAACGCCGCCGCGCCTCGAGGTGCGATCTCGATCACAGGACCTGCGCGCGATGTGATCTACGCCTACGGCGAACTTGCGCGACCTGTGTTACCAAGGAGACGATCCTCGAAGGAGGCTCGTCGTGAGATTGTCCTCGCTTGGCCTTGCGTCCGTCGCGTTCACCCTGACCCTCGTCGCCCTCGCGCCGAAGAGAGTCGCCCATGCTGCCGGCAACATCGAGGAGGCGAAGGCCGCCTTCACCGCCGGGAAGCAGGCGTACGAGCGCGGCGACTACGAGAACGCCCTCTCGGCGTTCATGAAGGCGAACGCCATCCAGCCCGCCCCGAGCCTCTCGTACCGGATCGGGACCACCTACGAGCACCTCAACCGCTTTGCCGACGCGGCGCAGTGGTTCGAGAAGTACCTCGAGCAGGCGGGCGCCCCGTCGAACGACGAGGAGAAGCAGTTCCAGGACAACCTCAAGCAGCGCGTCGACAACCTGCGCCGCCGCGCCGCCGCGCCGCCGACGATGACCGCGCCGCCGGTGCGCCCGGTCGCACCGGCGCCGACCGAGGTGCAGCCGCCGCCGACGGCGGCGTACAACCCCTACTACTACCCGGCGCAGCCCTACTACGGCGCGCAGCCGGCGGGCGGCTACTACTACGCCCAGCCGATCCAGCCGCTGCAGCTGACGCGTGAGCAGCGCCTCGATCGCGCGCGCAAGCGTCGCGGCAGCGGGCTCGGGCTCCTCATCTCGGGCCTGGTGATCGACCTCATCGGCGCCGGCATCGTCGCCGCGGGCACCGTCCCCAGCAACGAGGTCACGCAGATCACCGTCTATGCGACGGGCGCCACCTTCGTCGTCCTCGGCATCTGCCTCTGGGCGCCGGGCATCGCCGTGCTCGTCAGCGCGCAGAAGGAGATCGCCGCGCTCGAGCGCGGTCAGCCGACCGTGAGCCGCACCACGCTGGCCCTCGAGGGCCTCTCCTCGTCGACGCGCACTGCGTCGAGCGCCGCCACGAGCGGCCCCGCGACTTTCCTCTTTTCTACCCCCGCCATCCGCTTTTAACCTCTCTCCTCCCCCGCGCAGGCGGGGAGTCGGAGTAGAGATGACCATCGCTGATCACCCCCTCCACAGATCCCGGCGTGCGGCATTACCGCACCGGGCTCCTGCCTTGGGTGATGACGCCGAGTCGCTGC
>Ga0272446_1007650_pt1 | contig 10671 bp, 9 predicted proteins | sample YNPCB0061_FD_194587 | JGI IMG/M metagenome (GOLD analysis project Ga0272446, IMG submission 194587) | Hot spring microbial mat communities from Yellowstone National Park, WY, United States - YNP-CB-006-1 | ecosystem: Environmental > Aquatic > Thermal springs > Hot (42-90C) > Sediment | place...
TGTACGGCTACGGCAAACGTCTTGCAGTGTTCCTCTCCCCACTGCCCGACCACATGGTATGTGGGCGTCAGGCCCATGGAGGATTGGACCCGCTCTTGGAAGAGACTCTTGTAATCCTGTTCTTCAGAACTCGTGGGAAGGGTATCTATCAAGTCGGAGAACACCCTCAGAATAAATTCCTTTGCCGCTGGAAAACCGCCGTCAAGAAAAACCGCCGCGATGAGCGCTTCCAGCGTATCAGCGAGAATAGAATCGCGGTCGCGACACCCTGAGAGTTCGTCTCCCCGTCCCATGCGGATGAATTTGGCGATGCCCAAATCCCTGGCAAGATTCGCGAGGGTCGTCCTATTGACTAATTTCGCGCGGCTTTTCTGGAGGTCTCCCTCTTCAAATTCTGGGAACTCCTCGTAGAGCTTTTCTGCGATGACGAGGCCCAAGACCGCGTCGCCAAGGAATTCGAGTCGTTCGTTGTGATGCTCGCAGCTATTTCTGTTTTCGTGCCAATAGCTTCGCCGGGTGAGGGAATCCAGGAGCAGGTACGGCCTCTTGAAGGAATAGGACATTATGGCCTCGATATCGGAAAAATCCGCGTCTAAAGAAGCCATAGTCATATCTTTTTCAGGGCGCACGCCAATTCCTCCACATGTGCATGAGCGGTGAGGTCGTAAAACAGCGGGGTAAGAGAGATATATCCCTGCCCCAATGCGATGATATCGATGTCATTGTCTGTTTCGGTCTCCGCGCTCTGCCCGGAAAGCCAATAATAGGTGTTGCCTCTCGGGTCTTCTCTCGGCTCGACTGTTTCCCGAAAGGGAGACAGCGCCTGTCTGGTTATCCTAAAACCCTTGATCTTTTCGGGCGGCAGGGCTGGTATGTTGACGTTAAGCGCGACCCCTTTCGGCAACCCTTGGGACAATACCCATCGAGCCACAGCCTGAATGTGAGGCAACGCCCAATCGTAGGGAGGATTTTTCTTCTGAGCTAACGAGACCGCCATGGCAGGCACGCCCAAGATTGCAGCCTCGGTGGCGGCGGATACGGTTCCGGAGTAGAGCACGTTGATGCCGAGGTTGGCGCCGTTGTTGATGCCAGACACCACCAAGTCAGGGGGCCTTCGGAGAAGCGCGTACAGCGCCAATTTCACCGAGTCAGCCGGCGTCCCGCTGATGCCAAAACCATAGGTTTCTCCATTTAACTGGATTTCATGCACCTTTATGGGATCGTATAAAGTGATGGAATGTCCTACCGCGCTCTGTTCTGCGACCGGCGCCACCACGCAGATCTCCCCAATCGTACACAATGCCTGTCGCAGGTATCGGAGTCCTTCGGCGTAGATTCCGTCATCATTGGTCAGAAGGATCAGCGGTCTGGAGTCATTCATAGCAACTCACGACAAGCCTCTTTTATTCTCCGCATGCCTTCTACAATGTTCTTTTCGCTGGTTGCGAAGGAGAGTCTGATGTGGTTCGAAGAGCCAAAAGCTCCTCCTGGTACGCATGCCACATGATGCTTTTCCAGCAGGTACGCTGCCATGTCGTTGGAATCATTGATCCCATTTTTGCCGAACAAGGCGGCCACATTGACAAAGGCATAAAAGGCGCCGCGTGGCTTGGTCACAGAGATGCCTTCAATCTCGTCGATCAAAGAAACCATGAGGTTGCGTCTCTTTTCGAAGATGCTTCTCATGGCGGCCACTTCGTCCTGGGGGCCTTGGAGGGCCTCAACAGCCGCGGCCTGGGCTGGATTGCTGGGATTCGACGTTGACTGACTTTGGAGGTCGGTGGCCGCTTTGATGATGGACTTGTTGGCGGCGGCCATGTACCCAATGCGGAAGCCCGTCATGGCGTAGGTTTTAGAGACGCCATTAACGAGAATACAGCGTTCTTTCATACCCTTGAAAGTGGGGAAAGGCGCGAAAGTCAGGTTGTCGTAGAGAAGCTTGTCATAAATTTCATCCGAAATGACCATAAGATCGTGTTGAACAGCCAAGTCCGCGAGCTCGCTCAAGGTGGATGGTGGATAAACCGTCCCACTGGGATTGGACGGAGAATTGACGATCATGGCCTTGGTGCGAGGAGTCACAAGTGACCGGACAGCCTCGATGTTCGGCACGAAAGCCTCGGTCTCCTGGGTCTGTACCACCACGGGGACGCCGCCGCAAAGGGATATCATCTCAGGATAGGACACCCAATAAGGGGCAAAAACGAGAACCTCATCCCCTGGATCCAATATCGCCTGGAATATGTTGTAAAGACTATGCTTTGCCCCACAGGATACCAGCAGTTCCGAAGGCTCGTATTCGAGACCATAATCTTGCGCAATCCTGAATGCGATGGCCTTCTTGAGTTCAACGGTCCCTCCAACTGGCGTGTAAAAGGTTTCGCCCCTGTCGAGCGAACGCTTCGCGGCCTCCCGAATATGCACAGGGGTGGGGAAATCTGGTTCACCGGCGCCAAAACCGATGACGTCAATGCCTTGGGCCTTGAGTTCCTTTTCTTTGGCCGAGATTGCCAGCGTAGCCGAGGGCTTCAATTGAAGAACCCTTTGAGAAAGCCATGTTTTCATACGCGCTCCAAAAGTTTTTTATTTTTGTTATGTTTCTGATTGTTGATCATGGGGAATTTTTCTTTGAGAATCTTCAGTACATTGTCTGGCACAAGGCCTTCCGGCGAGCCGCCCGCTAAGACAGTCGCTTTAATAATACGGGAACTGACATACAAGTATCTATGAGCTGTCATGAGAAAAAACGTTTCGATGTTTCTATTGAGCTTTCGGTTCATCAGAGCCAATTGGAATTCGTATTCGAAATCCGAGACCGCGCGGAGTCCTCGGACGATCGCGCAGGCCTTCATTTTTTCCGCATATCGCACCAGGAGTCCTTGGAATGCATCAGCCTCGATCCTCGGATCCCCTGCCACCGCTTCTCGAATCATAGCAATTCTTTCTTCAACGGTGAAGATAGTATCCTTTTGTGGGTTCTCTCCAAGGGCGACGATAATGCGGTCGAAGGTTCCCAACGCTCTCCTGATAATTTCAAGATGTCCGTTGTGAATAGGGTCAAAGGTCCCCGGATACACCGCAAGTTTTTCTCCGGTCCTTCTTTTTGCTCGTTGGGGCGACAATACTTATTCCTCCTCTCCAAGACGAAACATTTCAACCAAAGTATCCCCGTATCTCCTGGCAAATGTCCTCGACAGGAGATCCGGAGTCTGCCGCTCAGAACTCGTGCGCCGCGATTCCACCACGAGCACCCCATTCTGTGACATGACTCGACTTAGAGCCGGTTGCCGCCAGACAAGGTCCAGCTCCTTCGCGTCATACGGCGGGTCCATAAATATGACATCAAAGGTTTCTCTCGCGCCGACAAAGAAATTGAGGGCTTGGGCCGCTCCACCAACCCGCACCGACACGCGGTCTCGGACGCCGAGCTCTTCCGCATTTCTTTTTATTATCTGAACTGACGCGCTATTCCGTTCCACAAAAGACACATACGCGGCGCCGCGACTCAGCGCCTCAAAACCAAAGGCTCCTGTTCCAGCGAAAAGGTCTAAGACGCGGCTTGCAATAACGTGTTGGCCGAGCACATCGAACACGGCTTCTCTCACTCTTTCGCTGGTGGGTCTCACCAGACTGCGGGCAGGAGACCAAAGGCGACGCCCCTTGAACTGACCGGCTATGATCCTCATGGTGTGAGTGTACTTATATACCGGTCTTCCGTATCGATCAATCCCTCGAGGAGATTTCGGTCTTGCTCGTCTGGTCAGGCCGGATCACATCCCCGGGCGCCAAAGCGTGCGCGGCCAAACGGCGGAGCACTTCGTCGTAACGGCCTATGACCGAGTCGATGACTTTCACCTTCTTCCATGTCAGATACTGAAAGTACTCATCGTCGATGCCGCCGCACACTACGACGTCGGTCTTCTCATCGAGTATCAGCCTGCAGAGTATCTCAGCCGAGGCGCTTGGCAGCACAATGGCTCGCTCGTCCAATACTGCCCCATCATCATCGAGTGTGACCACTACTACCTCGGGGGCCAAATCAAAACGAGGCGCGACGTCGTCGCCTGATAATGGGATCAGCACTTTTTTATCGGGCATCTCTTCTCCTCGCCAGGGCCGTAGATATTCGGGCGGCGTTTATTTCCCCACCAACCCCAATTTTTTCATCTTTCTCCACAAGGTGCTTCTGCCCCAGCCTAGGATTGCTGCTGCTTTGCCTTTTCTGCCTCTTGCCTTGGTCATGGCTTCCAAGATGAGCTTCTTTTCCACGTCAGCCCAATCCAACGACGCGGCAGGGAGCGCTCTATCGGGCGTCTCCAATGACCGCTCGTTATTTTTCTCGTGGGGGTTGAGCTGTTCGGGCGCCTCTATCTCCTCGTTTGGAATGGGTACGGTGAGATACTGTGGGAGATGGCGGGCTTCAATCACTCGGCCGTCGCAGAAGTTCACGGCATACTCCACGATGTTCCGCAGCTCCCGCACATTGCCAGGATAGCAATAATCGAGGAGAATCCTGTGCGCTTCCGGCGAAAATCCTTTTAACGTCTTGTTGAATCGAGCGCAAAAGAGTTTGAGAAAATGGTCGAGGAGAACCCTCACATCTGCCCCGCGCTGGACAAGCGGCGGAAGGTGAAGTCGTATGACATTGAGGCGAAAGAGTAGGTCTTGTCGGAATTTGTCCTTCTTCACCATCTCATCCAGGTTGCGATGCGTGGCGGCAATGACCCGCACGTCCACGGTGTACACTCGCGAGCTTCCCAAGGGATGCACCGTCTTGTCGTCGAGGAATGAGAGGAGCTTTACTTGGAGGGACAAAGGCAGGTCCCCTATTTCTGTGAGATAGAGGGTGCCGTTGTGGGCCATGCGGAATCGCCCCGGCTTGCTGGTCACGGCGCCGGTGAATGCGCCTTTTTCATATCCGAAGAGTTCGGATTCCAGGAGCGCTTCAGGCAAGGCGCCGCAGTTTACCTTGATAAACGGTCCCTTTGCCCGGTCTGAGAGCTGGTGTATGGTTTCTGCCACCAGGTCCTTTCCGGTGCCTGTCTGGCCGGTGATGAGCACTGACGAGTCAGTCAAGGCGATCACGGGAAGTATCTGAAAAATGCGTTGTATTTCCGAGCTCGATCCCACCAATCCCTTGAGGGCCAATGACTCCACGCCGGCGCTGAGCCGATCGGAGACCGCTCCCAAGTTTTCGACCGCCTCCAAGAAGCCCAGCACATGGCCATCGCCGTCTTCGATGGCCGAAGCGGTGAGCCGCACTTGGATGCGCTGACGACTCTTGTTCACTATATTGCCTTGCACAGATGTGGGGGCTGATAGTTGGGAAACTTTGTCTAAAGGACAATCATGAATACAGAGATTGCTCCGCAGTACGAAGCGACAATGAATCCCTTCAATTTCTTCGGAGACAAAGCCTGTGAGCGTTTCGAGCGTTCGGTTGATAGCGATAATCCGTCTCTGCGGGTCAAGGAGCGCCAAGCCCAACGGGATCTCATCCAAAAGATTCAAAAGTTCAACGGGTCTCTCGAAGAGACCCCTCACGAGAGGGTTTGTTGGCATGAGAGATAGGGACCTGATCTTTTACGACACGAGTGATAGCGCAACCTTAGGGAACGAAGACCGCAGAGGTCTCCACCCCGCCGAGAATTTCCCGCCAGTCACGCGAGAAACGATATATCTGGCCAAGCCCGTATAACGACAATGTCATGAAAATCGTTTGATCCGGGTCTCGGACCTTTTGGGTTATAGGGTCTTGCTCTCTTGTTTCTGAGTAGCGCAGCACGATATTCCAGCACTGGGGGTGATAACTGAGTCCTATACTGGTGAAATAAGCAAAATTGAATTGGTGCGAGTATTGGCTTTCGATCATGCAGTCCAGCGAGGAGCTCAACTTAAGGTGTAAATTCACATTGGTCTGGCGACTTACATCTTCCTTTTTTTCAGTCTCTGTAAATTGGTGCAAGACCCGGAACAGATCGCCCCGATGATCCATGAGACCGAGGTTCACGCTGTATCGTTTTGCACGGTTCGCCACCGGATCGTATTGGGCTTGAGCCGCCAGGTCCAACAAATAATGAGGCTTTACAGAGAGTTCCGCAAAGGTATTGGTCCATGCGAATCTGTCTGCTTGCTGATCGCCCATGGGGTCTGAGCCCGTCCGAGAATGAAAAAAATCATACCCTTGGGATATGCTGAATGACAAGAAATCAAGATACTCCCCGGGGCCGGTTCTGCCTGTGAGCGTCTGGCGCATTTCGGCAGTCAGCAAATTGAGTCGTCCCATCCTGTCTGCGTCATCGAATTGCGGATAGACCTGTTTGCTCGTGGAAGGCGGCCGGTACGACCAGCCCACGCGAGGTCGAAGGGAATGCTGAACCCGCTGAAAACCGAACAGGCTCCCATCATAGACGGAGTACAAATCGGTAAAAACTTCGGCATTGACTTGATAAAGGTCGGTTCGCACTGCGGTGACGGAACTAACGCTCTTGTTATGCTGATAGTAGTCGGCTGCATAGGCGCGGCCAAGATAGGTGATGGACGGCTCGATTTTGAGGTACCTGCCCAATGGCAGGGCAGCCATGAGCCTTGCATCGAGTTGAACCCTACTCCCGAGCCATTGGTTGTTCATAATGGGGGAGTAATAATGGTCATAAACAAGCTGCGAACTGACGAGGAAGGGCGTATATTTTATGGGGGTGTTGAAAAGGTTCCCCGAGATAGTGGGCAAGTTCTGGATCGTATAGGCATTGTCCGCCAAATCCAGATTGTCAAAATAGCGGGCTTCTGCCTGCATAAGAAAGTAATTTGACTGCTTGTATAAGACCGCGTTCGATTCAAGATAGCGAAACCGCAGCCTCCGGTCGAATTTTCCTCCCCAGAGTTCGAGATAATCCCTGTCCGAGACCCACGTGCCATTGGCCTTGAGACCTATTTCGCCGGGCATCTCTTGATCGTGACGAAAGGTCAGAAAAAATCTGTTGTGTTTTGGCTGATTTTCGGGCTCGTATTTCCAGTCGTAGGTATATTCGCCGTAGAGACGGCCTTTGACGTTTTCCCAGGGGAAGTACCTGAACTCCAGGGCATTCTGGAAGGCGCGTCGTGTACAGATCCTAGGGGTGAGCGTCATGTCCAAGCTCGGAGACAGGGCGATAAATAACGGCAGGCGTATATCTACCCCCTTGATGCTGCTGCTTGCAACCGTGGGCGCCAAGAGGCCGGATTGTCTGGAGCGCTTTGCCGGATAGACGAGCCAGGGGACGTAGAAGACAGGAATATCTTTAATATAGAAGAAGCCATGCTTCAGCGTCGCATAGCCTTCCAAAGTGACATCGAGGTCTTTACCGGTGATCTTCCACGCCGGGGAGAGTCCGTCGCATGTCGTAAAACTGCCATCCTCTATGCGGTACTCTGATTCTCCTGTCTTTTCGAGCTTCTTGCCTTCAAGATAGACATTGTGCCGTTTGAGCAACAGCTTGCCATTGAATAGGACTCCGGATGCGTCGGCCAGCTTGAGGGTGACCTTCTCGGCCTCTATCACATCGCTGCCCATGCGCACGATGACATTGCCCATGGCGGTGAGTTCGCCTGTGGTTCCATCATACCGCACGCTGTCGGCCCGCAATCGCGTGTTTCCTTGGCTCAATGTGACATTGCCCCGCGCAGTGTAGCTATTTTTCTCGTAATCAAAGGACAAACGGTCGGCCGACAATTGTATGGGAACATCCGCAGGCAGGATAGCTGATTTCTTGGATGAATCGAGTTCAATGCTTTTCTTTTCGCCGCTCGTTTGGGCATGCATTGCCGGCAATGCGGCCGTGTGAATCAACGCGAGCCCGACCACACAGACAAGTATTCTGAGGAGACGGGGGTTCTTGGCCGCAAGCCATGCGATTCTCGCCTTGCCAGACAGCCTTAATAAGCCGGATTCTGCCACGTAATGCATTGCCATCAGTCGCCGTTGAGTCGTGGACGCGGCGAGGCGCCGGAGTCCTGGTGTAATCTTATACACGCCGGGGACGTCTCATTCATTTGGATATCCGCACAGAGCCCTTACTGGCCCTATCATGTAGAGTGAGCCTGCCGCCAGTATAAGATCATTGGGATCAGCTTTGGACCGCAAATAATCGAACCCTTCTTCGATTGTCTCGTGAGGACTTGCGGGAATGCCTCGTGCTTGCAACAGATGTGACAATTCTTCGGGTTCCAAGGCGCGATTGCTCTGAGGAGCTACGCATGCCACCTCTTTGGCGATGGGCGCAATGATCGACGCCAGGTCTCGATAATTCTTGTCCTTGAGCATGCCCAGCAAGAGACGGACATCCTTGTTCGGAAAAAGGCGACGAATATTCGATTTAAGCAGCCTCATGCCTTCAGGGGTGTGGGCGCCGTCGATGATGACGTGGGGACGTTCGGCCAGGAGCTCAAATCGACCGGGGAATCTCGTGGCAAAGATTCCTTCGCGAATAGCCTCCTCAGGGATGACGTAGTCCCCTTTGATCAGCTCCTCGACCACCGCAATGGCAAGCGCGGCATTCTTTACCTGATATGACGCAGCCATGGACAACCGAATGTCCTCGAGGCGGCTGTACGCCGATTCATACGAGAAAAAGCCATTGGCGCCTCTCACAGCCCTAAAGTCCTTTCCAAATTCTCTGACAGGGCACGCCAGCCGCTGGGCTTCAGCGAGAATGACCTCCCGGGCTTGGCGGCGCGACGCGCCGGTGACTACAGAGGTCCCCGGCTTGAGAATGCCGGCTTTTTCCCTTGCGATCGCAGCGATGGTCGAACCCAGGTAGTCTTGGTGCTCGAGAGAGACGTCCGTAATGACTGAGACCTCTGGCGCGAGGATGTTGGTCGCATCCAATCGGCCGCCGAGTCCGACCTCTATCACCGCGAGATCCGGTTTGAATTCAGATATTTGGTCAAATGCCAGAGCAGTGGTAAACTCAAAAAAAGTCGTCCGCCTGGGGTCGTATAATTCCCTGATCTTGTTCGTCGCCTTGATGATAGCGTCCTCGGAGATCAGCCTTCCATCCAGACGAATCCTCTCGCGGAAATCATTGAGATGCGGGGATGTGTAGAGAGCAGGGCGCATGCCGGCGGCTCGCACCATGCCATGTATAAAGGACGCTGTTGATCCCTTGCCGTTGCTTCCCGTTATGTGCACGGAACGAAAGGATCGCTGAGGGTTTCCCATTTTCTCGAGCAGCGCAGCGATGTTGTCCAAACCCAAAAGGATGCCGAATCGTTCCAATCCGCAGAGAAAAGACACAGTACGGGCATATTCTTGACGGCGATCTTCCACAGTTGATTCGGTATTCATGGATGAAAGAGCAGTACACCTTTCCCGCGTCGGGCTCGCCGCAAGCCTCGTGGACATGAGGCCTCTACGCGGTCATTTTGTCGTCGCCCAGGCGTCTGGGTTCACATACCATGATTGCGAGACTCGGTCAAGGCGATCGCAGGATAACAGTCTGTATTGATTGATGAATGCTGTTAGGAGGCGCGGGTTACAGCGCCTGCCTCAATCGACCTATCATGGCGCTCCAATGGGAGTCGTCGCGATAGATGACCAATCGGCCGTCAAGTCCCACTAACTCGTCGGCATGCTTGTTTTTCTTCAGCCCATATTTGTTGGCGAGAATCGAAGCGTGTTCAAGGGGTTTTTTCATGTGGACGGTTGCGATTATCTTCATGCCAGGGTTCGTTTCAAGCAACGTCGGCACGGTTTCCACCACGTCTTTCTCGAACCAGCAGTCGAAGTAGATGATCTTGGTCAATCGTGAGCGGAAGACTTCTGCATAGGGGTCGTCCTTGCTCTTGGCAAGCCAGTTCCCAACCGCATGGAGCACCCTGCCGCCCCCCGAGAACCCAGCCAAAACAATTGATGTATTCTCTTTCTTGACATTTGGAAACCGAAGGCGGAACGATCGGAATACTTGATTGATGGCTGCGAATAGTTTGTCAGGCCTTTTCCCTGCCTCCGAGAGAGACTTCCACCGCTCTGCGCTCCGTGATCCCGGGAGGACATAGGGCCCGTCCACGAATCCGACAAAAAGAAAAGGCTTGTTGGGTCTTTGTTCCACCACTTGCTCGAGTTCCTTACGGAACGCAGAATAGTAGTCTTTTGCGTGCATGCCGTGAAAATAAAGGATGATTTCGACGGAGTCGTGTTTTCGATAATCATAGTCGCCGACAAGCCACACGTAGCGCAAATTGTCGTCCCACGGCGGGATGCGCCACCGTTGGTATGGAACTTTTCCATCGTTTGATACTGCGAGCGCCGTGTGTTGCTTCAGCACGGGTATGGTCGTCTGCTGGATCAACAACGGCGAGGCGGCGAGTATGGTGCACGATGTACACGACAGTATCGCGAAGACCCCCAAAAGCAGATGCGGCCCCAGGTTCCAGCGTGTCAGACAGGCGCCTCGTGCGGCGCCGACATGTCTCGGGAATATGCGAGAAAAAAACATGGGGACAGAAAATCCCTCCATCCGGGATTTCCCTCCCCAGTAGATTTATTTTACCAGCTCAGAGGCGCTGGTGTCAACAAACGCGGCTTATAGCGATTCTCTCAACTCATCACGATAAGCCTCGCTCTTGCAACTACTCCGAGAAAACGCGGGACATTGATGCAGCAGCTCAACGCTGCTCCCTTTCAAGGACCGC
>Ga0272446_1007651_pt1 | contig 10670 bp, 10 predicted proteins | sample YNPCB0061_FD_194587 | JGI IMG/M metagenome (GOLD analysis project Ga0272446, IMG submission 194587) | Hot spring microbial mat communities from Yellowstone National Park, WY, United States - YNP-CB-006-1 | ecosystem: Environmental > Aquatic > Thermal springs > Hot (42-90C) > Sediment | place...
CACCGGGCCCGAGTGATTCGGCCGGTTCGTCCTCCACCCGAGAACCGTCGATCACCTCCTCGGCCGACCCCTCCCCGGTGTCCTGCTGGCAAGAACGGGCCCTCCGGGGCGGGGGCGCGGCTGAAACGCGGACGCGGCTGAACGCGCGGACGCGGCTGAACGAGGCCGCGAGAGATCCCCGCTCGATGACGCGAGCGAACCCGCCCAGGCCGGGTGGCTAGCGCCTCACCGCCGCGATCGCGGCGGTCAGCTCGGCCGGGCTGACGATCGCTTCGAACGAGGCGGCGATCCGGCCCTCGCTGTCGACGACGAAGATCCACGGCTCGCTGACGAGCCCGTAGTCGATCGTGGCCTGGACCGGCTGAAGCTGGCCGTTGGCGTCGAGGACCGGCTGGAGGCGGCCGTTCGTGTACTCGAGCCGGTACGGCTCGACGTTGATGAACGCGAAGCCCGGTTCCTGGCGGGCGACCTGCTTGAGGATGTCGAGGGTCGGGCCGCACTGGCCGCTCGTGCAGAAGGCGGGCGTGGCGAAGGCGAGGACGAACGGGCGGTGGGCGGCGATCGCCTGGTCGATCGAGAGCTCGTAGAACGACGGTTCGGGGTGCGCGTCCGACGAGAGCCGGGCCAGGTCGCCCCCCACGTCGGCGGCGGTCGGGGTGCGGTCGGCGGGGGCTTTCGCGCCGACCGGGACCGGAGAGCCGGTCGGCCGTACCTCGAAGCGGATCCGGATCTTCTCCGGCGGGCTGCCCGCCAGCGAGGTCGTGAACTCGGCGCCCCATTCGCCCGCCTCGGGGAAGTCGACGGTCGCGACGTACAGGCCGCGCTCGCCTTCGATCGCCCAGAGGAACGTCCCCGGCACGGTGGCGGTCGGCGTCGAGGGGTCGCGTCCGAGGTCGTAGAACGCGATCGTCGCGCTCCGGTCGGGCCTGGCAGCTGGTCGGTTCGAGGGGTCGAGGAACGAGAAGAGGAGCCGGTTGCGGCCGCAGATCTGCTCGGATGAGACGATCACCGGGTAGACGCTCGCCTTGATGGCGGTGCCGGGCGCCGGCCAGCCGGGTGGATCGGGCGGGTTCGGGGCCGGGGCGGTTGGGCAGGGCGAGCTGCCGTCGACGGCGGGCAAGCCGGCGGTGGCCGACGAGCCGGCCGTCGGTGCGGACGAGCCGCCCCCGCCCGAGCAGGCGGCGAAAAGGACGAGCGCGCTCGCCAACAGGGCGAGCGGGAGACGCAGCGGTCGCATGCGCACAGGGTAGCCCCGAAGTCTCGGTCGTGCTGGTGGGGCGCTGAGCCGCCGCGAGCGACCGAGCCGCCGAACACGGCCGACCGCGAGCCACCGAGCCGCCGAGCCGCCGGGCACGGCCAACCGAGCTCCCGAGCCACCGAGCCCCGGGGATGCCCGCCCAGGGCACGATTCGTCAGCCGGTACTCGATTCGACGCCCGTCGCGCTAGAATGGGCCACCGTCTCGTCGGGCGCCGGCCGGTTGGCGCGCCGGGAGCGGTTCCAGGAGGTCCGGTGACCCGGTTCCAGAAGCTCGCAGCCGCCACCCTGGCGATGACGTTCGCCCTCGTCACGATCGGGGTCGTCGTCCGCTCGACCGGCTCGGGCCTGGGCTGCCCCGACTGGCCGTTCTGCTACGGGCAGTTGATCCCTCCGCTCGACGACCCGAAGGCCTGGATCGAGTGGATCCACCGGACCGTCGCGGCCCTGATCGGACTGATGGTCCTGGGTGTCGCTGGCCTCGCGTTCCTCGACCATCGCCACCGGCGCTCGATCCTCTGGCCGTCGCTCGGGGCCGTCCTGCTCGTCGGCTTCCAGGCCTGGCTGGGGCGGGAGACCGTCCGGCTCGGCAACTCGGGCGAATCGGTCACCGCCCACCTCGCGGCCGCGATGTCGGTCCTCGGTCTGCTCGCCTTCATCCTCGTCCGGAGCTTCTACCCGGCCCGGATCGGAGGCCGTGGCGGCAGCCAGCGGTTCACGATCCTGGCCGCGTTCGGGACGCTGGCGACGTTCGCCCTCCTCCTGTTCGGCTCGAACGTCACCGCCACGGACGGTGCGCTCGTCTTCCCCGACTGGCCGCTCATGGGCGGCTCGGCCTTCCCGCCGCTGACGGACGTGACCAGCGCCCAGGTGCTCCACCGCTGGGTGGCGGTCGTGGTCGGGGTGATCGTGCTCGGGATCGCCCACGTCGGCTGGCGGCTGCAGCCTCGAAACCGGGTGATCAGGACGCTCTCCCTCGTGGCTGCCGTCCTCTTCCCGGTCCAGGCGCTCGTCGGTGGTCTCCAGGTGCTCACCCAGCTCGCGCCGTGGACGCAGACGCTCCACCTCGCGCTCGGGGCGGTCATCTGGGAGGCGCTCGTCGCGATGACCGTCGTCAGCTACTACGAGGCGCGCGTCGCCCGCCTGCCCGGAACCGGGCACGATGCTCGGGGTCGCCGGGCCGAGGACCGCGGGGACGGCGGGGACGCCCGGGACGCCGGGGACGCCGGGGACGCGGGTGGCGGGTCGGGCGGATCCGACCGGCTCGTCGCGCCGGCGCCGCGGACGACCCGGGACACGATCCGTGCCTACATTGCGCTCACGAAGCCGCGGATCATCGAGCTCCTGCTCGTCACGACCGTGCCCGCGATGGTCCTCGCCACGCGCGACGTGCCGGGTATCCGGTTCGCCAGCTGGGGCTGGCTCGTCCTCTGGACGATGGTCGGCGGGACGCTCGCGGCGGGCAGCGCGAACGCGATCAACTGCTATCTCGACCGTGACATCGACGAGTTGATGGCCCGCACCCGGCGCCGCCCGCTGCCGGCCCACGAGGTCCCGCCCGAGAACGCGGTTGTCTTCGGGATCGCCCTCGGCGTCCTCGCCTTCGGCCTCCTGGCCTGGTTCGTCAACCTCGTCGCCGCCTTCCTGACCCTGCTCGCGATCGCGTTCTACGTCCTCGTCTACACGCTCGTCCTGAAGCGGACGACGCCCCAGAACATCGTCATCGGCGGCGCCGCCGGCGCGCTCCCGCCGGTCATCGGCTGGGCGGCCGTGACCGGCAGCGTCGGCCTGCCGGCGCTCCTCCTGTTCGCCCTCGTCTTCTACTGGACGCCGCCCCACTTCTGGGCGCTCTCGCTCCGGATCCGCAAGGACTACGCCGCGGCCGGCGTGCCGATGCTGCCGGTCGTGCGTGGCGTGCCCGAGACGACCCGCCAGATCCTGCTGTACACGATCCTGATGATCGCGATCTCGCTCGTCCTGTTCGCGGTCGCCCGGATGGGGCTCGTCTACCTCGCGGCGGCGGTCGTCCTGGGCGCGGTCTTCCTGTGGCAGGCGATCGTGCTCTGGCGGCAGGGGACCTCGCCCGAGCGCTCGACCGCCCAGGCGATCCGCCTCTACAAGTACTCGATCAGCTACCTGACCCTGCTCTTCCTCGCGGTCGCCGCCGACGCGATCTGGCTCGTGCCGCTCGGCTGACCGGGCCGGGGCGCCCGGTCGACCGGGCCCTACTCGCCCAGGGTGCCCGGGCTCTCCTCGAGGATGCGCAGGTCGCGCCGCCGGACGACTCGCCCGGTCTGGTCGAAGATCGGGAGCGCCCACCCGACGATCGGCCCGATCCCGAAGGCGAAGACAACCGTCCCCAGGCCGACCGTCCCGCCGAACAGGAAGCCGAGCCCGAGCGCCGACAGCTCGATCGCCGTCCGGGCCCGCCGGATCGACCACCCGAAGCGGTGGTGGAGCCCGGTCATCAGCCCGTCGCGCGGGCCCGGGCCGAGATCCGCCCCGAGGTAGAGCCCCGACCCGATCCCGATCACAACGACCCCGGCAACCATCATCAGCGCCTGGCCGGGAAGCTCGTGCTGGATCGGGACGAGCCCGATCCCGACGTTCGTGGCGGCGCCGATGATCACCACGTTCAGGAGCGTGCCGATGCCGGGTCGTTCGCCGAGCGGCCACCAGAGGAGGAGGATCGGCAGGCCGAGGAGGATGCTCACGGTCCCGATCTCGAGCCCGCTCCAGCGGGCCAGGCCCTGGTGAAGGACCTCCCATGGCCCGAGGCCCAGGTCGGCCTGGACCATGAGTGCGATCCCGAGCCCGAAGGCGACGAGCCCGAGGAGGAGGCCGGGCAGCCGGCGGGCGATCGGCGGGGCGGCGACCGGATGGCCGGCGGGCGGGCGCCTGTCTGCCGGGCGGCTGTCGGCCGGGCGGCCCGTGGTCAGGCGCGAGAAGGGGCGTTCATCCATCGGGCCATCGTAATCGACCGGGGCGTGGCAGACTCCGCACCATGGACCTCCACTTCCTCGGCGCAGCGACGACGGTCACCGGTTCGCAGTTCCTCCTCGTCACCGAGCGGGCCCGGATCCTCGTCGACTGCGGGATGTTCCAGGGCAGTCCGAACGAATCGATCCGGAACCGGATCCCGCTGGCCTACGACCCGGCCGGGCTCGACGCGATCCTCCTCACCCACGCCCACCTCGATCACTGCGGGCTGATCCCGCACGTCGTCGCCGAGGGGTTCCGCGGCCCGATCTACGCCACGCGCGGGACGGTCGAGCTGGCCGGCCTCGTCCTGCTCGACTCGGCCAAGCTCCAGGAGGAGTTCGCGAAGCGCGAGGAGCGCTGGCAGCGACACAACCCGGACAGGGCGGCAGCCGAGGCTCGCGAGGAGAAGGAGGCGTTCGAGGCTGCGATCGAGCTCGCCGAGGCCGGGGAGGCCGCCGCCGAGACCGGGGAGGCCGCCCCCGAGGCCGCGGAGACCGCCCCCGCCGCCGAGACCGCCCCCGCCGGGAAGGCCACCTCGACCACCACGAATCGGGCGAGCCGGGGGCCGGACCACGACCCCGAGGTCGCGCTCCGCGTCCAGCCGGCCGAACTCGCGATCGACCTCGATCAGCCGCTCTACACCGAGGCCGACGCCCGCCGCGCCCTCGGGCAGTTCCGCGGCATCGGCTACGACGAGGAGCTCGAGGTTGCGCCCGGGATCCACGCCACGTTCCTCGACGCCGGCCACATCCTCGGCTCGGCGATCATCCGGCTCCGGGTGAACGAGCGCGAGGGCGGACCGGAGACGACGCTCGTCTTCAGCGGCGACCTCGGCCGGCCGCGGACGCCGATCATCCGCGACCCGACGGTCGTCACCGACGCCGACTACCTGCTCGTCGAGTCGACCTACGGGGGCCGTGAGCACGAGCCTCAGCGCGAGGCGATCCGGATCCTCGTCGAGACCGTTCGGCTGGTCGCCGAGCACGACGGCGTCCTGCTCGTGCCTGCCTTCGCGATCGGACGGACCCAGGAGCTCGTCTGGGCGCTCGACCGCCTGATCGACATCGGGGCGATCCCGCTCCTGCCCCTCTACCTCGACTCGCCGATGGCCTCGAAGGCGTCGGACATCTACCGTCACCACGCCGAGTACTTCGACCCCGAGACGCGCCGGCTGCTCGAGCTCGGGGCGAGCCCGCTCGACTACCCTCGCCAGATCGTGACCAACGACGTCCGGGACTCCGAGGCGATCGCCCACGCGAAGCGCCCGTACATGATCATCGCCTCGAACGGGATGCTCACCGGCGGCCGGGTCCTCGGCCACCTGCGCAACCTGATCGACGACCCGAGCGCGGTCATCCTGTTCGTCGGCTACCAGGGCGAAGGGACGCTCGGGGCGCACCTCCAGGCCGGGGCGAAGACGGTCCGGATCGACGGCCAGGAGCGCACCGTGCGCTGCCAGGTGCGCTCGATCAGCGGCTTCTCGGCCCATGCCGACGAGCCTGAGCTCCTGGCCTGGGTGGCGAACTTCACCCGGGGCAAGCGGCCGGGCGATCCCGGCTGGCCGAGGCGCGTGTTCATTGTCCATGGCGATCCCGAGGCCCAGCAGGCTCTCGAGCCGAAGATCCGGGCCCTCGGGCTCGACACGCTCGTGCCCGCCTGGCGCCAGCGGGTGACGCTCGACTGAGGGGGCCGTCCTCGGCCGCGGGCCCCCTTCGCCGCCGGTCAGCCCCGTCCGGTCGAGCGGTCCTCGGCCGCCCGCCCGCCCCTCGGCCGCCCGCCCGCCCCTCGGTCGCCCGCCCGCCCCTCGGTCGCCGCTCAGCCCGCGGCGATCTCGCGGACCGCGGCGTCGGCCGCGGCGAGCATGAACCCGTAGTCGGCGCCGACGGTCGTGAACCGGAAGCCCTGCGCCCGGCGCGCCTTCGTCATCGTCGTCGACGGCGTCCAGATGCCGGCCGGGACGCCGTGGGCCACGGCCCGCTCGAGGACCCGGGTGATCGCCGCCTCGACCTCCGGGTGGCCGAGGTCGCCGGTATGGCCGAGGGCGGCCGAGAGGTCGTTCGGGCCGATCAGGAGCGCATCCACCCCCGGCACCGAGAGGATCGCGTCAAGGTCGTCGAGCGCCTCGCGGGTCTCGATCTGGATGCAGCAGGTGACGAGCTCGTTTGCCGCCGCGAGGTAGTCGGCCGTGTGGCGGCCGTACTCGGAGGCACGCCGGGGCGCGATCCCGCGCAGCCCGAGCGGCGGGTAGCGGCACCAGGCGACGGCGCGTTCCGCGTCGGCGACGGTCCGGATCTGGGGCACGACGACCCCCGACGCCCCCGAGTCGAGGGCGTGCATGATCCGGACCGGCTCGTTCGCCCCGACCCTGGCCAGGACCGGGACGCCGGCCGCCCGGGTCGCGATCAGGATCGCCACCAGGTCGTCGGTCCCGAGCGGGCCGTGCTCGCCGTCGGCGACGAGGAAATCGAACCCGGACCCGGCGAGCAGCTCGGCCGCGACCGGGTCGAGGAGCGTCACCCAGGTGCCGAGCAGGAAATCGGTCGAGCGGAGGCGGGCCCGGAAATCCGGGACGATCGTCGGTGCGGTCATGGGCAGACTGTAGCGGCGAATCGTGACCGCGTGTTGTCGAAGCCCGACTGCTCGTGCATCTCCTCGCCTCCCCGGATCGGGGCTGACCGGAGCCTGTAGACTGGCGCCGTGGACAGGGAGGGTGCCGGACGGGAGCCGGCGACGATCCGCGACCCGGGCCCGGGAACGCGTACGAACACGATCGGCCATCCCGTCGAGAGGATGCTCAATGCGAGCGCCCGGGACATCCTCGATGCGCTGGAGAATGGCTTCCGAGCCCGCGCGGACCTGAAGGGCAAGCTGGCCGAGCTGTTCATGAGTCGACATCTCGACGAACTCCAGCGAGCGGACGAGGTCGACCACTACGAATGGTTCGACCAGGACGGTGTCCCTGACTTCACCGTCTGGCTGACCACGGGTCGGATCATCACGATCGAAGTCAAGAACGTCCGCAGCGGCGACGGTGCGCTGCGGGTCGAAACGCAGAAGACACGAGCCAGCAAGGGCGACCCGATGAGTCGCTTCTACCGGGCCGACCAGTTCGACGTCCTGGCCGCCTGCCTCTACAACCGCACCGGCCGATGGGAGTATCTCTTTGCACGAACGGCCGAGCTGCGGCGGTTGCGGGCAGACGAGCGTTACCTCGAGCCGCTGCAGCCGATCCCCTGGCCTGTGACAGCTCCGTGGCACGAGCGGCTGGTAGACACGCTGTCATGAGCGCCCTGCCTCGACCAGCCGACCTCACCGGGGCGGATCGCCCGCTGTCCGCGCCGACCGGACTGCTCCGTCGCGCCCCGTACTACACGACGCGGCACGGCGCCGCCTACCTCGGCGACGCGATCGACCTGCTGCGTGAACTGCCCGACGACTCCGTCAACCTCGTGATCACGTCTCCGCCGTACGCGCTCGAGTTCAAGAAGGAGTACGGCAACGAGTCGCAGGCGCGCTACATCGAGTGGTTCCTCCCGTTCGGCCGCGAGATCCGGCGCGTCCTCCGCGATGACGGGTCGTTCGTGCTGAACATCGGCGGGGCCTGGCAGAAGGGGCATCCCACTCGTTCGCTCTATCACTTCAAGCTGCTGATCGAACTGGTCGAAACCGTCGGCTTCTTCCTGGCCCAGGAGATCTACTGGCACAATCCGGCCAAGATGCCGACACCGGCCGAGTGGGTCAACGTCCAGCGGATCAGGGTCAAGGACTCCGTCGAGCCATGCTGGTGGCTGTCCAAGACCGAGCGGCCCAAGGCCTCCAACCGTAACGTCCTCGTACCCTATTCCGACGACATGGTCCGCCTCATCGAGCGTGGCTTCCGAGCCAAGCGCCGACCGAGCGGCCATCTGGCCAAGGCCACCTGGGGCAAGGACCTGGGAGGGGCGATCCCGGGCAACGTCCTGACCATGGGCAACAACGATTCGAACGGGCGCTACCTCGCCCTGCTGTCCGAGAAGGGCTTCAAGATCCATCCAGCGCGCTTCCCGGTGCAGCTGCCGGAGTGGTTCCTCCGCCTGCTGACCGACCCGGGCGACGTCGTCCTGGACGTCTTCGGGGGCTCGATGACGACCGGCTGGGCGGCCGAGCGGCTTGGTCGCCGCTGGCTCGGGTTCGAGATCTCGGCCGAGTACATCGAAGCGAGCCGGTGGCGCTTCTTCGGTGAAGACGGGCGCCTGCTGACCGAGGAGGAGCTCGGTGGTCCCGTTTCGGACCCACCGCGGCCCCTGATCGAGTCCACTGGCGGCGAGGACTGCCCTTAGCTTCCGGCCGCCCGACGACGGGCGGCGAACCGCTCGTCGGCGCCCGCCCAGCCGGTGTCGACCGCGACGCCGGGCTCGTCGAGGTCGACGAACAGCGGCGCGTGGTCCGACGGGACGGGCTTGCCCTTGCGCGCCTCCCGGTCGATCTCCGCCCCGACGACCCGGCGCGCGACCGGGGCGGTGGCGAGGAGGTGGTCGATCCGCATCCCCTCGTTGCGCTGGAAGTTGCCGGCCCGGTAGTCCCACCAGGTGTACCGACCTGGTTCGCCGTGCCGGAGCCGGTAGAGATCGACGAGCCCCCAGGCCCGGAGGCGCTCGAAGGCCGCCCGCTCCTCGGGCGAGACGTGGGTCCCGCCCCGCGCCAGCTCGGGGGCCCAGACGTCCTCGTCGGCCGGGGCGACGTTGAAGTCGCCGCCCAGGACGAGCGGCTCGTCGGGCGAGCGCGTCTCGGCCAGCCAGCGGGCGAGCCGCTCGAACCAGCGCAGCTTGGCCCGGAAGAAGGGCGAGTCGACCGCCCGCCCGTTCGGTGCGTAGAGGCTGACGACGCGGATCCCGCCGCACACCGCGGCGACCATCCGGGCCTCGCGCGAGGGGTCGAGGTCCTCCTCGGCCAGCTCGCTCCCGGCCGCGCTCGAGCGGACCGGCCCGTCGCCGAAGTTCGTCACAACGTCGTCGATCCCGACCCGCGAGGCGATCGCGACCCCGTTCCAGCGCCCCTCGCCGTGGTGGGCAAGCTCGTAGCCCGCCATCCGGAAGGGGAGCACCGGGGCGGCATCGTCGGCCAGCTTCGTCTCCTGGAGGAGGAGGATGTCCGGCCGGGCGCGCTCGAGCCACCACTCGACCTTCTCGAGCCGGGCCTTGAGCGAGTTGACGTTCCAGGTCGCGATCCGCACGGCAGCTCCTCGGTCGGGTCGAATCGGCGTCGTCGGGTGCCCGAGCCCGGATCCGCGATCCCGGATCAGTAGCGCCGGCCGCGCTGGCGGGCGAGATCGAAGGTCGCCGTGTCGGCGATCGCCATGACCGCCATCGTGCCCGCCTGGACCGGGTCGGAGACGACGAGGTCGACGTGCTCGGTGATCGAACCGGCCATGTTCAGGGCGACGATCGGGATGCCGACCGCCCGCAGCTCGTCGGCGGCCCGGCTGATCTCCCCGCCCATGATCGAGCCGGCGAGGACGAGGAGCCGGGCCCGGGGCAGGTCGGCGACCGCCCGGACGGCGGCGGCGATGTTCTCCTCGCCGACGAGCGGGATCGTGTCGACGCTGATCCGCTCGCCGCGCAGGTTGTGGCGATCGGCCTCGCTGACCGCGCCGAGGGCGACCTGGGCGACCTGGGCCCCGCCGCCGACGACGATCACGCGCTTGCCGAAGACGCGCCCGAGGGCCCGCGTCAGGCGGCTGTCGCGAACCTCCGGGACGGCATCGAGGGCCTCGAGCAGGGTCGGCTCGTCGATCCCCTCGACCTCGATCTCGAGCTCGGCCAGGGCCGGCTCGCCGGGGATCCGGCGGACCGTCGAGAGGGTCCGGATCGTGCCGCCCGCGGCCGCGATCCGGGTCGCGATGGCCGGGATCGCGCCGGGCGTGTCGACGTGGTCGACCCGGACGGCGACCGTCACGGCGGGCGGAGTGCGTCCCCTGGGCATCGTCGTCGCGTCCGTCAGCCGGTGACGTCGATGCCGCGGTCCGCCAGCCCGCGCTGGACCTCCGGCAACCGCTCGGGGACGAGGCCGCCGGTCGGGTCGTGTTCCTCGTAGTCGAGGCCGAGGGCCTCGAACGCGAGGCGGGTCGTGGCCGGGTCGCTCGTGGTCAGCATCAGCGCCCCGTCGGTGTCCTCGGCAACGCCGACGATCCCGGTGATGTTCACCCCGCGTTCGCCGAGCGCAGTCGCGACCCGGGCCAGCGACCCCGGCCGATCCTCGAGCTGGACCGTGAACCAGACCGTCACGACGTCACCTCCTTGGGCGCTAGGGTACCCGGCCGCCCGGTCGCCTGCCGGGCCGTCTGCCGGCCGCCCGGTCGCCTGCCGGGCTCAGGGCTCGCGGGCCGGCTCGGCAGCCTGACCGGCTCATGGCTCGCGGGCCGGTCGCCTGCCCGGCTCAGGGCCCCGGGGCGGG
>Ga0272446_1007652_pt1 | contig 10667 bp, 6 predicted proteins | sample YNPCB0061_FD_194587 | JGI IMG/M metagenome (GOLD analysis project Ga0272446, IMG submission 194587) | Hot spring microbial mat communities from Yellowstone National Park, WY, United States - YNP-CB-006-1 | ecosystem: Environmental > Aquatic > Thermal springs > Hot (42-90C) > Sediment | place...
TCATCGTCTCCCGGGGTTGAGGTGAAACGTCTAGATTTCGATCTGCGTGCCCAGCTCCAGCACGCGGTTGACGGGAAGCTTGAAGAAGCGCATCGCGCTTTCCGCGTTCTGCGTCATCCAGACGAAAAGCTTCTCGCGCCACAAGGCCATCCCCGGCATCTCGGTCGGGATGATCGTCTCGCGGCTGAGGAAGAACGAGGTTTCCATCAGGTTGAAGTGCATGCCCAGCTGGCTGCACTGTTCCAGCGCCGCGGGAATGTTGGGCTCTTCCCGGAAGCCATAGCGCACCTGCATGCGATAGAAACCCGCGCCCAGGGCGTCGATGTGCACCCGCTCCGCCGCGCGCACCACGGGGATGTCCTCGGTGATGACGGTGAGGACGATGACGCGCTCGTGCACGACCTTGTTGTGCGACAGATTGTGCAACAGGGCATGCGGAACGCCACGACCGGTGGCATGTAGGAACACGGCGGTTCCCGGCACGCGCGTGTGCGCGAAGGCGGCGATGCCTTCGATGAAGATGTCGAGGTCGATGTCATCGCGCTGCATGCGCTGGAAGAGGACCTCGCGGCCGCGCTTCCAGGTGGTGAGCAGGGTGAACACCACGATGCCGATGGCGAGGGGAAACCAACCGCCATGTAGGATCTTCGGCGCATTGGCGGAAAAGAACGCGAGATCGAAACACAGGAAAAACGCCATGCCGCCCAGCGCCAGGGGCAGGCGCCACTTCATCAGCGCCCACATGATGGTGAACGCGAGCAGCGTGTCGATGGCCATGGTGCCGGTGACGGCGATGCCGTATGCGGCGGCGAGGCGGCTGGAGGACTCGAACCCGACGACCAGCACCAGCACGCCGACAAACAGCGTCCGATTGATGAAGGGGATGTAGATCTGCCCGATTTCGACATCCGAGGTGTGGCGCACCTCCATCCGCGGCAGGTAGCCGAGCTGGATCGCCTGGCGGGTGACCGAGAATGCCCCCGAGATGACGGCCTGCGAAGCGATGACGGTGGCGAGCGCGGCCAGCGCGATCATCGGGTAGAGCGCCCACTCGGGCGCGAGCAGATAGAACGGGTTCGCGGTCGCGTCCGGCTGCCGCAGGATGAGCGCGCCCTGGCCGAGATAATTGAGGATCAGGCCGGGGAAGACGAGCGCGAGCCAGGCGATCTGGATCGGTCGCTTGCCGAAATGCCCCATGTCCGCGTACAGCGCTTCCGCACCCGTCACCGCCAGCACCACGGCGCCCAGAATGGCCAGCCCGGCAATGCCGTGTGTCTCGAAATACGCGACGCCGTAGAGCGGATCGAGCGCCGCGAGCACCGACGGCGTCTGCACGATGCTGCGCACCCCGAGGGCGCCGAGCACGGCGAACCAGACCAGCATCACCGGGCCGAAGAGGATGCCGACATTGCCGGTGCCACGTCGCTGGATGAAAAACAGGCCACCGAGGATCAGCACGGCGACCGGCACCACGTAGGATGCCAGGGCCGGAGTCGCGATCTGTAGGCCCTCGACCGCGGAGAGCACCGAGATGGCCGGCGTGATCATGCTGTCGCCGTAGAACAGCGAAGCCCCGAAGAGCCCCAGCGTGACCAGCACCAAGCGGCGCCGCGAAGCGTCGTGGAAAGCACGCTGCACCAGGGCGATCAGCGCCATGATGCCACCCTCTCCGCGATTGTTGGCGCGCATGATGAAGAGCACGTACTTGAGCGACACCACGACGAACAGCGCCCACAACATCAGCGACAGCACGCCCAGGACGTTGTCCGGGCTGGGCGCGACGCCATGCCTGCCGATGAACGCCTCGCGCAGAGCATACAGCGGGCTGGTGCCAATATCGCCGAACACCACCCCCATGGCGCCGACGACCAGCGCCGGCAGTGTTGATTTCGCGCCGTTCTCAGCGGACATCTTGCGGCGCTTCCTGCGGCTGTCCGGCCGACAGGGTGCGCACCAGATTGGCGATCGCGTCTTCGATCATGGCGATGTTTTCCTCGAAGCCCTGCGGACCGCCGTAATAGGGATCGGGCACGTCGAGGTTGGGAAACCTGCGGCTGAATGACAAGAGGCGGCGGATCTTATGGCGGTGCTCCGCGGGAGCGCGCCGCATGAGATGGTCATAGTTGGCGCCGTCCATGACCAGGATGTGGTCGAATTCCGCAAAGTCGGAATCGGCGACCTGCCGCCCGCGCAGCCCGCCGATGTCCACGCCGCGGCGTCGCACCGCAGCCTGGGCGCGTGGATCGGGCGGGTCGCCGACGTGATAGGCGTGCGTGCCGGCCGAGTCGACGTGCACCCGGTCTTCCAGGCCGGCGTCCCGCAACGCCTTGCGGAACAAGCCTTCGGCCATGGGCGAACGGCAGATGTTACCCATGCAGACGAACAGAACCTTGGTCATGGCTGAGCCTCGCGCTGGGGCCGCAACGGCGGCGGCAAAAAGCGCCATTTTACGCGGCTTCCGGTTTCAGGAGTTCGTCGATCAACGCCGCGCCCCACGCGACGCCGAACCCGGTCAGGTCGCTGGCCACGGCGCCCAGCCCGCCTTTGCACGAGCTCGCCGAGAGGTCCATGTGCAGCCATGGCGTCTCGCCGACGAAGCGCGACAGGAAGCGCGCGGCAAGGATGTGGTCGGCCTCGCCTTCCAGCGTGCACTGCTTGATGTCGGCGAACGCCGATTCGAGCGCAGGGTCGTAATCGGCGGGATGCGGGAACACGACGATCCGTTCGCCGCTCGCGCTCGCCGCCCGCGCGGCCTGGTGCGCCAGCGCGCTGCTGGTGGCGAACAGGCCCGACATGCGGCTGCCCAGCGCATAGTGCATGGAGCCGGTCAGGGTGGCGAAGTCGGCGATCAGGTCGGGCTTGCCGCGCGCCGCCAGGGTCAGTGCATCGGCGAGCACCATGCGGCCCTCCGCGTCGGTATGCACGACCTCGATGGTGGTGCCGTTGAGCGCGCGCACGACCTCGTTCTGACGGTAGGCCAGCGGGCTGATGTGGTTTTCGGCGATCGCGAGCCAAGCATCGATGGCGACCGGCGACGCGAGTCGGGATGCCGCGGCGAGGATGCCGAGCACCACCGCCGAGCCGTTCATGTCCTCGTGCATGCCCTGCATGTATTTGGCCGGTTTGAGATTGTGACCGCCGGTGTCGAAGCAAATCCCCTTGCCGACCAGCGCCAGCGTTTTTCGTGCGCGCCGGGCAGCGGCCTTCCTGCCACCGCCGGACCAGCGCAGGTGGACGATGGCCGCATCCTTCGCCGGCGAGCCCTGCGCGACCGCACAGAATGCCCCCGCGCCCATTTTCTTCAAGGTGGCGAAGTCGAATTCCTCGATGGACAGGCCATAGGTCTTGGCCAGACGGCGGATGCGCTTGCGGTACTCACCGGGCGTCAACGTGTTGGGCGGCAGGGCGGTCAGGCTGCGGCACAGCGTGTTGCCCTCGGCGAGGGCCTCGACGCGGGCACGCGCCGCGCCGAGCACATGGCCGTAGAGCGCCACGCGCCCGATCGCGCGCCCGGCGTCCTTCTTCTGCGTGGGCAGCACCACGCCATTGACGAGCGCCGCATACACCGCCACTTGCGCGCTGCGGGCGCGAAATGCGGCGTCGCCGGTCACGCCGATGGCGAGCGTGTCCGGTTGCTCGGCGAGCAGCGGCGCCAACGCGCGGCGGACCGCTTCCGCCATGTCGAAGGCCGTGGCGTCCGGCTGCAACATGGCATACACCGCCAGCGTGCCGCCCGGCAGCTCGACCGCGAGCGGCGTCTTCAGCAGGTCGCGCGGCTTGCGCTTGCGGCGTCGCATGGCGGCGGCGAGCGCGTCCTGGCCGGCGAGCGCCGGCAGGGTGTCGGAGACCGGCAGCAGAACGAGCGCATGACCCGCCTTGGCGAGCGATTTTTCGGTGAATTCCTGTTTCGATTCAATGAGAGCGGGCAGCATCATGGTTTTCGGCAGCGGGTGTTTTTCTTGATGGATAAAGGGGTTTGCCGGATAATCGCGGCCTTGTTCCGTTCACGTGGGCGCATCGCCCACCCTTCAAGGGTAACCGAATGAAGATTGAAGACAAGAAGCGCGTGCTGCGCGAGATGGTGCTGCACCGCCGTTTCGAGGAGCGCTGCTACCAGGCCTACATCGAACGCAAGATCGGCGGTTTCCTGCACCTTTATCCTGGCCAGGAGGCGTGTTGCAACGGCGTCATGGAAGCCGCGCGCCCCGGCCACGATTACGTCATCACAGGCTACCGCGACCACGTGCACGCGATCAAGTGTGGCGCCGACCCGAAGGCGGTGATGGCCGAACTGTATGGCAAGGAAACCGGGTGCAGCAAGGGCCGTGGCGGCTCGATGCACATCTTCGATGTCGCACACCGTTTCATGGGCGGCTATGCGCTGGTCGGCGGACCGTTTCCGCTGGCGGCCGGCATGGCCAAGGCGATCCAGATGAAGGGCGGCGACGAAATCTCGATCTGCTTTCTGGGCGACGCGGCCAACAACCAGGGTACGTTCCACGAGACCATGAACATGGCCGCGCTGTGGAAGCTGCCGGTGCTGTTCGTGTGCGAGAACAATCTCTACGGCATCGGCACCGCGATCGAGCGCTCCACCTCGGTCGTCCACCAGCACAAGCGCATGTGCGCCTACGGCATCGAGGCCGCCGAGTGCGACGGGCAGGACGTCGAAAAAGTCTATGAAGCCGCGCGTGTCGCGGTCAACCACGTCCGCAGCGGCAAGGGGCCGTATTTCCTGGAGCTGATGACCTATCGCTATCGCGGCCACTCGATGTCCGACTCGCGCGGCTACCGCTCGCGCGAGGAAGAGGAACTGTGGAAACAGCGCGATCCGATTTTCATCCTGCGTGACCGGCTCATCGCCGCCGGCGAAATGAGCATGGCCGACTACGAGGCGATCGAGAAGGAAACCGACGCCTACATCGAAAACGAAGTCATCCGGTTCGCCGAGGAGTCCCCGGAACCGCGTGTCGAGGATCTGGAAAAATACGTTCTGGCCGACCGCGAAACGCAGCTTCCGTGGCTGACCGGCAAGACCGCCTGAAGGGAAATCAGCAATGGCAAACATCATGTACTGGGAGGCGATCCAGCGCGCCCACGACGAAGAAATGGCGCGCGATCCGCTCGTCATCTGCATGGGTGAGGACATCGGCGTGGCGGGCGGTACGTACAAGGCCACCAAGGGGCTGTACGAGAAATACGGCCCCTTGCGCGTGATCGATACCCCGATCTCGGAAAACGGCTTCACGGGTCTGGGGATCGGCGCGTCGTTTCTCGGCGTGCGCCCGGTGATCGAAATCATGTCGGTCAACTTCGCCTGGCTGGCGATGGACCAGATGTTCAACTCGGCCGCCAAGGTGCGCTACATGTCGGGCGGCCAGTTGACCGCGCCGTGCGTGTTCCGCGCCGCCGGCGGCGCTGCCCACCAGCTCGGCGCGCAGCACTCGGCGCGCATGGAAAAGGTGTTCATGGGCGTCGCCGGATTGCGCGTCGTCACGCCCTCGAATCCGAAACAGGCCTACGGCCTGCTGAAGTCCGCCATCCGTTGCGACGACCCGGTGTTCATCAACGAACACGAGCTGATGTACAACATGAAGGGCGAAGTGCCCGACGGCGAATACTTCCATCCGCTGGAAGGCTCCGAAATCGCCCGCCCGGGCACCGACGTGACGCTCTTCGGCTACAACATTTCCGTGCACTGGTGCCTGAAGGCCGCCGAAATCCTCGACAAGCAGTACGGCATTTCGGCCGAAGTCGTCGACCTCTACGCGCTGTCCCCGCTCGACCGCGCCGGCATCAAGGCATCGGTCAGCAAGACCCATCGCGCCGTGATCGCCGAAGAGGACGAAGCGCCGGTCGGCGTCGGCGCCGAAGTGATCGCGATCATCAACGAGGAATGTTTCTTCGAACTCGACGCAGCGCCGGTGCGGGTGCATTCGGCCTTCGTCCCGCAGCCCTACAACCACACCCTGGAAAAAGCCGCGATTCCCGATCACGAGGACGTGGTGAAGGCGGTGTTGAAGCTGTTTGGCAGGGCCTAGCAGCCTGTCGGACTGGAGGTGAAGGTCAACGGCTCTCGCGACCGGCTGGCTTGGCAACCGACGTGCCACTCACTGGAGACGTCCATCCTGCCACCGGCCCCTTCCCTGACAAAGCGACCCATGCACTGGCCAATCCATGCAAAGGACAGCTGTTTCTGTAAGTTGGACGATATCGATCGACAAAAATCTGGCGAACGACTCGCGATCGCGGACGAACCGGCAAACATACCCCGTGTCCTGCGAAGTCCTTGCGCAGCACGCCGCCCCTCCCCTAGCCCCTAACTTCTAGCCCCTGACTCCTATGAATCACTACGCGATCACGATGCCGCAACTCTCGGACACCATGACCGAGGGCGTCGTCGTCACCTGGGAAAAGCAGCCCGGCGACCGCGTCGAACGCGGTGACATCGTCGCCACGGTGGAAACCGACAAGGCGATCATGGACGTCGAGGTGTTCAAGGCCGGCTATCTGGCGGGCCCGCTCGCCGAGGTCGGCGCGACGGTCGCGGTCGGAGCGCCGCTGGGTTACATCACCGATACACCCGGCGATGTGGCGATCGCCCGCGACGAAGTCGTCTCGGAACAGGCGCAGACCGAGATGATCCCGCACCATGCAGGCACGCCGATCGTGATGCCGCAACTGTCCGACACGATGACCGAAGGCGTCGTCGTCACCTGGGAAAAGCATCCGGGCGACGCCGTCAAGCGTGGCGACATCGTGGCCACGGTCGAAACCGACAAGGCGATCATGGACGTCGAGGTGTTCCAGGACGGCTATCTCTCCGGGCCGCTGGCCGACGTCGGCAGCGTCGTCGAGGTCGGTCACCCAATGGCATTCATCGTCAGCGATCCGGCCAAGGTGAGCGACACCGGCGTGACCATCGGCGCCGACCACAAGGTCAAGGAAACCCACGCCATCGCCCCTGCCCCAGCGGACAAAGCCGCCGCCGCACCCGCGCCGCGGCCGATCCCCGCGCCGGTCAGCGCCAGCGGCAACGTTCCGCCGCGGGCGCGCGTTCCCGGCCGCAAGGTGAGCCCGTATGCGCGCAAGCTCGCCGCCCAGCTCGGCGTCGAACTCGCTGGCCTGGCGGGCAGCGGGCCGGAAGGCGTCGTCATCGCGACCGACGTCGCGCGCGCACGGCCGTCGATGGCCGAGGTCGCGCACGCCCTGCCGCAGGTCGACGTTCCCGGCCAGGGGCGGCCGATGACGTCCATGGAAAAGGCCGTCGCGCACGCCATGACCGCGTCGCTCACGCTGCCGACTTTCCACGTCACGGTCAACATCGATACCGCGAAACTGACCGCCGCGGCCAAGGCGAACAAGGTTTCGGTGACGGTCGCGATCGCCAAGGCGTGCTCGCTGGCGATGGCCGACTTCCCGCGCATGAACTGGGCCTACCAGCCGATCGACAAGCTGGTCGAGCGCGCCAACCACGACTTCGGCATCGCCGTGATGTCGAACGACGGCGGCCTGGTGGTGCCGATCCTGCATGGCATCGAGAAGAAATCGCTCGCCGATTTGCAGGGCGACTGGGCCGGGCTCGTCGAGCGCGCGCGGGTGCGCAAGCTGGCGCCGGCCGAGTACGCCAATCCGACGTTCACGATCTCGAACATGGGCATGCTGGGGGTGACGCACTTTACCGCCATCCCCACGCCCGGCATCGCGGCCATTCTCGCCATTGCCGCCAACGGGCCGCACGGCACGCCGTTCACCATCACCGCCGATCACCGCGTGCTCAACGGCGCCGACGTCGCCCGTTACCTCACCGCGCTCAAGGCGATCGTCGAGGCGCCGGACAGCTGGATTCAGGGGTCAGGGGTCGCCGGCCAGGCATCGGCAAGCGTCGCTGCGGCGGTCGCCGCGTCGGCCAGCCCTGCTGCACCGGCCGTTTCGCCCATCCCGGAAGGCAACTGGGACGTGCAGGTCGTCGTCGTTGGCGGCGGGCCTGGCGGCGAGGATTGCGCGCGCGACCTGGCCGATCATGGCGTCAAGGTCATGATGGTCAACAACGAGCCCTTCCCCGGCGGCGAATGCCTGTGGCGCGGCTGCATCCCGTCCAAGGCCTGGCGCGCCGCAGCGGACGTCATCCGCAACCGCGCGCACGACGCCGAGATGGGCGTCGACGGCACGAATACCCCGAAATTGAACTGGGAACAGGTCGAGAAACACCGCCGCTGGGTGCAGAGCGCGCGTGGCGACATGGCGCTCAAGGCCGACCGCGGCATGAAGATCGACGTGCGCGAAGGGTTCGGCGAATTCGTCGACGCCCACACGCTGAAGATCACCCCGGTCGAGGGCGAACCCTACACCGTCACTTTCGGCGCGGCGGTCATCGCCACCGGCGCCCCGGCGTTCGTGCCGCCGATCCCCGGCGCGCGCGAGCACCTGGCGACGGGCGGCGTCGTCACCTCCGACACCATCTGGAACCTCGCCAGCCCGCCGAAGAAACTCGGCATCGTCGGCGGCGGCGTGATCGGCGTCGAGATGGCGCAGATCTTCCGCGACTTCGGCGCCGAAGTGCGCATGCTCGAACGCCACGACCGCATCCTCGCGGACGTCGAAGAGGAGATCGCCAAGTCGCTCATCGCCGCGCTGGAAAAGGAAATCACCCTCGTCACCGGCGCCGACATCCGCGAGATCAGCGGTGAACCGGGCAGGATGGCGCTGCGCTACGCAGACAAGAGCGGTGCCGAGACTGTCTTTGAGTGCGACGTCGTGCTCATGGCGACCGGCAAGCGCCCGGATACCAGCCGCCTGAACCTCGACCGGGTCGGTGTCGAACTCGACGGTGCGGCCATCAAGGTCGACGCGCGCTGTCAGACCAGCGTGCCGCACATCTACGCCGTCGGCGACGTCATCGGCGGCTACATGCTCGCCCACACCGCGGCGACCCAGGGCCGCGTCGCGGCGCACAATCTTCTCGGCGAACCCGCACGCTATGATCAGGATCGCGACTGCGCGGTCACGTTCAGCCGTCCGCAGGCCGGCTTCGTCGGCCTGTCCGTCGCGCAAGCGAAAGCCAAAGGCATCGACGCCGTCGAAGCCAAGATACCGATGAGCATCGACGCCAAGGCCATGATCACCGGCGAGACCGAAGGCATGATCAAGCTCGTCGCCGACAAGGCAACGGGGCGTATCATCGGCGTGCACTTCCTCGCCGATCACACCGACACGCTGATCGGCACCGCGGTGATGATGGTCGCCGGTGAAATGACACTGACCCAGGTCGCACAGGCCATCTTCCCGCACCCGACCCAGACCGAGCTCTTCGGGGAACTGGCGCGGCGCCTGCTGAACCGGCTGCGACGCACACTGAAGAAATGACGCCAAGCCATCAAATTTTGTCGCGAATCTGCAACAGGCGCGCAAAATCCGCTTATGGGTTGGCCGCGGCGCTTGCTAGAATCGCACCCGTTTCACCCTCGATCGCACCCAGAAAAACCCAAGGAGAGCACATGAAGTTCACCCGCATTTTCGCCCTCATGGCCCTGGCCGGCATCGCCGGCGGCGCCCAGGCCACCGACGGCTACTATTCCCACAGCTATGGCATGAAATCCAAGGGCATGGGCGGCGTCGCCACCGCCACGGCCAGCGACGCCATGGGCGGGGCCAACAACCCGGCATCGATGGCCTTCGTCGGCGACCGCATCGACCTCGGCGTCGACCTGTTCAGCCCGCGCCGCAGCGCCAGCCGCACGGGGCTGGGGCCGCTGGACGGCAGCGTCGACAGCGACCGCAAATACTTCCTGATCCCCGAGTTCGGCTACAACAGGATGATCAATCCGAACCTCGCGCTGGGCGTCACCGTCTACGGCAACGGCGGCATGAACACCACCTACAAGGGCACGCAAATCAATTGCGGCTTCGGCCCCGCGAACATGTTGTGCGGCCCGGGCAAGCTCGGCGTCGACCTCATGCAGCTGATCGTCGCGCCGACTGCGGCCTATCAGGTCGCACCGGGACACGCGCTCGGCATCTCGCCGTTGATCGGCTACGAGCGTTTCAAGGCCTATGGTCTGCAGGCCTTCTCGCCCGCCAGCAGCGACCCCGCCAACCTCACCGACCGTGGCTATGACGATGCGTTCGGCTACGGCGTGCGCATCGGCTACCAGGGCAAGATCACGCCGACCGTCACGCTCGGCGCCGCCTATACCAGCAAGGTCAATTTCGACAAACTGTCGAAATACAAGGGCCTCTTTGCCGAACAGGGCAACTTCGACATGCCGAGCAACTACGGCCTGGGCGTTGCCTGGCAGGCCAACCCGCAGCTGATGCTGGCGCTCGACTACGAACGCATCAACTACACCGACGGCAAGGCGGTGAGCAATCCGAGCACCAACGCCTTCATCCCCGCCCCGCTGGGCGCCAGCAATGGCCCCGGATTCGGCTGGGATGACATCGACGTTTGGAAACTCGGCGTGGAATACAAGTACAGCCCCGCGCTGACCCTGCGCGCCGGTTACAACCACACCGACAACCCGATCCAGGCGCGCGACGTGACCTTCAACATTCTCGCCCCCGGCGTCATCAAGGATCACGTCACGCTCGGCCTGACCTACGCCATGCCCTCCGGCAACGAGCTGACCGTCGCCTACATGCATGCGTTCAAGAACGATGTCACCGGC
>Ga0272446_1007653_pt1 | contig 10667 bp, 10 predicted proteins | sample YNPCB0061_FD_194587 | JGI IMG/M metagenome (GOLD analysis project Ga0272446, IMG submission 194587) | Hot spring microbial mat communities from Yellowstone National Park, WY, United States - YNP-CB-006-1 | ecosystem: Environmental > Aquatic > Thermal springs > Hot (42-90C) > Sediment | place...
GCCCGCCCCGATTTCTGGCTGAGGGTCGCAGTTGTCATCACGGTTCTTTCCTGTAAAGTGACGTGGCTTAGAACCAAAGCGCCCCTCCGAAACGGGTTCAGAGAGGCGCTCCGATGGGAGGCGTGCGGCGCGCCCGCCCGTTCAGGGGCCGCCGCACGGGCTGAAAAGGTTACTTGGCCGCTTCTTCGAGGACGACCTTGCCAATCGCGTTGATTTCTTTGATGGCGTCTTCGACAGTGGTCTGGCCAGCGAACAGCAGTTGCAGTTGTTCGTTGGCCTTATCTTGCACCTTGCCCCAGCCGGGCACGAAGCGCCAGCCACGCGCAAACTCGGCGCTCTTGAGGTAGACCTCGCGCTCTGGGAAAGCCTTCACGAAGTCTGCAACGAGGCTCTGGCGGCTGGGCAGGATGCCCGTGCCGTTCGTCCATGTCTTCATGCCTTCAGTCCCAACGAGGTAGTTCAGGAACTTGAGGGAGGCTTCGGGGTTCTTGGCGTTCTTGGCGATCCCGTAGCAGACGGTGAAGGCCAACGCGCCCTTGCCGCCGCTCGGCGCGGCGGGCAATTCAACGGTCTGGTACTTCAGGTCGGGGAACTGTTCCTTCAAGTAGCCCACGATCCAGTTGCCTTCCATCGCCATCGCCGCTTGGCCCTTGCCGAAGGCTTCGCCCGCCCAGCCCGCGCCGAGATCGGCAGGGGTCTTAGCCACGCCATCGGTGTACAGGCCGACGAAGAATTCAAAGGCGGCCTTGACGGCGGGGCTGTCCAGCTTCATTTCCTTGAAGTCGGCATCGGTGATTTCGCCGCCGTTGGCGTACAGGAATGCACCGAAGCGGTCAAAGGCCGGGTTGATGACCATGCCTGCCACCTTATCGGTGGTGAGGGCCTTCGCCGCCGCCTTCAGTTCGTCCCACGTGGTCGGGGGCTTCAGGCCAGCCGCCTCAAACATGGTCGTGTTGATTTGCAGGGCCAGTACCGAGAAGTCCTTCGGAGGGCAGTAGAATTGGCCGCCGCTGGTGAAGGTGTTCCGCAAGGCGGGGAAGAAGTCATCGGGGTTGTCGACCTTGTCGCCGACGGGCATCAGCACCCCATTCTTGACGAAATCCGGGAAGCGCTCGACGGATACGTAGAACACGTCTGGCACATCTTGGCTGACCAGCGCGTTTTGCAGCACGGTATCGTAGTCTGGGACGGGTTCAAACTTGGCTTCGATCTCGTTCTGGCTCTTGTTGAAGTCATCCACGACTTGGGTGAGGGCCTTGTTTTCGGCATCCGACCCCGACCACCCCAACAAACGCAGCTGAACTTTGCTCTGGGCTTGGGCAACGGGGGCGACTGTCGCCAGCAGCAGGGCGACAACCATCAAAAGGGCAAAAAAGGCAAACTTCTTGTTCATTGTGAACTCCTGTTTAGGAATGGCTGGAAACACGGCACAAACCAACTAGAACGGGGCACACAAAAGCCCCCGACGCAGCAGTTTGGCAACCCAGCAGGGGGCATTCTGTTCAGGTGGGGGGATGCGGTTGTCTGTAAAAAGGGTGGCGTTGCCATCTTGAACAAAATCCCACTTCGATTGAACAAACTGCAACTTAAACGTTTAAGTGATTTGAGTGTAGTCAAGGCGTAGCGTGTTGTCAAGAGCCATTTTTCCTGATGCCAACACGCCAAACGTTGGGAGCGCTCTCAGTATTGCGCCACTCCCCAAATGGGCGGGTAGGCCTTTGGGCCGGGCCGTGTAGAATTGCCGCATTGTTCATCACGCACTATGGAGCCATTTCATCATGAATATCGGGATTTTGGGAGCGGGCGTCGTCGGAGTGAGCCTTGCGAAGGGGTGGGCGAAGGCCGGGCACGCCGTCATGCTCAGCTCGCGGGAGCCGGATAGCGAGAAGATGCGGGCGACGTTAGCCGAAGTCGGTGGGAATGCGCAGGCCGGAACGCCTGCTGAAACAGTCACCTTTGGCGAGGTGGTCACGGTGGCAGTTGGCTGGAACCACCTCCCGGACGTTGTCGGGAGCGCTGGGAATTGGGCTGGGAAGATCGTCATTGATGCGACCAATCGGTTTGGCCCGTCGGCGTCGGGCAAGTCCGCAGCAGAAGACCTCGCCGCGTTGGTGGTGGGCGCGTCTGTGGTCAAGGCCTTCAACACGATTGGGGCCGAACACATGCCACACGGCCAGATCGATGGGGAACAACTCAGCATGTTCATCGCAGGGGACGATGCCCACGCAAAGGCTGTGGTCAGCCAGTTGGTCGCCGATCTGGGCTTTGAGGCAATTGATTCAGGTGGGTTGGGGGCGGCCCGCCTGCTGGAGAATCTGGCGCAGTTGTGGGTCGGGTTAGCTCGGAGCAGCTATGGCCGGAATATCGGCTTCCGGTTAGTGCGGGGGAAGTAACGTACGTAACGTGCGTCTCCGGCAGGGCACGCGAATCGCGTGGGGGAGCGGGGGTGACGCCATCCGCTCTGTCTTCTTTCACGCTCCCCCTTCACCTGCTTTGTAGAACTTTTGCGGTTATTATGTAAAATAGGGGCACGTCGCCCGAGCAGACAGCCCTTAAGGAATTACGATGATCCCAGAAATTACGCCCACTGCCCTCAAACAACGCTTAGAAAGTGGGGATACGACCATTACGATTATTGACGTTCGCCAGCCTTGGGAAGTGGATATTTGCCGTATTCCCAACTCCCTCAACATCCCGATGGACGATATTCCAGACTCCCTAGACCAGCTCCCCCGCGAAGGTACGATTGTGTTTGTCTGCCACAGCGGGCAACGGAGCGCCGCCGTCACCAACTGGCTACGGATGCAAGGCTACACCAATATCTTGAACATGGCGGGGGGCATCGACCGCTGGGCGCGGGAAGTTGACCCCTCGATGCGGCGCTACTGACCGCCGTGCGGTGGGGCGTGAAGGGCTACCGCAAACGCGATGGCGTGCGTTTCGGTATGGCTTAGGCTGACGTCCCATCCCGTGAGGCCTATCTGTGTGGCGAGGGCCGCCGCCGCCCCATGCAAGATCAGGACGGGGCGGCCCCGTGCGTCGCAATCGATCTCAATATCCACCCAGCGCACGTCCCCGATTCCGGTTCCGAGCACCTTTGCGACGGCTTCTTTAGCCGCGAAGCGTGCCGCGAGGCGGTACGCCTGCCCCGCGCAGATTTCGCGTTCTCGCGGGGTGAAAAACCGTGCGTAGAAGCGTTCGCCGTGCCGCACCAGCGCCGCCCCGACGCGCTCCACTTCGATCATGTCTACCCCGCACCGAACGCCCATCTCTACTTATCTGCCGTGATCGGCTCCGCAAGGGCAGGCCCCGCCACCGCGAGGGCATACGCCTCCGGCGAGAGGTACTTTTGGGCCGCCGAAAGCACGTCTCCCCGCGTGATGGCATTGATCATGTCTGCATAGCCGCGCAGGTAGTCCAAGCCCAGCCCGTAGCGCTCCATATTGAGGATCGCGCCTGCGACGCCCTCGTTGTTTTCTAACGTCAGGGGTAAGCGTCCGGTGAAGTTGGCCTTGTTATCGGCCAATTCTTCCTCCGTGACCAGCTCCGACGTCAGGCGGCGGACTTCCGTCAAGATACTTTCGATGGCGCGGTGAACGTTGGCCGGATTGACGCCCGCCGAGACCGTCCAAGGGCCGGGGCCATGCCCGCCGCTGAGCGAACTGTAAGCGTAGTAGGCCAAGCCCTGCTGCTCCCGCACGGAATGCCCAACGCGCCCCATCATGCCGAACACGCCAAGGATATTGTTAGCGAGGTTGGCAGCCTGAAAATCGGGGGCTTTGCGGGCCGGGCCGGGCCACCCGATCACAATATCGGATTGGGTTTTGCCCGCGACGACCTTCGCCACCCGCCGCGCCTCTGGGATGCGCGGCGCGTCCGGCACGGGCGGGATCGGCGGTTGGGCGGGGTTCGTCCAATCTCCAAGCGCCTCCGCAACCAGTTTCACGGCGTCTTCGGGGCGGACGGCCCCCACCACCGTCACGACCATCCCACGCGGGCCATAGTGTGTGGCGTGGAAGGCCCGCAATTCGTCCAACGTCAGCCGCGTAAGGGAGGCGGCTTCGCTTTCAAGGCTGCCAATGCCATAGGGATGATCCGGCGGGTAGCACAAGGGCCGCAGGGCATCTGCTGCGACGGCGCGAGTATCTTGCAGCCGGATTTTCAGCCCCGTGAGGATTTCGCCGCGCAGCCGTTCAGTCTGATCCGGCGGGAAGGCTGGGTTACGCAACACGTCCGAGAGCAAGGCGAGCAGGGTCGGCAGGTCTTCGGCGAGCGACTTGCCACTAAATCCGGTGCTGTGTCCCCCACCACTGATCCCCAAACTGGCCCCAATGCCCTCTAATTCGCCGTGCAGGTCATCAAAGGCGCGGTTGAGCGTGCCGCGCATCAGGGCGGCGGCGGTGAAATCTGCCAAGCCTTCTTTGTCGTCAGGTTCCTGAAGGGAGCCGACGACGAGGTAGCCTGTTATCACGACGGATTGGTTAGAAAAATTCTCCCGCGCCAGCACGGTAATCCCGTTGGGCAGGACGGTACGTAGGACATCGTCGCTGCCGGGCAGCGCGTTCGGTTTGCGGTCTGTCATGGGTGTTAAACGTCCCCGCCTTCGTCGATCTCGTCTTCTAGGTCTTCGTCACCGTCGTCATCTAAAGGGGTATCGTCAAGGTCGCCGCCGCCGTCTTCCGTCGGGATGAACCAGCCCACCACGCGCTGAGTCGGCTTGAGGTACTTGCGGGCCACTTCATGCACATCGTCCAGCGTGACCGCCCGTAAGCGTTCTTCGAAGGTCAGGAAGTATTCATAGCTCCCCGCGACGTATTCAAAGAAGGCCATCCAAAAGGCCTGATTGGTGACCGTTTCGGTACTGTAGGCGAACAAGGCACGGGCTTGCTTGCGGGCCTTGTCGAGTTCCGCTTGGGTGATCTCGCCCGCAATGGCCTTATCCAGTTCGGCAAACAGCGCCGCTTCAACTTCTTCTAGGGCGCGCCCCTCCCGCAAGGTGATGTCAAATGAGTACAGGAAAGGGTCATGGGACGGCCATATGCTGGAACTCATGCCTGCCGCCAATTCGGTCTTGACGAGGGCCTGATACAACCGGGAGGTTTTGTTCCCCACGCCGCCGCCGCCGAACCCGCTGGCCCCGCCGAGGATGCTATCCAGCACGAACAGCTTGATCCAATCTTCGTGTTTGGCCTCAGGCACTTTGTAGGCCACACTCAGGAATTTGGTCGGGCCGGGCCGTTCGACGCGCACGCGCCGCTCGCCTTGTTGGGGCGGTTCGGGCCGCACGAAGACGGGCGGTGTTGGCCCAGCGGGAATGGCCCCGTAGACTTCGGTCAGGCGGGCCAGCATAGGCTCCGGCTCAAAATCCCCGACCATTGAAAGGATGGCGTTGTTGGGGGTGTAATAGGTCTTGTAGTGGTGGTACAGGTCGTCCCGCGTCATGGTCTTCAGATCGGTCATGTCGCCGATGATCTCATGATGGTAGCCGTGTACCCGGAAGGCCGCCGCGCTCACCTCTTCGCCCAGCCAGAACAGCGGGCTATTTTCGGCCCCTTGCCGCTCGGAGATGATCACCGTCCGTTCAGATTCGACTTCTTCAGGGTCAAACTTGGCATTCAGCATCCGGTCAGCTTCGGCGCGGATGGCCAGATCGATGCGGTCAGCGGGCAAAGTTTCGTAATAGGCCGTGTAGTCGAAAGAGGTTTGGGCATTCCAAAAACCGCCGTTGCGCTCAATCGCTTTATCCAGATAGCCGGGCGGGAAGGCTTCCGTACCCTTGAACATCATGTGTTCAACCCAGTGGGAAATTCCGGTGCGCCCAGTCGGTTCGTTGCGGCTCCCGACCCGGTACAGCACCCAAAAGCTGATCACGGGGGCCTTGTGCAGCGGCCTGAGCAGAATGGTCAGGCCGTTTGGCAGCACATGGCGCGTTACGCCGTTCGATGCGGTCATGCGTTATCCTTCGCAATGGTTCCAGTGAATGCAATGCCTGAATCATATGCGAAAAGGGGGCAGAATCCTATAAGCGTTTTGTTTGAACCCCCGTTGTCCCCCTTAGCGGTAGGCCTTATCACCTTCTCATCGTGATTTTCGTCACGAATATCTTGCCAAAATCTACAAATAAATTTAAATTTTGTGAAGATTTCGGTAAGTATTTGCGAGACTTAAACCCAATGCCTTCCTATCTCGGCCAACCTGACTATCAACACGGAACTGCCCCCACGCTCGGCATCCTGATCGCCAATCTCGGCACGCCGGATGCCCCGACCATCCCTGCCGTCCGCCGCTACCTCGCCGAATTTTTCGCCGATTCCCGCGTGTTTGAGTTCCCCCGCCTGTTGTGGTGGGCGCTCTCCAACTTGGTAATCCTGAATGTACGCCCGCGCCGTTCAGCCAAACTGTACGCCCAAATCTGGGAGGAGGCCGGATCGCCGCTGTTGACCATTTCGCAGGGGCAACGGGCGGCCCTCGAGGCGATGCTGCGCGATCAATACGGCGATCAGGTCAATGTAGCGCTTGGGATGCGTTACGGCAATCCGTCGATCTTCGCCGCGCTGGAGGAACTCCGCCGCGCCAATGCCCGCCGCTTGTTGATCCTGCCGTTGTACCCGCAATATTCGGCCAGCACTACCGGATCGACCTTTGATGCGGTGGCCGATGCCCTTAAGCGATGGCGCTGGCTGCCCGATGTCCGCTTCGTGAGCCACTACCACGACCACCCGGCCTACATCGCCGCCCTCGTGGAGAGCATTCGGCGGCATTGGGCCGAACATGGGCAAGCCGAAAAGCTGCTAATGTCTTTTCACGGCGTGCCGAAGCGCTACCTTATGGCGGGCGATCCCTACTACTGCGAGGCACAGAAGACGGCTCGTCTCGTGGCGGAGGCCCTTGGACTCCCCAAAGAGCGCTACGCCGTCGCTTTTCAATCGCGCTTTGGGCGGGAGGAATGGCTCCAGCCGTACACGGCCGAGACGTTAGCCGAATGGGGCAAAAACGACGTGCGTAGCGTCGATGTAATCTGTCCGGGCTTCGCCGCAGATTGCCTAGAGACGATTGAGGAAATCGAAGTAGAAAATCGGCATGTGTTCATGGCAGCGGGCGGCCAGATGTACCGTTACATCCCGGCCCTGAACACCGACCCGCTGCACATCGCCGCCCTCGCCGCCGTGATCGGGGAGAATCTCGCTGGGTGGTTACCCGCGCAAGCCGTCCCTGTGCTGGATCAACGGCCTGCATACGCCCGAATCGAGTCGTAGACCGGGCGCGGAGTGAAGTCAGGATCGACCATGCGGAAGTAGTACCAACTCTGGTTCTTCTCGCTCTCATCAGGGCGTTTGAAGAACCAGTATGCCATTACGCCCAACCACTCCCCCCACTCGGATGCCGCCCGCTGATAGGCTTCAACGGCATAGCGGGCGGCCTGTTCGTCGGTGACTTGGCCGTACTCCAGCCATTGGGAGAGGGTCGGGTCGTTAGGGACGGGGTTCCACGCCATTTCGCCCACCCAGATTGGCTTTCCAGCATCCCCGTTGGCGATCATGATGTCGCGCAGCCACATTGGGTAGGAAAAGTTGATCGTGACATTACGGAGGCGGCGATCAGAGGGGCCGCTGAACAGCCCGTACCCCTGCGCCCCTAGCACATCGAAGCAGGCCCCCGCGCCCGCGTCATACATGCGTTGCAGGTAGATGAACGGGCTGAGGTTCATGCCGCTCAGGTCTACGGTGGGGGCCATTGCGCCACTGATCACGATCAGGGCGGGGTCGATGGCTTTCAGGGCGCGGTAGGTGCGGCAGAGCAGTTCGGTGTAGCGCTCCGGATCGACGGGCTGGCCACCCCACTCCGCCGCCAAATTCGGCTCATTCCAAATTTGGTAATGGGTGACCCGCCCTTTGTAGCGCGTGGCAACGGCCACCGCATAATTGACGAAATCCTGTAAATCGGCAGGCGGGGCGAAGGTTCCTCGCAGGCCGTCAGGTTGGCTCCATGCGGGCGGCGTGCCCAGCCGCGCCACGATCTGAATCCCGTAGCGTTCGGTCAATTCGACAATCGAGTCGTATTTGGCCCACGCATCGACGGGGTCGGGTGTGCCATCGCCGTTGAGGTCGTTTCGGTCATCGGTGAAGTTGCCACGCCCGCGAATTTCAATATCCTGCCACGTGAACTTTTGCCGGACCCACCCGATTCCGGCCTCGCGCATCATCTGGACTTGGCGTTCACGGTTGCGCGGCTCAGCCTCGAGTTCCAGAAAACTGTTCACCCCGATCCGGTTGGCGACCTGATAGGTGGGCGGCGGGGTGGCGTCTGTCGTGGGCAGGCGGCGGGTGAAGTTCCCCAAGTACGCGATGAACCCATAAAGTTGGGCGAAAGGCGTCTCTTCCCCCGTCACGCTGTACAGATAATGCCAAACCGCCCCCTGAGCACGGAGATCGAGCAGCAGGCCGATCCCCAACACCCCGATCACCCCTCCGATCAAGACCGGGCGCACGGCACGCCGCACAGCCTAATTGCCCCCAGTCCGGATTTGGCCGGTGCGGTCTGGGTCGTCCGTCTTAGAGGGGTTGTAGAACTTCCCTGTCTTGTCGTCGGTGAGTTCCGCCGGACGGCGGTTGGTGGCGTCATTATCGAAGAAGGCGAAGGTTTTGGATTCGGGCGGGACGGCGGGCCTTTCCGCCGTCGGTGGGGCGGCCCGTTTGCCAGACGGAATGAAATACTGGATCGGCCACGCAGCTTGTAGGGTGCGACGGCTGGTGGCATTTGCAGCCGCATTTCGCCACAGGCCCCATCCGATCAAACCAACCACGAGAACCGCCGTGATGATCAAAATGAGTACAGGTGTCACGTCCCCCCCAAATCTCCGCTTGTTTAATGGTCAAAAACGGCTTAATCGAGTCTTATTGTAGCGCATCTGCCGAGTCGTGGGAAAGGCTGAGCCGCGTGGTCGCAACTGCCAAGCCGATCACCGCCCAGAAGATCATGGCCACCCCGTGAAATTCGATGTTGAAGTAATAGTGATCGACGACGCCGCTCACCATCACCCCGACGAGGGCCGCCGCAAACCCGAGCCACAGGGTCAGTACCCCCGCCGACTCCATTGCCCGCCAGTGCTGGAAGCCGTACCGGAACACCTCCAGCAGGATCAGCACGAAGAAGGCCAGCCCAATCAATCCCGTCGAATTGGCTAATTTCAGATACGTGCTGGAAACGCCCAAGTAAACATCCCGATCCGGTGCGCCGGCGAACCCGACCCCGATCAGCGGATAACGCCCAATCAGCCGCAGCGAGTCCTGATATTCGCCGAGGCGCATTTGCGTGGCTAAATCTTGCCCGCCTAGCCCCTCTGCTAGCCGCTGAACGTAGCTTTGGGTGAAGGGCAGCGTAAAGAAGGCCAACGCGCCCACCGCCCCTACGATCAGCAACCAGCGAAAGCGCACCACAGCGAGGAACAGCCCCGCCGCCGCGAACGCCAACCACGCCCCGCGAGATTGCGTCAGCAACAGCGTACCGACCAGAGGCAGGGTGAGGGCATATGGCAACCAGCGGGCGCGGCCTTTAGCGCTCAGGGCGGCGGTGATGGCCACTGCCCCCAAAATGACTAACACCCCGCCGTAGGCGTTGGGGTCGACCCACGTGCCGATGGCCCGTTCGCCCAAGTCTGGGTTATCTTCCACAAAGCGTAGGACGTTCCCGCTGGGGTAGCCGAAACGAACGAGGGCGTTCAGCAGGCGGTTGGCCGGATCGTTGGGGAGCAGGTACAGCCCGATCCCGATCAGGGCTTGGGCGGCTCCGAACAGCACCAGCACCCACGTCACGCGCCGAAGCGTCGCCGCATCGCGCACCACATCCACCAACACCACACCTGTGAGCATGGCGAGCAGTAATTCCACAAACTTGCGGAGCACACTGGTCGTCAGGGCGGCATGGCCCAAGCCTGCCACAAAGCTGAACACACAGTACAGCGCAAACGCCCCGATCAGCAGTTGGACGGGCGCAAAACGGAATCCGGCCCGCCGCCGCGTCATCCACTGGAACACATACACCAGCAAGAAGCCCCCGAGTGCCACATCGATGAACGTAGGGGTCAGGGCGAAGCGGACAGGTAAAGTAGCGAAGGGGGCCAACACCACCACCCCGATCATGATGTATAGGCCCGCCATGAGGTTGGTCAGGACGAATAGCCCCGCCGCGATCCCGAAGGCCGCCCCAAACCCGACCAGCGGGCCGCCTACCGCCGTGAGCAAGCCCATCAGGGCCGCCCCGCCGCCGAGTAACCCGCCCGCCACCAACGCCGTCAGACGGGGATCAGCGGCCAGCCGCCCTGCCAGCGCGTTTCCGGCCCCACCGAAGGGAGTAGTCGCCAAAGCCGATGAATCCTCCAATCATGAGAACGATCACGGTCAGGGCGGAAAGTGCCGCCCCAAGCCAATAGCTATTTGGGGAGAAGGTAAGGACCACCTCATGCACCCCAGCAGGGACAAACACCGCGTTGAAGGCCGTATCCGCCCGCAAAAGCTCGGCGGGTTGGCCGTCTACCGTCACCGCCCAGCCCGGATAGTATACCAGACCCGTCGCCAACAACGCTGGCGTGCCGGATTCAGTGCGGATCGTGACCCGTTCCGGCTTGAAGTCGGTGATTTCGGCGTTGGCGGCTGGGTCAAGGGGAGGCA
>Ga0272446_1007654_pt1 | contig 10665 bp, 7 predicted proteins | sample YNPCB0061_FD_194587 | JGI IMG/M metagenome (GOLD analysis project Ga0272446, IMG submission 194587) | Hot spring microbial mat communities from Yellowstone National Park, WY, United States - YNP-CB-006-1 | ecosystem: Environmental > Aquatic > Thermal springs > Hot (42-90C) > Sediment | place...
GGTTCGTAACCACACGTTCCCCCGATTGGCGCACCGTTGGTTGGCGGCGACGTGCGGTTACGAACCGCACCTACGTCTCCCCACCCCAATCTCCAATCTCTAATCTCCTAATCCCTCAATCGCCAATCTCACGCCGGCGTCTGTTCAAGCCCCTCCAGCACCGCAGTGCTGACCAGCTTGCTGTGATACTCGCGCAGCAGGAAGTCGACGTCGTCGAGGGTGAGCCGCTTCTGATCCGCCAGCGCCTTGATGTGATTGGTGACGGCTTTGACATCGCTGTCGCTGAGATTGAGTTGCAGTTGCTCGGCGCGCTCCTTGATGGCGTTCCAGCCGGTCAGCCGATGCGCCACGTGGATGTAGCGCGTCAAGCCAAAATCGGCGGGGTTGAGAATCTCGTAGGTGCTGGGGTTGTTGAGAATCGCCTTGGCGTGGATGCCTGCCTTGTGTGTAAACGCCGTGAAGCCGGTGATGTAGTTGTTGAAGGGCACATCCACATCGACCAGACTCGCCACGTAGTTGTCGATCTCGCGCAGCAGCGGCAGGTTGTACTTCGCCCGCACTGCGTCTGGGTTGTAGGCGTACATGCGCGCCACCAGCCCGCCCAATGGTGTGATGCCGTTGCGTTCGCCGATGCCGAGCACCGAAGTGTCCACGTGCGTGGCGCCCGCCTCCAGCGCACAGAAGGCATTGGCGACGGCGCAGCCGGTGTCGTTGTGCCCGTGAAACTCGATGTCGCAAGAGACAATCCCGCGCAACGTCTTGACCAGATCGTAGACCTGGCGCGGGTTGGCGACGCCCACGGTATCGGCGATGCCCACGCGATTGACGCCGATCTTGTCCACGGCGCGGTAGATCGTGAGCAGATCGACCAGGTCGCTGCGGAAGCTGTCCTCGGAGCTGAAGCGCACTTCCAACCCCTGGCTCTTGATGAACTCGATCACTTGGATGGCCGAGTCGATGATGTAGGGGATGTCTTTGCCGTGTGAGAACTGGCGCAGGTAGCTGCTGGTGCCGAAGACAATATCGATGCCGTCGGCGCCGGTGTCGATGGCAAGTTTGGCGTCATCCATGTGACAGCGCACGTGCGTGAGAATCTTGGTCTTCAAGCCCAGGCTGGCGATGCGCTCCAGGTCGGCGCGGCTTTGCGGGCTGGCGGCTGGCGAGGTCAGTTCGATGTACTCCACCCCAAAGGCGTCGAGCAGGCGGGCGATCTCCACCTTTTGCTCCGTGGTGAAGAAGGCGTTGGCGAATTGCTCGCCCTCGCGCAGGGTGGATTCAATGATGGCGAAACGATCGAGACTCATGGCGCACGCTCCTGTTAGGTGAAAACCATTCTTCCAGACAAACAAAAAACCGGCCTATCCGTCTGGATGGCCGGTTGGGTGTCGTCGCTGAACCCGAGCAAGCACAAATCACCAGACGGTGTGGTCCGGAACCTGCTTCTTGCTCTGCTTATTGAAAACAACGGCTGAAAACATCTGTTTGCGCAACCTTGTTGGTGCTGGCTTCAAATGTAACTTTGCGGATGATAGTCGATTGCACCTGTCGTGTCAAATCGACGTGAACTCAGGGGTGAAATTGACGTTGCCCAGATATCCCGCCCGTTCCACCAGCGCGCGCGCCGCCTGGTTGTGGCGCCTCACCAGATCCACCAGGTCGATCCCCACCGGCGCACCGTCCACCACGCGCAGCACGCCGTTGACGATCGCCCAGTCCACCGGCTGCGGCTGGCAGAAGACCAGCGCGGCGACCGGATCGTGCACGGCGCCGCCAGCATGCCAAAGAGTGTCGAGACGAAACGCGATGATGTCGGCGGCCATGCCTGGCGCCAACGCGCCGATGTCATCGCGCCCCAACACTGCAGCCCCGCCAACAGTGGCGATCTCCAGCGCCTCACGCGCCGTCATTGCGCGCGGGTTGCCCAACACGCGTTGCAGCAGCAAGGACTGGCGCACCTCGTTGAGCAGATGACTGCCGTCGTTGGAGGCGCTGCCGTCCACGCCCAGGCCGACCGGCACACCTGCATCGCGCATCGCCCGCACCGGCGCGATGCCTGACGCCAGCCGCATGTTGCTGGTCGGGCAGTGGGCGACGCCGGTGTGCGTGCGTGCAAAGCGCGCGATCTCGCTTTGGTTGAGATGCACACAGTGCGCATGCCAGACATCGTCGCCGGTCCAGTCGAGAAACTCGGCGTAGTCGCCCGGTCGATAGCCAAAACGCGCCAGACAGAACGCCTCCTCGTCCTGGGTTTCGGCCAGGTGGGTGTGCAGGTGCACATTCATCTCCGCACCGAAGCTGCGCGCCAACGCTGCGCTTTCACGCATCAAGTCTGGTGTGACGCTGAAGGGGCTGCAAGGCGCCAGCACGACGCGACGCATGGCAAAGCGGCCAGGGTCATGAAAGGTCTCGACCACGCGCTGGCTATCGCGCAGAATGGCGCTTTCAGCCTCTGTCACGCGGTCAGGCGGCAGCCCGCCCTGACTCTCCCCCAGGCTCATGCTGCCGCGCGCGCCGTGAAAACGCACGCCGATCGTGGCTGCCGCCGCAAACTGGTCATCCAGACGGCTGCCGTTGGGCCACAGGTAATGATGGTCGCTCGACGTGGTGCAGCCGGAGAGCAGCAACTCGGTCAACGCAAGCTGCGTGCTGACGAAGACATCGTCGGGCGTGAGCTCCGCCCAGATCGGGTAGAGCGTCTTGAGCCAGTCGAAGAGCACTGCGTCCTGGGCGGCGGGGATAACGCGCGTCAGCGTCTGGTAGAAGTGATGATGGGTGTTGACAAAGCCGGGCAATACGATGCGGCCGCGCGCGTCAATGACCTGCTGCGCCCCGCTGCGCAGCTCGGCGGGGATGTCCGCCGTCGCGCCGACCCAGACGATGGCCGGCCCGTGGGCCACAAGTGCGCCATCGTGAACTTCGTGGCGTGCAGCGTCCATCGTCACCAGCAGATCCGCGTGTTCGATGAGGAGAGAGGTTTGGGTGTTCATAAGCGTTTCAGCGCCGCCTCGACTTCATCCAGATGGGTGTGGCGGTGGAGGGAGCGGTCGATCCAGTGTTCGCTGCGAGTGCGCAAGTGCTCCAGCCGCGCGGGCGGGAGTTCAGCCAGACGGCGATCCAACGTCTCGGCGCTGGTGATGGCCAATGTTGCAGCGGCGCGCGGCGGAATGGCAGCCCAGAGCGGCAGCAAAATGTCGTTCACCGCCAGGTCAATGGGCATATCGACCACGTCACCGGCAGCGTCAGCGGCGTCGAGAAGGGCAAGGACGCGTCGATCCCAGAATGCCAGGTGCACCAGGGCAATGGCAACTGTCCAGTGTGCGCCGACAGGCTGCTGAAGTTCGGCGTCGGTGTGCGCTGCCGCCAGTGCGCGCAGACGATCGGTGGCGGCGCGATTGCGTTCCACATAGGTGCGGTCGGTTGACATGATGCGCGTATTCCTCCTTGTTGATGACCGGATTGGCTGAATGTGTGGTGCACGTGGGCGAAAATAAGCCACTGGTTGCGTGTTGCGTGTTGCGTAACGAGGCTGACCACGCAGCACGCAACACGAGCAGCATTGGTCTGCTTAAGCCCATGTGCAGTAGTCGGTCGACAGCAACGATATATCAACGCGGGCAAGGCGTCAATGTGGCGGCGCTGCGGTCTACTGCACGCTGGGGGCAAAGTCGTTGCCGCAGGTCATCACCTCCTGCGAGACATCGCGCCCCGTCACGCAGGAGGCGTACAATGGATGCCCTCAACTTGAATTACACTCTCGCCGTCTACTCATTGCGGCGGCGGAGCTGCTGCGCGGCGCTCAGCGCGGCGTCGATCAGGCGCTCCGGGTCAGGCGGCGACGCGTCGTTGCGTGGGCGGTGCAGCCAGACCAGAAACTCGATGTTGCCGGCTGGCCCAGGCGCGGGCGACACGGTCAAACCGGCGACGGTCAACCCCAGCGACGCCGCCAGCGCACATGTATCGACAAGCACGCGGCGATGCACCTTGGGGTCGCGCACGACGCCGCCTCTGCCCACCTGTTCGGCGCCTGCCTCGAACTGCGGCTTGATCAAGGCGATCACCTGGCCGTCGGGCTGGATCAGCCGTAGCGTGGCTGGAAGCACCAGAGCCAGGCTGATGAAGCTGGCGTCGATCACAGCCAGGTCGGCCCGCACTCCGTCGGGGAGGGCTTCCAGGTGACGCACATTCGTCCGATCGAGCACGACGACGCGTGGGTCGCTTTGCAACTTCCATGCCAGTTGACCGTAGCCCACATCGATGGCGTAGACGCGCGCTGCGCCGCGCTGGAGCAAACAATCGGTGAAGCCGCCGGTGCTGGCGCCCACATCAACGGCGATCAGCCCCGTCACGTCGAAGGCGAAGGCATCGAGCGCGGCTGCCAATTTCAACCCGCCACGACTGACGTAGGGCAACGCAGCCCGCACTGCGATCCGGGCATTGTGCGAGACTGCGCGACCGGGTTTTTCCTGGCGCACGCCGTCGACCTCCACTGCGCCGGCCATGATCAGCCGTTGCGCCTGCTCACGGCTTGCCGCCAGCCCGCGCGCCACCAGCAACAGATCCAGGCGTTCCTTCTTTGCATTGGCTGCCATCCTGCCAGCGCCTTTCGTTTACGTCTCGCCGACTCACAATAATTGCGCCATTGGCAACGCATCCGGTAACATGCACCTCTGGCTGCACCGACGTCGCCACACGTGAGGTGCTGGGAAATCTGGCTGATACGAGGATTGTAGCATGGCTTCTCCATCTGTTCCGGCGCCCCTGATCGCCGAGCGAAACAACCTGATCGGGCTGCTACGCACCATGCGCCCGCGCCAGTGGATCAAGAGCGCAATCGTGTTTGCGGCATTGGTCTTCGATGGCAAATTGTTTGTCCCAGCGCTGTTTGCCAGGACGACTGTGATCTTTATTGCCTTTTGTCTGCTTTCCAGCAGTGTCTACATTATGAACGACCTGGTGGATATGGAAAAGGACAGGCAACACCCGCGCAAGCGGCTGCGCCCGCTGGCGAGTGGGCAATTGACGCCGCAGGTTGCTGGCGTGGCGGCTGTCGTTCTGGCCGTCGCCGCCATTGGCGGCGCCTTCTGGCTGGACGTGTGGGCGGGCGTTGTGCTGCTGCTCTATCTGGTGCAGAACATTGCCTACAGCTTCTGGCTCAAGAATATCGTGATCCTGGATGTGATGGTGCTGGCGTTGGGCTTCCTGCTGCGCGTGGTGGCGGGCGTGATGGTGGTGCAGGTGACAAACTTCAGTCCCTGGCTCTACATCTGCGTAACGCTGCTGGCGCTCTTTCTCGGCTTTGGCAAACGTCGTCAGGAGATTGTGCTGCTTGAAGAAGGCGCCGCCAATCATCGCGCGATTTTGTCGGAGTACAACCTGCCGTTGCTCGACCAGATCATCGGCATGGTTGTGACAGCAACGTTGGTGGCCTACACCTTTTACAGTTTCGACGCTACGACCGCGTTGGCGCACGCCAAGATGTTGTTGACCGTGCCTTTTGTCTTCTACATGCTGGTGCGCTATCTCTATCTTGTGCACGTCAAACATCTGGGCGGCGCGCCCGACGAACTGCTGATCGAGGATCGCCCGCTGCTGATCAACAGCATCTTGTGGGCGGTGGCGGTGGTGGTGCTGATCTACGTGTGGAAATAGAGATTAAGAGATTGGAGATTCGTGACTCCGGAAGGAGTCTTCTCAATCTCCAATCTCCTAATCTCTCATTCTTCCTGTACAAACTGCGCCCAGACCCCTTCCATGCCGTCGTCGGTGACGCCATAGAAGATGCGCACGGCGTCGCCTTCGCGTAGCGCCAGGTCGTAGCGTGGTTTGCCGGCGCGACGCTCAACGCGCACGAAGCCCACATTCCCCCGCCACTCGATCTTCGCCGGATCGACCGGAGAGTCTTCCACCTGTTGAATCGCGTAGCTCCACAATTTGCGCGCGCCCTTGCGCGTGACGTTCTTGATGACGTGACCGTTGCGCAGGTCGCGGATGGTGTAGAAGCGGTGACCGTTGCGCTCGTCACTGTCGACGATCTCGACGCCGACTTGCGGCAGGTAGAACGTCGTATCGGTGGCGGGCGTTGTGAGCGGCGGCGGTGCGTCCGCTTTGTCGGTGGGCGCGGGGGCAACCGGCCTGGCGGCGCCATTCTTGACGCCGCCATCAGTACGCTGCGCGCCTTGTCGGCGCCGGTTGCTGCGTTCAGGCGGCCGGGCAGGCGTCGCCTTGTCAGGCGGTGGCGTCGGCTCCTCCTGTTCCGCCTCGAAGCCCAGCGCCTCGCGCACCAGCGCCACGATCTCATCGCGCACGGCCAGGTCAGTCTCCGCCTCGTCGCGCACGTAGAACTTATTGCCATCAAGCGCGTAGGGAATGTCCAGCCCTTTAGGCGTTTGGATGCGCAGCACTTTGGCGCTCTGACTCATTACGACGTCGAACTTGACTTCAAGCTGTGGCGTCATGCGCTCCTGGATCGCCTTGCGGATGTCTTGCTCGACCTGCTCTGGTGCAGTCAGGCCGCGCAGCTTGCCCTTGCCCGGTTTGGCGCCGACATAGACCACGCCGCCCGCTGTGTTGGCAAAGGCGCAGATGTCGGCCAGGATGGCGTCGAACTTGCCGCCGCGCTGGGCGATCGAGTCGTGGAAGCTCTGCATCAGCGTTGGGCCTTCTTCGCGCACCACGTCCAGCGCATCGAAGGGTTTATCGGCAGGTTGCGCCGGGCGCACGCGGTCGAACTGCCTGGAGCGCAACAGGGCCGCCAGCGCCTCGAAGCTCGGTTCGTCCAACAACAGCTCGGTGGCGCGTTCGCCGATGCCTAGCCGCTTAGGATTCTTGGGGTCTGTCGTGAGGCGGTGGGCGTCGCTGCCCTGCAGACAGTGCATCCGCCGCGGATACTCCGACTTGCTGCCATTGAAAAAGCGCGCGGTCGAGCGGCCCGGTCGATCCAGGTCGGTGACTTCGAGTGCATCCAGATTGGGGTCTTGGGTGTAGGCAATCTTGGTCTGGCCGCCAAACGGGAAATTGCGCATGGCGACGCCGTGTGTGCTGTTGGCGTGAGCGGCAATCACCAGGCCGCCTGCTTCGCGGATCATGCGATAGGCATTGATCACGTCGGTGGTGGCGCCGGTTTCGGTGCTGCCCTCATCCAGCTTGGCGGCGGGAACTTTCATCGCCAACAAAATGTGCTCTAGCTGGCGCACCGAGGTTTCGGGCGGGAAAATGGCGAGAATATGGAACCCAAAGGTGGCTGTAAATTCAAATCCGGGCAAAACCACCACCTGATTCCCCAACGAGCGCCATTCTTGCAGCCGCTGTTGTTCTTCAGCGGTCAAACGTCCCTGCGCTTCAAGCTGCGTCAACCAGTCCAACTCACGACGAATCGCCCCAATGCCCGCCACCGTGTTGTGATCCGTGATGGCGACGATCTCCAGCCCCTGCTCCACGACCTTGCGCAGCCACGCCAGATAGGAGACGCCCGGCTCCTCGTAATCGCGCGACGCCGGCGTGTGCAGGTGAAGATCAGCCTTGTACCACTTGCGTTGTGGCTTGGCGCTGCTGGGCGGCGCCGGCTGATTGCTACTATTCGATTTTTTCTTGCGACTCACAGAATATACCGACCTCCTCGGTCAAATGTCAGATAAATAAAACAATCCAGGCATCCGGCGTCTAATCCAACAAGACATCCCGAATACCTGAATTGTTTTTAACATAAAACTATCTAAACTGTCCAGTTTTGCAGATTGCATTCCGTCGAAAGCGCACACGCTACACACGCTACATTGTCATCGGCGGTGGCGCGCTGGCTTGTTTGCGGCGACGTGGTGCGAGCTTTGGTGGGACGGTGGTCGCGGCTGCCTGCACGGCGCCGTTGGCTTGCACTTCCTCAGGCGACAGCAGCGCCGCCGCCAACACCTGATCGACGGTGTCGACCAGAATAAACTTCATCTGGTTGCGCACCGTCTCTGGCAGCTCTTCCAGGTCAGATTCGTTGCGCCGGGGCAGAATCACTGTATCCAGACCATAGCGCGCGGCCGCCAGCACCTTCTCCTTCACGCCGCCGATCGGCAGCACCTTGCCGCGCAGCGTGATCTCGCCGGTCATGCCCAACTTGGGGCGCACCGGTCGGTTGGTGAGCAGGCTTGCCAGCGCCGTCGCCATCGTGATGCCGGCGCTCGGCCCATCCTTTGGGATGGCGCCCTCCGGGATGTGCAGATGCAGGTCGGAGTGGTTGAAGAACTCCGGGTCGATGCCCAGGCTCTCGGCGCGGTTGCGGACATAGCTCAGCGCCGCCTGTGCGCTTTCCTTCATCACCTCGCCAAGCTGACCGGTGAGCGTGTAGCCCTTGGCGCCTGGCACACGCGTCGCCTCGAAGAAGGTGATGTCGCCGCCTGCTTCGGTCCAGACCAGGCCGATGGCGACGCCGGGATTCTCCAGGCGCTCCTCGATTTCCTCGTCGAAGAAGCGGCGTTTGCCGAGATAGGTGGGCACGTCCTTACGTTTGACCGTGCGCCCACGCTTGATCTCGCCTGCGGCCACGCCCGCCGCAATCTTGCGGCAGATCTTGCCGATCTGCCGTTCCAGGTTGCGCACGCCCGCCTCGCGCGTGTAGCCCTGAATGATCTCGCGCAGCGCGTCGTCGGCGAATTTGACTTCGTTAGGGCGCAAGCCATTCTCCTTGACCTGGCGCGGCGCCAGATAGCCCTTGGCGATGTTGACTTTCTCATCCTCGGTGTAGCTGCTGAGCTGGATGATCTCCATGCGGTCGCGCAGCGCCGGCGGAATCGTGTCGAGCACGTTGGCGGTGGTGATGAAGAGCACCTGGCTCAGGTCGAAGGGGACGTCGAGATAGTGGTCGCGGAACTCGCGGTTCTGCTCCGGGTCGAGCACTTCCAGCAAGGCGCTGCTGGGGTCGCCGCGGAAATCGCGGCCGAGTTTGTCCACCTCATCGAGCATGAAAACAGGGTTGCGGCTTTCGACGCGGCGCAGGCTTTGGATGATGCGACCGGGCATGGCGCCGATGTAGGTGCGCCGGAAGCCGCGAATGTCCGCCTCGTCGCGGATGCCGCCCAGCGCCAGCCGGATGAATTTGCGGTTCATGGCGCGCGCAATGCTGAGGCCGAGGCTGGTCTTGCCGACGCCGGGCGGCCCGACAAAGCAGAGCACCAGCCCCTCGCGTTCGCGGCGAATCTTGTCGCCGACGTTGTCTGCTTCCTCCGTGCGCTTCTTGCGCCGTTCCGCCCGCAGCTTGCGCACAGCCAGGAACTCCAGGATGCGTTCCTTGATCTCGGCCAGCCCGTAGTGATCCTCATCCAGCACCTGGCGGGCGTGCTTGATGTCCAGGTTGTCGATGGTGGCGGCGCCCCAGGGCATGCTCACCAACAGGTCGAGGTAGGTCTTGATGACGCTGTATTCGGCAGCTTGAATCGGCATCCGGCGCATCCGCGCAAGCTCGCGCATCGCCTCGCGTTCGGCCTCTTCGCTCATGCCAGCGGCGGCGATGCGCTCCTCCAACTCGCGGATATCGGCGGCGTGCTCGTCTTCCTCGCCCAGCTCCTTCTGGATGGCGCGCATCTGCTCGCGCAGGAAGAACTCGCGCTGCATTCGCTCCATCTCGCCCTGCGCCTCGGACTGAATCTTGCGTCCGAGCTCGAGCACTTCGATCTCTTTCTTGAGCAACTGGATCAGCCGCAGCAGCTTGTCGCGCACCCGATCCATCTCCAGGATCGCCTGGGCGTCCTGCACCTTCAGCCGCATGCTGCTGGCTACCAGATAAGCAAGCTGACGCCCATCGTCCACATTGATAGACATGATCGTCAGTTCGTCGGGCATCTGCGGTTCGAGTTCGATCAGCTTGCGGAACAAATCTTGCACCGCGCGCATGAGGGCTTCCATCTCCAGCCCATCTTCGACCACCTCTGGGACGATCTCGATCCGCGCGCGCAGGAAGGGCCGCTCTTGCGTGTATTCGAGCAGGCGCACGCGTTCCAGTCCCTGCACCAGCAGCCGCATTGTGCCGTCCGGCGTCTTGAGGACGCGGTGCACCTGGGCGGCGGTGCCGATCTCATGCACTTCGCCCGGCGCTGGCTCGTCAATTTCTTCGTTCTTGCTGGTCACGAGCGCAATGATGCGGTTATTGGGCAGCGTCTTTTCGACCAGCCGGATGCTGCGCTCCTGACCGATCGGGAGCGGCAGCCACATCATCGGGTAAATGACAACCCCGCGCAACGGCAGCACGGGCAGATCATCGGAGATAATCGGCTCTGGGTGTCGCTCGATCGGTGAATTCTGTTCACGGAATTCGTCCGATTCGTAGAGCACCTCGTCGTTGCTGTCTTCTTCCCAGTCGTCCATCTCAAAATCCATTGAATCGTAGTTCATGCCTGGTGGCCTGTTTCCATCGCTTCACATTAACAGAAGTCGGTTCCGATTGGGGGCGTCGCCCGCAATCCGACGACGCTGTGAACGACCTCTCATGATTTCATAGCATTTCATTGTAGCACACCCGGCGGCAGACTCTAGTCACCGCAACTCCAAAATCACTGCACGGGTAGTGTATCTTGATTGGTTGAATTTCAGGCATGCTGTTTGGGGGTGCCAAAGGTGCTGACCTCATGCGTGACCATGGCCTGCAAACCGGCATCGGAGTGATAGGCGCTGGCAGCTCTCGCTCTG
>Ga0272446_1007655_pt1 | contig 10663 bp, 8 predicted proteins | sample YNPCB0061_FD_194587 | JGI IMG/M metagenome (GOLD analysis project Ga0272446, IMG submission 194587) | Hot spring microbial mat communities from Yellowstone National Park, WY, United States - YNP-CB-006-1 | ecosystem: Environmental > Aquatic > Thermal springs > Hot (42-90C) > Sediment | place...
GTCCCGGGGCAATCCCGCCCGAGCTGGTCTCGATGATGATCCCGTCCCCCGCCTCGATGATGAAATCCACCGGCATGTTGAGGACCGGGTGCAGGCTGACGGCGCCCGCCGGCGGCTGACAGAACCCCTCCCGGTCGAGCGCGTGGAACACGACGGTGACGAACTGGCTGCCATCGAGCTGCGGCTCGACCACCATCGAAACAGGCCCGTCCTCGGCCCGGGCAGTTCGCCACGGCGCGCCGGGCGCCGCAGCGAGCGCGCCAATGACTGCAGCGAGCATCAGCAGAACAACGAACCGGTGCATGCCCCCGAGTCTACCGCACCGCTCCGTCAGGCGCCCCCGCGGCACGCCTCACCGTACCTCGAACCCCCTCCGATGGTGCCCGGGCCCCGGGGCGGCCGCCGCCGCTCAGCAAAACGCCGGCGCGTGTGGCGCCGGCGAAGCGATGAGAGCGTGGGCTGGTGGGCGATACTGGATTCGAACCAGTGACCTCTGCGATGTCAACGCAGCGCTCTAACCATCTGAGCTAACCGCCCACGCTGCCGATAGCATACGCCGGCAGCGGCCACGGCGCCACTCCGGCGCCGCCCCGGCCCGCCCTCGCGCGTGTCCCCGGCGGCCCCTACCCTGACCATATGCCTCGCCGCGGTCACCGTTGGAAGACACCGCCGGAGCCGACCACGCTCACGTTGCGTGCCGAAAGCCTCGTCTTCGGCGGCGCTGCCCTCGCCCGCGCGCCAGATGGCCGGGTCGTCTTCACCTGGTTTGCAGCCCCGGGCGAACTCGTCGAAGCCGTCGTCGAACGCGAGTACCCCGATTACCTCGAGGCCGTCACCACCCGCGTTATCGAGCCCTCGCCCGACCGGGTCGAACCCCGCTGCCCGCTCTTCGGCGAATGCGGCGGCTGCCAGCTCCAGCACATGGCCTACCCCGCCCAGCTCCGCGCGAAGGAGGCCGTCGTCCGGGAACAGCTTCAGCGCATCGGCGGCCTCGACGACGACGTCGTACGCCCCATCGTCGGCGCGCGGGAGCCCTGGGGATACCGCAACCACGTCCGCTTCTCGACCGGCAAAAAATTCGGCGATGTCGGGTTCATCTCCCGCCGCGGTCACGGCCTCCTGAAGGTCGAGCACTGCCCAATCGCCGACCCCTGGGTCAACGAAATCCTCCCCCAGCTCCAGGGACACGGCGCTGGTCTGCATCAAATCCAGGTCCGCCACTCGGCAGCCACCGGCTCGTTCCTGGTCAACCCCGCGGTCCCGGGCGTCCCGTTCCCCACCGGTCAAACCAGTTACCTTGAGCGGCTGGCCGGTCACGACTTCGTCGTCAGCGCCTCGGCGTTTTTCCAGGTCAACACCGCCCAGGCCGAAGAGATGGTCCGCCTGGTCGGCGAGGCCCTTCCCTCCCGGGGCCGCCTGCTGGTGGATGCGTTCGCCGGCGTCGGCACCTTTGCGCGCATCTTCGCTGACCGCTTCGACTCGGTGATCGCCATCGAGGAGTCGAACAGTGCCGCCCGCGACGCGAAGGTGAATCTCGGCCCCGTGAAGAACGCCCGCATCCGCATCGGCAAGGTCGAGGACATCCTCCCGGCGTTCGAGGACCACCCCGACGCCATCGTCCTCGACCCGCCCCGGCCGGGGTGCGCCCCGCCGGTCCTCGCAGCGATCACTGCCTTCCGGCCGCGCGTTGTCGTCTATGTCTCGTGCAACCCGGCCACCCTCGCCCGCGACCTCCGTGTCCTCGTCGATGGCGGCTACCGCCTGACCGACGTTACCCCGCTCGACATGTTCCCCCAGACCGGCCACATCGAATGCGTCAGCCGGCTGGAGTGGCCCGCCGCATGAGCCGGAACGTCGTCCTGGCGTCCGCCTCGCCGCGCCGCCGGGAGCTGCTTGCCGCCCTGCTCGACGACTTTACCGTCGATGCCGCCGACATTGCCGAGGACCTGGCCGGCGATGCCGTCGATTGCGCCCGCCAGCTGGCGTACGCCAAGGCCGAGGCCGTCGCCCGCCGCTACCGCGATGCGGTCGTCATCGGCTGCGATACCGTCGTCTTTCGCGGCCTGCACCTCTACGCCAAGCCCGCCGATACCGCCGAAGCCGTCGCCATGCTCCGCGAACTCCGGGGCCGGCCTCACCAGGTCGTCACCGCCGTCGCCGTCGCAGCGCCCGAAGGCACCGCCATCGACCACGAAATCTCGACCGTCTTCATGGCCGACCTCCCCGACGACGTCGTCCAGGCCTACGCAGCGTCCGGCCGCACCCTCGACAAGGCCGGCGGCTACGCCATCCAGCATGAGGACGTCCGGCCCGTTGCCCGCCTCGAAGGCTGCTACTGCGGTGTCATGGGCCTCCCCCTTTGGACCCTGTACCGCCTCCTCGACCTCTTCGGCTGCGAACCCGCACCGCCAACCCGCCGCTTCGACCGCTGCGCCGACTGTCCGGCCCGGCCCGCTGGTGTGCCCCCTTGGCAGGCAACACAGACGGAGTAGACTGGCGCATTGCACCCGGGGCGTATTCCCGCCCCGAAGGAGTCGCCCGCATGAGCACCAACCGCTCGACCGGGAGGGGGAGCCCCGCCGGCGGTTCGCGGCCTGTACGCGTGCTCGTCGTTGATGACCATGCCGTCATCCGGCAGGGCCTCCGCATGCTGCTGGAAGCGCACCCCGGCATCGAAGTCGTCGCCGATTGCGAAAACGGCCGCGATGCCCTCCTCGCTGTCGAGCGGCTTCGCCCCGACGTCGTCCTGATGGACGTCGTCATGCCCGGGCTGAACGGTATCGAAGCGACCCGCCAGATCAGGCGCGCATCGGCGTCAACGAAGGTGGTCATCCTCTCCGGCTTTGTCGATGAAGAGCAAATCACCGGCGCCATCCGTGCCGGCGCCTCCGGCTACCTCGTCAAGAACTCCGACGTCTCCGAGCTCATCCTTGCGATCCAGACCGTCCACCGGGGCAACCAGTACTACTCCGCAGCCCTCTCCGAGGGGTTCGACATCGCCGAGCTTCAGCTCCAGGCCCGCCGGCCCGAGCGGAAGAGCTCGCTCGACACCCTTACGCCCCGCGAGCGCGAAGTGCTCCAGCTCATCGCCGAGGGACGCACCAACCAGCAGATTGCCGATGAGCTGGTCGTCAGCGTGAAGACGGTCGAGGCGCACAAGGCCCACATCATGGAAAAGCTCAAGGCGCGGTCCCGCACCGACCTGATCCGCTACGCCCTCAAGCGCGGGATTGTGAAGCTCGAAAGCGTCGACGAAGCCGAGCGGAGCCTCTCAAACCTCGGCGGAACTGGCGACAGCTGACGGCCCCTGCCTCCGCGCGAAGTCGAGCGCTCGGCGGTACGCGGCCGCCGCACGCTCGAAGCTCTGGAAGACCGGCACGCCGGCGTCGTTGAACTTCGGCATGATGCTCGCCACGTACTCCGCTTCGTGGGCCGGGTGGAGCACTGCCACAAACGGCTTCTCCGAGCGCGCCATGTGGTCTGCCAGCGTCGCGATCGTGCGGTCCAGCGTCTCCGGCTTCGCTTTCCATTGCCGGGCGGCGAACAGCGCCGAGAGCTCCATCGCCATGCCGTCGACGTTCGGATCGGCATCCACAATCCGCAGGATGCGGTCGAGCGTCTCCATGTTCCCCTGGATCGTCCCGGCCATATCCAGCGGGTTCTGGTAGCTCCCCCCGACGATGTTGAAGAACTCCCCGAGCGCGGCGTACGTGGCGTCGGTGAATCGCGGCACCCGAAGGCCCGCCTTCGCGAACGCGTCGGTCATCGAAACGGACTGGCCGCCGGTCTGCGCCAGCAGCGCCATGCCGTCGCCGCGCGGCGTCTTCGACCGCAGCAGCATCTTCATCGCATCAATCGTCTCGTCGAGGTTGTTCGTGGTGATGGCCCCGCACTGGCGCATCATCCCGTCCCACACCGCCTGCGGCGCGGCCAGCGAGCCCGTGTGCGACATCGTCGCCCGGGCGCCGGCCTCCGTCTGTCCGCCCTTCCAGACCACCACCGGCTTCCGCCGGCACGCTTCCTTCAGCGTCGCGAAGAACCGCCGGCCGTCCTTCACCCCCTCGACGTACATCCCGATGACCTTTGTCTCGTCGTCGAGCATCAGGTACTCGAGGTAGTCCGAGACGTCGAGCACGATGGCGTTCCCGAACGAGGCGCACTTGCTGATGTACATGCCGTTCGCCGCCGCCACCAAACTGAACATAATTCCGTGAGTCCCCGACTGGCTCAGGAAGCCGATTTCGCCCGCGTCGGTGACCGGTGCGTCGACGTTGAACCGCACCCCGGCCTTCGGCAGGTAGAGGCCCATGCAGTTCGGTCCCACCAGGTTGAAGCCGGCCTCCCGCGCCATGCTCGCCAGCTGCTCCTGCAGCCGGATGCCAAGCTCTTCGCCCGTCTCGGCAAACCCCGAGGTGAAGAACCCGGCGCCGCCCGCCCCTGCAGCGATGAGGTCCTTCAAGACGTACGGCGAAACCTGCCGCGGAACCGCGACGAGTGCATAGTCAATCGGCTCCGGGACCTCCAGCACCGATTTGAAGTTCTGCACCCCGAGCGCCTCGATCCCGGGGATCTCCTTCTCATCCAGCTGGACCGAATAGAGTCGACCGCCGCGCTCCTTGAGCGGAAGGTTGTTGTGGAGCCACATGTAGCCCGGCCCCTTATCGCCGATCACGGCCACGACCTTCGGGTTGAACATCCGGTCGAGCCGGTGCCCCGGAACCGCCATGCTGCTGCCCTCCCGGCAGGCCCCTGCCTGCCTATGCCCCGTCGATGATGATGCGGGCGTCCACCGCGAGCGCCCCGTCCGGGTAGGCGAACACCGGGTTGAGGTCCAGCTCCTTCACCTCCGGGTGCTGCTCGACGAACTCTGAAACCTTCAGGAGCGTCCGCGTCAGCGCATCGATGTCGGCCGGCGGCTGCCCGCGCACCCCGGATAGCACCGGGCGCCCTTTGATCTCGTCGATCATCTCCCGCGCATCCTTCTCCTCAAGCGGCACCAGCCGGAAGGAGACATCCTTCAGGACTTCGACCATGATGCCGCCCAGCCCAAACATCATCACCGGCCCGAATTGCGGGTCAGTCGTCATGCCGACGATCACCTCGGTGCCCTGGGGCGCCATGTGCTGGACCGCCACCCCGGTGATGCGCGCCCCGGGGACAGCCCGGGCCGCGCTCGCGAGAATCTCATCGAAGGCCTGGCCGACAGCTTCACGGCTGGCCAGGTTCAGCTTCACGCCGCCGACGTCCGACTTGTGGGCGATGTCTGGCGAGACGACCTTCAGCACCACCGGGTACCCAAGCCGTTCGGCCTGCTCCTGGGCCTCCTCGCGGGTGCGGGCCAGCGTCGTGGTGGCCACCGGCACGCCCGCCTCCTCCAGCAGCGACTTCGCCTCAACTTCGGTCAGCAGGGTGCGCCCCTCGGCGCGCGCCTGCGCCAGCACGGATTCGAACGACATGAACGCCTCGCGGAAACGGATGGTGTGCGGATTGTACGGGAACCGGTCCGTGCATCCCACCCGCCCGGCCGGTACAGTCCCTCGCCGAGGAGGCCGCCATGGATGAACCCTTCGATATCATCGTCGTCGGCGCCGGCTCGTCCGGGGCCGTCATCGCCGCCCGCGCCGCCGAAGACCCGCGCCGTTCGGTGCTCCTGGTCGAGGCCGGTCCCGATTACCCGGACCTCTCCCGGCTCCCGTTCGACCTCGTCAACAGCCACAACAACTCCTACACCGCCCACGACTGGGGCCTCACCTACCAGCCGACCGTCGCCGGGCGAAGTCAGCCCTTCCCTCGCGGGCGCGTGACCGGCGGCTCCAGCGCCGTCAATACCACGATCGCCCTTCGCGGAGTCCCCGAGGACTACGACGGCTGGGCCGCCGCCGGCAATCCCGAATGGGCCTGGGAGAAGGTGCTTCCCGCGTTTCGGCGCCTCGAGCGCGACCTCGATTTCGGCGACCGACCCTACCACGGCGACGCCGGACCCATCACCATCCGCCGCTACCGCTGGGACGAACTCACGAAGGTCCACCAGGCGTGGCTCGAAACCGCCGACGAGCTCGGCTATCCCCGCTGCGACGACGCCAACGCGCCCGATTCCTGGGGCGCCGGCCCCCACCCGATGAACAAAATCGGCAGGCTGCGCATCTCCACCGCAATCGGCTACCTGGCGCCCGCCCGCGCCCGTCCGAACTTCCGCATCCTCCCGCTCGCGCTCACCCGCCGGGTCCTCTTCGAGGGCCGCCGGGCGGTGGGCGTCGAGGTCGAACGCGATGGCGCAGTCGAGACCCTGCGCGGCCGGCTCATCGTCCTCAGCGCCGGCGCGATTCATTCGCCGGCCATCCTGCTCCGCTCCGGCATCGGCCCTGCCGCGGAGCTCGCCCGTCTCGGCATCGAACCCGTCCGCGTCGCCCCCGGCGTGGGCACCCGCCTGAGCGACCACCCCGCGCTCGCTGTCGTCGCGACCGTCCGCAACCCCGCAATCCTCGACCCCGACCAGCCGATCGTGCAGACCATCCTGCGGTACACCGCCCCCGCCAGCCCGTACCGCAACGACCTCCAGGTCGAAGCGTTCTCGTTTTCACCCCGCGGCGGCGGCCCGCTCCAGGCGATCGCCGTCGCCGCGGTCCTCGAGCAGGTCAACGGCACCGGCACCCTCCGCCTCCCGTCGGCGGACCCGCACGCTGCCCCGATCATCGAAAATCGCTTCTGCGAGGATGCGGAAGACCGCCGCAGGCTTATCGCCTGCTTCCGCGATGCCCTGCGTTTCGTCACGACCGGCCCGCTCGGCGCGCTGGTTGACCGCATCGTTTTCCCGGACGTCACCCGCGACCTCTCCGATGAGGTCATCGGTCAGCTGCTGCTCCGGTTCGCAGCGAGCGGGTACCACCCCTGCGCAACTGCCCCCATGGGCCCCGCGGACGACGCCGGCGCCGTCGTGGACCAGTACGGCCGCGTCCACGGCACCGAAGGTCTCGTTGTCGCCGATGCCAGCATCATGCCCACGGTGCCCCGCGCCAACACCAACCTCACCAGCATCATGATTGGCGAGATGGTCGGCGAATGGCTCCGGACCCGGCCAGACCGCTACGGGCTCTGACCCGCGCCCCGCACCGGCGGTTCCCGCGTCCCGCTATTCGACCACGATGCGCCCGGTCATCGGCCCGCACTGGTAGGGGAAGCTGACCCCGCCCTGGTCGAAGTCGCGCTGGTACTCGCCGGTCGTCTGCTCCGGCGACTTCTGCCCCGCCAGGAGGATAGCGATCGGCGTTGACGTGTTCTGCCACTTCCAGATGACCCGTGTCCGTGCCTTGATCGTCACGTTCGCCGGGTCGCAGCCCTGGTCGGTGACCTTGATCTCCTGGACCGGACGCTCGGCGGCCGCCGCGGGCGTCGAGACGTTCGGATTCACGTTCTCGAGTTTCACCTCGGTCTTCTCGCCGCCGCCGCCTCCGCAGGCTGCGGTGGCCAGCAGTACTGTCGCCGTCCCTGCGAGCCACGCCCGGCGACCCCATCGACCCCTCATGGTTCGGCCTCCTTCTCGGTGCTATCGATGGCGCCGAATCCTACCATCAGCCCTGTATATCCGGGAAAAGGTCGTTCGAGCGGGGCTCGCTATCTGGCACGAAAACGGCGCAGCCCCAGGGCGCGGGCTGCGCTACCCCGCCCGGTGCCGCTGCACAAACCGTCCGATGCGCTCCAGCGCCCGCTCAATCTGCTCAAAGCCGCTGGCGTAGCACGCCCGCACGTGCCCTTCGCCGCACGCCCCGAATGCACTGCCCGGCACCACCGCCACGCGCTCCTCGGTCAGCAGCAGCTCGCTGAACTCGAGGCTGGTCAGCCCGGTGACCCGAATGTCCGGGAACGCATAGAAGGCGCCCCGCGGCTCGAACGTCGGGAGCCCGACCGCCCGAAACCCGTCGACGATCAGCCGGCGCCGCCGGTTGTACTCCGCCACCATCTCGGTCACGAACGCCTCGCCCTCGTCCAGGGCCGCAATGGCCGCGTACTGCGACGCCGTCGGTGCTGACATCATCACGTACTGGTGCACCTTCATCAGCGCTTCGGCGATTGGCGCCGGCGCCGCCACCCATCCGAGCCGCCACCCTGTCATCGCGTACGCCTTGCTGAACCCGCCGAGGAGCACCGTCCGCTCGCGCATCCCCGGCAGCGAGGCGAAGCAGGTGTGCTCGCCCTCGTAGGTCATCCGGTCGTACAGCTCGTCGCTGATCACCGCAAGGTCGTGCCGTTCCGCAACTTCGGCGACCGCGGCGAGGTCCTCTCGCGACATCGTTGCCCCGGTCGGGTTCGCCGGGTAGCCGAGCAGCAGCACGCGCGAGCGCGGCGTGACCGCCGCTTCAAGCGGGCCCGGCAGCAGCCGGAAGTCGTCCTCCTGCCGCGTCGGCACCGGAACGAACACTCCACCGGCCATCACCGTGACCGGCATGTACGCCACGTAGCTCGGGTCCGCGCAGAGCACCTCGTCGCCGGGGTCGATCAGGGCCCGCATTGCGATGTCGAGCCCCTCGCTCGAACCGGACGTGACCACAATCTCGCTCCGCGGGTCGTACCGGACGCCGTACAGCCGCTCGATGTGGGCGGCGAGCCGCTCCCGCAGCTCCAGCAGGCCATAGTTCGAGGTGTAATGCGTGTCGCCCCGCTCAATGCTCGCAATTGCGGCCCGCCGGAACGGCTCCGGGGTGACGTAGTCGGGCTCGCCCACGCCCAGCGAAATCACATCCTCGATCGTGCTCAGCAGGTCGAAAAACCGCCGGATGCCGCTTGGGGGAACGGCCTGCATGCGGCGCGAGATGTACCGGTCGGGGGATGTTCGGGTGCCGGTTTCAGCGGTCATCGGCGACTGCTCCTCCTTGCCCCCGCCAGCCTTTCATACCGGGAAAGGCCGCCCGGGGGCGGCCTTCCTGTGCGTTTCTCGACGTGCTGGCTCGACCGCCACCCGTTACCGGCGCGCACGCGCAGCCGCAGCGGCGGCAGCAGCAAGGAGCGCGGCGAGCGTTGTAGCGTGAACCATGCCTGCTAACTCTCCCGGCTCCCGTTCATAACGTCAATACCGGGCGTTCCCCGATTCTTGCCCGTCTCGCGCCCCGGTTCCCGGCCTGCGTACACTGGTCGTCGAGGTGCCAGTCATCAGCTACGACGCCATCCCCTACGAGGGTACCGCCGTCGAAGCCTCCCACCCCCGGCGTCTCGCCGCGATTGGCCGGCTCTTCGGCCTCGATGCCCCGCCCGTCGCCTCTGCCCGCATCCTCGAGTTCGGTTCGGCCATCGGCGAAAACCTCAATGCCATCGCCGCCGGCCTCCCGGGCGCCGCCTGCATTGGCATCGATAACGCCCCCCGCCAGGTCGAGTTCGCCCGCAAGGTCGCCGCCGACCTCGGCCTCCAGAATGTGCGGTTCGACCTCCGCGACATCCTGGAGGTCGGCCCGGAGCTGGGAACGTTCGACTACATCATCGCCCATGGCGTCTATTCCTGGGTCGAAGCCCCGGTCCGCGACCGCCTCCTCCGCCTTTGCCGGGAACTCCTCGCGCCGAACGGCATCGCCTTCGTCAGCTACAACTGCTACCCGGGCTGGTTCCTGCGCCAGCCCCTCCGCGAGCTCATGGTCTTCGCGACTCGCAACCTCGACGCCCCGCCCGACCGTCTCGTCGCCCATGCCCGGGCCATGGCCGAGATTGTGGTCCGCACCTCCCTCGACCTCGAAGCGCGGCTCCCCGGAGGCCCCCTCTACGCCCGCGTCCTCGCCCGCGAGCTCGACTTCATCGCCGACCGACCCGATGACTATGTCGCCCACGAGCACCTCGAGCCCACGAACACTCCGGTGTTCTTCGCCGACTTCGTCGCCCATGCCGCGGGTGCCGGCCTCGAGTATCTCGGCGACGCCTGGCCGCTCCGCATGGCGCTCCCTGACCTCGCCCCCGGCATCGCCCGGGAGTTCGCATCCCTCGCACGGGGCCACATCGAGCGGGAGCAGCTCCTCGACTTCGTCCACGGGCGCACCTTCCGGGAGTCCCTGCTGTGCAGCAGGGGCATCCAGCTCGTGCGGCCCCCGCACCCCGACGCCCTTCGCGGGCTCAGTCTCCGCCTGCTCGGCGACTTCATCGGCCCCGGAGAGGAGCGGTTCGACCCCGCGTTGCCCAAGCTTGCCCACCCCGGCGGCATCCTCGCCCTGCGCGACCCCGACCTCCTCGAAGCCGTCCGCTACCTCGCCGACCGCCGCCCGGCTGCCGTCCCGTCCGAAGAGCTCGCCGCAGCGGTCGACCCGCGCCGCTTCTGGGAGCGCACCGCCCCGAAGCTGCTGAGGCTCTTCTTCCACGGCGGCCTCCAGCTCGAAGTCGAGCCTGCCAGCCCCGTTTCCCGCCCCGGTCCGCAGCCGCGGGCATTCGCCATGGCCCGCCACCAGGCCGCCCGCGAAGGCACCATGCCCGTGGCCCTCACCCACGCCGTCCACGAGGTGCCGCCTCTTCCGCTCGCGCTGCTCCCTTACCTCGACGGCACCCGCGACCACGACCAGCTCGCCCGCCTCATTGTCGAAGAACTGGCCCCGGCCGCGCGGGATGACGCCGTTCGCGCCGCCGGCGTATCCTTCGCCACCGCGAGGGTCGCGCTCGCCGCCGCCCTCCAGTGGCTCGCCCGCCACGGCTACCT
>Ga0272446_1007656_pt1 | contig 10662 bp, 11 predicted proteins | sample YNPCB0061_FD_194587 | JGI IMG/M metagenome (GOLD analysis project Ga0272446, IMG submission 194587) | Hot spring microbial mat communities from Yellowstone National Park, WY, United States - YNP-CB-006-1 | ecosystem: Environmental > Aquatic > Thermal springs > Hot (42-90C) > Sediment | place...
GCAAAAGTTCATTCGCAACAATTCGTTCAACACATGAAAATCAATGAAGAAATCGTTGGTCCGTATCCATTCAGAATCGATAAATATTCCGTTGTTGAAACTCCACATCTTGGAATGGAACATCAAACAGCAATTGCTTATGGTGCAGGATGGAAAAATCATAAAGATTTTCCTTTTGATTGGCTTCATCATCATGAGTTTTCTCATGAGTGGTGGGGAAATTTAGTTACATGCAAAGATTGGAGTGATTTTTGGATTCACGAAGGAACAGGCACTTATATGCAACCTCTTTATTTGGAAAAAGTTTTTGGTAAAGAAATGTATTACGGCTATTTAAAAAGCATAAAAAAATTTTCAAATAAACAACCTGTTGCACCACGCGGCGAAAAAACAAGTAGTGAAAGTTACAATCAAGATATCTATTATAAAGCTGCATGGATTTTACACACACTTAGAAATTATTTAGGAGACGAAACTTTTTTCACAATCTTTAGACGTTGGGCTTATCCAACTGAAGAAATGGAAAAAATAAAAAATGGTTCTCAATGCAGAAATGCAACTACAGATGAATTTTTAGAAATGGCCGAAAAAATTTCAAATAAAAAATTAAATTGGTTTTGGGAAGTTTATTTTCGTAATGCCTCACTTCCAAAATTGCACTATAAACAAAATGACAATGAAATTTCTTTTTGGTGGGAAACAGAGAACAATTTACCATTTCCGCTTCCTATCGAAATAAAAATTGGAAATGAAACAAAAAAATTAGAAATGAAATCCGGAAAAGAAACTATTTTAGCAAATGATAATAATTTGGTTATTGATCCCGAAGAAAAAGTTTTAATGGAAATAATTAAAGAACATTAAAGGAAAAAACATGTACGAAACAATAGTCTTACTTATAATTGGATTAGCCGCCGGTTTAATTAGTGGAGTTTTAGGAATTGGCGGTGGTATTGTTATCATTCCAATGCTTGTTGGATTTTTAGGTTATTCTCAAAAGGAAGCTCAAGGAACTTCACTTGGACTTTTACTTTTACCGATTGGAATTTTAGCAGTAATGAATTATTATAAAGCAGATTTGATTAATCTCAAAGCGGTTGGAATTATGGTTATTACATTTGTAATTGGAAGTTACGTTTCAAGTAAGTTCGCAATTTCACTTCCCGATGCAATTTTGAAAAAATTATTTGCTGTTTTTCTTTTTCTGTACTCGATGAAATTATTTTTTGGAAAATAAAAAAGAACCCCGATTTTTTCGGGGTCTTAATTTTATTATTCTTCAACAACAGCTAAAACATCTGAACGTTGGATAATTTTATAAGCTTTGCCATCAACTTCTATTTCTTCTCCGCCATATTTAGCAAACAACACTTTATTACCAACTTTAATTTTTTCTTGAAGATCTTCATCAGTACCAACGGCAATTACAGTTCCCATGCGTGGTTTTTCTTTTGCTGTATCAGGAATGTATAATCCTGATGCTGTTTTTGTTGGTTCTTCTGCTGGTTCAACTAACAAACGATCATCAAGTGGTTTAATTGTCATAAGTTACTCCTTTATTTTATGTTTAACATTGAATTTATTTTTGGAACATCAAATCCAACAATCGGACGATTATTAATTAAAATTACCGGCACACCCATTTGACCGGTTCTTCTTTGCATATCTAAAGCTGCTTTTTGATCTCTTGAAACATCAACTTCAGTAAATCTAATATTCTTTTCTCTAAAATATCTTTTTGCACTGTTACAAAAACTGCAAGTTGGGGTCGTAAATATAATAACTTTTGGTTGTGTTGTAGCCATTAATCCTCCTGAATTTCCATCATGATTAGATGTAAAAAATAAAATAAAGATTCAAATTTTTTTTGAATCCATCTTGAATATTTTTCATCATATCCAGAAACAAAATTCAATAGGAGAAAAAATGCTAAGAACAAATTTAACTCATGTTTTATCTGAACAAGAACACGCAAAACTTTTACAAGAAAATGAAAATGTAATGATTTGCTGTGGAAGAATGGGACCAATGTGCATCCCTGTTTATGAAACAATGGAAGAATTGGAAAACGAATACAAACATGTGAAATTTGCCGACATGGAATTTGATATTCCAGATGCACGTGTGATTAGGAACTTACCAGAATGTAGAACATTTCAAGGACTACCTTTTGTTGTGTATTATAAAAATGGAAAAGTTGTTAAAGCAACAAGTTCAATTCAATCAAGAGAACAAATAACAGAAATTTTAGATCAATATTTTGGTAAAAACTAAAATGGATTTACAAAATCATTTTGATGTAATTGTAATTGGTGGCGGTGCTGCTGGATTAACAGCGGGAATTTATCTTTCACGCGCGAAAATGAAAACACTAATTTTAAATGAAGGCACTGTCGGTGGTCAAATGGTTTTGACTCACGAAATTGCAAATTATCCCGGAATTGAAAGCATCAGCGGTTATGAACTTGCTCGAAATATGAAATCTCAAGCTCAAAAATTTGGTTGTGTTATCAAGAGTAACATTAAAATTACTCAGTTTGACTTGGCTGGTGATGTAAAAAAAATTACCGTTAATAATAAGGACACATATACTTCGAATGCTGTAATTATTGCAACTGGCGGTCGTTCAAGAACAATCGGTGCTATTGGTGAAGATGAATTCAAAGGAAAAGGAATTTCATATTGTGCTACCTGCGATGGTGATTTTTTCCAAGATAAAGAAATCATAGTTGTTGGTGGTGGAAATTCTGCTCTTGAAGAAGCAGTTTCTTTGACTAAATATGCATCAAAAGTTACAATCGTTCATCAGTTTGATCACTTTCAGGCATTTCAACATTATGTTGAAGAAGCAAAAGCTCATCCAAAAATTGATTTCATAATGGAATCAAAAATCATTGAGTTTATTGGTAATGAAAAACTTGAAAGAGTTAAAATTCAAAACCAAAGGACTAATGAAATTACAGAGATGAATATTGATGGTGTTTTCATTTTTATTGGATATGTTCCAAATACAGAAAAGCTAAAAGGAATCGTCGAGTTAAATCAATGGAATGAAATTATTGTTGATAAAAATATGGCAACAAATATTCCTGGAGTTTTTGCAGCTGGAGATTCAATTGCAAAAAGATTTCGTCAGGTTACAACAGCCGTTGCCGATGGAACGATTGCCGCTTTAGCCGCTTCCGAATATGTTAACAATCTTAAAAAAGAATTAAGCCCCGCCGAAGTATAATTTAACTTGATTTTATTAAGCCATCTCTTTTACTTTTGAATAAAGAGATGGCTTTTATGTTTTCAATAACATCAGTTGGCGAAATACTTTGGGATGTTTATCCTGATAAAAAAAGATTAGGCGGCGCACCATTTAATTTTATTTATCATATTAAAAAAATTATTGGCAATGCGAATTTTATTTCTTCAGTAGGAAATGATGAATATGGAATTGAGCTTCTCCATATTTTAGCAAATAATGGTTTTGATACAGAAACAATTTTTATAGATGATGAACATCCAACTGGAAAAGTAAATGTAACAATTGATGAAAATAAAATTCCCCATTTTCAGATTTCTTCTAAATGTAGTTTTGATTTTCTTCGATTAACAGAAAAAGCAGAACAAATCATCAACCAATCTTCTGATTTAATTTATTTCGGAACTTTCACTTCACGAAGTGAAACCTCTCGCGAAACAATAAAAACCTTACTTAATAATCCAACAAAAAAATATTTCTGCGACTTAAATCTTCGTCACAATTTTTACACAAAAGAATTCATTGAATTATCATTACAAACTTCTAATGTTTTAAAAATAAACGAAGATGAATTTTCAAAGCTTTGTGAAATATTTCATCTGAATGAAAATCAAGAAGCCGCTGTTCAAGAACTTTTGGAGAGATATAAAATTGACTTGCTCGCTTTAACTTTAGGAAAAGATGGTGCAAAGCTTTATTCTAAAAATGATTTTAATTATTACAAACTTGAAAGCAATGAAATTGTTGATACCTTAGGCGCAGGAGATGCTTATTCTTCAATTTTATGCCTTGGCTATTTATATAATTTCTCACTCGAAAAAATTAACCGACTTGCTAATGAATTTGCTTTGGAAATTTGTTTGATAAATGGAGCTTTACCAACTGATGATTCAATTTACGATAAATATAAAATTGAATTTTCTGAAAAATAATTTTATTTCTTTGTTGGTTTCTCTGGCTTAGCTGGAATTAACTCAACATTAATATTTTCAGGATGTAAATTATACATCGCTCCCGTAAACATATCAGTTACCATTCCGGGAATAAATCCATTCAAAACATTTCCCCAAAACCAAATTGAAATTTTTCTTGTAATTTGTGTTTCATAAGTTTCATAGCCATCAAGTTCAATTTTAACAACATGATTCGAACCACGATCAATATTTACAACTTGCGGAGTCAATCCAAATCTTTTTCCATCGATTGTAATTTTTGCATTTGGCGGAGTTGTTTTTATTTCCAATTCCTGAGTCGTTGTGTTTAAAACAGTTGAGCAAGCATTGAAAAAGATAGATATTGTTATTGCAAAAAATAAAACTCCAAATCTTTTCATATATCAACCTTTTTTTGATTTATTATCGAAAAAAAATGGTGATACTTAACCCAATAAAAAAGTGACTGCTATCAACTTAAGCTAGTTGACAAAAGACTTATTGGTCTTTATATTGCCACAAGCAAATGGGAGCTCAAATGAAAAAAGCATTTATCTTACTTTTGGTAGCATCTTTCACTTTTTCAGGTTGTGAAAAAATTACTTCTCTTTTTGAGAAAGACAAAAACAATGACCCAAATTCTATTGGTGGAGAAACTACAATTCCAATAAATACGCCTGGTAACACTATAGGTCTTGGATATATTAAATTTGGAAATAATTCTTATGACGCAAAAGAATCTATCAAAGTAATTAAGAATGATAAAGGCTTAACTACATTTGAGGTCAAAGCTGAAATTCCAAAAGGGACCGAATTGGAAAATCTAATCAACAGAATCCCTGTTAATATTAAGGATGCTTCTGGGAATATTAATACAACCTTTAATGTGAAGATTACTTCGGAAGGTATTCAGGACTTTTTTAATAAAGATAGTAAGCCACATACTTTAGTAAAATATGATGCTAATGTTGGTGATACTTACAAAATAACTAAATCCGATGGAAAAACAATTACAAGAACTGTAACTCAAAAATCAACCACAGACGATTTCCCTTATGGATTTTATTATATTAAAACAATTACAGTTGAACAAGATTCTCGAATTCCCGGAATCAAAAAATTTGAATTTAAGGCTAATCACAAGTATGGATTAGTATTTATGAGAATTTATATGGAAGATGGCAGCACTGTTGAATCATATGTTTATACAACTAACGATTAATTACTAATGTCAAAATATCTTCTTAACTATAAACTAAAATTTGTAGGATTACCTTTGCTAATCCTATCTTTTTTTTTAGCAATCATAAGATTTTATTTTGGAATTAAGCCAAATATTTTTGACACAAAAGTTTTTGCAATCTATTCATATTACTTCGAAAAAAAATACTTTGTTGTTATTGAAAATCATATCTCGGAGGAAATTGCCGGAGTATTAGCTTTAACTGGATTGTTTTTGGTTGCGTTTTCAAAAGAGAAAAATGAAAATGATAAGATTGTTTCATTGCGTAATAATTCAATGAAGCTTTCTTTCATTGCTAATTATATTTTCCTTATTCTTTCTTTTGTGTTTGTATATGGATTCGCATTTTTGGATATAATGATTATTAACATTTTCTCTCAACTTGTTTTTTTTATAATCATTTTTAGAATTTCTGTTTTGATTAACAATCGCAAAACTTGACTATTGCTCAACCTTTATGAAAGAATTTGTACTTGGAATTTATCATAATACCGAATGGCTTTATACAAAGCTAATTGAATCAAAATTATTCTTCATTGATTTATGGTCGTTTGAACATTTTTACTCTGGGATTCTTATATCAGTTGTACTAATATCGTGGGCTAAAAAGAATAGATGGATCATACTATTTTCAATCCTATTTTCTTATGAAATATTTGAAATTTTAATCCGCTATTTTGCTTTACATATATTCTTACCTGAAACGATTAAAGATCAATTTACTGATATTATTTTGGGATTGCTGGGAGGTTTGTTTGTTGAACTTAATTTAGTTTCTTTAGTCAACAGAGATCAAGAAAAAAAGAAAATATATATTGAAAATATTGTTGCTCTTTTAATTTCTGTTCAAATATCTTTCTGGTGGGTTGGTAGTTACAAGTATGAATACAATTATAGTTTCTTAAATTCAGCGGGAATTAATTTTGCTGCCTTCTTTGCGTGGAGTATTGGTTTATTTATTGTTTATAAAATTTATTCTTCTTTAAATAGAATAATCACAAATAATATTTTAAGCTTTGGCTTGCACTATCTTATATATCTGTTTCTACTTTTTACTTTTGAGTTATTAACTTATAACGTTTTAGGAATCAAAGAAATAAGCAACAAAGAAAAAACACCATTAATTTTTAATTTGATACATGGAACAACCGCACTTCATGTAGCTTATTTTTTGCTTCCGGCAATCAATTATTATTTAATCAAACTTTTTATTAAAGTTGCTAACAAAGCTCAGCGAAATTATATATTAATAAAAAATGGGAACGAATTATTATCCAACAAAATTTTCCCACCAGTTGAATAATTCTTTAGTATAATTTCCTCTAAAAATTAAAATATGATTTCCGAGTGGTGATGTTAATAAATCGCTTGGTTTTGATGAACCATGCAATTTAACTTTCACCTGAGTTCTACAAAGATTTTCTTGGTTTCCACTTTCAATAATTTCACCATTCGTTAGCCAAATTTTTTCGAGATTTTTTCCACCGATTCTTAATAATGTAATTTTTCCTTTTGATAATTCGCCTTGAATTCCAACACCAAGCCCACTTTCAAAATGAGAACGCAACTTATAGTTTTGTGTCATCGAAATTGGAACGGTGCAATGAGCAAAAACAATTGAATTGTTTTGTTCATCAAGTTGTGCTGGGTTTGCCATCCAAACTGATTGATCTGTCATCATGTTTACCCAAATCATTCCAAGTGTAGAAACCAAATCACCTTCGCAACCGGCTATTATTCCATCATCATTTAATTTTGAAAGAGCAAAACAACCTGTCGTATTTAGTTGAGTTACCAAGTCAAAGCAACGAACAGAAATTGCATTAACTTCATATTTATTTATAATCTTTTTCAATGCTGCATAAACTTTAACAACATTTTTAATTTCTTTCTTTGATGGCTCTTTTATTTCAGTGGCTTTCTTTGTAAAAGTATAATTGTCATCTTCTGTTTCATTTTCATTTACGTTTTCGATTTCCGTTATTAATTCCTGAATTGAAATATTTATTACTTCGGGTCCCCAAATATTTTTTATTGAATCAATTTTTGGATTACTTGCAACCAGCCAATCTGATGGTTCGCCAATCAAACCAATTTTTATCTTTTTCATTTGATGAAAAACATTAAAGTGTTTTATTGTTTTTTCTAACTCATCAAAACACTCTTTGTTAGAGTTTTCATCCAAATAAAATATTTTTCCTTTGTAATCATTTTGTTGTAGATATGCTAAAATTTCAATGGATGCAGCAAGAGAATTGTTCTCAGGATGAGCAATTAAAAACACTGGTTCGTTTTCAAAATATTTTTTTCTTTCTGAGATCAGATTTAAAACTTTTTGTTCTGTCCCGCCAGTTAAAATGAAATAAAATAGTGGAAGAGAATCTTTTATGCTTTCGTTTTCAATCTTTCTACCATTTAATTGAATTAATCTTTGCCAAATTTCATTTGCAACTTCTTCAGGATTTACCGTCATCAAATCACTTGCAACGGGAATGAAACCAAATTTAATTTCACTCATATTTCACCTTTTTATTTCATTAAAATCATTTTACGAGTTTGAATAAAATTTCCAGCTTTTAATTGATAGAAATAAACACCGGAAGATAATTGATAATTGCTAATTGAAAATGGATAATTATAAATGCCGGGTTTTTGATATTCGTTAACAAGCGTTGCAACTTCTCTTCCAAGTATATCATAAACTTTTAATGTTACGTGCATGTCACTCTGAGCTTGTCGAAGAGTGACATCTGAATTGTCATGGTGAGCTTGTTGAACCATGACAGACGGGATAGAATATTTTATTGTTGTTTCCGGATTAAATGGATTTGGATAATTTTGATATAAATTAAAGTCGCTAGAAATTTCTTCATTATCCTTAACTGAAGTTGATGTTTGATTATAAACTTCAAATTCATAAATCGAATAACCGTATTGAGTTCCTCTTTTTGTGCCTGTCAATTTAATATAACGAGCTGATTCATTCACAATCCATTTTTCAACTCCACCGTTGCCATTTTTTTGTTCAATAATTTTCCTCCAGGAATTTCCATCATTAGAGACTTCAATTATATATTCTTTACCATAAGCTGCTTCCCAAGTGATTCTTATTTCATTGAAATATTTTATTTCGCCTAAATCAATCTTTATAAATTGTGGATCACTAAATTGTGAAGACCAGCGTGATGAATAATTCCCATCAACAGCAAAATCTCCCAAGTATTGAAAAGATTCAATCGAGGAAACTTCGACATTCTTTTTGAGAGCGATATTTTCTGATGGTTTATTATAAACCTTAAGAGTAAAAGTTTTTTTGTTATTGTTTTCGTTTGTTTCATTAATTGCATTTTTATCATCGACAGAAACTTCAACTGAATAAGTTCCTGGTTTTTCAGCAATCCAATAATTATTGCTGTTTGTTGTTTCGCCAACATTTCCACAAACTAATGCCATTCCTCCTTTTGAAATTGAATCTGCTAATTCAACAGAGCGGCTAACAATTTTACCATTTATCTTAAAAGAAACTTCATGAAAAGTTGAAGATGGACTTGGACCAGTTCCTCTGTTCAAAACTGTTGCAAGAAATATTACTTTGTCTCCTTCGAGAGGATAACGAGGCACAGTATAAAAATTTGCAATTTGCAAATCTGGTTTTGGTGGACGCGGACGAATATCTAAAGTATGAGCAAAAATTAAATTCCCTGATGAGTTTCCAATTCTAAAAACATGTGGTCCGGGTTCAAACTCATAGCTATTGCTTTGTGGTCTGAAATAATAAAGTAAATCCGGAGTTATATTAAAAGTAACTGTTTTTGTTTGTCCTGGTTCAAGATAAATTTTTTCAAATCCTTTTAAGTCTTTGGGATTATGTTCAACAACACCTTTTGCGATTGAAATATATAATTGAACGACTTCTTCACCAGCAACTTTTCCTTTGTTGGTAACATCAACACTTAAAGAAATTTGATCATCCCAGAAAGCCCAAGTTGAATGAGAAATACTAAAATTAGAGAATTCAAATGTTGTATAACTCAATCCAAATCCAAATGGAAATTGAGGGACAAAGTTTTTCCTATCAAACCAACGATATCCACCACCATAATTGTTGTCTAAATTGTTTGACATTCTATCAGGCAATTGCAAATCGCTTGTTGGCATTGTCACTGGTAATTTTCCACTTGGATTATAATCACCAAATAAAACTTGTGCAATTGCATTTCCACCTTCCTGTCCTGGATAAAAAGCATAAATCAAACCTTTAATATCATCGATGAAAGGAGTAGCAGTACAAATTCCGCCACTAATTAAAACAACTATTAAATTTTTATTTACACCGGCAAGAAGTTTAATTAAATCTTTCTGCTTACCAGGTAATTCAATCGAATTATTTACTCTATCAAATCCTTCTCCTTCTTGAGTATAATCTAATCCGCCAAAAAATATCACTACGTCAGATTGAGAAGCAAAATTTAATGCATCAGCAAAATCACTTGAGTAATTACTTCCACTAATGTCACAACCTTTTGCATACAAAACTTTTGATGCACCAACATATTTTTCAATTCCTTCTTTTGGAGAAACTTTATAGAAAGGATCGACCCAACTACTTCCACTTCCATCAGTTTGCATTACTGCAGCGTTAGGTCCTATCACAGCAATTTTATTTATTGAATTTTTATTTAATGGTAAAATGTTATCTTGATTTTTAAGAAGCACTAAACTCTTTTTTCCTGCTTCCAATGCAAGCTTTTGATGTGCAGAACTATTTACATCAGAAGGATCGCCTTGAGGATAATAATCCATCATGCCAGAAAGAAATTTTGTTCTTAAAACTCTTCGAACAGATTTATCAATTGCTGATTCAGAAAGTTTACCACTATTGACTAAATCCAACAATCCACCCGAACTTTGAAAAAGAGTTGAACCCATTTCAATATCGCAGCCAGCATTTATTGCTTCATCTGGATTAGAATAAATTGAGTTCCAATCGCTCACCACATAAAATGGAAAACCCCATTTCGTTCTTAAAATGGTTGAAAGAAGTATGCTATTTTTTGCAGCACTTTTTCCATTTAAAGAATTATATGAACTCATTACACTAAAAGCTCCGCCAATTTGAATTGCTTCTCTAAATTGAAGTGCGTGTTGTTCTAATAAATTTCTGGTTGAAAGTGTATAATTATTTGTTGTTCTTCCATTCTGTCTATATTCAGTATAGAAATGTTTTATTGTTGCAA
>Ga0272446_1007659_pt1 | contig 10660 bp, 10 predicted proteins | sample YNPCB0061_FD_194587 | JGI IMG/M metagenome (GOLD analysis project Ga0272446, IMG submission 194587) | Hot spring microbial mat communities from Yellowstone National Park, WY, United States - YNP-CB-006-1 | ecosystem: Environmental > Aquatic > Thermal springs > Hot (42-90C) > Sediment | place...
GAGAAAATTGGCCAGGATGCGCTGCCCCAACGGTGTTCCGATGGATTCAGGGTGAAACTGGACGCCATACACCGGCCAATCCCGATGCTGAAGCGCCATGATGATGCCTTCCACGGCGTCACGCGCGGTGACCATCAGGCAGTCCGGCAGCGTGGCTTCGTCCGCCACCAGCGAGTGGTAGCGCATGGCCGCAAAACGCGGTGGAAGTCCGTCAAACAGCGGCGAATCGGCGGTAATCACCATCTCCGAGGCCTTGCCGTGAACGATGCGCGGCGCCTGGACAGCGCGCCCGCCGTAGGCAACGGCAATCCCCTGGTGTCCCAGGCAGACGCCCAGAATCGGCGCCGCCAGCCCGGCGGCTGCCAGCAGAATGTCCCGACAGACGCCAAAATCACGCGGGTTTTCGGGCCGCCCGGGCCCCGGCGACAGGACAATGCGCGTTGGTCGCCAGTCCCGCAGGGTGGTTACGTCCACGGCATCGTTGCGGACGACAACCACTTCTTCGGCCGTCTGCATTTGCAGCATCTGGTACAGGTTGAAGGTAAACGAATCGTAGTTGTCAACAATGACGATCATAGGTGTCAGGGCGGTTGGAGCGCCGTTATACCGGAGCCGGCCGGCCTTCCTGGGTGGAGTGCGGTGTTGGGGGCAGGGTTTGTCGTTCGGCCAGGTAGAGCGCCGTCAGGACGCTGCGGGCCTTGTTGCGGGTTTCCTCGGCTTCGAGTTGCGGCTGCGAGTCAAAGACGACGCCGGCTCCGGCGTTGATATGGGTGATGCCGTCCTGCATGAGCACCGAGCGGATGGCAATGGCACTGTCCGCCTGGCCGGCAAAATCCACATAACCCACCATGCCGGCATAGAGTCCGCGCCGTTCGGGTTCAAGCGTCGCCAGCAGTTCCATGGCGCGGATTTTCGGTGCGCCGGTCACCGTGCCACGCGGAAAACAGCTTCGGATGACATCAAAGGCCGTCAACCCCGGACGCAGTTGCCCGGTCACGTCCGTCGCCAGGTGCATCACGTGGGTGTAGCGCACCAGACGCGCCACTTCACCGGTGGCGACCGTTCCCACCTGCGCCACCCGGCCGACATCATTGCGCGCCAGATCAACCAGCATCCGGTGCTCGGCCAGTTCCTTTTCGTCGGCGCACAGTGCCCGGGCCAGCGCCTCATCTTCTTCCGGCGTCTCGCCGCGTGGGCGTGTACCAGCCAGGGCCCGCAGCGTGATGCTGCCCTGCCGCACCGTGACGAATGTTTCCGGCGAAGAGCCAACGTAGGTAAAGCCGGGCGTTCCCGTAAAACGTCCGAACTTGAGGCAGTAGGCGTAGGGTGACGGATTGAGCGCCACCAGCGAGCGGTAAACCGTAAAAGGCGATGCACCAATCCGACGTGAGAAGCGCCGGGAAGGCACAATCTGGAAGACCTCGCCGGCCGTGATATATGCGCGGCAGCGTTCAACCAGCGCGCCGAACGCAGCGTCGTCGAGCGTTGTCTCGGCATCGGCAAACACGTCGTGGCCGCGTAACGACGCTGTGGCATCGCGGAGCGGCGGGAGCGGCGTCCGGCGGCAGACCCGTTCGTATATCTGCTCGACAATGGCATCGCCACCGTAGGAGACAATGTGCAGCTTGCGGTAGAGATGGTCAAACACCACAAAGGTGTCATAGAGACCAAAGCAGCCGTCCGGCGCGGCATAGGGCATCGCCGCTTGGATGGGAATCCCAGCCAGACAGGCGGTGGCCCCATAACCAAGGTAGCCGACAAAACCTCCTTTGAACGGCAGCATCGGCGGCAATGCTGGCATCTGGTCAGTGACCTGGGCCTGCTCGCGCTCCAGGATTTCGCACAGAAACCGCAGTGGGTCATCCGTCTGTGTCTGGCGCTCGGTCTGGCGGTGAAGGTCAGAAACCGTCACGCGCCGGTCCTGAAAAGCCACGACCAGACGCGGCTCGATGCCGATGATGGAATAGCGCGCCAGGCGGGCGTCACCTTCGGCGCTTTCAAGCAGAAAGGCCACGTCGGAAGCGGCGGCCAGTTCATGGTAAAGGGCTGCCGGCGTTACAGCATCTGACAACACGGTGAGGATGCTCATGCCGCACGCTCCACCGGGCAGGGAAGCTGGCGGCCAACCGCCTGCGCCACACGGGCCGTTTCACAGACAAGCTGCTCCAGCTCATCGAGCGACAATGCCTGGGCGGCATCCGAAACCGACTGCTGGGGAACGGGATGGCATTCCACGATGAGACCATCGGCCCCAACCGCTACGGCGGCCCGGGCGGCCGGAATGACCAGTTCCCGGCGACCGGTCGCATGGCTTGGGTCAACGATGACCGGCAGGTGCGTCAGGCGCTTGAGCAGCGCCACCGCGCCCAGGTCGAGGACGTTGCGCGTGGATGGGTCGAAACTGCGAATTCCACGTTCACACAGGATGACCTGCTGATTGCCGCCGGCCAGAATGTACTCCGCTGCACCGAGCAGTTCCTCGATGGTGGCGGCCAGGCCGCGTTTGAGCAGGACGGGCTTGCGTACCTGCCCCAGCGCCTTGAGCAGTTCAAAGTTCTGCATGTTGCGCGAGCCGACCTGGAAACAGTCAAAGACCTCACAGGCGCGTTCAAGGTGGGCCACCGACATCACTTCGCTGACGATGCCCAGCCCGTAGGCGCGCTTGATGTCGTGGAGAAGCTGGAGACCTTCGTCCTGAAGCCCCTGGAAACTGTAGGGCGACGTGCGTGGCTTATAGACGCCAGCCCGCAGCAACCGGATATCGAGGCGGGTCAGACATTCGGCGACGGTGCGGAGTTGGGTTTCCGATTCGGCCGCACAGGGGCCGGCAATCACAACCATGGACGGCCCACCCACCGGGACACCGGCAATCGTGACCGTCGTGTGTTGTGACGGGGAACTTTGGCGAACGAGCATGGCAGCATGTCCTCACTGAAAAAAATGACCAAAAGCAAAACCGCCGACCCCCACGCTTGGGAAGGTCGGCGGCTTCTTGAAAAATTTGGCGGAGTGTTGTTTCAGTCGTCAAGCACGCACGCCAGCGCAGCCGGTCGAGCCTTCCCATCGAGGCTCCACCAATACCAATAGCCGCTAAACGTAAAGCTGCGTACGTACATACCGGAAACGAAAGCTGAAAGTTGGCTACAGCCTAGCGTGGCGCCGCGCCGGATGCAAGCCCCGATGTTCCCCAAGGGCAGCAAGCAGCGCCTGATACACCATGTCGGGCGTCACACCGGTCAGGCAGCGGTGGTCAATCGGGCAGTCCTTGAGCAGGCAGGGCGCGCATGGAACGAGCTTGCGTACCTGCCGCGCCGTTGGCGAAAAGGGCGAAATCTGGTTTGGGTCAGTCGGCCCGAAGATCGTCACGAGGGGACGGTCGAGCGCGGCCGCGACATAGGCCGGGCCCGTGTCGTTGCTGACCACGGCGGCGCACCGGGAAAGCAGCGCCACGCTTTCCCGCAGGGACAGTTCGCCGGCCAGGATCGTGACCCGTTCGGGGCACTGCATTCCCTGACGGATGGCTTCGCACAGGGGACGTTCACCCGGTGCGCCCACCAGAAACAGCGGCCAGTCATGCTCTGCGGCCAGCCGGTCAAGCAGGGCGGTAAACGCCGCGGCCGGCCACTGTTTGGCGCGGCTGTTGGCGGCGCCGGGAACAACTGCCAGCGGGTGCGCAACCTGCCGGAGATCGGGCCGTCTGGCGTCGAGGGCCGCCTGCGCCGCCGCTGAGACGGGCAGCCGGTAGTCAGGCGTCTCATAGTTGACGTGGTTGGTGCCCGTCAGGTGGGCTTCCAGTTGGGCAACGAGGTCCAGATAGAAGTATAGCTGGTGCTTGCGTCGGGTGGCCGGCGTCACCGGGAAGGCATCCGTCAGCAGGAAGCGGCGTCCATCGGTGGCGAATCCGATACGGCGTGGAATGCGGGCCGCCATAGCCAGCGCTGCGGCTTCAAAGGCGTTCTGGAAGAATATGGCGGCGTCAAAGCGCCCGGTTTTGAGTTTGGCCACCCCGGAAAGGAAGGATTCCTGGCGGTTGTCGTACAGCAGCAGATCATCGGCCAACGGCGTGTCGGCAAACAGGTCGGCTACCCATGGGCGTACCATCAGCGTCAGGTGTGCCGTGGGAAACAACCGCCGAAGTTCGCGCAGCGCCGGGAGCGTCATGATGCTGTCGCCAACCCAGTTGGTGCCGCGCACGAGCAACCGCTGAAACATCATTCTGTCAAAGCCAGTGGTTGGTTTGCGCTTGGCCAGTCACTTTGCTGTCTGGGAGCCGCTTCAGGAGGCGAGAGAAACGCTGAGCCCGAAGGCACGGCAGGCGTTACGGTGTACCCAGTGCCTGGGCAATCGGGTTGCCTCCTTGGCGAGACCTGCCAAAGGCTGATACGACTCTCGTTCAACCAGGGAGCAGGCGCAATGGCCTATCATTACCACGCCTTCAACTTGCAGAACTCTATATGCCCTAAAATTGCTCACGAATGAGAGTGCCTAACTTCCTGACAACTTCGTTAAACTTTTCCTTCGGCAATTTGCAACTCAATTCTGCTTTCCTTGCCTTCCAGTCAAGACTTTTTACCTGATCGGATAAAATTGCGCCTTTGACTTTCAAACCTTCCGGTATCAGCACTTCAAATGGATACCCCTTGACTTGACTTGTAATTGGGCAAAGCAGGGCAAGACCAACTTTGCTGTTGTAACTCTTCGGCGATAAAACCAAAGCCGGCCTGCGCCCTGCCTGCTCGTGCCCGGCTTGCGGAGTGAACATGATCCAAACGATGTCACCGCTGTCGGGAACGTATGCCATAGCTTCACCAGGCTTCATCTCCTACGGCAAAACCGGTCTCGACTTCAGGATGGAGATTGTCCTTGGTGATACCTGCCAGCAATTCGTCAAGTGTCCAGCTTGGCGCTGGAGCCGGAGTGATAATAATTTTGCCTTCGACGATACTGATTTCTACAAGTGAGTCATTTTGAAGCTGAGCTTCAGCCGCAAAGACTTTCGGTATTCGCAGGGCAAGACTGTTACCCCATTTCTGAATTTTTGTGAGCATAAGGATACCTCCAGACTGTTTCTACAACGAAGATACGCTTTTTGCCCCACTTTTCAAAGGTTCGTTCAGCAAGGGGCGTGCCAACGGTTGGTTTCAGCCACTGCGTCCGGTTTCAGGGGGCAAGGAAAACACTGAGACCGGAGGCATGGCGGGCATTGCGGTGTATGCGGTGCGTCGCCGGCTGGAAATCGCTGTCACGCGCCTGAAAGATGTTGTCCAGAAAAACCTGTGGGTTGCGGTCAACAAGGGGAAACCACGAACTCTGTACCTGTACCATGATGCGGTGTCCGGGCTTGAAGCAGTGGTCAACATCCTGAAGCTCAAAGGCAATGCGTTCGACACGTCCCGGCCGGAGCGGCTTCGGACGCTCAAAGCTGTCCCGGAATCTGGCGCGCATGACTTCAGCGCGTACCAGCATCTGATAACCGCCCAGGTGGACGCCCGGCGGCAGGTCGGGCAGGTCCGGGGTGTCGTCAGGAAACACGTCTATGAGCTTGACGATGAAATCGGCATCGGTGGCCGTCGTGGTGACAAACAGCTCGGCACGCAGCGGCCCCGTCATCGTCACCGGCGCCGACAGAGGCGGCGTCTGATAGGTAAGCACATCCGGCCGTGCCGCAGCAAAACGCTGGTCTTCGATCATGTAAGTGATGCCGCGCCGGTTTGTAATCTGGTTCGTGTAGGGCACAGGGGTGCGCGGGTCACTGAGGTATTCGTCAGCACCGGAAGGTTCCCGGGGCGGATCAAACGACAGTTCGCCGTTGGCCCGGAAGTACAGCCGGGCCGGTTTGAGTCCGGCGGGTGGATACTGCGCGTAGCGCCGCCATTCGTTCGAGCCGGTCTGAAAGATGCAGGCTTCGGGTAGTCCGGGATCGGGTGCGTCCTTCAGGTGGTGGGCGAAAAACCTGGCTTCGATCTCGCGGCGGTAAAATTCCGCCGTCGGTTGTCCAAAATCAATCGGGCCGAGGCGTCTTCCGTCGCTGCGCGCCCAGCCGCCGTGAGACCAGGGACCCATCACCAGAGCGTTTTTCACCGTAGGGTTCTGGCGTTCCGTGCTGGCATAGAGCTTGAGCGGGCCGTAGAGGTCTTCAGCGTCAAACCAGCCGCCAACGAACAGCACCGCCGGCGCGACACGCCTCATGTGCGGCACAAGATTGCGCGCCTGCCAGAAGGCATCGTAGTTGGGATGCGCCGCCATTTCAGTCCAGAACGCGATGCTGCCCTTGAAGTACCGTTCCTCGATGTGCCGCAGCGAGCCGACATCGAGAAAGAAGCGGTAGGCATCGGGCGTCGGAAAACGGAAGCCGGGCGGCGTTTTGGTGGTGGGTTCAGGACGGGCCTGGCCGAAGGAAGAAAAGAACGTGAAGGAATCAATCAGAAAGAAAGCGCCGTTGTGGTGCATGTCATCGCCGATGAACCAGTCGGCGATGGGCGCCTGCGGGGAAACCGCCTTGAGCGCCGGATGAGCGTCAATCATCCCGGCGGCGGCATAAAAGCCCGGGTAGGAGATGCCCCACATGCCAACCCGGCCGTTGTTGTTGGGAACGTTGTGGATGAGCCATTCGATGGTGTCGTAGGTATCGGATGACTCATCCACTTCCTGCCCGCGCTTGGCCGGGTTGTGGGGGCGCATGTTGACGAACTCGCCTTCGGACATGTAGCGCCCGCGTACGTCCTGAAACACAAAGATATAGCCCTCGCGCATCATTTCGTCCGAGGGGCCGATGCGTTGCCGGTAGGCGTCGCCATAGGGAGCGCAACTGTAGGGCGTCCGGTTGAGAAGGATCGGGTAGGGACGCGAGGTGTCGCGCGGGGCGTAAATGGTGGTAAAGAGCTTGACGCCGTCGCGCATGGGGATGCGGACTTCAGTCTTGGTGTAGTGGGCCGCAACGTCAAAGGTTTCGGGTGGCGTTGCCTGCCGGGCGGTAGCTGGCGGCGCGGCAACTGCTGGAAGAAGCGGCAGGCTGAAAAGTCCACAGAAGGCAAGGGCGAGCGCCAGCGCCGGCCAGACCCGACGCCGCAGGGGTGGGTGTGTCATGGGGGTGCGAAACTCCGTTGCCGGCAGGCCGGCCGCCGTCAGGCGTTGTCCCCGGCTGCCGCTGTGTGTCTATCGGTCGTAGGTGAGCAGGGAGGTGACCGGATACCGGGCGAGTTTTTCACGTCCGCCGAGGAAGGTCAGTTCGACGAGAAAGGTCAAACCGACGACTTCGCCCCCCAGCTTTTCCACCAGTGCGGCGGTGGCGGCGGCCGTTCCGCCGGTTGCCAGAAGATCGTCGGCAATTACAACCCGCTGGCCCGGCTGGATGGCGTCCCGGTGAATTTCGAGAGTGTCACTGCCGTATTCGAGGTCATAACGGATGCGCTCGACTTCGCCGGGCAGCTTTTTGGGTTTCCGCACGGGCACGAAGCCCGCGCCAAGCTGGTAGGCCAGTGGCGGGGCAAAGATGAAGCCACGCGCCTCAACGCCAATGATCACGTCAATGGGCTGGTTGGCCAGGGCTTCGCTCATCCGGTTGACGGCCAGCTTCAGCCCCCGGGAGTCTTTGAGCAGGGTCGTAATGTCGTAAAAGAGAATGCCGGGTTTGGGAAAATCGGGAATCTCACGAATCAGGCGTCGTAACTCGTCCATCACGGTCTCCAGTGGGAAGGGCATTGCGCAGTGGAACCCACAATTACCCTATAAATCCACGCATGGCTACCCAATGCCTTCAGGCTGCGGACAGAAGAGCACCTGCATCCGCCGTTTGCAAAAAGCCGTTGTCAGGCAGTTCTCCGGCGTGCGGGTGCTATGCCGATTGGAGGCGCTTGACGGGGAATGGAGAGTGAGGGGACAGGATAAAAGCGTTTTCCACTGTCCATTCTCAAGGTTCGATTGACACCATTACCGCAGGATGCGGAACTCATCGTATTTGATGGAGGCATCCGCTTCGTTGACCTCGATGCCGGTCACCTGGGCATTGTAGGGGCCAAAACTCAACTCATGCTGGAAGGTTTCCATGACATTGGGAAGGCCCTTGGCCCAGGCTTCAACGCTTCCATCGGGAAGATTGCGCACCCATCCGACGATGCCAAGTTCACGCGCCACACACAGGACGAAATACCGATAGCCGACGCCCTGCACCCGCCCCGTGATGCGAAAGTGTCGTGCGATGACCGCCATTTTCTGTTCCGTAGGAATCAAAGGACAGCAAGATGCGACGGCTGAAGAGCGTGTCCCGCTCTCACAACCATCGGGTCGGCGATGCGTGCTGTGGACTACAAAAGTGTGGTCGGGGCGAGAGGATTTGAACCTCCGACCTCACGGTCCCGAACCGTGCGCTCTACCAGGCTGAGCCACGCCCCGTGCAAACCATTCCAGCCACAAACCTCGCCGCGACTGTTGGGTGCTGGCTGAAACAGCCGTCAGACTATCCAGACCCGGCGCACTTTGTCAAACGAAAAGGTATTGTCCGGCGACAGCCGCGGCGTGGGCGCGCGCCTCCACCTCAAAGGTGATGTTTTCGTAGGCCTGGGCCAGGCTGTCGCCGCGCAGGACGTTGGCGAGAAATTCCAGCCCATAACGCAGCGTGAAGCCGAAATACCCGTGGCGGCGGTACTGGACGACATGGGTCAGTTCGTGGGCAATGAGTTCCAGCCCGGCTGGCGTGACAGGGGCATACCACCCCGGAACGACCCAGACGAGGGAGCCAAAGGTAATGGCCACGGGTGGCACGACCGCCAGGCGGCGAACCCACCACGGAAGCCCATCCACGCGCCAGAGCACATCCCGGCCCAGGTCCAGCTCTGGAAAGAAAGGCTGTAACTGCCGGCAGGTCGCTGCCGGCAGGCGCTGCCATCCGGGGGGTGGCGTTCCTTCCCACGGACGCCCTCCAAGGGCCATGGCGAGAAGACGCAGTGAGGTCCGCATGTCTGCCAGCCGCACTTCCTACCGCATGCTGTTTCCGACGGCCGCCGGGGCAAAGTGTTCGGCGTGCCAGCTTTCGGCAAACGGCCGCTCCCAGCCGCCGGCCCGCACTTCTCCCAGCGTACGGACAGTGCCATCAAACACGGGCGTGTCAGGCCGGATGACGCCTTCCCGCACCAGTTGCCGGAAGGTGGGACGGTCAACGAGTTCGACGCCATTCGGGCCGCGGTAGGCAATGTCTGCCGTGTCAGCCAGCGGCACACCGGCGCGGCCGGCAGCCGCCTGTACGGCACGAAACATGCTGTCAATCGAGCAGCCCGAAACATCGTTGGCAGTTTCATCGGCAGCAACAAGGATGAAACGTCGGTTGCAGAGGGCGAAGCCACCACGTACCTGCTGGCCGTGCGACATCCAATCGGCGACAAAGGCTTTCAGACTGGCTTCGACCCGTGCGGCCAGGTCGTCTGTCAGGGGGACCGCCGTGGTGAATATCCAGACCCGCGACTGATCCGGCAGCGCCGCAAGGGATGATAGTTCCGCATTCGTTTTGAGTGGCATGGGTTCTTTCCTTGGAACGACATCGGGATGAGGTTGCCCATTGGCACTCTACCATGCCGGTGTGGCTTTGCTGTGCCGGGCATCCGGTGTCAACTCCCCACGCTGGCTTTCCGGCCGAGTGCATCCTTGGGAAACAATTTTCAGAAAAGCCGTCGCCGACCGTTGCTTTTCCCGGCCGCACCCCCTAAGATAGCGGCAGTGTACACCTTCTCTTGCTCATCAACGGTGACGTGCCTCGTTTCGGATAGTGGTTGGGCGTGGCGGTTTCGGATAGTCAGAGATAGGAAGGTTTGGGTTACTACGAAATCCGCCGCTTGCCGGTCTGCCGTGTGTCACTCTTTTGCACCGTTCCAGAGTGAGTTCCCGGCTTGGGTTTCTTCATCCGAAAGAGGAAAATGCATCCATGAAGCTTTACGTTGGCAATTTGAGTTTTCAGACCACCAGTGAGGACCTGCGCAGCTATTTCTCACAGGCTGGAGCTGTGGAATCGGCACTGGTCGTCGAGGACCGTGATACGAACCGCTCACGCGGTTTTGGGTTTGTTGAGTTCACCTCAAGTGAAGATGGCAATCGGGCCATCGAAATGTTCCACGGCACCGAGTTCAACGGACGGACGCTGACCGTCAACGAAGCCCGCCCGCGTGAAGAGCGGAACGGCGGTGGCGGCAACCGTCGCGGTGGTGGTTACGGCGGTGGCGGCCGGCGCGGTGGCGGCGGTGGCGGTTACGGCCGTGGCGGCTGGTAAGCACCACACCGGGCGCTGAATACGCCCAAAGCCAAAAATCTACGGGACGTGCCCTTGCGGGTGCGTCCCTTTTCATTTGGTGCTTCGTTTGGGCAACGTGCCGTCGCCCTTACTCCGGGCCCGAAGCTGGCGGATCGCAGACCGTTCAGGCCGGGAAAACAGATAGCCCGGCGGTTGCCTGGCGGCGCAGCCGGCCGTTTGGCCAGCCCGGTCAGGCGAATGGGAAAGGTCTGACGGATTTTCAAAAAGACAGGAAAAACCTGAAGCCTTGTTGATATTGCCAAAGGTGGTGATTAGATTGAAACAGGTTTTCTCCAAAGTACAACGTCAACCGGCGGGTGCACCTGGTTTCGGGAGTCACGGCGCAGGTTGTGAAGGGTGCCTCCCCGCTGACGGAAAGGCCAT
>Ga0272446_1007660_pt1 | contig 10660 bp, 11 predicted proteins | sample YNPCB0061_FD_194587 | JGI IMG/M metagenome (GOLD analysis project Ga0272446, IMG submission 194587) | Hot spring microbial mat communities from Yellowstone National Park, WY, United States - YNP-CB-006-1 | ecosystem: Environmental > Aquatic > Thermal springs > Hot (42-90C) > Sediment | place...
TATTAAGTACTACCCTGGATCCTTACGAAGCGGCAGGACAAATGATTGATCAGGCAAGGCGCATCCTTTCTTTTGATGCGGCGGCGGTCCGCGTTTTAGAAGATGATGTGGCTATTCTTTTAGCCGCTGCCGGTTTTCCTTCGGGATACGATCCCGCAGGTTTGCCAAATCTGATCTTACATCCAACAAAGACCACCACCCATACGCCCCAATTATTTAATCCAGCATCCGGACCTTATAGAACTATTATGGCAGTTCCTATCCTTAGAAAAAACAAGCTGGTCGGATGCATAGAGCTCTACTCGAAACAAAACACCTTCAGCCAGGAAGAAGTGGGTAATGCCATGCTCTTTTCTGAACAGGCCGGCGTGGCATTTACCAATGCGTTGCGATACAAGGTGAGCGAGCAGGAGGCGGCAATGGATTGGCTCACCGGACTCCCGACCAGAAGGTCTTTTCATGCCAGGCTGAATCGAATCCTTTTGGAAGTAAAGCCCGATGAAACCCTTTCTGTTTTAATGATCGATATCGACCATTTTAAGCATATAAACGACAACTATGGCCATATATTTGGCGATGCAGTACTGGTTGGGGTTGCGTCAGCCTGCAAAGAAGCTTTCCGTACCCAAGATATCAGCTGTCGGTACGGTGGGGAAGAATTTTTACTTCTCCTTCATGGGGCAGACCAAAAGGCAGCTACAATGGTCGCTGAACGTATCCGGGATCATGTACAGAATCTTACCTTCAAGGAACATCCAGAAGTATCGGTGTCGGTAAGTATAGGAATTTATACCACCACCTATCAGCAGGATATACAAGAAAGCATTGCCTGTGCAGACGAAGCCTTGTACAGAGCCAAGGAATCTGGTAGAAACCGTTGTATACTTTACAACTGAGGTAGTACATGTATACGGCTCCCCCAAAAAGCCAATTATTCCTCATCCTCTTAACCTTTTTTTGTATATCTTCAATTTTTCCGAACGATACGGCGGATATCCGTTCTGCCATCGTTACCACCGCCAGGAAATATGTGGGGGTTCCCTATATGTATGGGGCCGCATCCCCCTCAGCCTTCGATTGTTCTGGTTTTGTTGGTTATGTATACCGGGAAGCCGCTGACATTAGGGTCCCCCGGTCGTCCCGTCAAATATGGCTCATCGGCCTTCCGATTCCGCTTGCAAAGGCCCAGCCGGGGGATATTCTTGTTTTTGATACTTCCGGCGGCTTCCCCAGCCATGTGGCGCTTCTCATCGATAAAACTCAGATGATCCATGCGGTATCCCAGGGGCCCCGTACGGGGGTAATGATTTCTTCCCTGAATGACAGCTATTTTGGCCCCCGGCTTATCGGGGTTCGCAGCTTTATCGCCGACATGTCCGTTAAAAGGTCTGAAACCGAAAAGCCCAACTCAGAACCGGTTAAAAATGAAATACCGATTGATACAATTTCCTTTACCATTACCAATGAACCGGTCATTTATACTGATAAAATCCCTGCTCAGGTCGGAAGCGGTGTCCAATTTGTCGTGAGCAACGGTACCGGCAAAGATGGAACCTTTGAAATACTCTTTTACAAGATGGACCTGGATCCGGCTAAAGCAAAAACGATCCGACAGGATAGGATAAACATAAAAGCCGGCAGTTCTATAGAACTGGATCCCATTATATTAACCGAAACCGGACAATATAAATTGATTTTAAAAACCAACAGTAATCTGAAACGGGTCGAACGGGTGTGGAAAGTAGTAAGCTCAAAATAAAAAGGCTATCCCCTGCGTACAAACCCCGCAAAGGATAGCCCTATTCTGAAGGACACCGAAAGCCCCACGAAGGCTTTTAGCCTTACACGGCTTTATAACCTGCCTGTATGGCCTCCAGGTTCATCGGTATAAACTTATGCTTGGTTTCGGGGAAGAACTTTTTAAGGATCCGTTCTGTATCGGTAAGCTTTAAGGCACCGGTAAGTTTTGCTAAAGCCCCCAGGGCAACCATGTTGGCAATCTTGGCATCCCCTATGGTTTCAGCCATTCCCTGAGCATCAAGCTTAACAACCCGTATATCCTTTCTGCTGGGATCGGTCTTTACCAGACTTGAATTGATAAGCATGAGTCCATTGGGTTTCAGCATCTGTTCACAGAGGGGCAAAGAATCCAGGTTCATAACTAAAACAGAATCAGGGGTAGTAACCAGGGGGCTCGCAATTTCTTCGTCCGAAACGACGACCCCAGCCCGGGCAATTCCACCCCGTTTCTCCGCTCCGTAAAAGGGGAAAAAGGTAACATTTTTACCCTCTTCCATGGCAAGATATACCCATATCTGCCCTAAGGATATGATACCCTGACCGCCAAAACCGGCAAAAAAAGATTTTTCTGTCATCGTGCAGCCCCCTTTGCCGCGGCGCCGCCCAGGCCAGTGCTGGCCGCAGCAGCCCCCTCTGAAGCTCCAGCAAGCTCGTTTTTAATTTCCCCAAGGTGATAGTAGGGAATCATGTTATTTTCGAGCCATTCCACCGCCTCCCGGGGCTCCATCCCCCAGTTTGTCGGGCACTGGGAAAGGATTTCCACCATTGTAAAGCCTTCTCCGTTCATCTGGGCCTGGAACGCCTTTTTAATATACTGTTTGGTTTTCCGTACATTGGCGGGGGTGTTAACCGCACCCCGGGCAAGGTATTTTGTTCCGCCCAGGGTAGCCAGAAGTTCACAAACTTGAATGGGATAGCCCATTCCGGCTTCTATAGGATCCCGGCCCAGCGGTGCAGTGGTAGCCTTTTGGCCAACCAGGGTGGTGGGGGCCATTTGACCGCCAGTCATACCGTAAATGGCGTTATTCACGAAAATTACGGTGAACTTTTCGCCCCGGTTGGCGGCATGAATGATCTCAGCGGTCCCAATGGCCGCCAGGTCGCCGTCGCCCTGGTAGCAGATAACCAGATGATCCGGCAGGACCCGTTTAATGCCCGTAGCCGCCGCCGGGGTGCGGCCATGGGGCGGCTGGACTGAATCAAAATCAAAATACAGATCTGCCCAGATTGAACAGCCCACAGGATTGGTAATAATCGCCCGTTCCTGTAAGTCCATTTCATCAATTACTTCTGTTATGAGCCGGTGTATTACCCCGTGTCCGCAGCCTGCACAGTATTTAGTGGATACTGTTTTTAAGCTCTCGGGGTGTCCGTAGAGTTTTTTCATCATTTACCTCCCGAGGATCCGCTTCGCCTCTGCGAAGACCTCTTCTTCTGTGGGGATAACCCCGCCGCAATGACCCAATAGATGTACGGGAGCCCGGCCAAGGACCGACAGCCGCACATCTTCTACCAGCTGGCCCATACTCATTTCTACGGTCAGGAAGGGCTTTTTCCGTTCAGCAAGCTGTGAGAGGGCCTGTTCGGGGAAGGGCCACAGGGTAATGGGCCGGAACAGCCCCAATTTAATCCCTGCCTTTTCGGCAAGTTTTTTTGCACCGAGACAAACCCGGGCAGAGGTACCATAGGCAACCATATACAGGTCCGCATCTTCGCCGATAAGCTCATAGCGGATTTCTCTAGCCTTTATCTGCTCATAGCGTTGGAATCGGGCTTTAACCTTAGCTTCAAGATTTTCAGGAACCAAATCGAGGGAAGTTACATGACGGGCTTCACGACCGGTCCCTGCCTGATACCCGACAGCCCAATCCCGTTTCGGCAGGCTCTTAAGGTCCCGTTCAGGCGGCAGCACCACCCCTTCCATCATTTGGCCGATCATACCATCGGCCTGAAGGATGACCGGTAGGCGCCAGGTGTCGGCCAGATCAAAGGCAAGGTAGGTCAGATCGGCCGCTTCCTGCACGCTTTTAGGAGCGAGAACTATGGTGTAATAATCCCCATGGCCGCCGCCCCGGGTAGACTGGAAATAGTCTGCCTGGCTGGGGGCTATAGAACCAAGACCGGGGCCGCCCCGGACTACATTGGCTACTACCAGGGGAATATCAGCGCCGGCCGCATAGGAAATACCTTCCTGCTTCAGACTTACGCCGGGACTGCTGGAACTGGTCATAGCCCGGGCGCCAGCGGCACTGGCACCATACACCATATTGATGGCCGCCACTTCGCTTTCTGCCTGTATAAAGATTCGTTTCCGGGCAAGCATGTGTCGAGCCATATAAGCAGTGAGCTCATTCTGGGGTGTAATGGGGTACCCAAAGTAGGCGGTACAACCTGCCCGGATGGCTGCCTCTGCAATGGCTTCATTCCCCTTCATCAGGCGTTTTTCTTCGCTCATGCTTCATCTCCTTCCAATTCATACACCTCGATACAAACATCGGGGCATACCTGATAACAGCTACCGCAGGCTATGCATTTCTCTGCATACTTTGCAAAGGATGGATAGGTTCCTGTCGAATTGGGGGTAGTATCTGGTTCAAGGACCTTGGTTGGACATGCACGGACACAGAGGTAGCATCCCTTGCACATCTCCCGGTCTATGACAACCTTTCCTCTCTTAGCCATAGGGCCTCCTTATCTATATATTCAGGCAGTTCTGAATTGCTTGTCTGTATCGACCAGTAGCACCTGCCCGGACTCGTAGCATAGGCAAAGTTCATTTTCGTTTCTGGCTAAAGGCTATCAGCACCGCCAGAGCGATGGATGCATGTTTTGTTTCAGCCGTATCGGCCCGGCTTGTCAGGACCACCGGCGCACCAGCGCCCATTACAAGCCCTGCCCCCTTAGCCCCTCCAAGGTCAATGACGGACTTGTATAAAATATTCCCCGCCTCTATGTCCGGTGCCACCAGGATATCCGCATCTCCCGCCACGGGGCTTTCGATTTTCTTTATCCGGGCCGATTCGGCACTTATGGCATTATCCAGGGCCAGGGGGCCATCGATGATACAATCCTTAATCTGGCCACGCCGATTCATCTGGGTAAGTATGGCCCCATCCATGGTACAGGGCATTTTCTCCGGATTTACCTTTTCTACCGCCGCTAACAGGGCTACCTTTGGGATATCGATTCCCAGGGCACGGGCACAGTCTACAGCATTTTTAATGATATCAACCTTTTCCTGAAGGGTCGGCGCAATGTTAATGGCCGCATCGGTTATGAGAAACAATTTATGATAGTTCGGCGATTCAGCCACCCCCACATGGCTCACGAGGCGCCCCGCATTCAATCCGGTTTCCTTGTTCAGCACAGCCTTAAGCAGAACCGATGTATCAAGGATACCCTTCATTACAAAGGCCGCTTCTCCCCGCCGTACATAGTCCACCGCTACAGACGCAGCCCGCACCACATCGCTTTCATCCACCACTTGATACTTCGATACATCAATATGGATATCCTTGGCGATGGTCTCTATCAGGGTTCGGTCCCCAACCAGGATTGCTTCTGCTAAGCCATCCCTCCGGGCTGCTTCCACCGCTTCCAGAACCTCCTCATCTTGGGCGGCCGCAACCGCAATCCGGACCCGGCCCTTTTCGCCAGACAGAGCCTTTGCCCTTTGAATGAGTTCAGCTATAGTTTTCATAGTAAGACCTCGGCTTATGGTTTAGTATTCTACGGGTATTTCTTCGCCCCGCAGGACCCGAAGGCCCGCATCGCGCAGGGCTTCCAATTCGCCTTCTCCAGGATAGACCTCTACCGGGGCAATCCAGGATACCTTTTTAGTAATTCCCTGAACCACATTCGTATCATGGGCAATACCGCCGGTCAACAGTATGGCATCGATCTTGCCATCCGCGGCGGCTGCCAGGGAACCAATTTCTTTTGCAACCCGGTATATGAACCCGTTCAGTACAAGGGCCGCTTCCTGGTCCCCTTCGCTCACCCTGCGATCTACTTCCCGCATATCATTGGTCCCTAGGAGGCTCACAAAGCCGCCATGACCGGTAAGTAGTTTCCGTATTTCATGTTCGGTGTAATCACCGGAAAAACAGAGACTTACCAGGGACCCTGCCGGTATGGTGCCGGCCCGTTCCGGTGTAAAGGGGCCCTCGCCGTCGAGTCCATTGTTTACATCGGTTACCCTACCCCGGCGATGAAGTCCTACGGTTACACCGCCGCCCATATGGACAACAATGAGATTTATGTCATCATAGCGCAAACCGTGGGTCTTTGTATACCTCAGGGCAACGGCCCGCTGGTTCAAGGCATGAAAAATAGACCGGCGCTTTATACCCTTAATTCCGGTGAGGCGGGCCACATCATCCAGTTCATCTACCACTACAGGATCACTTATATAGGCAGGCACACCTAATTTAGTGGCCAGATCATCGGCAATGAGGGCCCCCAGGTTGGAAGCATGACCACCATAACAGGCGGTGCGCAGGTCTTCCTTCATTTTATCGTTTACCCGATAGGTCCCATGGGGCAAGGGCCTTACAAGCCCACCCCGGGCTACGATACAATCAATAGCCTTAAGGTCGATGACATGGGCATCGAGCAGGTCCAAAATGGCCTTTTCCCGGAAATCGATCTGATCTGCTACCGTATCAAATTGAGCGAGGGCTTCGACTGAATGGGAAACGCTGGAAGTAAAAACGGTTTCTTCTTCCCGATAGACCCCTACCTTCGTGGAGGTAGAACCGGGATTGATTACAAGGATGGTATATGCCATAGCATTGACAGTATATACCAAAATGGAGATTTAGCAAGAAAAATGTTGATTTTTTTAAAGATAAATCTTGATATTATAAAGATAAGCATTATAATAATACTTAAGGAGCTTTAGCAGGAATGTTAAACCAGGCAGGATTTGTACTTCGGTTTTTAGGCCAAAATTCATTTATTCTTACCGATAGCAAAGGCTTTTCCGTTGCCATAGACCCATACTTGAGCGACTGGTGCGCCACCCGCGGAAGGAGCACCGAACCCACCGCAAAAAGCAGGCTCTTTCCGCCTCCCATGAGACCGGAAGACCTAGATGTAGACCTGGTGCTGTTAACCCATTCTCACTGCGACCATGCGGATCCCGAAACCCTGACAGCCCTCGCCACTAAGCGGCATATCCGTGTTGCGGGCCCCCGGGACGCGCTCAAGGTAGCCGAAAAGGCGGGTATTTCAGCGGAACGGCTCAGACTCATCCATCCGGGGGAGGAAATTACCTTTTATAGTAAACCTGGGGTACTGGCTGCAGCGGAGCACCTTCGCAGAGGGACCGGTGAACGGGGATTGCGGGTAAAGGCAACCTTCGCCCTGCCAACCGACGGTTCAGATCTGAATCATCTAGGCTATCTCTTGCAATTCAGCGATGGCAGTACCTTTTGGAATACGGGGGACACAGCCTGGTGCGATACCCTGCCCATGCTTGCGGCGGGAGAAGCGGTAAAAACGGTACAAGAATGGAAATCTGAAGTGCAAAAGACTGAAGCGGAGTATGGCCCCGATGTCATGGCGGTCTGCATCAATGCGGGATATGGAAACCTTTCCCACTGGGATGCCAGCAGACTCGCCGGTGCAGCCCATGCCCGGTATGTCATTCCAGCCCACTGGGACCTTTTCCCCCACAATTCGCTGAACCCGGAACCCTTTAGAACATCCCTGGAAAAGAATGCCCCCGGTTCGGCCTATTTCCTCATGGAACGGGACCGGGACTATTGGTTCAGCGAAGGCAAGCTCGAACCTGCCACCTAAGCAGGACTTATCCTTGTACCCACATATTTTCGGACAAAACCACAGGGACGGTAGGTCATCTTGGCCTGCCGGAGTCCTTCATCACCCAGGTCCTGTTCCCGGTTTATATACATGAAATGTTTCGGGAGTGATGCCGCAAAGGCCTGATTTATAAACTGGTAAATTCCCTTGTATAGTTCCAGGCCCTTTTCAAAATGGACTGCAAACATACGCCCCTTGGCCACACTTTCCCCCAGACACCAGCCCGCAGGCTTGTTGTCCACGTAATACATGGCCCCCTTGAGCCCCAAATATTCAAACCATTCCAGGGCTTCCTTGGCTGCCACATAGTCCCCTTCTATGTTTTTTTCTTTACACCATTCATCCAGCACATAGAGAGCCTGGGGAACCAATTCAGCGGTGAGTGGGCGTTCTTCATAGGTATAGGAATTAATAAAGGCATTCACCAGGTTTCGCTTTTTGTGGTATTTCTTGCCCGAAAGCTCTGCCAAATCTGTCCTCAGATACAGGTAATCAAAATTGTCCCGGTCTTCCCGGGTTTCTATGCCCCAATCTTGCAGATTTATACAATTGGCACAGACCAACGAATCGGAGAGATTCTTCCAGTAATCATGGGTCGTAAACAGGTCATCGATAATATCCCGGGATGGAATGGAACAGGGGGTCATGAAAAACTTTTTGCCATCCCGCTCGCCGGAGATAATAATGGTGTTGTCATCATGGGATACGTAATAATTATACCGTTTCCGAAACAGATACAAATTGGAAAAGGTAAATTCCGAAACCCCATCGGCGGTCATATTCAGCCGGGGATATAAGTCATCTTTAAGTTCCAGCCCTATGGGTATAAAGTCCGGATATTTTGGTATTATCATTATAGATAATAATATACAGATTGATGAACCGTAAGGGCAAGCAGAATACAGACCTGCCGGGCTTTACGAGACCGATTTTATTGCGCATTATATAGGTATGAACAATTTTACCCAACGATTAGCGGATACCGACATGGTAGATCGCCTTCTTCCCCGATTCACCAGGTATGTCCAAATATGGACTACCAGTGACCGGCATATTGCGGAAACCCCTTCCACCCCTGGCCAGTGGGATCTGGCAAAGATGCTTGTGGATGAGCTTAAAGGTCTTGGTATAGAGCAGGTTGAACTGACGGACCATTGCTATGTCATAGCCCGATTGCCTGCAACACCGGGCTGTGAACAGGCCCCAGCCATTGGACTCATGGCGCACATGGATACCGCCAGTGATGTAAGCGGCAAGGATGTGCATCCCATCGTTACAAAACATTATGATGGCTCAGTCCTTTCCTTAAAGGATGGCGTCAGTCTGGACCCAGCCAAAGATGAAGCCTTAGCCAAACGAATCGGCGACACAATCATTCATACCGATGGTACCACCCTGCTGGGAGCCGATGACAAGGCTGGGGTGGCAGAAATTATGGCTGTGGTCGATTATCTTCAGAGCCATAAAGACGTTGCCCATGGCCCCCTGGAAATTGTCTTTTCCCCCGACGAAGAAACCGGCAAGGGCCTTCCCGAATTTCCCCTGGAGGCTTTTAAGGCAAAGGCTTTTTACACCCTGGATGGGGGACCGGCGGGAGAACTAGAGGTAGAATGTTTTACGGCCTATAAAATTGATGTACTCTGCCATGGGAAGGCCATTCATATCGGCGCGGCCCGGGGAAAATTGGCCAACGCCACCATGATGGCGGCCACCTACGCGACCATGCTGCCCCGTTCAGAAAGTCCTGAGGCAACCGATGGCTACTATGGCTACTATTGCCCCATCGAAATAAAGGGTGACCTGGAAGAGGCTTCACTGGAAATCTATATCCGGGACTTTGACCAGAAGGAAATTGAACGGCGCCTTGCGGCTTTGGAACTCTTCGGCAAGACCGTGGAGGCCCTGTTCCCCGGCGGAAGGGTGGAAGTAAAACCCCAGCTTCAATACATCAATATGAAACAAAAGATTGATGAACATCCAAAAGTTCTTAAGCTTTTAGAAGAGGCCGCTGAACGGGCAGGAGTTAAGGCATACCTTAAACCCATCCGGGGCGGGACCGACGGTTCCCGGCTAACCCAAATGGGGATACCGACCCCCAATGTGTATACCGGCGGACATAACTACCACAGCAGAACCGAATGGGCATCCCTGTCGGACATGGTAGCTGCGGCGAGGACGGTTCTGGAACTGGTTAAGCTTTGGTCTAAGGAAGGGGACCTTGCCTGAACTCGCCCCCTGGGAGCGAAGACTCATTCAACAATGGCGGGTCCTGCAGGCCGGAAGCAAGAAGAAAGTCCCGGACTCCGCTATGCTCCCCCCGGATAGGCTCACCCCTGCCGAATTGGATCGGGCAGGGGCGGACCTCCTGGCCCTGCAGCGGGGGCTTACGGGGGAGCGGCATCTGATCGGTTCCGCCTACATGGATGAATCCCGGAGGCTCGGTGCATACCTGCTTTTTTATTGGTTTACTTCCTATACCCAGACCTGGGGTATGCTCGACATGGCCCTGGCCGCACAAAGAGCCCAGGGATCAAAGGGGATTACCCCAGCCTTTCAAGCTGGCGAAGAGGGTTCAACGGGGGAGGCTCCACCGAGGGAAATCCCCACATTCCGCATTTTAGACCTGGGTTCAGGGCCTGCGCCCTGTGGTCTTGCTGTGGCGGATTGGTTCAACAGGGCTTTTCAGGGCCGCACCAGCAAGCAACACGATCTAGGCTCACCGACGGAATTTGAAATCACAGCCTGCGACCAAAGTTCTTTGGCTCTGGATGTGGCGGAAACCCTTGCCCAATCGGCGGGGTATAGGCTTACCAAGGTCGGGCCCTGGCGGGCTGGCACAGACCCCATTCCCAAGGGGTCCTATCATTGTATAGTTATGGGCCACCTGTTAAATGAACTCTGGCAGGATGAGCCGGACAGGCTGGAAAAACGGGCCGCCTTTATTGAAGCATTGGGGGATCGGCTCGAAGCGGGGGGTATCCTTGTCATTCTTGAGCCGGCCCTGCTTGGTACAGGCCGGGATTTGCTTGCAACG
>Ga0272446_1007661_pt1 | contig 10659 bp, 8 predicted proteins | sample YNPCB0061_FD_194587 | JGI IMG/M metagenome (GOLD analysis project Ga0272446, IMG submission 194587) | Hot spring microbial mat communities from Yellowstone National Park, WY, United States - YNP-CB-006-1 | ecosystem: Environmental > Aquatic > Thermal springs > Hot (42-90C) > Sediment | place...
AATCTTTTACGAAAGCCGCCTTGCAAAAATTGCCCTGAGCGATGAGGGGAAAAAGCTCGTGCAGGAGCTTGATGAAGAGCTGTTACAAGATGATATGCCCGAGGCTCAGAAGGCCAAGGCCAAATGGACCCAGCTCGAAGCCCTCGTGGGCAGTCAGGAGCGGCTTACGCAAATCGCCAATGACATGGTGTCCCACTTTGAAGCCCGGCAGGAAGTGTTCGAAGGCAAGGGGCTCATTGTTACCATGTCCAGAAGAATTGCCGCGGCCCTGTACGATGAGATTATCCACATCCGCCCCGCCTGGCATAGTGCTGATCTTAAAAAGGGTGCGATTAAGGTGGTGATGACTTCGGCCTCCTCCGACGGGCCTGAAATCGCCAAGCATTACACCAACAAGGAAGACCGCCGCCTGCTTGCGGAGCGGATGAAGGACCCCCAGGATGAGCTCAAGCTCGTGATTGTTCGGGATATGTGGCTCACCGGTTTTGATGTTCCCTGTTTGCATACCATGTATATCGATAAACCGATGAAGGGCCACACGCTGATGCAGGCCATCGCCCGGGTTAATCGGGTTTATAAAGACAAGCCCGGCGGCCTCATTGTGGACTATCTCGGTATCGCCGCCGATTTAAAGGAAGCCCTCTCATTCTATGCCGACAACGGCGGCAAGGGGGACCCCGCATTGCTCCAGGAAGAAGCGGTGCGGCTCATGTTGGAAAAATACGAAGTAGTTACGGACCTGCTTCATGGCTTTGCCTATAAGCACTATTGTACCGCCGATACCGCCGAAAAACTTTCGATAATTCTGGAAGCCGAAGAGTTTATTTTAGGCCTTGAAAACGGAAGAAAGCGTTATATTGATGAAGTGACAGCCCTCTCTAAGGCCTTTGCCATAGCTATTCCAGACGAACAGGCTCTGGCGATAAAAGATGAAGTAGCCTTTTTCCAGGCGGTAAAATCCCGGCTCGTAAAATTTGCAGGCACCGGCGGGGGCAAAACCAATGAAGAAATCGAAACCGCCATCCGGCAGGTCATTGATAAGGCCCTGGTCACGGGTGAAGTAATCGATGTCTTTGATGCCGCTGGTATAAAAAAGCCTGATATCAGCATCCTTTCAGAGGAGTTCCTTTTAGAAGTTAAAAATATGAAACATAAAAATATCGCCATGGAGGTTCTTAAAAAAATCTTGAATGATGAAATTAAGGCCAGAACGAGAACAAACCTGGTGCAGAGTAAGAGCCTTTTGGAACTTCTTGAAAATGCAATTAAACGGTATCAGAACCAGGTGCTTACCGCAGCACAACTCATAGAAGAACTCATCGATCTTGCAAAGGATATTAAGAAGATGGACGAGGAGCCCGAGGCAATGGGGCTATCTGAATTTGAATATGCCTTTTATTCCGCAGTAGCAAATAACGATAGCGCCCGGGAGCTCATGGGTAAGGACAAGCTCAGAGAATTGGCGGTCGCACTGTATGAGCAGGTACGGCAAAATGCATCTATCGACTGGACAATTAAGGAAAGCGTCAGGTCAAAACTCAAGGTTGCGGTAAAGCGCACCCTTAAGCGCTACGGCTATCCGCCCGATATGGAAGCCCTGGCAACCGAAACAGTCCTCAAGCAGGCGGAACTCATTGCCGATGAACTGTGCGCGTAGGGCACATCAATTTTGGAGGAACTATGGATCAGGATATTCGATGGGAACAGCGGTTTACGAATTACACAAAGGCTCTATCACAGCTCAGAGAATTTATTGAAAAAGATGATTTAAACAAATTAGAACAGCAGGGCCTTATTCAGTGTTTTGAATACACCTTTGAACTTGCCTGGAAAACCATGAAAGACTATCTTGAATCGGAAGGTTTTATTGTTAACAGCCCCCGTTCATCTATTCAAATAGCATTTCAGTCAGGTTTAATATCCGATGGCCACCTCTGGATTGATGCCCTAGAAAAACGGAATCTCATGGCCCATACCTACGATGAAGAACGGGCTCAGGAAGCTAATGATTTAATACGAAACTATTACTACCACATGCTTGTTGATCTGCACAGTACCTTAAAGCGATTAGGAAATCTTGCATGAGCTTTGGATTACGGGATTCGGATCTTTCCTATATAAAGCAAACCTTGCGCTTATTTCCTGAAATTAAGCGGGCCTGCATTTTTGGATCCCGGGCAAAGGGAAATTATAAGCCAGGTTCGGATATCGATATTGCCGTTTCCGGTGATACCATTACCTTTAATACGATTGCTAAGCTTCATTCCATGCTGGAAGACGAAGGCCCCCTACCCTACATGATCGATGTAGTAGACTACGACCATCTCGAAAACCAGGACCTAAAAGCCCATATCGATAGGGTAGGCCAGATCATTTATGAATCGGAATGATGTTTTTCTCTTGTTCCTATTGATAGAAACCGCAGAAATCTGATATAAAACCACTGCGACGCCGTGCCTGCCCTGCCCGGCGCGACCGCAACGAGGCCACTGGTATGCTCAATGCGATTGCACTGGGGCGAAATGTTCTTTTACAGAGGTAGGATATGCGTCACCTTTCTCTCGATCCCCTGGTGGAACAGGTCGGTTATGGCCGGTTCCAGCGTCGGCTCCTCTGGGTCTGCGGTCTTGGATGGGCCGCCGACGCCATGGAAGTAATGCTTGTTTCTTTTGCCTTGCCTGCGATGGCTGCGGAATGGTCCCTGTCGGCGGCCCAGAAGGGATTCCTCGCGACAGCACTCTTCGTCGGCATGCTCGCCGGTGCCCTCATTTGGGGACGGCTTTCGGACCTGATGGGCCGCAAACTTGGCTTTATGGCCACCATCGGCATCGATTCTCTGTTCGGCCTCCTCTCAGCCTTTTCTCCCAACTTTGCGGTGTTTCTCGTTCTGCGGATGCTTACCGGCTTTGGTGTCGGCGGAACCCTGCCGGTAGACTATGCGGTCTTTGCGGAATTCCTCCCCGCAAAAGATCGGGGCAAACGGCTTGTATTGCTGGAATCCTTCTGGGCCTTTGGAACCCTGGCGGCGGCGGGCCTCGCCTGGCTTGTGGTACCCCATTTGGGGTGGCGGGCCCTCTTTATTGTATCCGCCATCCCCGGTGTGCTGCTCTTCGCGGTCCGTTCCTATGTCCCCGAATCGCCCCGGTATCTGGCGGTTTCGGGCCAGCAGGATGAGGCCCTTCAGGTCTTGCGGAATGTGGCAAAGATTAACGGAAAGGAGCTTGATGAATCGGCGGTGCTTGTGGCAGAACAGCTTGCCCAGGAGCCGCAAAAGTCATCGGTAAAGGATCTCTTTTCCCGGGAGCTCTGGCTCACCACCCTCTTGCTCTGGAGTATCTGGTTTTTTATATCTATTGGATACTATGGCATTTTTACCTGGATTCCTTCCTGGCTTAGGGCCAAGGGGTTTGCCCTTCCTGCGGTGTATCCCTATTCTTTCTTTATGGCCCTGGCCCAATTGCCGGGTTACTTTTCAGCGGCCTATTTGGTAGAAAAAATCGGCCGCCGGCTCACTTTGGGCCTCTATCTCGCCGGAAGCGGCCTGGGGGCTGTGGCCTTTTCTCTCGCCGTCAGCCCCGCTGGCATTGTGGGGGCCGCCCTGGTCCTGTCCTTCTTTGCCCTGGGGGCCTGGGGCGCTCTCTATGCCTATACGCCGGAAGCCTATCCCACCATCATCCGTACCACTGGAATTGGCAGTGCCAGCGGCATGACCCGCATTGCGGGGGTGATTGCCCCCTTTGTGGGGGCCCTGCTGAGCGGCCAGAATCTGGTCACGGCCCTCCTCGTTTTTGGTGCGGCCTATGGGCTCGGGGCCCTGTCGGCCTTCCTATTGCCCCGCGAAACCTGGGGCTCTGCCCTGGAAGACGAATAGAAACCCGCCTGGCGGCCCGTAGCCTCCGACCCACAGTCAGCGAGGCCCAGGGGCTCGGGCCACGGGCCAATGCCTCCGGCCCTTAGCTTGGTCTCAGGCAACGTGGCCTCAGGCAACGTGGCCTGAGATCTGCGGGCCGCCCCCTTTAGGTTGCCTGGGTTCCCCGGGCCATAATCAATTTGCCGCTTCGAACGCTTTCCAGGATGCCGTATTGTTCCAGCATGGCCTGGAAGGCGTTGAGTTTGGCGGTTTTTCCGGTGGCCTCAAAGGTGATGGAATCGTCGGTAAGGTCCACGCTTTTTGCGCGGAAATGGTCCGCAATTTGCAGTAGTTCGGTCCGCTGTTCCCGACTACAGCGGACTTTGATAAACAAAAGCTCCCCTTCGATAATATCTTCCCCGGTGTGGTCCGCCACATGGATGACATCTACCAATTTAGCAAGCTGTTTGATGATCTGATTCAGGCTTTCTTTGCTTCCCCGGGCAACCAGGTTCATCCGGGAATAGGCGCTGTTGTGGGTGGGTGAAACCACCACACTGTCCAGGTTGTAGCCCCGGCGGGAAAAGACTAAGGCGATACGGATAAGAACCCCCGGCTTATTGGACACGAGCAGGCTGATGCTGTGCTGTTCATTGTGCTGATTCATTTAGGTACTCCCCTTTGGCTTTTCTACGGGGCCTTTGGGCCGTTCCAGAAGCATACCGCTGTAATCGGCCCCGGCGGGTATCATGGGAAACACGTTGTCTTCCCGGGTAACCTCCGCATGGACAATGCAGGGGCCATCATAGGCCAGGGCGGCGCTCAGGACCGGCGCCACTTCATCAACCTGACTGATTCTGAAGCCCTTCATTCCGTAGGCCTCAGCTAATTTTACAAAGTCCGGGTTGTATTCCATGGTCACCCCCGACAGGCGGTTATTAAAAAAGATGTCCTGCCATTGGCGGACCATGCCCAGGTATTTGTTATCGATGATGATGACCTTTACCGGGGTTTTCTGAATCATGGCGGTGGAAAGTTCTGCCTCGGTCATCTGAAAGCCCCCATCCCCCACGATGGCCAGCACGGTTGCTTCCGGCCGTGCAAGCTGGGCCCCGATAGCCGCGGGAAAACCAAAGCCCATGGTTCCTGCACCGCCAGAACTGATCCAGGAACGGCCATCATCGCATTTATAATACTGGGCGGCCCACATCTGGTGCTGACCCACATCGGTGGTGACGATTGCCCTGCCGCCGCTGAGGCGGTACAGGGTGTTGATGACGAGCTGGGCAGAAAGTTCATCCTGTTTATAGGTAAGGGGAAAATCGGCTTTCCATTTCTGTACCTGGGCCACCCATTCCGCCGTATCACCAGGCACGGCGAGGGCCATGAGGGCAGAAACTGCTTCCTTCGCATCGGCGTTGATAAAACAATCCACCGGTATTTGCCGGTTCGCCTCGGCGGGATCGATATCGATATGGATTTTAACCGCGTTTTTACAGAAGGTCTTAGGATTCCCCGTGATGCGGTCATCGAAGCGGGAACCGACGGACAGGATAAGGTCGCAGTCCCTAACGGCATAATTGGCATAGGCGGTGCCGTGCATCCCCAGCATGCCCAGGGAAAGCTCATGGGTTTCGGGAAATGCCCCCTTGCCGAGGAGGGTGGACACGACGGGAACCCGCAATTTTTCCGCTAAATGAAGGATTTCTTTCTGGGCCCCCGAGATGATTGCCCCATGGCCCACGAGGAGGACCGGCCGCCGGGCCGTGGAAAGGGCCGAAGCGGTGCACTCAATCTGGGACTCATCGAAGCCCTGAACGACCTGGTAGCCCGGCAGGTCCATATCCACCGTAAAATCCGCATGGCAGACCGCGGAGGACACGTCCTTGGGCACATCGATCAGGACTGGGCCGGGCCGGCCGGTCGAGGCAATGTAAAAGGCTTCCTTCATAATCCGGGGCAGTTGGGCCGGGTCCTTCACGAGGTAGGAGTGTTTAACCACGGGATAGCTGATGCCGGACACATCCGCTTCCTGAAAGGCGTCCAGGCCCAGGTTTGCCGTAATGGTCTGGCCGCAGATGACAATGAGGGGAACCGAATCCATGTGGGCCGTCAGGAGCCCCGTGATGGCGTTGGTAGCCCCGGGGCCGCTCGTGACCAGGGCCACGCCGACCTTGCCGCTGGCGCGGGCATAGCCGTCGGCCATGTGCACCGCGCCCTGCTCGTGGCGGCTCAGGACCAGCTTAATTGATGAATCCAGCAGGGCGTCGAAGAGGGGAATGTTAGCGCCCCCCGGATAGCCGAATATATGGGTGAGCCCATGCTGTTCGCAGGAGGCGATGATGGCCTGGGCCCCGGTCATCGTTGCGCCTTTGGCCGCCGTTTTAGTGGTGGTACTGTTCATAGGAAAATCCTTTCATATAGGGAAGCCGCGCCGCGACAGCACCGATGGCCTTTTCCTGCTGGAGCAGGGTCGCCATGGTGTCCCAGGTGCCGGCCAGGAACTTCTGCCGATGGGATTCATTCATGGTCAGGGGGAATTCCAATATCAGTTCAGGTTGATGGTTTGAGCCTGCCCTGGCCGATGTCTGCCGTACCTGGCAGCGCAGGGCTTCCAAGTCCAGTGTTACCTGTAGGGTGGGGTCTGCTTCGAGAAGGCCCTGAAGCTTCCGTACCGGTTCATCCGGGGCGGTCAGTACCGGAAGGCCAATGGCGGCGCAGTTTCCCGCAAAGATATCCGCAAAGGATTGGCCCAGCAGGGCCCGGATGCCCCAGCGGGCTAAGGCCTGGGGGGCATGTTCCCGGGAAGAGCCGCAGCCGAAATTCCGGTTCACCACGAGAATTTCTGCACCCCCGTAGCGTACATCGTTAAAGGGGTGGGGCTTTTCGTTGCCCTGTTCATCAAACCGCTCATCCCGAAAAGCCTGTTCGCCCAGACCGTCAAAGGTAACACAGCGAAGAAACCGGGCTGGGATGATCCGATCCGTATCGATATCATCTCCCCTCACTGGGACAGCCCGGCTTGTGATGGTGCGTATCCGTGTATCGATCATGCTAAAAACTCCCGTACATCCGCAATAGCCCCTCGGATTGCGGCGGCCGCAACCATGGCGGGGCTCATCAACATGGTCCGTCCCCGGGCGGAGCCCTGACGGCCGATAAAGTTCCGGTTCGATGATGAGGCGCAAAGCTCATTTCCCGTAAGCCGGTCTGGGTTCATGGCCAGGCACATAGAACAGCCCGCCTGGCGCCACTCGAAACCCGCTTCGGTAAAGACCTTGTCCAGGCCCTCCGCCTCCGCGGCGGCCCGCACCTGTTCAGAGCCGGGAACCACCAGGGCCCGCACCCCCGGTGCGACATGTCTTCCCCGCAGAATCGCCGCGGCTTCCCGCAGGTCGCTGAGCCTGCCGTTGGTACAGCTTCCGATAAAGGCAACTTGAATCGGCGTTCCCAGGACGCTTTTTCCGCTTTCCAGTCCCATGTGGGCATAGGCGCTCCGGGCAAGCTCCGCCTCTTCTCCCAGGTCCTCGGGTTTCGGAAGTTTTTCAGAAATGGGGATGCCCTGGCCCGGCGTGATGCCCCAGGTAACCATGGGTGCCAGGGTAGAGACATCGATGGTAACCTCATCGTCATAGATCGCATCGGGGTCTGAGGCCATGGAAAGCCAGTATTCCCGGGCCGCTTCAAAGGCTGGTCCCTGGGGCGCATAGGGCCGGCCCCGCAGGTACTCCACGGTAACAGTATCCGGGTTGATATAGCCGCAGCGGGCTCCCCCTTCGATGCTCATGTTGCAAAGGGTAAGCCGGCCTTCCATAGATAGGGCTTCTACCGCAGGGCCGCCGTATTCATAGGCATAGCCGATGCCGCCCTTTACGCCGAGCCGGGCAATGAGGGCCAGAATGTAGTCCTTTGCATAGACCCCCGGCCCCGGTTTCCCTACAAAGTTGATGCGCCGGACCTTCGGTTTCGACATCGCCAAGGTCTGGGTTGCCAGTACATCCCGGATCTGACTCGTGCCGATCCCGAAGGCAACGGCCCCAAAGGCCCCATGGGTTGATGTATGGGAATCGCCGCACACGATGGTCATCCCTGGCTGGGTGAGCCCCAGTTCCGGGCCGATCACATGGACAATACCCTGTTTTCCGCTGCCCCAGGAAAAGAAGCGTATTCCCTGGGCAGAGGTGTTTTCTTCCAGGGCTTTGAGCATTTCTTCCGCCAGTTCATCCTTTAGGGGGCGGGTCGTGTCGTCCGTGGGGACGATATGGTCTACGGTGGCTACGGTTCGTTCAGGATGCTTTACCGTAAAGCCCCGCTCACGGATCATGGCAAAGGCCTGGGGGGAAGTAACCTCATGAATGAGGTGCAGTCCTATAAACAGCTGGTCTTCTCCCGAGGGAAGGGTGGCAACCTTATGGGTTTCCCACACCTTGTCGAGCAATGTTTTTCCCATCAATGTACTCCTTACAAATTCTTACACATCTTCCGGCAAGAGCCGGGTGGCTCCCAGGTCGGCACTCTGGACGAAGTGGGCATAGAGCCTGAGGGCTTGGCTGACCGTGCGGTTCCGGTTGGCCGGTGTCCAGGCCTGTTTTCCCCGCTCCAGTTCCTTGTGTCTGCGCTGTTCCAGTTCAGCATCGGATACCATCAGATTGATGGACCGTTCCCGGATATCTATGGCGATGACATCCCCGTTCTTCACCAGGGCGAGTTCCCCCCCCTGCGGCGGCCTCGGGGCTGATGTGCCCGATGGAAAGGCCGCTGGTGCCGCCGGAAAAGCGGCCGTCGGTGATGAGGGCGCAGGCCTTGCCGAGGCCCCGGCTTTTTAGGTAGCTCGTGGGGTACAGCATTTCCTGCATGCCCGGGCCTCCCTTGGGGCCTTCGTAGCGGATCACCACCACCATCCCCGGCTGTACCTGGCCACTAAGGATGCCCTCCACCGCCGCTTCCTGGCTTTCAAAAACGATGGCAGGACCGCTGAAACGGAAGAGACTTTCATCAACCCCGGCGGTCTTTACAATGGCTCCCTTCCGGGCGATGTTTCCGTACAGGACCGCGAGGCCTCCGTCGGGGTAGTAGGCGTGGGTAATATCACGGATACAGCCGCTCCTCCGGTCCAGGTCCAGTTCCTTGTAGCGGCTGTTCTGGCTTCCAAGAATGAGGTTCGGTTTCCCACCGGGGGCAGCCCGATAAAATTCCTCTGGCTGGCCCAGCAGCGGGTCTCCCCGGGGGCTAACCTCTGTACTGTCTTGGCGGGGCGTAAGCCTGAATCGAGCCAGGGCTTCGGCCAGGGTGGGGTAGTCGACCCGGGCGGTACTGGTGTCAAGCAGGTTTGCCTGGTCTAATTCGTTCAGGATGCCCATGATGCCCCCGGCCCGGTGCACATCTTCGATATGATAGGATGAACTGGGCGCAACCTTGCAGATGCAGGGAACCCGGCGGGAAAGGGCATCGATATCTTTAAGGGTAAAATCGACCTGGGCTTCCCGGGCGATGGCTAACAGGTGCAGGACCGTGTTGGTGCTCCCGCCCATGGCAATGTCCAGGGCCATGGCATTCATAAATGCCGCCTTGGTGGCAATTCCCCGGGGAAGCAGTCCTTCGTTGCCGGTGCTATAGTATTCCTCTGCCAAATCGCATATGCGGTGGGCAGCGGCGGTAAAGAGGTTTTTTCGAATTGCATGGGTCGCCAGGGCGGTCCCGTTGCCGACCAGGGCAAGACCAAGAGCCTCGTTCAGGCAGTTCATCGAGTTGGCGGTAAACATCCCCGAACAGCTCCCGCAGGTGGGGCAGGCCGATTCTTCTACCCGTGCAAGCTGGGCGTCGGAAACCCCATCGTCGGCACCCATAACCATGGCATCCACCAAATCCAGGGCCCGTTCATCAACCTTGCCCGCTTCCATGGGGCCCCCGGATACAAAGACGGTGGGAATATTCAGGCGCATGGCGGCCATCAGCATGCCCGGGGTGATTTTGTCGCAGTTGGAAATGCAGATGAGGGCGTCTGCCCGATGGGCGTTGACCATGTATTCCACACTGTCCGCAATAAGGTCCCGGGAAGGCAGGCTGTAGAGCATGCCCTCGTGACCCATGGCGATACCATCGTCGATGGCGATGGTATTGAACTCGGCGGCGAAAAAGCCCCGGCTTTCGATGATTGTTTTAATTTCCTGACCGATGTGATGCAGGTGTACATGTCCGGGGACAAACTGGGTAAAGCTGTTGGCTATGGCAATAATGGGTTTTCCAAATTGATGAACCTTCATCCCGTTGGCCCGCCAGAGGGCGCGGGCTCCGGCCATCTTTCTGCCCTGGGTACTTGTTTGGGACCGTAATGCTGGCATAGGACCTCCTGTTTGTTATATATTATTAAAAATATAATAATTAAAACAAGAGGAATTCCTAAAAAAGTGCATAAATTTTACAGAAACTTAAGTATTGTTAAAAATATGAATAGGGACTTCTAAAAACTTCAGTTTTTAGAGGCACCCTCATCTTATGAAAGGGCGTCCATAACCCAGACGACATTTTCGCCCCAATGTTCCACAGAGATGGTCCTAAATCGCCGCGCTTCAGGAAGGGTAAGGACCCCTAAATCCCGGACTGCGGGAATGCCCTGGCCGATGAAGCGGGGGCTGATATCCAGGATAACCCGGTCAGCCAAGGATGCACTCAAGAAGGATGTGAGGACCGCCGAGCCGCCTTCCACAAAGAGGCTTTTAATGCCCCGCTGGTACAGTCTTTCTAGTACCGCCCGAAGGTCCAGTTTCAGCCGGCTCGGTACGGAATCCTTTTCGATGGGCACCTGTTCT
>Ga0272446_1007662_pt1 | contig 10658 bp, 6 predicted proteins | sample YNPCB0061_FD_194587 | JGI IMG/M metagenome (GOLD analysis project Ga0272446, IMG submission 194587) | Hot spring microbial mat communities from Yellowstone National Park, WY, United States - YNP-CB-006-1 | ecosystem: Environmental > Aquatic > Thermal springs > Hot (42-90C) > Sediment | place...
CTCAAGCCCTACGCGGAACGCAAGGTCAGCGCGGAGGAGGTGATCCAGCGCCTGCGCCCCGCCTTGCTGCGAAACCCGCGCGCGCAGACCTATCTGTGGTCGGCCCAGGAGTTGCGCGGCGGAGGGCGCATCGGGGGGGCGCAGTTCCAGTTTTCCGTGATCGGCGAGAAGCTCGACGAATTGCGCCGCTTTGCCGTCGCGCTGGAGGACCGGCTGCGAATCACGCCCGGGATCGCCGACGTGAATTCCGACCAGGAACGCAGCGCGCCACAGGCCAATGTCGTCATCGATCGCGATGCCGCCGCGCGCCTCGGGGTCTCCGTCGCCGCCATCGACCTCGCGCTGAACAACGCCTATGCCCAGCGGCAGGCGGCCATCATCTACACCGCGCGCAATCAGTACCGCGTGGTTCTGGAAGTCGATCCGCGCTTCCAGACAGACCCCGTCCTGCTCGACCGGCTCTATGTCGGGGCGCGTGGTGGCGCGCAGGTGCCGCTTTCCGCCGTGGCACGCTTCGAGCGCGGCCACGCCCCGCTCACGGTGCGCCACCAGGGCCAGTTCCCCGCGGCGACGATGAGCTTCAACCTCGCCCCCGGCACGTCGCTTTCGGAAGCGACCGAGATCATCCACGCCACCGCGCGCGAACTTGGCCTGCCCGCGGGCATGCGGCTGGAATTCGCCGGCAACGCGCGCCTGCTCCGTGAGTCACTCGCGACGCAACCATTACTCATCGCCGCCGGGCTTATCGCCATCTACATCGTGCTCGGCATTCTCTACGAAAGCTGGGTGCATCCGCTCACCATCCTCTCCACCCTGCCCTCGGCCGGGCTCGGCGCGCTGCTTGCCCTGCGCCTGACGGAAACCGACCTGTCACTGATTGCCTTCGTCAGCATCCTGCTGCTGATGGGCATCGTGAAGAAGAACGCCATCATGATGGTGGACTTCGCCCTGGAGCAGGAGCGCCGGCACGGCCTTTCGCCCGAAGCCGCCATCCATGCCGCATGCCTGGAACGCTTCCGGCCCATCATGATGACAACCCTCGCCACCCTGCTCGGCGCCCTGCCCCTCGCGCTCGCCACCGGCACCGGCGCCGAATTCCGTGCCCCGCTCGGCATCGGCATCGTCGGCGGCCTCGCTGTGTCACAAATTCTTACCCTCTACACCACCCCTGCCCTCTACCTCACCCTCGAACGCCTCGCCGGCCCCCGCCGCGCGATCACCCCCGCCCCGGCGGAATGACGCACTTGGCCGGACGAGGGCGGCGTGCCGTCAACTCGCCGGCGGGCGGTGGCGCAGGCGGGAGAAGCGGTCGGGGCGGAAGGGTGTGGGGTCGACCACGGGGGCATCCCCGGTGACGAGATCGGCGGTCAGGCGTCCGGCGCCGGGGCCGATGCCGAAGCCATGGCCGGAATAGCCAGTGGAGAGGAAGAAGCCCGGATATTGCGGCATCTCGCCGATTACGGGCACGGCGTCCGGCGTGGTGTCGATCAGCCCGCCCCAGGCATCGGCCAGGCGCATGCCGGAGAAGGCGGGAAAGTCGCGGATGATGGTCCCCATGGCCTCGTCCAGCAACTTGCGGGTCGGGCGCGGGTCGTAGGTGCGGATCGCCTCGAACGGTGTGACTTCGTCCAGCCGCCAGGCGCGGCGGGTGCGCCATTCCTCCACGAAGCGCGAATTGAGCCGCAGGCGCACGCCGCCGTGCTCGCCCCGCAGCGCGGGCAGGAAGTCGAAGAACAGGCGGAAACTGTCCGGCACGATGGGGGCTTCGTAGATGCCGCGCCGCGCGATGGTGTAACCGCCGTCCAGCCGCTTGCGGAAGGCGAAGTCCGAACCGCCGACGGCCATTTCCGGTGGCCCGTCGATCGGTTCCGTGCGCATCACGCTGCCCAGCACCTTGAGCTGCGGCAGGTCGAGGCCGAGATTGCCGCAGAAAAGGCGCGACCACGCCCCGCCGGCGAGCACGATGGCATTGCAGGCAATGCGCCCATGCTCCGTGACCGCTGCGGAGACGCGCCCGGCCTGCATTTCGAACCCGCGCACGGCGCAGCTTGTATGCAGGCTGACCCCGAGCCGGCGCGCGCCCTCCGCAATGGCAGGCACGGCCTGGAAGGGTTCCGCGCGCCCGTCCGTGGCGGTGTAGAGCGCGCCCGCGAAGGTCCGCGCCGCGCCGGGCAGCAATGCGCTGACTTCCTTCCCCCGCAGGATGCGTGCGTCCGACTGGTAGAGCTGCGCCTTTGCGAGCCACTCCTCCTGCGCCGCTACCTCCTTTTCGGTATCGTAGACATAGACGATGCCGGCCTGGCGGAAGCCGGTTTCGCCCCCCACCATCGCGTTCATGCCGCGCCACAGGCGCAGGCTCTCCATGGCCAGCGGTATCTCGCCCGGATCGCGCCCGATGGTGCGGCACCAGCCCCAGTTGCGGCCGGACTGCTCGGCGCCGATCTCGCCCTTTTCACACAGCGCCACCGAGACGCCCTTGCGCGCCAGGAACAGCGCGGTGGTGATGCCGATGATGCCGCCGCCGATCACCACCACATCAGCGCGCGCCGGCAGGGCTGGGTCCGGCTGAACGGTCCGAATCGGTATCGGCATGTCCTTGCGCCTCCTCGCGCGTTGGCAGAATGCGGCAGGTTTGCCGGCCGCGCCACTTGCGATAGACCGCGCGGGGACGAGATGGGGAAATCAGGGCATGGCCTGGCGCGTGGGCGTGGATTCCGGTGGCACCTTCACCGATGTGTGCCTGTTCGACGAAGCGAGCGGCGCGATCGCCGTGTGGAAAGTCTCCTCCACGCCGGACGATCCCTCGCGCGGCATCGCCCAAGGCGTGGCAGAGGGCATCGCTCGCGTCGGTGCCAGCCCGATGAATGTCACCTATTTCGGGCACGGCACCACGGTGGCGACCAATGCGCTCATTCAGCACCGCGGCGCGCCGACGGGGCTGATCACGACCGACGGCTATCGCGACCTGCTGGAAATCGGCCGCCAGAAGCGGCCGGACCTCTACGACCTGCAGGTGGAAAAGCCGGTCACGCTCGTGCCGCGCAACCTGCGCCTGGAAGTGCCCGAACGGCTGCGACACGACGCGAGCGTGGAGATCCCGCTCGACGAGGCAGCAACGCGCGCGGCGGTGCGCCGGCTGAAGGAGGCAGGCGTTCAGGCGGTGGCGGTGTGCTTTCTCTATGCCTTCCTGCGCCCGGCGCATGAGCAGGCCGTGCTGCGCATCCTGGCGGAGGAATTCCCCACTGCCTTCGTCTCCGCCAGCCACGAGGTGGCACCCGAGTTCCGCGAGTTCGAGCGCCTGTCCACCACCGTGGTGAATGCCTATCTGGGCCCGGTGATGCGCGCCTATATCGAGCGCCTCGCCCTGCGCCTGGCGGAACTCGGCTTGCGCGCGACGCCGCATCTGACCCAGTCCAATGGCGGCGTGATCGGCTTCGCCCAGGCGGCGCGCCTGCCGGTGCGCACCGTGCTCTCGGGTCCTTCCACCGGCGTGGTGGGCGCGCAGGAGATCGGGCGCCTGACCGGCATGGGCAACCTGATCACCTTTGACATGGGCGGCACCTCCACCGATGTGGCGCTGCTGCAGGACGGCACCTGCCGGCGCGCCGGCGAGGCAGTGGTGCATGGCTATCCGATCAAGGCCCCGATGTTGGATATCCACACGGTCGGCGCGGGGGGCGGCTCGATCGCGTATGTGGACAGTGGCGGGTTGCTGAAAGTGGGCCCGCGCAGCGCTGGGGCGGACCCCGGGCCGGTATGCTACGGCAAGGGAAATACCGAAGCGACGGTGACGGACGCCAATGTCGTGCTTGGCACGCTGAACCCCACCCATCTCCTGGGCGGGCGGATGGAGGTGCGCCGAGACCTGGCGGAGGAGGCGATCGGCCGGCTGGCATCGCGGCTCGGGATGGATGTGACCGCCACGGCGCAGGGCATTCTCGCTGTCGTTACCGCCAACATGGCGCGTGCCATCCGCGTGATTTCGGTGCAGCGCGGCCACGACCCACGCGACTATGCGCTGATCGCCTTCGGCGGCGCCGGGCCGCTGCATGCGGCGCGGCTGGCGCGCGAGCTCGACATCAGGCGCGTGCTGGTGCCGCGCAACCCCGGCATTCTCTGCGCCATGGGCCTGCTGCTGACCGATCTGCGCGCCGATTTCGCCGCGACCGGTCTGCGCCTGCTGACACCGGACGCGGCCGCGGCGATGGAGACCACCTTCGCTGCCCTGGAAAAGGAGGCGGAGGCCTGGTTCGCCGCCGAGCACATCGCCCCGGATGCGCGCCATGTCGCGCGCAGCGTGGACATGCGCTACGCCGGGCAGAATTACGAACTGCCCATCGCCTTGCCCGATGGGGCGGTCGGCGCGGAGGCGCTCGCCGCGCTGGCGTCGGGTTTTGCTGCCGCGCATCAGCGCGCCTATGGCTTCGTGGCTGAGGACGAGCCGGTGCAGCTGGTGACCTTCCGCCTGGAAGCGACGGGGCACGTGCCACGCGCGCGCTTCCGCCCACAGCCGGATGCCGGGCCGGACGCGTCAGCGGCGCTGACAGGCCACCGCGACGTGTGGCTGGCTGAGTCCGGCGGGCTCACGCGCGTGCCGATCTTCGAGCGCGACCTCCTGGCCGCCGGGAACGTACTGATTGGACCCTCCATCGTGGAACAGATGGACGCCACGACGGTGGTGCTGCCGGGCATGACGGCGCGGGTGGATGCCTATCTCAACCTGATCCTCAGCGATCAGGATTGAAACGATTTCATCTTTTCCTCGATACCGGCCAGCGCCTCGGTGAAATGCTTCGGCACCACGCCACCGAAATGCTCCTTCATGCCCAGCGCGGCGACCCAGGCCAGCCGCGCGGCCGTGGCGCGTGTCATCACCGGCTCGATGCCCGCATCTGCCAATGCCTCGGCCGACATCGCCGCCTCCTCGCTGCGCCGCGCGGCGTGGATGACGTCCGTGGTCAGCAGGCTGTTCACCGTGTCCGGGAACGGCTTGCCGAGGGAGCGCGCCGCGGAGGCGACGATGGTGTCCTGGATGCCGTAGGCGCGGGCGCCGAGCAGGCATTCCAGCACCACCGCCTCCATCCCCTTCATCAATACGGAGCGGATTATCTTGATGCCTGAGGCGGTTCCGATCTCCGGCCCGACCACGCTGACATTCATTCCCCAGGGCGTCATCGCCTCGCGGAAGAAATCCCCCGCCGGACCGGACGTCAGAATTTCCAACCCGTGCCCATCGCGCGGCGAGCCCATGATGGAGGCATCGGCCAGCCGCGCGCCAGTGGCGGAAAGCCGCGCTGCCACGCCCTGCTTCACCTTCGGCGTGGCGGAGGCAACATCGACGAAGACGTGCCGCGCCTCCAGGCTGCCGGCCAGGGCATCGGCGCTGGCGAGCGAGGAGGAGCCCGGGGTCACGCCCAGTATCAGGTCGCTACAGGCTGCGAGTTCCGCCGCCGAGCGCACCAGGCGCACCCCGGCATCCTTGGCCCGGCTCTGGATCAGTGCTGCGTATGGTCCCTCGAAGGCCGCGATGTCATAGGCCGCGACCTGCTGCAGACCGGCGCCGCGCAGTCCCCGCCCGAGCGTGCTGCCGATCTCGCCATAGCCCACCAGCCCCAGCCGGATCTGATTGCCGGTCATGTCCCGCCCCTTCCTTATGCGATCTCGTCCAGCGCCACGCGCCGGCCCTCCGCGGCCGCGCGCGCCAGCATCTGATACATGCGCACCACCGCGCGCCCTTCGTGGCCGGTGAAGACTTCCTGCTCCGCCCGACCCAGCAGCACATCGACGAAATGCCGCGTGGAGAGGTTGAAGCTCTCGCCCCAGTCCGCCTCGATATTGTGAAAGGCCCGCACCTCGCCGTCGCGGTAGAGGGTCAGCACCGGCTCGTCCAGCATGCGGTCGGAACAGCGGTTCACCTGCAGGATGCCCTCGTCGCCCTGGATCTCGAAGCGCTCATAGGCGGCATAGTAGTCCGTGCGCACGCGCATCTTCAGGGCCAGGCTCATATCCCACACCGCATGCACCGCCGGCACGGCGTGACGCCAGATCAGGGTGGCCGGCGCGTCGAACAGCGCGCCGTTCGGGCCGGGCGTGGTCTCGATATTGGCGAATCCGTCGCGCGGCGCGCCGAACAGCCACAGCGCGGTCGCCATCAGATGGTGGCCGTGGTCGAACAGCACACCCGCCTTGCCCTGGCGCGCCAGTTCCGTCCGCCAGGCCTGGGTTTCCGCCTCCACCGGCCAGGCGGTGCTGCGATCGCCCAGCGCGACCTTCATGCGCAGATGCTGCGGCACGCCCACCGCGCCCGCACCCAGCAATTCGCGCGCCTTTACCAGCGGCGGGTAGAAGACATAGTTCTCGAACAGCTTCAGCCGCTTTCCCGCCAACGCGGCGGCGGCGATCATGCGGTCGCATTCCGCGAGCGTCAGCGCCATGGGTTTCTGCACGCTCACATGCGCACCGGCCCGGAACGCCGCCTCCGCCATCTGCGCGTGCAGCGGATGCGGTGTCAGAATATCCACCAGGTCGAGGTCCCAGCTGAGCAGCTCGGCGTAGTCGGTGGTGCCGCGCGCGCCGGGAAACAGGCCTTCGCGACGGGCCAGCATCTCGGCGCGCGCGTCGCACAGGCCCACGACCTTAACATCCGGATTGTCGCGATAGCCCAGGCTGTTCACATCGAAGATGCGCCCCAGCCCCACAATCCCCACCCGCAGCTTGCGCGCCATGGCGGCCTCCCTCACCCGTTGCCGCACGCTGGCGCCGAGTGGGGCATCCGGCAAGGGGGGTTGCGCATCCTTCGTGCGGGCGGATGATCGGCGGAAAGGAAACGCACGAGGGAACACGCCATGGAAGCCGCCACGCCGCATCCGCTCGAAAGCTTTTTCTGGCCGCAATCCATCGCCGTGCTCGGCGCTTCGCCGGACCCGCACCGCATCCGTGGCCTGCTGCTGCGCTACCTGCGCCGCACGGGCTATCCTGGCGCCATCCTGCCCATCAACCCGAGCTACGCCGAGATCGAGGGCATGCGCTGCTACCCGGACCTCGCCGCCACCGGGCAGCGCCCGGACCTGGCCATCGTGGCCATACCGGCCAGCGGCGTGCTGGCGGCGGCGGAGGATTGCGCCGGGCACGGGGTGAAGCACCTTGTCATCATCTCCTCCGGATTCGCGGAGGAAGGCGGCGCGGCGGGCGATGTGCAGGCAGAACTCACCGCGCTGGCGCGGCGCACCGGCATGCGCATGGCCGGGCCCAATTGCGAGGGCTACTGGAACGCGCTGATGCCGGCCACCACGACCTTCTCGCCCACGGTCGATTTCAAGGAGGGCGAGGTCGAATCCCCGCGCGTGTCGGACCGGCGCATTGGCGTGGTAGCGCAGTCCGGCGGCATCGGCTTCTCCTTCTTCAACCGCGGCCGCGCCTATGGGCTTGGCTTCAGCTATGTCATTTCTACCGGCAACGAGGCCGATCTCTCGCTCGCGGATTTCATGGACTACATGGTGCGCGATGAGCGCACCCACGCGGTGCTGATCTTCTGCGAAGCGATCCGCGATCCCGCCGGGTTCCTCGCCGCCGCGGCCGAGGCGCGCCGACGCGGCAAGCCGGTGATCGCCATCAAGGTGGGGAATTCCGCCGCCGGCGCGCGCGCCACCGCCTCGCACACCGCCTCGCTCTCCGGCTGGCAATCCGCCTATGCCGCTGCCTTCCGCCGCCACAACATCATCGCCGCGGAGGACCCGGACGAGGCACTTGCTATTGCCGGCATGCTGCTCACAGGCCCGGCGCCGTCCGGCCGGCGCGTGGGAATCACCACGGCCTCTGGCGGCGGCGGGGCATGGATGGCGGACACGCTCACCGCGCACGGGCTGGAGGTACCCATCCTCTCTGGCGCGGTGCAGGAGCGGATCCGTTCCTACATTCCCGCCTATGGCAGCGCGCAGAACCCGGTGGACACCACCGCCGCCGGCGCGCAGACGCGGGTGATGCAGATGAACACGCTGGAGATCCTGGAAGCGTCGGACGAGGTGGACGCCATTGTCATGGTCACCTCCCTCGCCTCGGAAACCCGCGTGAGTGTCGATCAGGAGCGCATTGCCCCCCTCATCGCGCGGGGCCGCAAGCCGATCACGGTGTGGAGCTACACGCTGCCCTCCGCCTTCGGGCGATCGCAGGTCAACGCGGCGGGGCTTTACGTGCACACGGATCTGCGCGGGGTCGGCATGGCACTGGCGAAATACGCCGCCTTCGGCGCGCGTCTGCGCCAGGCGGCACCCGAAGCCGCCGCACCGCGCCAAGCGGCCGTGGCGCTGCCCGACGGTGTGTCAGGCATTCTCACCGAACACCGGGTCAAGCAACTCCTTTCCGGCTACGGCCTGCCCGCTTCGGCCGAGGCCCTCGCCACCTCCGCCGCCGAGGCCGCTGCGCACGCCGTGCGCCTCGGCTTTCCCGTCGCCCTGAAAATCCAGTCGCCCGATATTCCGCACAAGACCGAGGCCGGCGGCGTGCGCCTCAATCTCGCCGACGCGACTTCGGTCACGGAGGCGCACGGAGAAGTCCTCGCCGCCGCGCGCGCCCACCAGCCGGATGCACGCATCGAAGGCGTGCTGGTGCAGAAGATGGCGCCGAAAGGCGTGGAACTCGTGCTCGGCATGGTCAACGACCCGACCTTCGGCCCGGTGATGATGGTGGGCTCCGGCGGGGTGATGGTGGAATTGCTCGGCGACGTGGCGCACGGCCTTGCACCACTCGACGCAGCGGAGGCGGAGGAGATGATCCGCTCCCTGAAGCTCGCCAAGCTGCTCACCGGCTTCCGCGGCAGCCCACCGCTCGACATCGCCGCCGTGGCGCGCCTGCTGGTGACCCTTTCGCAGATTGCCGCCGATCACGCCGGGCGCATCCGCGAGATGGAATTCAACCCGGTCATCGTCCACGCCGGCGGCGCGGGGCTTACCATCGCGGATGCGTTGATTACTCTGGCCTGACGGGTTGCCCCCCTACCCCAGCCCAACCCGCTGGCGGAACGCCTCGTCGCGCAGCGAGAACTCGCTGCCCGAAAGATCGTCCGCCGCCGGCGTGCACAGATAGACGATGCTGCGCGCCGGCTCCGCCACCGGGGTCAGCTTCTCGCGCGGGATCTGGCTGATCGGGTTCATGCGCGAGGCGCGGATCAGCACCTGCATGTCGGTGTCCGTCGTGCCAGGCTGGAAGCCGAACACCTTGATGCCCTGCTCGGCGCATTCCAAAGCGATGGCGCGCGTCAGCATGTGCAGCCCGGCCTTGCCGGAACAATAGGCGCTCCACCCTTCCAGCGGACGGATCGCCGCGCCGGAGGAGACGTTCACGATGCGCCCGCCACCGGCTGCGATCATGCCTGGCAGCACCGCGCGAATGGCGTGATAGGCGCCGGTCAGGTTGATGCCGATGTTGCGCCCCCACGCGGCGGGATCGGAGTCCGCGATGCGCGCAATCGGCTCGATCACCCCGGCATTGTTGATCAGCGCGTCGATCCGCCCGAATCGCGCCCGCGTTGCCGCCACCAGCCGCTCCACCTGCGCGTATTCGGCCACGTCGCAGGCCTGCGCCGCCGCCTGCCCGCCGGCAACGGCGATCCGCGCCGCCACCACCTCGGCTCGCGCCCCGTCGCGCGCCGCCAGCATCACCGCCGCCCCGGCCGCCGCCAGCGCCACCGCCGCCGCCTCGCCAATGCCACGGCTCGCCCCCGTCAGCAGAACGCACATCCCCGTCAAAGCCGCCATCGCCGATTCCCTCCCCAAGCATACGCATTGCGCCAGCCACGCCGCGTGGCATACCCAGGCCTATCGCCGTGCCCGCGCCAGGTAAAGCGCCGGCCGGCCCGGAAAGAAAGGCCCGCCGCATGACCCCGCAGCCCTTCCGCCTGAACGTGCCTGACGCCGATATCGAGGACCTGCGCGAGCGCCTCGGCCGCACCCGCTATCCAGACCAGGCACCGGATGTGCCCTGGGCCTACGGCACGGATGTCGGCTACCTGCGCAGCCTGGTCGAGTATTGGCGGGTCGCTTTCGACTGGCGCGCACAGGAAGCCAGGCTGAATTTCTTCCCACAGTTCAAGGTGAAGCTGCACGGCATAGACCTGCACTATCTGCAGGTTCCCGGGCGGGGGCCGAACCCCACGCCGCTGTTGCTGCTACATGGCTGGCCCGGCTCGGTCTTCGAATTCCTCGACATCATCCCCCGGCTCACCGATCCGGCGAAGCACGGCGGAGACGCGGCCGATGCCTTCACCGTCATCGCGCCATCCTTGCCCGGCTACGGGCTTTCCTTCCGGCCCAACCAGAAGCGCTTTTCCGCCGCCGAAATGGCGGATGTGTTTGCCGATCTGATGACCAAGGTGCTGGGCTATGACCGCTTCGCCGCCCAGGGTGGCGACTGGGGCGCGTTCATCTGTTCGGCCATGGGGGTGCGCCATCCGGACAAGCTGCTCGGCATTCACCTCAACCTGCTCGCCATCCGCCCGGACCTTCCGCCGCCGGCCAACCCGACGCCGGAGGAGCGCCGCTACGCCGAGGAGGTGGCACTCTGGATGCGCGAGGAGACGGGCTATCAGTGGATCCAGGGCACCAAGCCGCAGACACTCGCCTATGGCCTGACCGATTCCCCCGCCGGCCTCGCGGCCTGGATCG
>Ga0272446_1007663_pt1 | contig 10656 bp, 11 predicted proteins | sample YNPCB0061_FD_194587 | JGI IMG/M metagenome (GOLD analysis project Ga0272446, IMG submission 194587) | Hot spring microbial mat communities from Yellowstone National Park, WY, United States - YNP-CB-006-1 | ecosystem: Environmental > Aquatic > Thermal springs > Hot (42-90C) > Sediment | place...
GACGTGGCAATCTTAGTTTTTTCAGGTTCAGTTCAGTAAGCGTTCTTCCAATGAGACGTTTCTTTTGGCAATTGCCATGGGATCACCCCGGGCGCATTCATGCAGGATCACGTGGAGGGGGCGCGTTGACACCTTGACGCGCCCCTGTTATAAGAGCTCTGGAAAGAAAAATCGCAGCGGGGGTGGTTTTTGACCAAAAGGATCCTGCTCGGCGTCAGCGGAGGAATCGCGGCATACAAGATCCCGATCCTCGTACGGCTGCTCAAGAAGGCAGAGATGGACGTGCACGTCATTATGACGAAGGCTGCCCAGCACTTCGTGACCTCCATGACGCTGGCAACCTTGAGCGGCAACAGGGTCTGGGACAGCATGTGGGACGACGATCACACGCCGTCGGTGGCGCACATCTCCCTCGCAGACAAGGCTGATCTCGCAGTGGTGGCCCCTGCAACCGCCAACGTCATCGCAAAGCTTGCATCGGGCATCGCAGACGACATGCTCACTACTGTTCTCGTAGCGGCTCGATGTCCCGTCCTTCTTTGCCCTTCAATGAATGTAAACATGTACAACAACCTCATTGTGCAGAGAAATCTGAGAGACTTACGCCAAATGGGCTACCACATCCTCGATCCTGATTCAGGTTTTTTGGCCTGCGGATGGACAGGGCAAGGACGACTCCCTGAGCCTGAGGCGATCTACGAAGCAATCACGTATCTCCTTGCGCCCAAAGACCTTACTGGCCTGACCATACTTGTGACGGCAGGGCCTACAGAAGAACCCCTGGATCCGGTGCGATTCATTACAAATAGGTCGTCGGGTAAAATGGGTGTAGCCATCGCGAGACGCGCCGCCATGCGGGGCGCAAAGGTTGTCCTGGTGGCGGGCCCGCTCAAGGTTGCGCCGCCGACAGGGGTGAAGGTCATTTCCGTGAGGACAGCGCAGGACATGCTGGAGAAGGTAACATCATATTTCCCTTCCACAGATATTGTCATAAAGGCGGCAGCGGTGGCTGATTTTCGTCCCTCCCAGCCGTGGTCATCGAAGATCCCCAAGGATGAACTTGGCGCGGCGCTGCATCTCACCAAAAATCAGGATATTCTGGGGGCGTTGGGTTCATCGAAGGGCGCTCACCAAGTTGTCATCGGGTTTGCCGCCGAGACTGCCGACGCGATCGAGAGAGCTGGGAAGAAATTGAAAAATAAAAACGCCGACATGATGGTGGTAAACGACGTGGGGCTGCCTGGCGCCGGATTCGACAGCGACACGAACATCGTCAGCTTCCTTTTCCCGTCAGGAGAGGTAGAGCACCATGAGATGATGACGAAAGACGCGGTCGCAGACCTGATTTTAGACCGAGCAAAGGCGTTGCGACAGGCCAAGCGAGGTTGAGCGTCGTGAGCGAGATCGTTCCCCCACAAGACCAAGACTGGTTGCGAGATGCGAGGAGCTACTTGGAATTCGTGGTCAGTATGGGAATTGAAGAGGCCCATATCCCCCGGGAAAGGGTGGAATCGCAGGCGGCGGCTCCTAATCTCGCCTCTGTGCGGGAAGAGCTTGGCGAATGCACTCGATGTGGTCTTCACGCAACGAGGAAACACATCGTATTCGGAGAAGGGGATCCGCATGCGGCCATCATGTTTGTGGGCGAAGGTCCTGGGGCGGACGAAGATCGGCAGGGGCGGCCATTTGTAGGCCGGGCAGGCGCCTTGCTTACCAAAATGATCCATGCCATGGGCCTCGATCGTTCTCAGGTATATATCGCCAACGTGGTAAAGTGTCGGCCGCCGGGCAACCGAGATCCTGAACCGGGAGAAATATCGGCGTGCATAGCTTTTCTGGAACGGCAGATCAAGTGCGTCAGCCCGAAAATCATTGTCGCCCTGGGGAGGATAGCCGCCGCGGCGCTCCTCAACAGGAAGGAACCCCTTTCCAAGTTGCGAGGGACCTTTCACGAGAGGAACGGCATCAAGATTATGCCGACGTATCATCCTTCTTTTCTCTTGAGACAGGAACGGGAAAGGCGATATAAAGCAGAGGCTTGGTCTGACCTACAAAAAGTGATGGCAGCGGCGGGACTGCGCTGTGTGGAGCAGGAGGGCGGGCAATGAAGATGCCAATGCGGACTATTTTGTGTTTCTTGCTCTCATGCGCATTAAGCGTCTTGACGGGTGGAGTGGGGCTCTCCGCCAAAGGTGGAGATGCGAGCGCCCGACCTACGGCGGTCCTGCTCTCGGTGGATGGTACGGTAAACCCTGCCCTTGCTGACTACATCGTGAAGGGGATCGAACACGCGGAAGAAAAAAATGCCACATGTGTGATCATTCGTATGGATACCCCCGGCGGCGTCGTAACTACCACTAAGACCATTATAAAAGCGATGGTAAACGCCAAGGTTCCCGTGGTGGTATATGTTGCTCCCAGCGGCTCTTCGGCGTCGTCAGCAGGGGCGCTCATCACGGTGGCGGCCGATGTGGCGGCCATGGCGCCAGGAACAAATATAGGGGCTGCCCATCCCGTCGCTGGCGGCGGCCAGGAAATCGGCGCGGCCATGTCAGAAAAGATCATCAACGATCTCACTGCATATATAAGAGGAATTGCCGTACGAAAGGGCCGCAACGCGCAATGGATCGAGCAGGCCATTCGAGAGAGCGTTTCTATCACAGCCAAAGAAGCGCTGGAAATCGGGGTGATCGAAATAGTCGCCGATTCTCTCCCGGACCTTTTGAAAAAGCTCGATGGAAGGAAGATACAAAAGGAAGGGCGGTCTTACGTTTTGAACACGAGTGATGCGCACGTCGAACGCGTCATGCCGGGGCTTCGGTTTAAGATTCTCGATGTGGTGGCAAACCCCAACATTGCCTACCTCCTCATGATGATCGGCGGCATTGGGATCATGATGGAGTTGTATAACCCTGGTATGATCTTTCCCGGGGTGGTGGGCGGAATCTGCCTGCTCCTTTCGTTCTTCGCGCTCCAGGTCCTTCCGGTGAATTACGTAGGGATTTTGTTGATGATTTTGGCGGTCATCCTGTTCATCGCCGAAATCAAAGTGGTATCGTACGGACTCCTGTCAGTCGGCGGCATTGTCAGCCTGACATTGGGGTCGGTAATGCTTTTCGAATCTGGCGAGGATGCCATGCGGGTATCGTGGTCCATCATTGTCCCTACAGTGGCGGCAGTCTCCGCGTTCTTTATCTTTGCGCTGGGACTCGTGGTACGAGCATGGATGCGCCAACCGCTCACAGGGACTCAGGGCCTGGTGGGAGAATTGGGGGTAGCGGTTACCGATATAGACAAAGAAGGCAAGGTAGCTATACACGGAGAGTATTGGAATGCGCGATCGGACGTGAGGATTCCTAAAGGATCAAAAGTCCGAGTCGCGTCTGTGGAAGGGCTCCATATAAAGGTTACGCCGGCCGACATCTAAACAGAAAAGGAGAACCGCCATGTATGCTCTTGGAATCATCATATTCTTACTCCTCGTCTTTTTGTTCATGGCCATCAAGGTCCTGAACGAATACGAGCGGGGCGTCATTTTTCGATTGGGACGGGTCATCGATTACAAAGGCCCCGGGTTGATCATCCTCATTCCGGTCATCGACCGCATGGTGCGGGTGAGCCTGCGCACTGTCACCATGGATGTGCCTTCCCAAGACGTTATTACACGGGACAACGTATCGGTGAAGGTCAGCGCGGTTATCTACTTCCGAGTCATGGAGCCCACGAAAGCCGTGATCGAAGTCGAGAACTACCTGTATGCAACGTCCCAGTTGGCCCAGACCACGTTAAGAAGCGTATGCGGTCAATCCGAGCTGGATGAACTCCTCTCCGAGAGGGAGAAGGTCAACCTCGAGATCCAAGAGATACTCGATCGCCACACCGAGCCTTGGGGCGTGAAGGTCAGCATGGTGGAAGTCAAGCATATCGACCTCCCGAGCGAGATGCAACGAGCCATAGCCCGACAGGCTGAGGCCGAGCGAGAGCGTCGAGCCAAAGTGATCAACGCTGAAGGAGAATTCCAGGCGGCAGCGAGACTTGCCGAGGCAGCCAAAATCATTGCAGTGGAACCGACCGCCCTGCAGTTGCGCTTCCTGCAGACCTTAGTGGAGGTCTCCGCGGAAAAGAACTCCACGACTATATTCCCTGTGCCGATCGATCTGCTGGAACCGTTCCTCAAGAAGCATAAACAGACCGATTGAGAAAGATATGCGCGGATAAGGAGCATTCTGTCACATGCCAGGCATACTCATACGATGGATCCTCATGGCGCTCGCCGTGCTCATAGTGGCGAAGATCGTGCCGGGTGTTTCCGTTGACAACACAGCCGCAGCGCTCTTGGCAGCGGGAGTGCTGGGCATACTCAATGCCTTCGTACGCCCTGCCCTGGTCATCCTCACCTTGCCGCTTACTCTGGTTACCTTGGGGTTTTTCCTCTTGGTCATCAATGCGCTCTTGTTTTGGCTGGTGGCAAGCCTCGATTTTGGGTTGCATGTCACGGGATTTTGGTCCGCCTTCTTCGGCGCGCTCCTCTTGAGCATTTTCTCATGGCTCACCAGCTCCATCGTCAGAGGCGGCGGCGGAGAGAAGACCGTCATCGTTGCGAGATGGAATGAACCAGTGGAGTTGCGAAGAGGTCGGGGCGGCCGCTGGGAGTAAGGCCGGGGTTGCAGCGTCTGCCGAGCAAAAGTGTGGCTGTGGATGCCCCTTCTCGGCAGACGAAGGTATATACTAATTCTTGACATTTTCCGCCTCAATGAAGCCGCCATCATCGAGGTCGGGAGTACTGTCGAAAATCGCTATACAGCCTGGGCAGCCCTACTCCTCTCACTTCGAAGGAGCGGCCTCCGAACGAAGGTGAGGGTCTGCGACTGAGAAATCTTCGTCTTCGGGCTAAGATTTCTCGCTGCGCTCGAAATGACAAAGTGAGGGGCCCGAAATGACGGAGCGACGTTGGCTCAAAACGACAAGGGGGCAAGCGCTCGCATGAAGGACACCACGTCGTCGAATTCGCGATTACTTTCCAAAAGCGTCGCGCATGAGGCGTTGACAGCGAGTGCGGCGGCGCTGCCATCTTCATTATCCTCGAGTCGTACGTGACAGTCATCACAGGATTAGAAAATGTGTTGGCAGACCCTCGGATTCTACGTAGCCGCGGCCGTCTGGGGCTGCTGTACAATCAGGCCTCGATCAACAAAAACTTCCAAAGCGCGGCTGAACTGCTCGCCGCCGCCTTTCCGGGTCAGGTGCGCATGTTGTTTGGACCCCAGCATGGGGTGTATTGCACCGAGCAAGACAACATGCGCGAGACCGCACATGCGATACATCCCAAGCTGGGGCTGCCCATCGTGAGTCTTTACTCGAAAGAGAGGAGGCCTTCCCGCGCCGCCATTGAACCGCTGGATGCCGTGGTGGTGGACCTGCAGGATGTGGGAACGAGGGTGTACACCTTTGCGACGACTGCGGTGTACGTCATGCAGGCGTGCGCCGAGTTGGGCAAGGAGGTCATCGTGCTCGATAGGCCCAATCCCATCAACGGGTTGGATGTGGAGGGCAACGTTTCTCGGGCAGATTTCTCATCATTTGTGGCGCCCTACCCGCTTCCCATGCGGCATGGCATGACCATTGGCGAACTCATGAGGTATTACAACGAGGTTCATGACATCGGATGCCAACTCACCGTGATACCTCTGCAGGGGTGGAAGCGTTGGATGTGGTTTGAGGATACGGGTCTCCCATGGGCGCTCCCCTCCCCCAATATGCCCACCGTCGAAACTGCTGTGGTCTATCCAGGACAGGTGCTGCTTGAAGGGACCAATTTATCGGAAGGCCGCGGGACCACCAAGCCGTTTGAGTTTGTGGGCGCGCCTTTTATCGAGCCGGAGCGCGTGCTGTCAGCGATCGATCCCGCGGCTCTCGAAGGGGTCCGTCTCCGTCCCATGGAATTTCGTCCCACCTTCAACAAGTGGAAGGACTGTGTATGCAGGGGGTTTCAGATACACGTTGTCAAGAGGCAGTCCTATCGGCCGGTGAGGACGTCATTGGCCATTCTTTCAGCGATCATGACGTTGTATCCACAGGAGTTTCAGTGGGCGCATCCTCCTTACGAATACGTGTTCGACAAGTTACCCATTGACGTGATAATGGGAGACGACTCGATAAGGGAACAGCTGCAAAGCGGCCGCCCTGTCGCTGAACTGGAAGATCAGTGGAGCGAGCAACTGCTGCGCTACGAATCGGCCAGGAGGCGCTTTCTCTTGTATTCCTGAGCGCGCCTCAGGGAGACCGACGGGCGGCTGGCGCGGCTGCCGGGTTGAAACGAGGCGTAAGAAGATGTATGTCCTTTCCAGAACTCGAAGCGGCCGAATCGTTGACCTGTCACGGAGGAACAATTTATGAGGTTCACTCAGTGTCTGGTAGGAGTCTTGGCGGCCTTGCACGTCGCGTTGCTCACTCCTGCGGCGTTTGGAGGCCCATTGGACGATGATCTCCTGGACGCGGTGCGATCAGGAGATATCAAGAAAGTCGAGGAGCTGCTGGCGAAGGGCGCGAATGTAAACGCCAAGGACTCGTCAGGGTTCACTGCGCTTATGGAGGCGGCAGTGGAAGGCGGTCTGGACATGGTGAAGCTGCTCATCGCCAAAGGAGCGGACGTCAATGCCCAGAACGAGGATGGAGATACGGCGCTCATCGGCGCGTCATTTGCCGGCCACACCGACCTCGTCAAACTGCTCTTGGAAAAAGGCGCGAATGTGAATATCGTGAATAAGGACGGCGTCTCCGCGCTTTTTGGCGCCGCGTTCGAAGGGCGTCCTGATGTGGTGAAATTACTGCTCGGCAAGGGGGCTTCTGTCAACGCGCGGGAGAAGAGAAACGGAGCCACTCCGTTAATCGTGGCGGCGTTCGAAGGCCACGAGGAGGTGGTGAAAATTCTTCTGGACGCGGGCGCTGACGTGAACGCCAAGGATGCGGAGGGCAACACCGCGTTGAGCCTTGCGACCACCAGAGGCCATCAAGACGTCATCAATCTCCTCAAAGCCAGAGGAGCCAAGTAACCCTTTCCTGGCGGCGCCCATAATTCCCCAAAAAATGTCCGCAGCGGCTGCCCTGTCTGGGAGCAGCCGTTGCGCAAACTACATTTCACTCAGGGGTCTCGGGTATGACAATCGCGTTATGCAGGTTTCTTGGCGGTCTTTGGCTTGTGGTGATTCTTCTTCTTGGAGTTTGACGCGCTGTGCGAGGACTTGCGCGTCTTGGTCTTGTGGTAGCTGCTCTTCGCGGACGCCGTGTTCTTTTTCACCGCAGTACTCTTGGATGAAGTCGTGGGCTTCTTGGCGACCGTTCCTGATTTTGAACTGGAATTCGTCTTGTAAGACGCCTTCAACACGCTGGCAAGGTTTTCGTAAGGTTTTAGGTTGGGTTGTTTGAAATTCTTCGAGCCGTCGCTTCCGTCATTGGCAATGGCCACAGATGCGCTGCCCAAGAACGCTGCAGCGAGCACACCACAAAAAAGCACCAAAATCAGATATCTTGGCATCACTTTACCTCTCAGCAATGATAAGAATTGAGCTAATTATATATGATCAGAAGAAATAAGTCAATCACGGTGTGTTGCCGCCCGAGCCTCGGCGTGACATTAGACCCGTTCTCGAAAGTAATCACGAATTCAATGAGGCGCCGGTCATTTCGAATGCATGGTCCCTGTCATTTTGAATGCATTTTCCTTGTCATTTCGAGCGAAGCGAGAAATCCTGTCAGAAAACCAAGATTTCTCAGTCGCAGCCTCTCACTTCGTTCGAGACTCGCTCCTTCGAAATGACAAGGGTCGACCTTTGGCGGCTGTCAAGGGGGGGACCGGAAGCGGTCACACGCTCGACTAGGCGGCCCTCATTCCGACAGAAATTTCGAGAACCCGTATAGTCATGCTCAAAAGTTGTCACGAGATTGCTTCGCTTCGCTCGCAATGACATGAGAGGGCTTTTTTATGGCAAGGCGCCCAAGGCCACGCAGCGCTCTCAGCTATCATGAATCAATGAGTCAAGCCCTTATATCCAATTCTCTTTTACTTTCCGAGAACCGCTCTATGTAGGCGTGGGGATTCTCAAGTCCGGCTAGAAGAGAGATTGTCCCATTTCAAAGAGCCTTGGCAAGGACAAGAGTATGGCCATAAGGATTATTGCGACTACCGAGATGATCACGAGGAAGTCGGGCATGACGGAGAAGACTGCTTCGCCTTTGTTAATGTGTCGCCGCACCCTCAAGAAACGGAGGCCGGACACGATGATGGTCAGCGCTGCCAGCACAAAACAGAGGAAGCTGAGTTTAATCATCCCAGGATGGGGCGACGATTCACAGACCTGACCTTCCAGTCGTAAAAGGTGCTGAAGAAAGATGTCGAAGCGCTCGATGACGAATCCAAATGCCAGGAGTGAAATGCTGGTGCGGGACCATGCCAGAAACGTCCGTTCGTTGGCCATGTGGCTGCGCTGCCACGCCAGGAATACCCGGTCGTCTGACATGATATCCGGGGGCCGTGGGGTCAGACTCTTTTCGCCCATTGCTTCGGTCATTCACACAGCTCCGCCTCATCTGCCGTCGCGCAGGTCTTCACGCGCCTGCGCCTACCGAATAATGATCATCCCCTTGACGAATATGTCGAGGCTGACTGCCTGAAATCCCCTCTGAATAGCTGGTAAGAATCCCTCGTGTTACTTTTTTTCTTTTTTCTCTTTTTTCGGCGCGGCTTTGCTCTTGGCAGGAGCGGCTTTGCCCTTCGCAGGAGCGGCTACCTTGCAAGGAGGCGGGCAGACGCACACAGGACCGCACACGGGCGCGCAGCATCCCGCGCCAACGATCACCGGCGCCATAGGGATGCGGAAATACTGGGCAGACGCGGTGCTGGCGAACATCGAGCCGGCCACACCAATAACTGCCACAACTGCAACGATCAGCAAGATTTTCTTCATGTTCCTTCCCTCCAAAAGACTGAACTCTTCGTCAAGGGGATGATCGGGAAGTATTTCCTACCATAAAAGTACGCCTGGTGTCCAGTATTCAAAAAAGGCCGCCAACGCAACGGGCTGTGCGGCCCTTTTTTGCCAGGATTGGCATGGCAAGGATTTGAGTATAATATACCGCTGCGTGGAGACCTTTTGGTTATTCTTGCAACGGAGCGACAAAGCTGCGGAGGCTTCATCTTGATTATCGTCACGGGCGGCGCGGGATTCATCGGGAGCAATATTGTAAAGGCTCTTAATGAGGCTGGGGAAGACGACATCCTCATCGTGGATCGGCTGGGGACCGGGAACAAATGGAAGAACTTGGTCGGACTGCGGTACTCTGATTATGAGCATAAGGATGACTTTCTCGCCAAACTCGAGCAGGGCGTGTTCGACCACGGGGTGTGGGCAATATTTCATTTTGGCGCGTGCAGCTCGACCATGGAGAAGGACGCGGACTACCTCATGGCGAATAACTTCCGTTTTTCCACCAGGCTAGCCATGCGTTTTGCCGCCAAGAAAGGCGTGCGTTTCATTTATGCATCCAGCGCGGCGACGTATGGCGACGGTTCCCGCGGCTATACGGACTCGGAAGAAGAGCTCCAGTCGCTGCAGCCGCTCAACATGTACGGGTATTCAAAACATCTTTTCGACATATGGTCATTAAAATCGGGTTTTCTCAAGCATGCGGTAGGCCTCAAGTTTTTCAATGTGTTTGGCCCCAACGAATACCATAAGGGCGATATGAGGAGCGTAGCGATACGGGCATATATCCAAGCCAGGCGCAGCGCAAATATCAGGCTCTTCAAGTCATACCGCCCCGAGTACAGAGACGGCGAACAAAGCAGGGATTTTATTTATGTGAAGGACGCCGCGAGGATCGCGCTGCATTTTCTGGAACGACCCGACGTCAATGGCATTTTCAACGCAGGCACAGGGACCCCCAGGACTTTCAACGACCTTGCCCACGCAGTTTTTGCGGCGATCGGGGCTCCACCGTCCATCGAGTACATCGATATGCCGGAAGGCTTGGAAAAGCGCTATCAATACCACACCTGCGCCGACACGACAAAGCTGCGGGGCGCGGGTTTCGATGCTGATTTTCTCTCGCTCGAGGATGCGGTCAGGGACTACGTGGTGAACTATTTGGATCGCCATTTTTCGGACAGCGGAGAGGATGAGGAATCGTGAGGGCGCCAGAGGGCGATGGCGCAGCGCAATGAGGTCTGCGTCATCGAGTTCGTGAGGACGTTCCAAGGCCGCCGCAGCAGGCAGGAGCGCTCAAGCCATGCCATTTCGAGGGCGCGAGGCGCGCCGCGCGCCTACACAACACCGTTGCGCATCATGTCGGGGTCATTCTAGTTGCAGCCCCGCTTCTGCGGGGGGTCATACCATAGCCCAGGGCCGCTCCCTGTGAACGCGGCGTTCGAAAACCGCAATACAAAAATCAGACCCGAATCCCTGTCATTTCGAAGGAGCCGGCTTCAAACGAAGGTGAGAGGCGGCGACCCCTTGTCATTTCGAAGGAGCAGGCCCCGAACGTATGTGAGGGACTGCGACTGAGAAATCTTTACCCCAAGGCAAGATTTCTCGCTTCGCTCGAAATGACAAAGAGAGGGGATCGAAAGGGCGGAGGAAGGGGCTCGCAATGACAAGGCGG
>Ga0272446_1007666_pt1 | contig 10653 bp, 10 predicted proteins | sample YNPCB0061_FD_194587 | JGI IMG/M metagenome (GOLD analysis project Ga0272446, IMG submission 194587) | Hot spring microbial mat communities from Yellowstone National Park, WY, United States - YNP-CB-006-1 | ecosystem: Environmental > Aquatic > Thermal springs > Hot (42-90C) > Sediment | place...
TTCCACGAAAAATATAGCATACTGGAGGTATGCAGGCACCACACAGACAGCGGCGAATCATCAATCTGAAATGGTTTAATCGTCTTCTGAAATGGACCTATGGCCAATGGCTGAGGTTGGTCTATCGTATAAAAACACGGGGGCTGGACGCTGTTCAGGTCCTGAAGCCGCCCTATGTCATTGTTGCAAACCATGTAACGACCCGGGACCCCTTCTGGATTTCCATTTTTATGCCCCAGCCCGTGTTCTGGGTTGGCAGTGACAGCAACATGAGAACCAGCATCATGCGGTGGCTCTTAAAGCTCGTGGGAACCATCCCCAAGGCGAAGGTTATTCCTGATATAGAAACGGTAAACAATATTGTCCAGGTAATCCGGCGGCAAAAGGGTATTGTGGGGCTCTTTCCGGAAGGGGCCCAGAGCTGGAGCGGGGGCAGTCTGCCACTGGTGCCCTCCACGGCAAAGCTTCTGAAACTGCTTAAGGTTCCAGTAGTCCGGGTTATTATTGGCGGTGGCTATTTTGCCCTTCCCCGCTGGACCTGGAAGCGGCGAAAGGGGCCGGTGGTGCTCACCTTCTCGGTGCTTTTCACGCCTGAACAACTAAAGGCCCTCTCTGTGGAAGAACTTTCCCAAAAGCTTGATGAGGGCCTTTCCCATAATGACTTTACTGATCCTGATGTACAGAACCATGCCTATGACAGTGCCCGCCAGGCAGAGCACATAGAACTGGCTCTGTATCTTTGTCCCAATTGTGATTCCCTGGGTTCCCTCCGAAGCCGCCGTACACATTTGCATTGCACCGCCTGCGGGGCAAGCTGGCGCTTAGACCGGTATTATGCTCTCCATACCCTTTCTGCACCGGTTCGCAGTTTCGATTCAATTACTGCATGGGATGCATGGCAAACCAAGCGGGTTGCAGAAATTGCCCTTAAGGCTAAAACCGAAGCGCCCCATCATCCGGTAATTTCCGATGCGGGGGTATTACTGCTTCAGGGGCATAAGGCAAATCCACTCCGCCGGATCCGTACGGGAACCTTGGTCCTGTTTCCGGACAGGCTGGAACTGGCAACCCTCTCAGGAGAACGGCTTGTATTTCCCCTTCATAGTCTGGAAGGTATTACGGTTCTGAAACGACATCTTTTAGAGTTTTACCAGGGAAGGGACCTGTACCAGGTCCGCTTCCCCTTCCGCTACATGTCAGCCCGTAAATGGACCGACATGATGCTTGCTCTCCAGGAAGAACCTATTCCTCCAACCAAAGGTTAGTTGGTTTTGCCAGCACCTTGTTCTTTGCTAAGATACCGTAGGTTATCAGTACGTACAGGAGATACGCGGCGGATATACCCATCATAATCCAATAGGGAACCATGGTGCCCTGTACAGCAGCCTGGGCAGGAAGGTTTATGGCAAGTATAAAAGGTATGGCCAGGAGGAAGGTCAACCCTGCAGAGAGCATATAATCAGAAGCTACCTTGGTTTTAAATTCCGGATCGATAACCCGCAGCAAGGCCAAACCGGTGGAAAGGGTGCCGGTGGACACCCCATATATCATCAACATACGCTCAAATTGGTAATCCCTGAACATTCGGGAACAAAACCAGGGTACAATTATGATTGTCATAATCCCGCACAGGGTAGACATGAGGATAATTGGGAACCAGTAGGCCCCAACAAATACCAGCGATATGGCCGCAATGGAACCGGCTACCATATAATCCACAGAAAAGCCCGAAATTCTCGACAGGGTTTCGTTATCCAAGAGGTGATCCAGATGTACCAGTTCTACGATTTTCCGCACCCCGATAGCAGTAATAGATGAGAATATAAAATTGATGCCCCAAAGATTCACCGCCAGATCTCTGCCGGCTTTTCCCAGGAGCGACAGGGCCATGGTAAGGCCAGTAAGTATAAGAAATGAAAGGAAATAAGTAAAAACCACCGCAGCAGTATGGAAGCTAAAGGAGTCGATGGCTTCATTATCTGTTGTCAGCCGGGCTCCTATAGGTTTTTCTTCACCCCGGGGAACCACGCCGGTCAGCATGGTCCGGTTTTTCATGCTCGAAAGGAGTTCGCTTTTCAGCCAGCCCTTTTTTAACCCATGGTTGATAAGGAACACTCCGCCGAAACTTGCCCATAGATATCCGATGGCGGCAAAGGTTAGCCCGATGCTCGGCGCTCCCCTAAAGCCCATGGTTTCCCAGCCCTTACCTATGGCAAAGGCCTGCCCAGGTCCCAGGGCAAAGCCCAGGGGTAAGAAGAGTCCAAAGGATGGAAAGATTTTTGGTAAAAAGAAGAGGGTGAGCCCTAATCCGAGCAAGGCCTGGGTTGCATAGCCTAAGAGGATGCCCGTAGACATACCAAGGACGCCTCCCCCTGTATGCCCCTTTAGTTTTGGCGGCGACGAGCGGAGACTCATGGCGATAAAAGAGATATTCAGGAGATGATACACCAGTTCTCCCAGCTTGTTTTGGTCATAGCCCAGGGTTGGAAAAAGATAGTTGTAAACCGGTAGTAACAGAAAACCTGCCGTTAGTGTATTGGGTATCAGAAATTTTTGAAAAAAACGGACCTTAGCCCGCAAAAGGGTAGCAAATAACAGGGCGATCGAAATAGCCCCCGCATCTATGACTATTTTCCAGGAAAAATCCATAGGTACCTCCGATTATACCAAGTGTAAACTATGGAAATGACGATGGCAATGGTTCATAGTATATAGTCAGGAGGAAGTATGATACGAAATAAGTGGTATGTGGTGCTTGAATCCCGGGAAGTAGGAAAGACCCCTGTTGGATGTGTCCGAATGGGAGAACGGCTGGTGTTTTGGAGAAATTCTGCGGGGACCCTGGTGTGTCATGTAGATCGCTGTGCTCATAGGGGAGCCGCCCTTGCAAAGGGCAAGGTTCTGCCCAATGATCGTATCCAGTGTCCTTTTCATGGCCTTGAATACAACGAAAAGGGGCAGTGTACCTGCATACCTGCCAATGGCAGGGCAGAACCGGTGGGTTCCCAATTTAAAGTAAAAACCTACCCTACCTATGAAGCCCAGGGCTTTATCTGGATTTTTTGGGGAGATGCGGAACCGAAAGGGCTTCCGCGTTTTTTTGATGATATAGGGTTGGATCTAACATGGAGCACCGTCATTGATCCCTGGGAAAACCATTACAGCCGGGTTATAGAAAATCAGCTTGATATGGCCCACCTTCCCTTTGTCCATTACAACACTATTGGCCGGGGAAACCGTACCGTGGTGGATGGGCCGGGGATCATGCATGTGGAGGATGGCTTTTTCATCTATGTTTACAATCGTCTTGATGATGGTACCAAACGGAGAACCAGTGAGGAAGTCCCAGTCCCTAACCCCGATAAGGAGTTTAAGCTGGAATATATTTTCCCCAATTTATGGGAAAACTATATCTCCGCAAAGGTTCGGATTTTGGCCGCCTTCGTACCTGTCGACGAGACCCATACCCTCATGTACCTCAGGTTCTATCAATCCTTTATGAAGGTTCCCCTTCTAAAGAATTTGGTAAATTGGATGGGAGGCCGGTCTAATCTTTACATTGCCCATCAGGATCGACGGGTCGTAGAAACCCAAATACCAAAAAGCCCCGGGGAAGGAACCGGTGAAAACCTATTTCCCGGTGATCTGCCGATTATGGAATATAGAAAAATGCGCCTTTTAGCACAGAAATAGGGACCTGTACTTCGGAGGAGCGTACCCTTCAGTTATCCTGCAATTCCTTTGGAATTTTTGGCAGGGTAACTGAGAAGGTTGAGCCTTCACCAACCTGGCTTGCAATCCTAAGTTCTCCCCCCAGGGCATCGATGATGCGTTTCACAATGGTAAGTCCAAGGCCCGTAGTTTTTTCGCCCCGCAGACCCCGTTCACCCTTATGAAAGGGTTTAAAGAGCTGTTCCTGCTGTTCTAGGCTCATTCCCTTGCCCTGGTCCTGGACCTCCAGGGTAAAGTTTTCTCCCCTATTGATTAATCGTACCTTAATGATGGTATTGCTTTTGCTGAACTTAATGGCATTGCTGATTAAATTATTCAGGATTTGGCTGATCTTACCCGGATCGGTATAGATATGCCCAATTTGTTCTGCCTGAAGCTCCAAAGCGATATCATGCTGTTCCGCCAAGGGCTTGTTTATGCGAATTATATCTTGGACTAATGCAGTAATATCTACCTGGGCATAGTCAAGATTTACTTCCCCGGCTTCTATTTTTGAATAATCCAACAAATCCTCTATGAGGCCTACCATGAATTCACTGGCTTCTTTAATTGATGTAATAATATCCTTGTGCTTTTCTTCTTGTATAACCTGTAATAAATAGTCGCATTGTAAAAGTATTCCATGAAGGGGATTCCGTAAATCGTGGGCTGCCATGCCTAAGAAACGGTTCTTTTCTTTGTTTAAATAATCGAGTTCCGCATTTTTTTTTGCCATTTCCCGCTGCATGGTAACCAGCTCATTGTTTAATCGAGATATTTCATCGTAGGCCAAAGTTTCGCTCCGCTGATCCTTAATCATATTGCGGATGGTCGTAGCCTGTTCATTGGTAATTTTCATTAACTCTTCAAAAAGCTGTCCAGTCTCCTGGCTGTTCTCCGCCCCTACAATGAATGTCCTATCATTAATTACACCGCCGCTGAAAAAGAGAACCTCCGGGACTTCATGCAGATTAAGAACCAGTTCCCAATTAAAAGTAGTGCCAATATTTCTCAGCTCGGCTAAAAAAGACAGCCCCTTGGGAATGGAACTTTTTTCTAATATCCGGGTAAATAGAAAGGGAGGATTCAGGGGTACTGCAAAATCATCCCGCTCAATCTTTTCAACCATTCCGTTTTGATCACAGATAAGCACGATGCCTTTTACGTTATTTTCCATGGCGGAGCAATCCTTCAGCAACCTGTACAGCCTGAACCGCATCCGGTGCATAGGCATCGGCCCCGACCTTTTCCCATAAACCTTGAGTAATATTAAAGGGGTAGCCGCCAACCAATATGGGCATGCGGGGGAACCTTGCTTTCATAGCACCAATAGTTGTCTCCAAGGCAGGAAGATGGTATGTCATGGTAACAGAAAGGGCAATCATATCTGCATGCCGTTCCTGGACCGTCGCAATAAGGGCTTCCTGGGGCGTATTTGCCCCTACAAAGTAGGAATCCCAGCCCTCTAGTTCAAAAATATCAGCCACCATACGGGCCCCCAATTCATGGAGCTCTCCGCCAATGCAGGCCACCACAATATGCTTATCCTTTAATTCACCGGTAAAAATAAAAGGATAGAGCTGGGACATAATCATTTGGGTGGCGGCAGTGCAGAAATGCTCCTGGGCTACGGTAATCTTATTTAATTGCCATAGGCGGCCAATTTCCTGCTGGGTACGTTGAAATACCTTAAGGTAGATATCTTTTATGCTTATGCCCTGTTCCATTCCTTCGGCTACCAGATTCCCTGCTTTTTTTCGGTCCGCTTTCAGGAGGGCTGCTAAGTAATCTCGGGCAAGCACATCGACAGGCTCATCGCCAATCAGGTATGATTCAGAATTCATCTCGAGATGCCCTAGTTTTGCAATACCCTCTGCAATAAGGTTCTTTGCTTCCTCCACAGCCGCTAAGCCCAGGGTTTCTTCCAGCACAATACCCATTAAGCGCAGCGTTTCTTCCAGCACCGAAAGGGGTGTTTTAATAGAAGCAAACAAAGAAGAAGTCCAGGAAAGATAATTAAAGAACAGGGCCGGCTCTGCACAATCCAGAGCTTCGGCAAGATAGAGCAGGTGAAATTCCGCATCCTGTACGCTTTTCTGGTATCCATTTTTATAACGGGCACTGAATTCGGGATGTAATTGGTTGTAGCGATCTACCACCTTCTTGGCAAGATCGGGAGCAGCAGTACGTAGTTTTTGTATATTATCCTTAATTCCCATATTTTCTTATTATAAAACTGTTTAGATAAATTGCAAATCGATTTTACGGATTCTCGTGCAATAGCAGGTCCGACAAACTGCTAGGATATAAACTTTTTAATATACAGCGGGGTAGAAGTTATTTCTTTATCATCAATATACAGTATAAAATTGATAACCGTAGGCATCTTGCATTTTAAATCGGTAAATGCATAGAGCAGATGAACCACCGAGGATGCATTTCCCACATCCCGGATGGTAAGGCTTCCTTCTACGGGTTTCACGTAGCTGTTTCCATCAATATCACGGGCTTCGATGCGAAAACTGTGATTGCCCAGTTCCCAGAGGTCAAAACGAAGTCGGACCGCCAGCGAGAAGGATTGGTGATTCATTGGAAACACCTTGGCTACAATCGTATCAAAGGTTCCCACGATGGTGAGCTTCCCGTTGTTTTCCTGAGCAAAATCGCAGAGTGTAAAAAGTTCCACTTTCATAGGTTGTGAGCACTATACCAGAAACGTTCCGTTCCTCCTAGCAGTTTGCAGGGGAGCCTGCAGCGGCCCGAGCAGAGTCTGGCTTTTTAATGATAAACCGGCCCTGAGCCGTCATCCCTGCAGTTCCGGCAGATATTTCCAATACCGCAGTGGCATAAGCCGTTTCCTGAGCTCAGGATTTTTTCGGGACTCTATATTGATGATATGATAGTACTCTTGCCAAAGGGCTTCAAACTCATCCGGTACGAGCCCCTCGGGTGGCGAAAAGGGGGGATGGTCAGGATCGTAGGAAGATAATTCCGGTTCCCCGAGCCCGTCGCAGGCGAGGACCAGGTGGCGCTTCTCATCTTGAACTGCCCATGCTGTGGTGCCAAATCGCCGTTTCAGGGGGAGTGCCAGAGCTGGAAGCGCACAGGTCTCCGGTTCGCAGCGGGCTACCAGGTATCCTTCGCTGGTTGGCTTAAAGCGCAAAAGTCCTAAGAGGCGATCCTGTTCCCGCAGGTACCTCTGGGACGCCTCAAGCACAATATGGCAGGGTTTAAATGATCGGTCAGTTCTGTATTTTTCCGCAATAGATCGGCTTGGCGCCCCGATAAGTTTTACGGCATAGCGGATAATTTCCGTCTCTATGGGTTCATCGCTCATCCATGCTTGAATACAATCCTGAAAGACTGCTTCGGAACAGGAGCGCAGTTGTTCCATGGCGGCGAGGCTTTTTTGTTCCTGTTCCGGTCCCCGTATCAGTTCCGGCAGGCCGAATTCTTCTTCCGGAAACAATGAAGGTGTTCCTGATGCTTCCCTTGTTTCAGGCTTACAGCGGCGAACCCGTTCCGGAATTATACCCGTTTCCAGGGCTTCCTGGAGGAGTGCAAAAAAGCCTTCCGGTGTTCCATCGTAGAATTTTTCCATAAAAAATCCCTTATTACGAGCTTATCGTCCGTCTCATTAAAACTCAAAGAGGGGAAGTTGGAGCCCTGCCCCGTCAGCATCAGATAAAATTCGCCTGATATAGGCAGTGTCCTTGTCGGTTTCACCCGTAAAACCTGGGAGGCTGATAAAATAGCGGGCCCGTTTCATGGTAACCCCCAGACGCTGGAGCAATTCCGCCGTAAGGACCTTACTGCGCCGTTGTTCCAGTATTCGCCGGGCCGATTTTACGCCGATGCCTGGCACCCGTAAAAGAGCCTCATAGTCAGCCCGTTGTACATCCACCGGGAAAAGGTCCCGATGATTCAGTGCCCAGGCAGTTTTAGGGTCTAAGTGGGGGTCTAAAAAGGGGTGGCTCGGGCTTACGAGCTCATCGGAACGGAAATTATAGAACCGGAGGAGCCAATCCGCCTGGTACAGCCGATGTTCCCGCACCAAAGGCGGCCCGGGAATATTCGGGAGCCGGGGATCTAGTATGCCGCCCCTGCCTGGCCTTCCCACGGGGATAAACGCCGAATAGTATACCCGCCTGAGCCCATAGCGGCGGTACAGGGCGCTGGACAGGTTCAAAATCTGGTGGTCATCTTCGGGACTGGCCCCCACAATGAGCTGGGTGCTTTGGCCCGCAGGGGCAAAGACCATCTTTTCCGGCCTTTGCCGGCCCCTTTCCTTTATTTCCTGTTCCAGGATGGCAACTTCTTCCATGGCGCCCATGATGAGCTTTCCATTTTTTTGGGGCGCCAGGTATTGGAGACTTTTATCGGTGGGGAGCTCTATATTTGCGCTCAGCCGATCTGCCCAGCGGCCCGCTTCGGCAATTTGCTTGGGGCTGGTGCCTGGAATTATTTTTAGGTGAATATACCCGCCAAATCCTGCTTCGGTTCTGAGCCGGCGGGCCACCTCAGTCAGTTTTTCCATAACAATATCGCTGTCAGAAAAAATCCCGCTGGAAAGAAACAGCCCCTCTATATAATTACGTTTGTAGAACTCTATGGTAAGCTTTACCAGTTCATCTACGGTAAAACTTGTCCGCTGAATATCCGCCGAAGCCCGGTTAACACAATAGGCGCAGTCGAAACGGCATACATTGGAATACAGCACCTTAAGAAGGGATATACAGCGGCCGTCTTCGGTCCAACTGTGGCAGACCCCGGCAGGGGCAGTGGCCCCGATAACCGGGATGGCCCCAGAACGGGCTTTAAGGCTCTTTTTCTCTGCCCCGGCATCGGATCCAGGACCATGGTCACTGCCAGAGGTTGCACAGGATGCATCGTATTTTGCACCCCCTGCAAGGAGCCTGAGTTTTTCTACCAATTCCATAAAATAACTATACATCTGTATAGATAAACTGACAAGGGTTCATTCATCAATTTTACTTGAATTTGCCGGTAATGATTATTACTTTAAAAGTAATATACAGGAGGAACCTATGGCTCGAATAACCTTAAAAGGCAATCCCATTTCTACGGTTGGAAATCTTCCGGCGGTCGGTACGAAAGCACCGGATTTTCGTTTGGTTGATGAAACCCTAACCGATCGTCGACTGGCAGATTATGGTCATAAAATAAAGATTCTGAACATAGTGCCCAGTCTAGACACCTCTGTCTGTGCCCTGTCGGCTAAAAAGTTTGATGCCGAAGTTGCCAAGCTGGCAAATGTGGTGGTCCTTAACATTTCCTGCGACCTGCCCTTTGCGGCAAGCCGCTTCTGCAAGACCGAAGGCGTGAAAAATATCGTTACCCTTTCGCAGATGCGGGATAAGTCCTTTGGAAAGGATTATGGCGTAGAAATTCTGGATGGTCCCCTGGCAGGCATTCTCAGCCGGGCCGTCGTCGTCCTCGATGGCACCAATATGGTACGTTATACTGAACAGGTGCCTGAAATTGGTCAGGAACCGGATTACAACAAGGCCCTGGAAGCGGTTACATCGCTCTTAAAATAGAGCTTTACACCCCTATCTATTTTGTAACAAGATCCCCCCTATGTACGAGGGGGGAGAATATCTACGGTAATAACAACTCCGTCAGCATCCTTTGCAATGAGTTCATCGAGATTAAGCTTTTTTCATAGCCTCGAACAGCATGGTAGCCTGCTGGCGAACCTGATCGATGGCCTGTTCGTAGCGGTCCTTAAGGGCATTCATATTTTGATTATAAAAGTTTACAAATTCCGGGTCCTGGAAGGGGTCCAACTGGACCGCTCGACCCAAACGCCGGGCCAGTTCTTCTTCTTTCTGCCGCAGTTTTGGGGCATACTGCCTGCGGATAGCCTGATCAAACTGTTCAACCTCTGACAGGTACCGCTGGAAAGCCTGAACCAATTGGCCGAACAGCTGGCCAAAACGGCGGTCATTCACCAGAAACTGAATCGCCTTGCCGACTGCTTCCTGTTTAGCCACATCTTCCTGAGTTGCAGGCAGACGAATCTGGGATACGAGCACATCGAACATACCCTGACGGAGGGCTTCCTGCTTATCCTTCGGATATTTTTTTAATGTGTCTTCCAGGGTCTTTTCATTAGGGTTCTCGAGAAAAGCGCTGGCGAGTTTTTTGCCTTCCCGTTTCAACTCATAGAGTTCAATGCTTTCCTTGTCGCTTTTTACCGATTCGGTGCGTTCCAATGCAAGTTCAAGGGCGCTTTTAATCCGTGCCATATATGTACCTCTTGTATAAAATTAAAAAATCTTTACCTCCGGGGCAAGCCCTTTATCCAGTATGATAATCTCATTCAGCACTCTGTCCAAGGGGGAGCGGGGGACCCGTTCCAGGACCTGCTCAGGTATGCAGAGGCCGATAGTGTACAGGTCCACCGAATAGGGGAAGTCCTTCTTTTCTATTGATGAAAGGAAGCGGTCATAGTAGCCTTTCCCTTTGCCAAGCCGGCCCCCCTGGCGGTCAAAGGCAAGGCCGGGAATAATGCCGAGGATTGGGATGGGCTCCCGTGTTTCGTTACCGCTACTACTGATTGCGTTGAGCCTTTCCAAGAGACTTACGAGGCCTTGCCGAGGCTCCAGAATGTGCCAGGGACCCTGCGGCTGGAGGTCCAGCACTTCATCAACCTGATAAAACTGAATTACTTCCCCCTCTATTCGGGGGTAAAATAGGGTTTTCCCGCCGGTTTTCGCGAGACGGAAAAGGGGAGAGGTGTCTATTTCGCCTGCCATGGATGCATAAAGGAGCACCAATGGGGCTCGTTCCCAGCGGGGGTGTGTTTTAAGCCGTTCTGCCGCGGCAAGGCCCGCCTGGCGGAGCTCATCCGGGGATACTCTTTTTAGTCTGCCCTTTATAGTTTTTCGGAGGCTTTGTTTTTGTTCTGCCAAAGAG
>Ga0272446_1007667_pt1 | contig 10653 bp, 6 predicted proteins | sample YNPCB0061_FD_194587 | JGI IMG/M metagenome (GOLD analysis project Ga0272446, IMG submission 194587) | Hot spring microbial mat communities from Yellowstone National Park, WY, United States - YNP-CB-006-1 | ecosystem: Environmental > Aquatic > Thermal springs > Hot (42-90C) > Sediment | place...
GATATTTCATTGCGAATAACTTGCTGTTTAAATGAATATGGCTATTACAACTTTTTTCAAAATCAATTTTTATCTATCTTTACTTAACACTCTCAAAAATTTTTCCCTAAAACTCAATAAGAGCGAAGATAAATTAAAAACATCTTCCTATACCTATCACCCATCTAAACTGTACGGGATTTTGCCCCGCAGGTACGTGAGAAAGCCATAAAGGCATATCTACTCTTAATACAAACGGCGCAGACTGATACCCCCTTGGTGGAGGAAGCGTAAAAGCAACCCCCAGCCCTGCATCTTGTAATATGCGTATATCAGGCATGTTGTTATATACCATAGTACTATTGCTGATGATATTTGTAATATATCCCGCATCATAAAACAAATACGGATTCCATTTGATTCTGCCCCGCAAACGGTAAGGTACTTTGTTGTTCCAACCTGTATGCAGTAATTTAACAAAATCTATTTCAATATTTGTCGCTAAACCTGTATTACCTACGGTAATCAAATTATTTTGGTTATCCAACACAAAGTAACGCGTATATCCTCTTACATTCAAGCCTCCGCCTAATTGTAAATGGGCAGGCATTTTACCGTTATTGCGTACATACAAACTCTCAGGAAACATATACGCCCTATACCAACGATTGTCGTATTCTTGTTCAGAATTGGCGCCATAAGCATATAAGTTACTCTCAGGAATGTTATTCATTCCAACTTGACCAAAAAACCGCCACTTAACATCAAATTTTTTGCGGTTGTGTTGTATCAAAATCTGGGTATTGAAATAACTGTTATTGTTTTGTGCCACTAATCCGGGTACTACCAGTTCAGCATTCGTTTTGATGCTCCCCCAAGAAGTAAGTTGCTGTTTTTCTGTACCCACACGGATAGAAGAGTTAATTGTATTGTTTGACCACAAATTAGGATTGGGTAAAAATTCGTTGTCTATATCCGTAGGTCTAATCATCATTTTGTAGTAGGCAAAAACTTTGGTATAATTTTTACTTCCGACTACTGCGGCAAAGGTTTTATGAAATCCTTCTTTGATTTGCCATAGCCCATCACGGATTTCTACATGATGAAAGTGAAAAATTTGTTTGTCTAATTTACGCACAGGTGCGGAATAACTCGCCCTGAATGAAACAAGATTGATTTTGTTTTTATAGGTGCTGTCTGTAATTCCGTAACGGTAAAACCTGCCTAATGTAGTATTTCCCCAAATAGCAGCTTCAAAAAGATGCGTATTAAAATAGTTGCTTCGCAGTTGAATACCTGTTTGAATGCCTGTCAATCCATTATACCAAATATCAGGTCGCCAATAGGTGCGAGTATGTTTCCAATCAGGATAGTCAGGATATACGCCGCTTTCAAATTTGATGATGTTTTTATGTTTAAGCTGATTATCGCGTAAATCTACGTCTGCGAGTAAAAATTCAGGGTCAATGACGATATTATCCAATTCGTTAGGAAGTTCAATTTCAAAGGTATAGGTAGGGTTCAAACGCTTTCCCCAACCTCTCCATACAGGTAATACTTTGGTATGGGGATATTTGAAAGGTTTGACAAAATCTCTGTTGGGAATATATGCGTAAAGTGTATCTCCTTTTTTGGTGGTAAGCATCAAATCCAAGGGCATTTCCATATCTGCTTTTCGGATAAGCGTAACTTTTACCTTATTTCCTCCTTTTATTTTATCCACAGATTTGATACCATAATCTATTTGCTTTTTGGTGGTTATCCACTCATCAAAGAACCAATTCAAATCTACTTGGGTGGCATCTATCATGGCTTGGCGGAAATCCTCCTCATACGGGTGTGCAATACACCATTTTTTGAAATATGCCTGCATACCTTGCCAAAATAATCTATCTCCGAGTACATATTTAAGGTTAAAAAGCATAGTGGCTGTTTTGGTATAGGTTAAGGTATGTCCTCTGTCCTCCCCATTACGGCGGAGCGAACCGTCAAAATCGTCTGCATGCGTATTCAGTTGAATATCATATCCGTTTTTTGCCCTCCAAAGATAACTGTAATAAGCATTGGAGTAAATAGCTTCCACTTCTTCATAGCGTTTTTCAACATAAGGAATATACTTTGGGCGAATATCATATTTACCATGTAAAATTTGCATACAGATAATCTCCATAAATTGCGTAAATCCTTCGTCTAACATAGGACGGTAGGTTTCATTTGAACCAATCATGCCAAAAAACCAGTTATGCCCAACTTCATGAGCAAAAAGGCTTTTATAGGTAGGCGAAGTTCCCCCACAAAGGGTAAGCATAGGATATTCCATACCGTCACGCGCGTCCGCGACTACCATTTTGGGATAAGCATATTTACCTACCATAACAGAGTAGGTTTGAAGGATATTCGCTGTAAATTCTGCGGCATCTTGCCAACGGGGGGCATTGGGTTGCATAGCTAAAGCAATAACCTGAATACCATTCCAATTTGCTTCTCCTATACGATAGGAAGGGTCTGCTGTCCATGCAAAATCATGGACGTTAGTAGCATAATATATCCAAGTTTTCTTTTTACCTTGTTCAGGGGCAATCAAACTGATGGGGGTTTGGGTAGAAGATTTGAAGTTTTTTATATCCAAGGCGGCACGCAAATCTGCGGGAAGAACCTGATTTTTGTTTTGCAAAGTACCTGTGGCTTCCACAATATAATGGTGTGGCAAGGTTAAATTAACCAAAAAACTTCCAAAATCCCCATAAAATTCACGATTGAGGTGCTGGTCTAATGCCCACTTGAATTTATGGTCATATACAGCTATGCGCGGATACCAGTGTACAGCGTCATAATGCTTTACCCCATCATGGACAAACATTTTCATTCTGCGGGGTTGTGAACCTATATCAAAATAGGTTTTGAACTGTATCATAAACGTTGCTTTGGTATTAGGCAGAATGGGCTTATCCAAAAAAACTTTGAGAATAGTACCTTGCAGTTCTGTATTTTGGATATTACCGTCATATTTAAGGGATAAAACTTCTATGTTTTTGTCTTCCTGTTCATATTTACCATACTTTGGCTTAACATGCGTGCTATTAGTAGTCAGGTTGTGCAAATCCGAGTGCGGATTAAAAGCATTTTGATACAGATTAAAATACACTATTTTGAGTGTGTCGGGGGAGTTGTTGGTATAGATAAGCGTTTCTGAACCTTGAATAATATCGGTTTGGTCATCTAATTCGGCATCTATGGTGTAGGATACATCTTGTTGCCAATAACCGGGGTAGGGGAGTTTATTTTTCCAATAATACGGATTTTTGGGACTGTCGTACTTATCAGCAGGGTTCGTGTTGTCAAATTGTGCAAAAAGAGTATACATCTGACCGAAAAACAAGGTTAAAAAAAGGATACAGCACTTCATAATATTGCAAAAATAAACATTTTTCAATCGGGTATTGAAAATAGACAAAGTTTGTGTAAGTAATTGTTAACTGTTTAGCTTGTTAGAGTATCATTTTTGGGCGTTCCTGCTTGCTTCGCGGCGCAGTCGGCGTGCTACGGGCTACGCTATCGCTTCGGTGCAATGCACCATGCATGCAAGCACGCATGTCCTCCGCATGCCTAACGCAAGTGCGCTGCGTGTATGTACGCAATGTCCGCGTGAGGGATAGCAGCGAAAAGCCCGCAATGAGCGTAGCGAATGAAATACAGGCGTGGCATGCCACGTCTCTACCAGCGTATAGCCCGACCCCGAAGCGCAAGCGCAGGGGACACGCCCACAAAATTTTTGATACAGAACATCAGTTAAAAATTTCTCCCTAAAACTCAATAAGAGCGTAAAAATTTTCAGACCCTTTAAATCTCTATCTTTTGTACAAACACCTTACTTTTGATAATCACAACGGTCAATAATAGCAAATCAGGTTTGGCTTGTAAAACAGGGTCATGGTGATAGTAGCTGAGTAACTGTGTTTTGGCTTGTTGCTGTACTTCGGCTAATTGTACTTTGTTTGCTTTTTTCAAGTACTTAATTTCCATTGCATATTCTTTGTGTTGTCCCCTGTTTTGAGGCTTTTTGTGTAATTCTAAATCTATATAGCCTGCATTTTTCACTTCTCTCTCGCTAACCACATAAAACAGATTTGCCTGATAAAAATATGCCATGAGTAACATTTTGATATGTTTTTCATCAAAATAGATAAAATCACGGTTGGAAAGATGTTCCAATACTTCCTGTATGAGTTTGAAAAAGCGGGCATATTTGCCCTCCAAACCCATTTCTCTTACATATTCTGTAACAATATCTGCGTCATGAGGTATTTCGTAATGTTTTTGAATATAATCGGCATAGTACTGCCAATATAAATCCGAGATTACCTGATTGGGTATTTTGAATTTCACTTCACCCATCAGATTAGCTTCTTGAATAGTCAAGTTACCGAGGTAGTACAAAAAATTGACAAATTCTTTTTTTCCAAAATCCCGTTCCATGTTAAACTGATAGATGAGTTCTGCGTTGATGTAATTATTTTCCAGTATTTCCTGCAATACCTCCTGATTTTTTTTGACGTTAATGACTTCAAACATTTGCTTTAATTTACCATAATCAGGCATGATGTTGGGGTCAAGCATGCGCAGGGGCATTCTTTGCTCACTTTTGAACTCATCTAAAAAGTACAGTATCATGTCAGAGTTGTACAGTTGCTGTTCTGAAAAAGGATAAAACTTGTAGCCATTGTACCAGCGTTTTAACTCTCCCATAATTTCATTCTCTTTATTTTTATCAATCAAAACAAGGTTCAAAAGGTTTTTTACTTCGTTTTCAGTAAATCCCATGAGCGTTTCAAATTCCACTTTATGAGTAAGATGTTTGAGAATGTTAAAACCACTCGTTAAACTATCTAACGTAATAGGTGAAACGCCTGTAATGAATACTCTTGCAACTACTCCTTGTTGCGTAGCGGTTTTGATAACTTCATAAAATTTACGGACATAGCCGTTTTTGGAAACACTGTCTTTGAAGTTTCGGTACAGAATTTCATTGGTAAAATGGTCATATTCGTCAATGAGAATGTAGATAGGATTTTGTACATGATTTACATACAGATCGAAAAATGCTGTAAGGATCTCCTCTGCGTCATTGGTCTTGAATATTTTATCTTCCTGTTTTTCTGTGAAAAGTGAATATCTATTACAAAAGCCTCTTATGCTCATTTCTACTGAAAAATTAAATCCTTGCTGACTACTTTCACGTGTATCCGTGTTGATACCACTAAAATTAAAATTCAGTATTCGGTATGAATTGGCTAAGGGGGTTGGATTTTGACCAATATAATACTTTCCAAACAGTTTTTGAAATTTGTCTTTGCGTAAAACGTCATAATAGTACTCCAAAATGGATAAAAACAGACTTTTTCCAAATCTGCGGGGACGCAGGTAAGATACAAAACGTTCTTTTTCCAAAGGGGGAATAAGGTATGTTTTATCTACAAATACATAGTCGTTAGTTGCAACCTGTTCAAAATTGCTTAATCCATACGGCAATTTGACTTCATTCATGATACAAATATACTTCAAGAAATAAGTTTGAACAATGCATCAGGTTCTGATATTGTGTATAATACACCGATTGATTAGTTGATACACTCCGAGAAGATATTTTTATACCATTATTTTTTTGCAAACAGTTTATTTTTCCACACAAATACTCCTGCATACAAGACTATCAGACTTGATTTAAAGAGATATTGCATCAAGATATGCCATTGATGTACAGGTAAATACACAAGAGTAAAGATTATCCCAATACCCAATAAAATATCAAATAACAGGCTTTTTATTTTGTAGGGTATAGTATAAAACTTCTGTCCTGTCAAGTAACTCAAAATCATCATCACCGCATAACAGCACAATGTAGCGTATACGCTGGCTATCATGCCATAGAGCGGAATGCCTGTAATATTTATAAGTAAAGTTATGCCTGCACCCACCAAAGCAATATATGTTGACCATTGTGTTTTTTGGGTGAGTTTATACCATACAGACAAATTGTAATATATTCCAAGAAAAGCATTGGCTATCAACAATACAGGTACGATATACAACCCTGAACGATAGTTTTTGCCAATCAGAAGACCAATTTCATTAAGGAATGCGGTTACTATAATGCAAATCAGAAAAATGGCAGGTACAAAATAATCCATAATTTTGCTGTATGTTTGTTTAGCATCACTGTCGGCAGATTTTTTGAAATAAAAAGGTTCTGCCCCATATCGGAAGGCTTGTACCACCAAACTGATAAAAATAGATAACTTGTAACACGCCCCATAAATGCCTACAACATCATCATTGGTAAGATTAGGGTAAAAACCTTGCGGAAGATACCGTTTAAGCAATATTCTGTCCAAGTTTTCGTTTATCATACCTGCCAATCCTGAAATTAACAGCGGACTGCCATAAATAAGCATGGGTCTTATCCATTTGGGCTGGAAGGTGAATTTTTTGGGGAATGTAAAAGGCAATAGTATAAGCGTTGTGAGTAAAGAAGTAAGTACATTGGTAATAAAAATGTATTCCACTCCTTTTTTGAGGTATCCTACAAAATAGATGTTCAGAATTATGTTCAGAAATATATTTACCAATCGGATTAGGGCGAATAATCCTGCTTTTTCCTGCTTGCGTAACCATGCAAATTGTATGGCAGAAATAGTGTCCAATGCCAATATCACCACTAAATATACAATATATTGCGGATATTGCGGGTAACTTAATAAGGTAGCAATCGGTTGTGCGAAAGCAATAAACAAGGCAGTAAATAGAATAGAAGTAAACCCAACAAGACTTAATACGGTGCCATATACATCATGGGAGTTGTATTCTTTTTGGCTACTGAACCTGAAAAAAGTGGTTTCCATTCCGTAACTGTATACTACAAGCATAAAACTCATGTATGCCATCAAATCTGTAACTATACCATACTCCGAAGTAGCTAATACGCGCGTATACAAGGGAACAAGCAAATAATTGAGTAATCTGCCCAGAATACTGCTTATACCGTAGACAGCTGTTTGAGAGAATAATTTTTTAAGTGCAGAGGTCATTACTGCGTACAAAGTAATAGAAAAAATTGACTACCTGCTGAATATCTTCTGCCACCATTTTCTTTTTGGTACAGGTGTGGGCTGTATTAAACCCTCTTGATGAATGCTTTGTATTGCTTTTTCTGTTGCTGAATGCGTGTTCAAAAAGGTTTGTATAGCTTGTGTGTACTCTGCTTTCTGGTTCCAGTAATGTTTAATGTACCTATCACAAGGTTCAATTTGATATTCTTTCTGAAAGAAATAACTCACAGCAAACTGCTCTATGATGTGTTTGGGGTATTGCGGATAAATTTCATCTACAAATTGTATTACTTTTTGTAACACAGGAATATGTTCAGGTAAAAACCCGATTACTCCCGCGTTCCACATAAAGACATTAAGGTCAATGGGTTGCCCTTGAAATTGTAATGGTTTTATGTTTTTTCGGAATCTTTTCATTTGTCCTGTTGTGTGGGTAGCTACGGGGTATTCTTTGAGGTGCATGAGTACAGTTTCTTGGGTTATTTGATGAAGTATATTTTCATAAGGTTGGGTAAAAAAAGTATCACCGTCAAGATAGAGAATAGGATTTTGAGGAAATTGTTGATATAAATCCAGAAGCATCATGATTTTTAACCTGTGTGTAAAGTCATGTACGCCCCGCCATTCCTGAATGCGTTCAGGAGTTAACTCATGAAAGTGTATTTTTTCTGCAACAAGATGAAAAAAAGCAGGATTATCAGTGTATAGATGAATTTCTATACTGTTCTGGGGAGCAAAAGCCAGTGCGGTGAGGATAGCGTATAAAGTTTGAGTATGCCCTGTTTCGTTTCCATAAGATTGATATACACATAAAGTTTTCATGCATACAAAAGTATAGAAATTATAGTGTGTTTTGCTGAATTTTTAGTTATTATTTACATGATTTGTTTTTTATTTAGAGCGTGTCCCTTCGCTAGCGCTTCGGGTCGGGCTATACGCTAATAGAGTGGCTGCCAAAAAAATACTTAAACCATTATGATAATATTCACTTGAATATTCATTTTTTTACTTTTTATCAAATAAGCTCCTGTATTCACAAGAAAAACAATAATCTTGTAGCATCAAGTTGAATAATTTTATGTATATTTGTTCTCATGAGTAAAAAAAATAATGAACTTCCTCATTTACAACAACAAATTGTACATTGCGTAGAAAAAGCAGAAAGTATTGCCCAAACAGAATGGGTAGTGGCTATTGTACCACAATCTGAAAAATACTATCAGGCACATATTCTGTCAGGATTAACCTTGTTTGGAATAGCCCTAACTGCGCTCTTGTTTATCCCTGTTGAACTACATGAAGAATACATTCTTTTGGTCAGTGTGGTTTGTTTTGGTATAGGTTACTTAGTAAGTAAAATTTTTTCAGGTATAACAAAACTGTTTATGGGTAAAAAAATGATGGAAAAAATTGTAGAACTGCATGCCTTAGCTTCTTTTCAAAAATCCAATTTACACCATACTACACACAGGAATGCGGTTTTGTTTTATTTCTCAGTCTTGGAAAAACAAGCTGTAGTCGTAGCGGACAAAGGCATTACAGATAAATTTTCCACTCAGGCATGGCAGGAATTAGAATACAAAGCCAATCAAGTATTTGAACGCTCCTATACAAAAACGATTAAAAATATCATTGAATTTTTGAAGCAGGAAATGCATGTATTTGCACAATATCTGCCTGTTCAGCAAGAATACAGTTTAAATGAAATTCCTAATCAAGTAACTATCCTGTAAAAAAAGTATGAAAAAGTCATTTTTATCTCGTTGGAACTGGAAGCAGTGGTTGATAATCACTACAATCGTATGTGTTCTTTGCTTCACAGTTCTAGATGCCTTCGGCAGAGGAGGTGGAGGTAGTCGCAGTCGTAGCCGTGGTGGCGGTGGTGGCAGCGGCGGAGGGGGCAGTTCTTGGGGAAAAAGTTATTCAGGAGGTGGCACGTATTCAGGAGGTGGCACTATGAGTAACTCTGCTGCATTAACTCTTATTATTATACTCGTCATTATATATGTCATTTCAAAAAATAGAAAATCACAACAAGTAACTACGCATCATCAGTCTGTTGCTAACTCCAATCAAAAGCATTTATCCTATAAGAATTTAGACCCTAATTTTTCTAAAACGGTATTTTTGGACTGGGTGCATCTCATCTACAATCAGGTATGGACAAATATCGGCAAAAATGAGTTCAAAAATTTATCCCCTTTTATTGCGAATATCAATAATTTCTCTATTCGCTCTTATGATGATGAACATGTAACCCAACAGAACCGTAAAGGGAATACTTCGGAAATTGTTATTGCAAAATTAGCCATCAAACAAGTGTATCAAGACGAAAAAATGGATAATATTGTGGTGGAGATATTTGCCAATCATACGTATCAGGAAACAGGTAAAAAAGCAGAACGCGTATTAACCGAAGAAATTTGGACGTTTAACCGCAAGAAAGGTATTTTATCCAAAGAACCTAAGGAATTACAAGAACTTTCTTGTCCGAACTGCGGCGCAGCCCATAGCTTGAATGCCGCAGGCGCATGTAATTATTGTAATACAACCGTTGCACCGGGTAATCAGCAATGGCAGCTGGTCAGTGCATACATAGATTATCAAGAATCTGAACCCGATAAACCTTTTGGAGAATATGCCGAAGAAGTAGGTACAGATTATCCTACGGTATTCAGTTCTAATATCCATCAGGAAACACAGCAACTCTATGCCATTGACCCAAATGCTACCCAAGTTGTTCCTGTTATCTTTATGGCTTTGCAACAAGCATGGACCAACAATGACCTTAAACAACTTCGCATGATAACTACGGATAATCTGTACAAATCTTATGAATATTGGATAAACAACTACAAGAAACATAAAGTAAGAAATGTTTTGGAACAGATAAAAATTACCAAAGAGGAATTGGTCAAAGTAGAAACAGATAAATTTTATACGGCTTTTACCTCACGGATACACGCGAGCATGATTGATTACACCATAGACGCATCAGGTAAAGTGTTAGGTGGTAGTAAAACAAAACCTCGTCCATTTACCGAGTACTGGACATTTATCCGTGCTAACAACGCTTCCAAAACAGCATCACAGTACACAGTTACAGATTGTCCGAATTGTGGGGCTAAATTACAAGTATCTGCATCAGGGGTTTGCGAATACTGTAATACGAAAATATCCAATGGTTCACATAACTGGATATTAGCCAATATCACCCAAGATGAAGTATACACGGGGTAACTGATATAAAAATTTGGGCGTGTCCCCTGCGCTATCGCTTCGGGGTCGGGCTATACGCTGGCAGAGACGTGGCATGCCACGTCTGTACTCCACAGGCTTCGCTCACTGCGGGCTTTTCGCTCCTATCCCTCACGCGGATATGTGCGCATACATATACACACACACATAAAAAAAGAAGTGTTTTTTACCTCATTTTCACTTGGGGGCGGGTGGGCAGTAATGTTAAGTTCTTTTTTGAAGTATGTTTTTTCAAAATCAGAACAATATGCTGAGTAGGGTGCTGCGCACAATGTTCAATAAATTCACTAAATAAGACATCAATAATCAA
>Ga0272446_1007668_pt1 | contig 10649 bp, 9 predicted proteins | sample YNPCB0061_FD_194587 | JGI IMG/M metagenome (GOLD analysis project Ga0272446, IMG submission 194587) | Hot spring microbial mat communities from Yellowstone National Park, WY, United States - YNP-CB-006-1 | ecosystem: Environmental > Aquatic > Thermal springs > Hot (42-90C) > Sediment | place...
CGGCCTGCCCGGAGACGCACGTGCCGGCGGCGTCCCAGTCCATCGCGCCGCCCGCATGCGAACGCCAGGCGCCCTGGACACCCGTCAGGCGCACGCGCACCTGCCTGGCGTCTCCGCCACCGCCGGGCACGAGCGCGGCGTCCTCGTACTGCGCGGTCACGTTCTGGAAGCGCACGACGCCGATCCCGCGTCCGGTGGGGCGCCGGGGCTGGCGCCGGAGGAGGTCGTCGAAGCTCCAGCGGCCTGCTCGATCGCGCGCGACGCGAACGGTCCCGCCGTCAACGAGCACATCGCGAAGGTACGGCGTATCGGGGTCCGGAGGTTGGAGGAGATCACGAAGCGAGAAGACGGCGCGGAGCCGTCGAACCTGGACGAACGGCGCACTGGCCAGGGGATCCGCTTCGGCGATCCGGATGCCGAGGGCTTCCACCGAGCCCGCGCTCAGCCGGATGGTTTCGACGCGCGCCTCTCGCCCCAGGGCCTTCTTGATCTCCTCACCGGCCGCCACCGGAAGAGCCCGTTCGGCGAAGCGCACGTAGCGGCGGACAGCGCCGGCTCCGAGGCCGATGAGCGCCAGCCCCGGCGCCAGGAGCAGAACCAGGCTGATCCAGCGACCTGCCCCGCGCATGGCCGTCAACCCGCGAGCCCCTCGCGCCGCATCGCCGCCGTGACTACCCTCCCGCCGGCTTGCCGCGCTTGGCGCGCGCGAGGATCCAGTCGGAGATCGTCTGCAGCACGGATGGTGAAATCGTCTCCTCGATGAGGCCGTACTCCGTAGGCAGCCCGGTAGAGGCCGCCTGGAAAAGGTGGTTCACTCCGGGCACGATCTTGACGGTTGCGTCCGGGTTCCCTCCGGCTTTGAGCGCCGCCTCTGCCTCGGTGGCGTTCTCCTTGGCGGGCACCTGCATGTCCTTCTCGCCGAAGAGCGCGAGCACGGGGCACCGCACGGCGCGCAGATCCGGTCGCGGGTCATGGGTGAGGAAGAACCGAAACCAGGGAGACGTGACGGCCCGGATCTGGGCTTCGATCCAGGCGTCCTCGCTGGGGCCTAGCGCGCGCTTCTCTGCAGCCGTCATGGAGGCGACGGTCTGCTTGAGGATGGCGCGCACTCGTTCCGCGACCTCCTCGGCGGACCCCTGTCCGCGAGCGATCGCGTAGATCCGCTCGTTGATCGCGCGGCCTTTGGCGATGTCCGCCTCCGAGGCGCCGCCTGCGCGCGCCATCGCCGCCGCCTGCAGGTAGAGGATCTGCTCGCCCGGCAGACCGGTCCCCGCCAGTAGCACGATGAACGCCACGTCGCGACGGGCTGCCGCCACCATCGGCGCCACGATGCCGCCCTCGCTGTGGCCGATCAGTCCGATCCGCGCCGGGTCGACCTCCGATCGTGCCTTCAGCGCGTCCATGGCGCACTTCACGTCCTCGGCGAGGTCCTTCGACGTCGAGGCGCGAAGGTCGCCTGTGGAGCCACCCACGCCGCGATCGTCCAGCCGAAGCACCGCGATGCCCTTGCGCGTCAGATGGTCGGCAAGAACGAGGAAAGGCCGATGTCCGAAGACGCTCTCATCGCGGTCCTGAGCACCCGACCCGCTGATCAGGATAGCGGCCGGGTGCGGCCCCACCCCCTGGGGAACGGTCAGCGTGCCCGCGAGCTTGACCTTGGCAACAGGGTTCTCGACGGTAACCTCGCGCTCGGCGTACGGCAGGGGCGGCTTCGGCTCTTGCGGGCGTCGGACCTCGGGGGGCTTCGCGGAGCGCACGAGGACGAGGGGGTACGTCCCACCGCTCTGCCGCCAGTTGCCCGTGACGCGCGCCTTGTCCGCGCTCAGCTTCCCCTCGAACTTGCCGCCGATGGCCTTGACGTCGAGCGTCAATGTGGGCGTGTCGAACGTCACGGTCTCGACCGGGATCCCCTTTGCCCCCTGCTCTGGTACGTCCAGCGTTCCGCCGAGCAGACCGGACGGCTGGCGGACGATCTGGAAGACCATGCGCACCTGGACGGCCCCCGCCTTGAGCTGACCCACCCACGCGCCTTCCACCACCGCATCGCGCGGCGTGTCACCGTTCTGGGAGAGAGACGGCAATCCCAGCGCCATCAGAACCGCCACCAGACATGGCACCCTCACACTGCCACCTCCCCCCGCAGGCAGGCTTCCCCGCCAGCTCGGAGCCCACCTGAGAAGACGCAATCGCGCAGGGTCCGGCTTCGCCTACCCCGTCGAGCTGCTCGTCCTTGTCACGCCTGCGGCTGGCTGCCCCTGTCCGGCTGACCGACTCGCGCCAACCGCGAAGCCAGCAGCCTCTCCGAGAACTCGATCGCGTTGTAGCTGCTCCGGACGAACGGAGACGAGGCCACGAAACGGAAGCCGAGCTGCTCGCCGATCCGGGCGTACTCCTCGAAGCGGTCTGGCGGCACGTATTCCTTCACCGGGAGGTGCTTCATCGTGGGACGCAAGTACTGGCCAATGGTGACGGCGTCGACGCCCGCGTCGCGCAAGTCCCGGAGCGCCTGCACGATCTCCTCGTGGGTCTCACCCAACCCCAGCATCAGGCCGCTCTTCGTGTAGATCGTCGGGTCGAGGGCTTTCACCGCACGCAGCACATCGAGCGACCGCGCATACCGCGCCTGGGGCCGCACGGCGGGCGAGAGCCTCTCCACGGTCTCCAGGTTGTGGTTGTAGATGTCGGGCTTGGCATCGGTGACGGTGCGGATGAGCCATCGCTTGCCCTTGAAGTCCGGCGTGAGGACCTCCACGATGGCGCCGGGGATCGCGTCCCGCAACGCCCGGATCGTGGCGGCGAACTGGCCCGCCCCCTCATCCGGCAGCTCGTCGCGCGCCACCGACGTTACCACCACGTGCCGGAGCCGCATCTCGCGCGCGATCGCTGCAACCCGTAACGGCTCCTCCGGATCGACGGGATCCGGCCGCCCCACCTTGATGGCGCAGAACCCGCAGTTGCGGGTGCAGATGTCGCCGAGGATCATGAAGGTCGCCGTCTTGCGCGACCAGCACTCGCCGAGGTTCGGGCATCGAGCGCTCTCGCAGACCGTGTGCAGGCGAGCGCTGCGCATCATCTGTTCGACGGACTTTACCGTGGCAACGCTCGGCACCGTCTTCGTCAGCCACTGGGGTAGATTTCGGTTCAAGGAGCTTTCCTGTGGCGCCGCCCGGGGAGGCGGTCGTCTGCTGGCGGCGCAGGCCGCCGTGCGGGGTTGGTTCAGTGTACCGCCGCCACGAAGGACGGTCAAGGCGAGCCGTCGCCGCCAGCCGCACGCCCTTGCCGGCGGGTCCACCTGGCAGTACAATGACGCGGGCAATGGGGAGCAACTGTTGCCGCGGACAACGTGCAGCGTCTCTACGAGTGGGAGTCGCAAGGTCGGTTCGTCCGAGCCGGCCTGCGGCCCGCGCGCGAGGAGACGCATCAGCAAGATGGGATACTCCGCAGTGATGGATGTGCAACGCGCCGCGCTGCCAGCAGAGGCGGTGACGACCGGGTCGCTCCGCATCCTCACGGATGACGAGCTGATCCGGCTGTGCGCGCGCGGGGAGCAGTCCGCCATCACCGAGCTCGCGCGGAGATACCAAACACCCATCTACCGCTTCCTGCTCCGCATGACCGGCTCGCCGGAGGACGCGGAGGAGTGCGCTCTCGACGTCTTCGTGCGAGCCTGGCGCAACGCGTCCCGATTCGAGTTCCGCTGCCGTGTAGGGACGTGGCTGTACCGCATAGCAGCGAACATCGCGCGCGACGCCTACAGCCGGCGCAAGTGCCGCCCGCAGGAGCCCTGGCCCGATGAGCATGAGCTCGCGCGCATGGCGACTGGCTCGGCGGAGGAAGACGCCCTGGCCGGCCTGCAGCGCGAGAGGTTGGCGAAAGCGCTTACCATTGCGCTCGGCAAGCTGAAGCCGATCGACCGCGCCGTTCTGATCCTGTACTACCTGGAACAGCGCGACTATGACGAGATACAGCAGATCACCCAGTTGACGTATAGCGTCCTGAAGACGCGTCTGGCCCGCGCCCGCAAGCGGCTGCGCGTCGAGATGGAGAAGAGCGAGTTCGACCGATGAACTGCCGCCGCTTCACCGCCAACGTGAGCGACCTCATCGCAGGCCGCCTCGATCCGGTCCTCGCCGCCGAGATGTCCCGGCACGCAGCGGAGTGCGCACGTTGCGCCGCCGAGCTGAGCGCGGAGCGAAGGCTGCGGTCCGCGTTCGAGGCCGTGGATGGTCCGGTGGCGGAGATCGACCTCAGAGTGGCGCTGGCGGCCCGCATCTCTGCGGCGGCCACATCGCGCGTCCGGCCGGCCCGCGCCTGGCTACGTCCGGTCTTCGCGCTGGCGGGTGGGGCGGGTCTCGCCGCGGTGCTTGCACTGCTCTCGATACCTCGTTCAGCGCCTCCCAGTTCGCCTGTGGAGGTGGACGAGACGCGCGTGGTTCGCCTCGTGGCCGACATGCAGCCGGCTCCGGAGGGAGCACTGGATCCCTGGCCGGAGAACGCTGGCGTCGCCCCGCTGAGTCTGGCATCGTCCTTCGCGGAGGAGGGCCGTTGAGATGAGGCGCATCGCCCTAAGCGTGCTGGCCGGCCTCTTCGCGCTGATGCCGCTTCCGGCCTGCCTGGCGCAGGGCGGTCCGCCCCCGGGACCGCCTCGAGGGCAGGGTCGCCCCCCGGGGCTGCGCGCCTGGTTCGGCGTGGATCGGGAGAACGCCCGGCAGCGCCTAGGCATCACCAAGGAGCAGCAGGAGCAGATCGAGGCGCTGTGGGCGCAGATGGATCAGGCCCGGCGAGAGAGCATGGAGAAGCTCGGTGCGCTCTACATGGAGCTCGGCAGAGCTTACGACTCGTTCGACGTGGACGAGGAGCAGGTGCGGCGCATCCGCCGGCAGATCCTTCAGCTCCACCGTGAAGGGCTGGAGCGCTTCGCTCAGTCGGAGGACCGCCTGCGCAAGATCCTCACGCGCGAGCAGTTCGGCAAGCTGCGCGCGATGATGCGCGAGATGTGGGCGCAGATGATGCACCGCCCGATGCGCAAGGATCCGCGCCCGTAAGCTGGCGCCGTTGCGCCGAAGGTGCCACGCAGCGCCCTGCCCGGCGGCGGGGCGCTAGTCGCGTTTGACTCGCTTCGGAGCGACGGGTATACTCCTAACTCACCTCACCCGAGACGCAACACATGCGCGAAATCCTGCAGATACTCGAGTCGGACGCGCGCGCCACCCCGGCCCGCATCGCCGCCATCACCGGCCTCAGCGAGGACGAGGTTGCGCGGCAGATCGCCCTCTGGGAGGACAGCGGCGTCATCCGCCGGTACAAAACCGTGGTCGACTGGGAGCGCTACGGCGAGGACGTCGTCGAGGCCTATATCGACGTCTCCGTCACCCCCGAACGCGGGGCGGGCTTCGACGACATCGCAGCGCGTATCTACCGCTACCCCGAGGTGCGCTCCGTCGCACTCGTCTCCGGCGGACATGACCTGCGGGTGATCGTTCGCGGAGCGGACATCAAGGAGATCGCTCGGTTCGTGGCGGAGAAGCTGGCCACCCTTGAGCGCGTCACCTCCACCAACACGCACTTCCTCCTCAAACGCTACAAGGAGGACGGCGACGTGTTCGGCGATGCCGACCCCGATCACCGTCTCATGGTCGCGCCGTGAAGCCGCTGAACCAGGCGGTCTGCGAGACGCCACCGTCGGGCATCCGCCGCTTCTTCGACGTAGCGAGCCAGATGCCGGACGCGATCTCCCTTGGAGTGGGTGAGCCCGACTTCGTGACGCCTTGGCGCATCCGTGAGGCGGCCATCCACGCCATCGAGCGCGGCTATACGACCTACACCTCCAACGCCGGCCTTCTCGAGCTGCGCGAGGCCATCGCTGCGCACCTCGAGTCGCGCTATGGCGTGGTCTACGATCCGGCCACCGAGATACTGATCACCGTGGGCGTGTCGGAGGGGCTCGACCTGGCGCTCCGCGCGCTCCTGAACCCCGGTGACGAGGTTCTGCACTTTCAGCCAGGCTACGTCTCGTACCTGCCGGGCATCCGCTTCGCCGGAGGGGTGCCGGTCGCCGTCCAGACCACCGCAGAAGACGGGTTCCGCATACGCCCAGAAGCTCTCTCGGCTGCGATCAGCCCCCGCACGAAGGCCATTCTGCTCGCCTACCCGAACAACCCGACGGGAGCCACGCTCAGCCGTGACGAGGTGGTCGCCGTGGCCCGCTTCGCGGTCGAGCACGACCTGTACCTCATCTCGGACGAGATCTACAGCCGCTTGACGTATGGGTGCGAGCACACGTGCGCGGCCTCCGTTCCGGGCGCGCGCGACCGCACCGTGGTCTTGAACGGCTTCTCCAAGGCCTACGCGATGACGGGCTGGCGAGTTGGCTACGTCTGCGCCCCTCCTTCCATCGCGGAGTGCATCTTGAAGCTGCACCAGTACACGATGTTGTGCGCGCCCCACATGGCGCAGAAGGCGGCGGTCGAGGCGCTTCGCCACGGAGAGAACGACGTGCGCCAGATGGTGGCGGAGTACGACCGCCGGCGCCGCTTTTTCGTCCGCGGCCTGAACGCCATCGGCTTGGAGTGTCATGAGCCCCGCGGCGCTTTCTACGCGTTCCCGTCGGTTCGTGCCACCGGCCTTACGTCCGAGGAGTTCGCGACCCGTCTGCTTCACGAGGAGCGCGTCGCCGTGGTGCCCGGCAATGCCTTTGGGCAGACAGGCGAGGGGCACATCCGGTGCTCCTACGCAACGAGTATGGCGATGTTGGAGCAGGCACTTGAGCGGATGGCACGCTTCGTCCAGTCGCTGACGAAGACCGCGCGACCCGCTGGAGAGGAGCGCTCCCTTGTGGCGCGTGCTTAGGCGACAACCCGCGGCGCCCGGCGCCCTCGCGGCGTTCGCTCTCTTGCTGCCCGGTCCTGTGGCTGCCGAGCGCGTTGTGCTGGCCCCGTCCGGGCTGGTGGCGGCTCCCTCCTCAGCGAGCGTAGAGGCTGCGTTCCGCGACCGATCGACGTCGCAGCGGATCGGATGGCTCACCCTCGGTGCGCCGAGCAGCGACCTGGGGCTGGAGATCGAGGCCGAAGACGTGGACATGGCGCGGCGACGTACCGATCTCAGCGCGCAGTTCTCGTTCACCGGGAACGCGCTGGTCGACGTGGCGCCAACGCTGACGTGCGGCGTCCGAGACGCACTGAACTCCGGCCGTTTCCGCCGCTCATACTACGTCGCGGCGGGCAAGGCTTTCGGGCTCAGCCAGTCTCAGGAGCGCCTCGTGCGACGGCTGGAGGTGCATGCAGGTCTGGGTTCGGGTCGGATGGAAGGGCCCTTCGTCGGCGTGCGCGCGAGACTGGCGTTGGGCCCGGTGGTCAGCGCGGAGTACGTTCGGCGATCGTTCAACGCGTCGGCGGCACTTCCGATCTTGCGCGGGGTGGAGGTACGGGCCTACACGCTCGACGGCGACCTGTACTGGGGCGCTCGAGTGTCGTTTGCACGGTGACGCGATGCCGCAGTCCGGTCGCGGGCGCGGCGCCAGGCTCGGGGAGAAGATGGCACTTCACAACGACGATCATTGCGGTGACGGCCGGCGCGTCATCCTCATCAAGAGCCTGGCGACCAACAACCGCTTCTACGTTCTCATACCGCCCGAGTCCGGCCTTCGAAACGCGGACACCGTTCCCTCGATCCCCGAGGATCTCCTGCTCGGGATCGCCTACCCGTGCCTCGAGGATGGTCTCAACGACTTTGCCGTCATCCGGACCACCTACGAGACGCTGGAGTTCTTCCCGGATGACGAGTCCATGCGCAACGAGCTCATGGACATCATCGAGGAAGCTCGCGCCAGCCTCGTCCGCCGCCTCACGGAGCTTCGCGACCGCATCGCGGATGGGCGCGCTCATTTCCTGGGCACCGACCTCGCCGAGTTCAAGAGCTACGCTCTGGACATCGTCGATCGTGGCTACCCGCGGCGCAACCTCGATGCGATGATGAAGCTCAATGTCTTCAGCGCCGTCGCGGAGGCCGAAGGGCATGCCGACGGCAGCGAGCCGCTCTACAACTATGAGTTCCGCGATCCGAACGCCGTCCCCCGCCTCTCGCAGCTCTCACCCCGGGAGTTCGTGGCCGCGATCTTCAGCGACGTTCTCGAATCGGTGCAGGACGACGCCAACTACGTGAGCCGCTACGCGTTCGACCGGAACGTCTTCCAGAAGTTCATCGCCGTCATGTTCGTGAACTACGCCACCACCGACCCCATCTTCTACGGCATCAACAAGGCGGACTACGGGGTCTCGGCGGACCGTGAGATGGACGGCACGCCGCTCTACCTGGCCGTCGGCCGCGAGCTCCGGCAGATCGAAGCGGAGAGGGTGCGCGCCGCAGGGGTCGGAGTGGCGGCGGAGGAAGGCGCGCCCGAGGTCGCGATCGCGCGGCCGGAAAGCGAGCGGCTTGTCCAGCTTCCCGGTACCCTGATTAACGAAGACGTTCTGCTCGCGCCGATCTCCGCTATCTGCGCATCGGCAGGGAGGTTGGCCCGCAGTTCTGACCATGAGACGGCGGAGATCGCGCGCATCGTGCTCGCCGAGGCAAGCCGGCTGGTTCAGGAACTAAAGCGTCTGAACATCGTATCACCCTTCGCTCATGACCCGGGTTCGCCCATTTTGCCCGCCGGAGAGCGCCAGGCGGAGAGGCCTGACTGACCTCCGAGGCGAGGCGGCGTCGGAACGCTCGTGGCGCGAGCCACTGCCCGACAGCCCGAGAGCCCGCTGGTCGAGAACGGACAGAATGGAACCCGATATCGCCCCGACGCGACACGTTACCACTCTCCGGAGCATCGATCAGACCGGTGAGGCCGTCGCTCACGCGAGGGGGGATCAGCGCCTCGACCTCTCGCGGGTGAGCCAGACGGTCGAGCGAGCCTCACGCTGGCTCGTCGAGCATCAGCAGGCAGACGGTCACTGGTGCGGCGAGTTTGAGGGTGACACCATCCTCGAGACCGACTACGTGCTGCTGCTCCACTACCTGGGCAACCCCGATCCTCGCAAACTCAGGGGCCTCACGAACCACGTGATCCGGCGGTGGATCAACGAGGAAGGTGGCGTCCCTATCTACCCCGGAGGACCGACGGATGTTTCGGCCTCCGTAAAGGCCTACTTCGCGTGCAAGCTGGCAGGGCACCGCGCGGACGAGCCCTTCATGCGCCGGCTCGCGGAGCGCATTCGGGAGCTTGGCGGCGTGGTGCGATGCAACACCTTCACCAAGCTCTATCTCGCCATCTTTGGGCAGTACGACTGGGACGGCGTTCCCACCATCCCGCCGGAGATCGTCCTGGTGCCGGGATGGTTGCCCCTCAGCATCTACGACACGTCCACCTGGTCGCGCGCGATCCTCGTTCCGCTGGCGGTGATCAACGCCTTGCGCCCGGAGCGCAGCGTTCCCCCCGGATGCGAGATCGACGAGCTGTTCGTCGGCGGACGGCACGGCCCGCACTTGCGACTGCAGCGCACCGAGCAGCTCGTCACCTGGAGGAACCTGTTTCTGTCCGCAGACCGCGCGCTGAAGTTCGCGGAAAAGCTGCCAGCCCGACCACTGCTCGGCCGCGCCCTTCGCGCCGCGGAGAAATGGATGCGCGAGCGCCAGCAGGGCAGCGCCGGTCTCGGCGCGATCTTCCCGGCGATGGTGCACGCGGTGATGGCCTACACCTGCCTTGGCTACCCCGTGGACCACCCCGCCGTGCAGCACGAGATGCGAGAGCTCGAACGCTTCGAGATCGTGGATGGCGACGATATCCGCGTGCAGCCCTGCCTATCGCCAGTGTGGGATACGGCCATCTCCCTGAACGCTCTCCTCGACTCCGGCTTTCCGCAGGATCATCCGGCCATCCGCGCCGGCGTCGACTGGTTGCTGCAGCGCCAGACGCGCCGCAAGGGCGACTGGGCCGTTCGCGTCCGCGACGTCGAACCGGGTGGGTGGTACTTCGAGTACGCGTGCGAGCATTACCCGGACATCGATGACACCTTCATGGTGCTGATGGCCCTGGTGAAGGCAACCAGGCCTCCAGGACGGCCCTGGACCGAGGCGCCGGAGCCGGTGAAGACCGCGATGCGCCGCGGCCTGGACTGGGCGCTCGCCATGCAATCGCGCAACGGCGGGTGGGCCGCGTACGACCGCGACAACACGAAGATGTTCCTCCAGCACGTCCCGTTCGCTGACCACAACGCCATGCTGGACCCTCCGACGTCCGACATTACGGCGCGCGGCCTCGAGTGCCTCAGCCACTTCGGGTACACGCTGGACGACCCGTCCGTGCGGCGCGCGCTGCGCTTCCTTCTGCGCGAGCAGGAGAAAGACGGCTCCTGGTTCGGGCGATGGGGGGTCAACTACCTCTACGGGACGTGGCAAGCTTTACAGGGCCTCGCCAGCATAGGGTTCGACATGAGATCCGAACCGGCGCAGCGCGCCGTCGCTTGGCTCAAGTCGGTACAGAACCCGGACGGGGGATGGGGGGAGTCCTGCCGGTCCTACGATGACCCTGCGGAGTGGAAGGCCAAGGGCCCGAGCACCGCCTCTCAGACAGCGTGGGCCATCATGGGTCTGGTGCATGCCGGCGAGGCCGGCAGCCCGGAGGTGCGCCGCGGAGTGGACTATCTCTCCCGCACGCAACTGGC
>Ga0272446_1007669_pt1 | contig 10647 bp, 12 predicted proteins | sample YNPCB0061_FD_194587 | JGI IMG/M metagenome (GOLD analysis project Ga0272446, IMG submission 194587) | Hot spring microbial mat communities from Yellowstone National Park, WY, United States - YNP-CB-006-1 | ecosystem: Environmental > Aquatic > Thermal springs > Hot (42-90C) > Sediment | place...
TTGTTCTAATAACTATGGACTTTTTCAGTTTCCAGAAAAACTAATACCACTGATGATTTTGAATGCACTTGAAGGAAAGCCACTACCTGTGTATGGCGATGGCGAACAAGTAAGAGACTGGATATATGTAGAAGACCATGTTAGGGCTTTGTCTCTGATTTTGCAGAAAGGGCGCGTTGGGGAGCAATACAATATCAGCGCTAACCAGCAGATAAAAAATATTGAACTCATCAACCTATTGTGTGCTAGGCTAGAACAGATAGTAGGAGGGGGCAGAAACTATGGCAAGCTAATAACCTTTGTACCCGATCGCCCCGGACATGATCGCTGTTATGGGCTAGACAGTAGTAAAATTCGTAGTGAATTGGGATGGCAAACTGTGGAGACCTTAGAAAGTGGTATCACTAAAACAATCAAGTGGTATCTAGCAAATCAGCATAGATATAGTAACTACTCTCGCTCAAGACTAGGATTAGGAGGTCTAGTGTGAAAGGTGTTGTCATGGCAGGAGGAAAGGGTAATCGGTTGTATCCTCTAACTGCTGGGGTCTCCAAGCATCTACTCCCCATATATGATAAGCCTATGGTATTTTATCCCTTGTCTGTTTTGATGCTGGCTGGAGTGAGGGATATTCTCTTGGTCTGCAATCCCTGTGATTTAGACAATTACAAAAGATTGCTTGGGTCAGGCGCAAACTATGGGATTAACTTGTTTTACATAACCCAGTTAGAACCGAGAGGAATTGCCGAGGCATTTATTCTAGGTGCAGATTTTATTGGCACTGATTGTGTGTGCTTAATTTTAGGTGATAATCTGTTTTATGGACAGGGACTATCTACTACTCTTCAAAGGGTTAATTCAGTTGCCATGAGAGGAGCTACAGTATTTGCCTACCCAGTTAATGACCCCAGTGATTTTGCTGTGATTATTCTAGATTCCCACAATCAGCCTAAATCAATAGCGGAAAAGCCCAATAGCTTCCAGTCCAAATATGCCGTAACAGGCTTATACTTCTATGATAATCAGGTAGTGGGGATTGCCCGTAGCATTAAACCTTCTGCTCGTGGCGAATTGGAGATAACCAGCATTAATCAAGTCTACTTAGAAAGGGGAGAGTTGAGAGTAGAAATGCTGGGGCGAGGGATGACTTGGTTGGACGCAGGGACACCTGAGCGAATGATAGAGGCTTCTGAATTTGTCCGCACCCTTGAAAAGAGACAAGGGTATAGAATTGCCTGTCTTGAAGAAATAGCGTGGAGGAATGGGTGGCTGACGACTGCGCGCATGGTTGAGATAGTTAATGTACTTCCGAATTCAGCTTACAAAGACTATTTAGTGGAACTGATTGAGGGAAATCAATGACTAAAGTAGCAATTGTGCAATCTAACTACATACCTTGGAAGGGTTACTTCGATCTGATTAACCTTGTTGATAAATTCATTCTTCTTGATGATGTTCAATATACTCGCAGAGACTGGCGAAATAGAAATAAAATTAAGACTCATCATGGTGTTCATTGGTTAACGATTCCAGTAAAAGCTAAAGGGAATTACTATGCTAAGATTAGAGAAATTCAAGTATCAGACGATAGCTGGGCGACCAAGCATTGGTCAGCGATTGCCCATAATTATGGGAAGGCAAATTGTTTTGATAAATATAGGGACTTTTTTTCTGAACTATACTCAATGCAACTATCAGAAAAATATCTAAGCAAAATAAATTATAATTTTATTCAAGCAATCTGTGATCTGTTAGGGATAAAAACTCAAATATTCTGGTCTCATGGATTTATGCTTCCTGAAGGTAGAACAGAGAGACTGGTTAGCCTTTGCCAAAAAGTTGGAGCGAAAGAATACATTTCTGGTCCTAGCGCGAGGCAGTACATTAAGCCAGAGCTATTTGCACAGGCTGGAATCCGACTAAGTTATATGGATTATTCAGATTATCCAGAATATAATCAGCTTTTCCCACCCTTTAGTCATGAAGTGAGTATTATTGACCTAATCTTTAATGAAGGTGAGCATGCTCGTCGGTACATGAAAAGTTTTCAAGTGAGGTGATATATGTATTTATCGGTCGTAACGACTATGTATTATTCAGCACCGTATATTCAGGAGTTCTATACAAGAATCTCTAAATCGGCTAAGGAAATCACCGATGATTATGAAATCATCATTGTCAATGACGGTTCTCCAGATGAATCTTTGGATATAGCGGTGAGAATATGGTATTCTGACAGTAAGGTTAAGGTAATTGACTTGTCTCGTAACTTTGGACATCACAGAGCCATGATGATTGGTTTAAGATATGCTAAAGGGGAAAAGATATTTTTGATTGATTGCGACCTAGAGGAAGAACCTGAACTTCTAAACTTATTCCATTCTGTATATGAAGCTAATATTTCCTGCGATGTAGTTTACGGAGTACAGGAAAAACGCAAAGGGATCTGGTTTAAACGCTTATCTGGTGAAATCTATTACTGGGCATTGAAAAACATAACTGGGATTGATTTTCCAAAGAATGTACTCACAGCTAGATTAATGAGTCGACGTTATGTAAAAAGTTTGACAAAGCACCAAGAGCGTGAAATAGACATGGCAGGGTTGTGCTATATTACTGGCTATACCCAGATTCCAGTACCAGTGATGAAATACAGCAAAGGTTCAACTACATACAGTATTCAAAAGAGAATTAGGATGTTTATCAATGGAATAGTCTCATTTACTGACCGCCCTCTCATTGGTATTTTCTATACGGGGTTACTTATTTGTATTATTTCTGGTGCTATTGGATGTCATTTGCTGATTCGTAAAATTTTTCTAGGTGTTGGTTTAGAGGGGTGGACTTCTTTAATGGCTTCTATTTGGTTTTTAGGAGGTTTGGTAATACTTTTTATAGGGATTATAGGTATTTATGTGTCTAAAATTTTTATTGAAACAAAGCAAAGACCATATGCTGTTATTAGAAGTATCTATCAGAGAGAGGGACAAGCGGTATGAATTACGAGTTAATCCTTGACAAAGTAGAGCACTACTATAGTGGCAGATTCAATACATATGGCTTAACTCCTCGAGGAGTTGACTGGAACTCCCAGGAGTCTCAATACTTGAGGTTTAAGCAGTTGCTGAAAGTGTGTGATAGCTATAGCTGTTTTTCAATTAACGACTATGGTTGTGGCTACGGTGCATTAGTAGATTATGTGAACAGCCAACAGTACCAGTTTAATTATTTTGGCTATGATATATCATTGCCAATGATACAACGGGCAAAGGAAATCTATAGAAATAACCCCCGTGTCGTTTTTTGTAATTCTAAGTCTGAACTACCAGTTTCAGACTATACAGTAGCTAGTGGTATATTTAATGTCAAGCAGGACATCCCACCTGATCAATGGCAAGAATATGTTCTTCTAACTTTGACTGACTTATACAAGTTAAGCCAGTCTGGCTTTGCATTTAACATCTTAAGTAAATATTCTGATGCTGATAAAAGGCGACCTGATTTATATTATGCAGATCCATGCTTCTTTTTTGACTATTGTAAAATTAACTTTTCTAGAAATGTGTCCATTTTACATGATTACAATTTGTATGAGTTTACTGTAATTGTCAGGAAGTAGGTAGAGATATTATGAAACCTGTAATTATTTTCGGTACCAGTGATATTGCAGAAGTAGCACATTTCTATCTAACCCATGACAGTGATTACACGGTGGAGGCCTTTACTGTAGACCGAGATTACATTTCCAACTCAACATTTTGTAACTTACCAGTGGTAGCTTTTGAGGAAGTAGAGAGTTTATATCCCCTAGAAAGTTTTTGCATGTTTATAGCAGTAGGCTACACTAGACTGAATCAATTGCGCACGGAAAAGTATGAATTGGCGAAAGCAAAAGGTTATGACTTGATTAGCTATATTAGCTCTAGGGCGACGACTTGGTCTGATTTATCTATTGGAGAGAATTGTTTTATTTTAGAAGACAATACCATTCAACCATTTGTCAAGATTGGTAACAATGTTACTCTTTGGAGTGGCAACCATATTGGACATCATGCAATCATTGGTGATAATTGCTTTATTGCCTCCCATGTGGTGGTGTCTGGTGGAGTAGAGATCGGTAAGAACTGTTTCATTGGAGTCAATGCTACTATTCGAGATCATGTTAGAATAAGCGAGAATTGCATTATTGGTGCAGGAGCAGTTATACTAAAAGACACTCAAGCAAACGAGATTTATCCTGTTGCAAGTACTGCCCCATCAAAGGTGCCAAGTTACAAAATAAGGAAAATATGAGCTTTCGTTGGCGTAAACTAGGGCTATTGTATTATCCAAACGGAGATAGACACCCTAAGTTATTAACACATGCGGCTAACCCCGTTGCTCTGCCTCTAACTGATACTATCTATAGAATTTTCTTCTGTTCTAGAGATGAAAAAAATCGTTCCTCTATTGGTGCGGTAGATATAGACTTAGATAGGAAAGTTGTAGTCCAAGAATTCTATGAACCTTTTTTTACCTATGGTTCAGCTGGAACTTTTTACGCTGATGGTGTAACTCTGGGTAATTGGTATCAGGTCGACGGCACTACATATCTGCTATTCATGGGATGGCAAAATCCAATAGGAAAGCATTGGCGAGGAGACATCGGCAGGTTAATTCTTGAAAATAACGAAAAGTTTTATTTGGATAAAGACCAACCATTATTGGGGACAAGTGAAGCTGATCCTATCAGTTTGTCTTATCCGTGTGTCTACCTTATTGATGACCGATACTATATGTGGTACGGTTCAACAATTACATGGGATGCCGGAAATGGTGAAATGCTCCATGTTATTAACTATGCTTGTTCTATTGATGGGCACATTTGGCATCCTATGGGCTTGTCAGTCCCGTATGAATTAGGTAAAGTTCAAGCATTCTCAAGACCAGCAGTTGTTAAGATAGGCGATTCTTATCACATGTGGTTTTCTTATAGAGGTGGCTCTGGGCAGAAGTATAGGATTGGCTATGCCAATAGTTCTGATGGATTAAATTGGAGGTTGGAACTAGAAAAGGCTGGTATTAATATCTCAGAGGAAGGTTGGGATTCTGAAATGATTGAGTATCCATTCATATTCACTCACAAGGGTGAGTATTATATGTTATATAATGGGAATGGATATGGGAAAACAGGCTTCGGTCTTGCTATTTTAGAGGAGTATAACAACAATGTCTAAGGTTACTTACTATGGTGTGTTAGAGCAACATACTATCAACAACGATGTGATTTTACGGGCTACAGAGGAGATATGTAGTCTAGGATATACAGTTATAGATTCTGGATATAATTCCAGTCAGGTTGAGGAAATTTCCAAAGCCTTTGATATGGCTTATTCTGAATATGTTCAAAGATATGGGCAGTCTTTTCTTGAAGAAATAGACGAGATTAATGGGGTTAGGCTTCCGTTAGCCTTTAATCAAATACTTCTTGACCTAGTTTTTAATGAGACTATCATATCCTTAGTGAAGTGTCTGATTAAAGGTAAATTTTATCTAAACCAACAAAACGGTGTCATTAACCCGCCAGGTAAGCGATATAACCAAGATGCATTTCACAGAGATTTACCATATCAGCACTTTGTTAGTTCAAGACCTATAGCAATTAGTGCCCTCTTCTGTATAGATGAATTTACAAAGCATAATGGGGCAACAGTCGTCATTCCTTTCAGTCATAAGCGGGAAGAATTCCCTTCAAATGATTATGCTGAGAACCATAGTTTGGTTGTAGAGGCACCAGTTGGCTCATTCATTGTGTTTGATTCTATGCTATTTCACAAGGGGGGGGTTAACAGTACAGAAAAACCGAGGAGAGCGATTAATCATGTCTACACTATTCCCTATCTAAAACAACAGATTAATATACCTAATACTCTTGGTCTAGTCCATAAGTTCAATGACTATCAAGCCGAAATTCTGGGATATAAGTATCAAGTTCCATTGAATATTGATAATTTTTTTAAAAGTAGACAATCGAAAATTTAGAGGAAAATGTATGCAACTCCCAGTCTTACCACCAGGAACTATCCTTCAACATCTTTATCTCAAAGAGAGACTAAGGCGAATTAAACCAGGATACTTTTTAGAAGTAGGGTGTGGTAGAGGCTATGTATCCAAAGTATTGCTTGATTTAGGGTGGTATGGCATAGGATATGATCTAAACCCAAAATCCCTTGATTATGCTCTATCCCTAAATCATACAGCCGTTTCTACTGGTAGGTTCAGAGTAAAAAATCAGAACTTTTTTAATATTGAAGGTTCATCGTCTCCAAAGTTTGATCTAATAATATCCTGTATGGTTCTGGAACATTTTAACGATGATGAAGAATTAGCTTATTTTGAGCAAGTTAAAAATTTGTTAACATTTAATGGTAGAACAATACTACCAGTTCCATCATGTCCAAACTATTGGGGATGGGAGGATGAGATAGCAGGTCACTATAGAAGATATACTAGCGGCTACCTTAAAGCTATACTTGAGAGTTCTGGATACAAAATTGATGAGTTGATAGGGTTAACCTATCCTCTCTCAAATTGGCTATACCCAATCTCTGAATTATTGGTTAAACAATCTGAGGGTCACATGAAATACAAATCAATGCAAGAACGACCTAGATTGTCTGGCTCTCGAGATGTGCACTTCAAGACGACCTTCCCTAGTGTAATGAAATTTTTTCTTAATGAGGTAACTATGTATCCTTTTCACATTCTACAAAAAATGAATAAACATAATCCAAATTGTCTAGTTCTATATGCAGAAGCAACAAAGAGTTGAGCTTATGGCGTACATATATATCTTAGCCACAATACTTTTGACAGTGTATGGTCAGCTAGTCATCAAGTGGCAGGTTGACTTAGCAGGAGAGTTACCACCAGCTTTTGAATCAAAAATTATTTATATTCTAAGACTTCTATTTAACCCTTGGGTAATTAGCGGTTTTATATCAGCTTTTTTTGCAGCAATTAGCTGGATGATAGCTTTGAGTAAATTACCTTTAAGCTATGCATATCCCTTTACAAGTTTATCATTTATTTTTGTTCCATTTATAAGTGTTTTTGTCTTTAAGGAAGCAATTAGCATACAACAAATAGTAGGGTTATTCTTTGTTGTACTTGGCGTAGTTATTGGTAGTCAAAGATGAAGGTATGTCCATCCTGTAGCTTTCGCTTTGAAGGTATGAGGTGGGAATGTCCTGCTTGTAGCTACCAACCCGTTATTATTGAGGGTTATCCATCATTTGCTCCAGATCTGGCGCAAGACAATGATGGATTTGACTTTGAGTCATTTAGCAAACTTTTTTTGTTGGAAGCGCGGAATTTCTGGTTTTGCTCGAGGAATAAGCTCATTTTATTTATGATTCAGAAGTACTTTCCTACAGCAAAGATATTTCTGGAAGTTGGTTGCGGAACCGCTTTTGTGATGCAAGCAGTGGAAAAGATATTCCCCAACATAATATGTTTTGCTAGCGAAATTTACTCTGAAGGGTTGAAATATGCAAGTCAAAGACTAACAAGAACTGCTTTATTTCAAATGGATGCAAGAAGAATCCCCTTCGAAGAGGAATTTAATTTAGTGGGAATATTTGATGTATTGGAACATATAGAAGAAGATGAGCTGGTTTTGCATGAAATATATCGTAGTTTGAAGGCAGGTGGAGGAATAATTATTACCGTGCCTCAACACCCTTGGCTGTGGAGTCAGGATGATGTTTATGCTAAGCACAAACGCCGTTACACATCTGCAAACCTGATTAGTAAACTTCAAAAGGCAGGCTTTAATATCATTAGAGTTACATCATTTGTTTCTTTACTGTTACCTTTAATGGTGATTTCAAGGTTTCTTAGCCGCTCATCAAAAAATTATGATCCGACTAGAGAATTTAGAATTAGTCCCCTACTAAATTTTTGTTTAGAAAAAATCCTAGATTTTGAAAGACTCTTGCTCAAACAAGGAGTTTGTTTCCCTATGGGTGGCTCATTGCTTGTAGTTGCTCATAAATGAGCCTAAACTTTGTATATATATAGCAATCCTAAATGAGAATGGAACAGGGGTCGCAGGGGCACCGCCCCCCTATTTGGTTCTGGAAAATTTTTGTTTATAAATCAAGTAGGATTGCTATATCTCGCAAGTAGTAGACTCTAATGAAATTACCAGAATTTCTATGACTTGACTTTTGACACATATAAAGATAAAATTGTGCAAGTAGCTTTCTGCTCCGTGCTAATGTCTAAAGTTAAAGTAGATTTACGTTCCATCCTCAAAAAACCATTAATTTACAGGCTATTTAAATCCACTATCGCCTCAGAGCGAAGTCGCCGTGATTTTGTCAGAAACTATATTTGCCCCAAAGATGGTGATAGAGTTTTAGATATTGGCTGTGGACCGGCGGATACACTAGATTTTCTTCCAGCCGTCGATTACATAGGTTTTGATGCAAATCCCAAATACATTCAGGAAGCTATGGAAAGATATAAGGATAGGGGAACATTCTTTTGTGAAGTTGTCTCTCAAGTTAGCTTACCTATAGACTACTATGCTTATTTTGATATAGTTCTTGCTATTGGGGTTTTGCATCATCTTAATGATGTAGAAGCACTAGACTTACTACAATTAGCTCACATAGCTTTGAAGCCAGGAGGAAGATTAATAACTTTAGATGGAGTATTTACTGAGAGGCAAAGCCCATGTGCAAGATGGATTATCTCAATGGATCGTGGTCAATTTGTTCGGAACCAATCTGGTTACACAAACTTAGTTAGACAGGTTTTTGAGAATTTGACTGTTTCCATAAGATACGATATGATACGTGTTCCGTACACACATATCATTATAGAATGTAAGAAGTAAATCTCTTTGTTCACATGAATCAGATTCCGTTCAACCGACCTTACTGGTGTGAAAAAGCTCTGAATTATATTTATGCTAGCCTTAACAGTGGTCATCTTTCAGGGAATGGAAGTTTTACTAAAAGGTGTCAGCAGATGATCGAGGGTTATACCCTTTGCCTAAAAAGCCTGCTGACTCACTCGTGTACTGCTGCATTGGAAATGTCAGCAATTTTAACAGGGATTGAAGTTGGAGATGAAGTTATCATGCCCAGCTACACTTTTGTCTCCACAGCTAATGCTTTTGTCCTGCGAGGTGGTGTGCCTGTTTTTGTGGACATTAGACCTGATACTCTAAACATAGATGAAAATTGCATTGAAGATGCAATTACAGAGAGGACTAAAGCAATAGTAGTGGTTCATTATGCTGGTGTTGCCTGCGAAATGGATACTATTTCTCAGATTGCTCAGAAGTATAACTTATTACTGATAGAAGATAATGCACAGGGAATTGGTTCTAAGTATAAAGGAAAACCATTGGGTAGTTTTGGTCATTTAGGAACACTTAGCTTTCATGAAACTAAAAACATCATTAGTGGTGAAGGTGGAGCACTCCTAATCAATACTCCTGAATTTGTACAAAGGGCAGAAATTATTTGGGAGAAAGGCACAAACCGAAGTCAGTTTTTCCGTGGAGAAGTTGATAAATACACTTGGGTGGATATTGGCTCTAGTTATCTACCTAGCGATTTAATAGCAGCATTTCTTTGTGCGCAACTAGAGCAATTAGAGGATATTAACCATGCTCGAATGCAGATTTGGCAGATGTATCACAGACTGTTGAAGCCATTGGAAGAGGCAAATTATTTGAGAAGACCAGTTATTCCCGAGTACTGTCAACATAATGCTCACCTATACTACATTTTGTTGAAAGATGCAATCACTAGGGATAAGCTACTTAAATATCTTAAAGACAATGGTGTTCAAGCAACATTCCATTATGTTCCACTACATAATTCTCTAGCAGGTAAAAAATATGGACGGGTAGCCAGCAACATGAATTTTACTAGTGAACTAAGTGAGCGTTTACTGCGTTTGCCCTTGTGGGTTGGAATGGAACGCCAAGATTATGTTGTTTCTCAGATAGAAAAGTTTTTGAGAGTTTCGAGTAAGTGATGCTAGCATTAAATCCCTCATTGAATCAATGGTTCGATTAATCCTCAACTTGGAAAACAGTCGCCACGCAGATGGGGGTGATCCGTTTAAGAGTAGAAATGGTTGATAACAGCGGGTAGTCAACTGCTACAAAGGGGAAACCTGAAACAGTAAGTACTGTGTTAGCCATCACTCATTATCAACACCGGAGGTTCCCACTTATTGCCAATATCCTGGGATAATCCTCAACCGGTCGAACCCCTGTCAGAAGCCATACTGTGACCCAATACCATCCTTCAAATTGCTTACCAGAATGATGACAACTGAGTACGCAAAAGTTCAGGTACTCATCATGCTGAGTTTTTCCATACGCAAATATCTGATAGTATGGCGGCATGATTATCACACTGGCGGGTTTCAAGGGTGGCGTCGGCAAGACCACCACAGCCATCCACCTGGCGGGGCTACTGCATCGGCGGGGCAAGACCTTGCTGGTAGATGGCGACCCCAACCGCTCCGCCCTGCGTTGGGCGCAACGGGGACAACTCCCCTTCTTGGTCGTGACGGAGAATCAAGCTCCCAAACGAATGCGCGAACACGAACATATTGTGATTGATACCCCGGCACGCC
>Ga0272446_1007670_pt1 | contig 10646 bp, 5 predicted proteins | sample YNPCB0061_FD_194587 | JGI IMG/M metagenome (GOLD analysis project Ga0272446, IMG submission 194587) | Hot spring microbial mat communities from Yellowstone National Park, WY, United States - YNP-CB-006-1 | ecosystem: Environmental > Aquatic > Thermal springs > Hot (42-90C) > Sediment | place...
CGAGCTTGGCTCCCCGCTCGTTGCCGACTAGCACCGTGAACTTCTCGATCTTCAGGTCGGCGGTTTTGTCCTCGAAGTTGGGGTAGCGGATGACCGGCATGCAGGTGAGCGTGAAGCCCTTACGGTCGTTGCCCTGTTGAATCTGAATGGTCATGTCGGAGATATTCGGGCCGACGGCTGAGCCTTTGAAGCGCCCGGTGTCTTCCCAGGTAATATTCATCACCTGCAAGCCCTTGGCGGTGGCCAGACGCATCGCGATGGGGTCGCTTACCATCGCAGCGGTCTTCTGGATGGTCTGGGCGTACTCGGCGCGTTGGGCGGGGGTAAGCGATTGACCGGGTGTTTCGGCTGCCGTTAGCAGCACGGCGATCAACCACCCAATCCCCGTTAGCGGGATGAGAAGCTTCTGCTGAATCATGGCCTGGTCCGTCCTCGTCTGATCGGAGAGTGAGATTGCGAATTCGACTGATCCACCAGTTTAGACGAACCGACCGAGGAGACGGATTGCATCAATCGAAACGCGGGATGACCACACGCTCGCCGCCGCGCATCGCCGATTGATGCGCGCAGATGCCGACCATCGTCCAGTTGGCACTGGTGACGGCATCGGGCAGAGCTGGGCGCTCGCCCAGGACGGCCATCAGGAAGTTGTGGGCCAGGTGCGGGTGGCTGCCGCCGTGCCCGCCACCTTGCAGGAACGACAAATGCTCCGCGTCCTGGATCATCGAGGGCATGGTGAACTTGCGGATCGGCTCGGGGAGCAGGTGGGCGAAGTCGGGCACCTTGACCCGCTGCGGGATCTCCGGCTCGCTGAGCGGCCGTTGCGGCGTACTCTTGGTGTGGATGATCGGCTCCTCGCCCTCGATCTGCTGCCACTCGAAGGACTTCTTCGACCCCATGACATCGAAGCTCTCGCGGTACTGCCGGGCCACATCGAACAGCGAGCGCGTCACCTCGGCGACGACATCCGAGTCGCGGATGGTGAAGGTGGCGGTCTCGACGGCGAAGGGGCTACCGTAGCGGCCAATCAGTTCTTCGCGGATGCGGCCCGAGCCGTGGCAGACGACGCTATCGGCGTGCTTGCCCAGGATCGCCAGGCAGGGGCTGACGCAGTGCGTGGCGTAGTGCATCGGCGGTAGCCCCGGCCAGTAGTCCGGCCAGCCGTCCATGTCTTGCTGGTGGCTGCCGCGCAAAAACTGGATGCGGCCCAACTCGCCGCTGTCGTACAGTTGCTTGACGAACAGATACTCCCGGCTGTAGACGACCGTCTCCATCATCATGTAGACCTTGCCGCTGGCGCGTTGGGCTTCGACCAGCGCCCGGCATTCGTCGATGGTGGTCGCCATCGGCACGGTGCAGGCGACGTGCTTGCCCGCTTGCAGGGCGGCAAGGCTTTGCGGGGCATGGTCGGGGATGGGCGAGTTGATGTGGACGGCGTCCACGTTAGGATCGGCGAGCAAATCGCGGTAATCGGTGTAGCGCACGGCGATGCCGTAGCGGTCGCCGCACTTGTCCAGCTCGGCTTTGTTGCGTCGGCAGATGGCGTACATCTCGGCGTTGGGGTGGGCCTGATAGATCGGGATGAACTCGGCACCGAAGCCTAGCCCCACGATGGCGACCCGGACTTTCTGATTGCTGGCCATGCTCGTTACTCCTTTGGTCCGCAGGAGAGATCGGTCCAAGTGAAGAGAGACTAGCAAGCGGGTTGGACCCTGGCAAGGGCCGGGAGCCACTCGCCGGGCAGGCGAAATGGCCGGGGCGGGCGAAAGGACGGTTGCGGATGGCTGGCTAGCGCGATAACTTCAACTATAAGAGTAGTTCGACATTGCCGCACGCCCGACAAGAAGGCGTCAACCATTCACGAGGTTCACTCTCCATGCTGCAAGTCCGCAAACCGTGGCATCGTTCGATGAGCGCGATCGCCACTGCGATGGTTCCGTTTGTGTGGTTGCTCGTGCTGTTGGCCCAAGGCCAAGGGCAGCAGCCGTACCAGCCGGAGGTCCGGCCCGCGTCCAACGAGGCGGAGCTGGCGCTAAAGGGCTTCCGTCTCCCCGCCGGGATGAAGGCCGAAGTCTTCGCTGCCGAGCCGCACTTGGCCAATCCGATTGCTTTCTGCCTGGACGAGAAGGGCCGATTGTTCGTCGCCGAGACGTTCCGCCTCAGTCGAGGGGTGACGGACAATCGCCAACACATGTATTGGCTGGAGGATGACCTGGCCAGCCGCACCGTCGAAGACCGCGTGGCCATGTACCGCAAGTGGGCCAAGGGCGACTTTGCCCGGACCTACGAGCGTGCCCCCGACCGGATACGCCTGGGGCTAGACACCACCGGCGATGGCAAGGTGGATACGGCGGTGGTCTTCTCCGATGGTTACAACCGCGCTCAAGACGGTCTGGGGTCGGGCGTGTTGGCTCGCAACGGCGTCGTTTACTACACCAACATTCCCGATCTGTGGATGCTCAAGGAAGACAAGGACACCGGCAAGGCGGGCGAGAAAATCTCGCTGGGCAGCGGCTTCGGCGTGCATGTGGCCTTCATCGGTCACGACATGCACGGCCTGCGCATCGGCCCGGACGGTCGGCTGTATTGGTCCATCGGCGACCGCGGACTGAACGTCAAGACCCGCGAAGGCAAGCAGCTATTCTACCCGGACACCGGCGCGGTCTTGCGCTGCGAGCTAGACGGCTCGAACATGGAGGTGTACGCCTACGGGCTACGCAACCCGCAGGAGTTGGCCTTTGACGAGTACGGTAACCTCTTCACCGGCGACAACAACTGCGACGCGGGCGACGCGGCCCGCTGGGTGTATGTGGTCGAGGGCGGCGACTCGGGCTGGCGGGTTGGTTATCAGTACGATCCGCCAGCGCTAGACCGCGAGAAGCGCGGCCCGTGGAAGAGCGAAAAGATGTGGGAATTGCCCCACCCCACGCAGCCCGCCTACATCGTCCCGCCAATCGCCCACATCGGCGCTGGTCCGTCCGGGCTGACCAGTTACCCCGGCGTCGGCCTGCCGCCCCGGTACAAAGATCACTTCTTCCTGGCCGACTTCCGCGGGCAGCCGGGCGGCTCGGGCATCTGGTCGTTCGGCGTGCGGCCCAAGGGGTCCGCCTTCGAGGTCTACGACCTGCACCAGTTCGTCTGGGATACCCTGGTCACCGACTGCGACTTTGGCCCGGACTGCCGGTTTTACTGGAGCGATTGGGTCAGTGGCTGGGGCTTGACCGGCAAGGGCCGGGTCTACCGGCTGAAGAATGTCCCGCCCGATCAGCAGCAACTCGCTGAGCAGACCCGCAAGCTGTTGGCCGAGTGGTTCACCCGCAAACATTCGACCGACGAGCTGTTGCAGTTGCTGGAGTTCCCCCACTACCAAGTGCGGCAGGAGGCCCAGTTCGCGCTGGCGGCCAAGGGGTTGACCGTCCTCGAACCGCTAAGCGCGATCATCAAGTCCGGCAAGAGCCTGACCGCCAAGCTGCACGCTGTCTGGGCGCTGGGCCAAATCGCCCGCAAACAAGACCCGGTCGCCGCGAGTCCGCCCCTGCTGCAAGCGACCGCCGACGCCGATAGCCGCGTGCGTGGCCAGGCGGTCAAGATGCTCTACGAGGCCAGCGGCGCGTTGAGCGATGCGGTGGGCCAAGCCGCCGAGAAACTGCTGGCCGACCCGGACGCGCAGGTCCGCTTCCATGCCATCCGCCTAGCCGGGCGTTACCTACAGCAGGACCAGCCGCCCGGCCAGGGTGCGGGCAACGCCCACCCGCGCAAGGCAGTCGCGGCAGCGCTGGAGCGGCTGGCCCGCACAGCCGGCACTGACCCCTACCTGCGGCACGCTTGCGTGATGGCCTACGCCAACCGCAGCATGAACCCGGCCGCGCTACTGGCCAGCGACGCGGCACCGGCCCGCATGGTGGCGACGCTGGCCCTGCGCCGCCTGCACAGCCCCGATCTGGTCAAGGCGCTCAACGACCCCGACCCGGCGATTGTGCTGGAGGCTGCCCGCGCCATCCACGACGAGGTCATCGACGAGGCCATGCCCGCCCTGGCGGGGCTGATCGGCAAGTCGAACTTGCCCGAGCCGTTGCTGGTGCGGGTACTCAACGCCCATTTCCGCCTGGGCAAGGCCGAGAACGCCCAAGCCCTGGCTGCCTTCGCGGCCCGCGCCGATGCCCCGGAGAAGTGGCGGGTCGAGGCACTGGAGATGTTGGCGGCCTGGGCAACGCCCGGTCGGCGTGACCGCGTCACCGGCGCTACGATGAACCTGGGCAAGCGCGACCCCGGCCCCGCAGCCGAGGCGGTTCGCACGCGCTTGGGCGGACTATTTGCCGGCTCCGGCAAAGTCCGCGAGGCCGCCACCCGCGTCACCGCCCGCTTCGGCATCAAGGAGGTCGGCCCGGTCCTGGCTCAGTTGGTCGGCGATGAAAAGCAGGAAGCGACCGTGCGGGCCGAGGCGATCCTGGCCCTGGAGGCGCTGCGCGATGCCCGGCTGGACCGCGCGATCACGCAAGCCCTCGCCTCGGCCGATCCGCTAGTCCGCAACGCGGCCCGGGCCGTCCTCGTCAAGCGTGACCCGGCGGCGGTGGTCCGGCAGGTAAGCCAAGTGCTGGCCGATGGTCCGACCGTCGAGAAGCAGGCGGCCTTCGCCCTACTCGGACAAGCCAAGCATCCCGAAGCCGAAAAAATCCTCACCGACTGGACCGCTCGACTCGTCAACAAGTCGGTGCCGGCGGAACTGCAACTCGATGTACTCGAAGCAGCCCGCAGGCGGGCCAAGCAAGCCCCGGCCTTGAAGGCCAAGCTCGACGAATACGAGCGACTACGCACGGCCAAGGGCGACGAGTTGGCCGGTTGGCGCGAGGCGCTGGTCGGGGGCAACGCCGAGCGGGGCCGGCAAATCTTTCTCAACAAGAGCGAGGTCGCCTGCCAACGCTGTCACATGGTCGGCCAAGTCGGCGGCATCGTCGGCCCCAACCTGTCGGGCATCGGCTCCAAGCAAACCCGGGAGTATCTGCTGGAGTCGATCGTGCTACCCAACAAGGTCATCGCCAAGGGCTACGAGACGCTGGTAGTGTCGCTGACCACCGGCAAGACCGTCTCGGGGATCGTCAAGACCCGCGATGCCAAGACGGTCGAACTCATCACGCCCGAGGGAGCGATCCTCCGCGTGCCGACTGCCCAGATTGACGAGGAAATCCCGGGGAAATCGTCGATGCCCGAGGACATCGTCAAGCATCTGTCGTTGCGGGAGATGCGCGATCTGGTCGAGTATCTGGCGTCGCTGCGCGACCCGGCCAGTGAGAAGAAGTGAGGCGATGTCGCTGGCTGGCGAGGTGCTGGCGGGGTTGGTCGAGTTGGCCTTCCCCGCGCTGTGCTGCTGTTGTGGCCGACCACTCGGGCCGGGCACCGCGGACTTTTGCCCGGCCTGCTGCGCGGCCCTGACGGCGGACGCTGGCCCGCACTGCCCGCGTTGTGCCGACCGGCTTGGCCCATTCGAGGCAGCCGACACCACCGGCTGCGCCCGCTGCCGGCACTTGCGATGGCACTTCGACGCCAGCGTGCGGCTGGGGCCATACCAGCACTTCTGGAAATACGTCGTGCTGCGGTGCAAGCATCTGGGCGGCGAGCTGCTCGCCGAGGCGCTCGGCGGACTGCTGGCCAGCCAGCACGCCCAGCGCTGGAGCGAGTTGGCCGGTGCGGCTGGTGCTGCGGTCGTGGTCGTGCCGGTGCCACTGCACTGGACCCGCCGCCTACTGCGCGGCTACAACCAGGCGGCAGCGCTGGCCACCGGCTTGGCCCGGCGTCGCGGTTGGCCGTGCGAGCCGTGGGCACTGCGACGCACCCGCTCGACCGGTTGGCAGAGCGAACGCACGTTCGAGCAGCGCTCCGCCAACGTCCGCGGGGCGTTCGCCCTGGCCGTGGCCCCCGCCCGCATCCAGGGGCGCGTGGTGATCCTGGTCGATGATGTCTACACCTCGGGCAGCACCCTCAGCGAATGCGCCAGATTATTGCGACGAGCCGGCGCGGTGCGGGTGGTAGCGGCGGTCGTCGCTCACGGGCAGAACCCCGACACGCAGCCGACTATGCCGATGCTGACCGAGCCGAGTCAGTCCATCAGCTAGGGGCTTTCGGGGAGGATGGCACTCTCGGGAAGCGGCGCAAAGAGGTTGGCTGGTGACGGGCGTAGTGCTTTGCCGGGGTGGCCGGGCTGAAATTGGTGGCCGAGCTGCTTTGACAGGCTGCTTGCATGGTCCACAATAGAGCTAGTCGCACCACCCGTTCGGCAACCATTTCGAGCAGACTTCTACTAGGGTGCGTCGCCGACTCAGAAGGGATCAACCATGTTCCGAAGTGTCCTCACTCTGCTGGCAGTTGTTGGAATAGTCGGCCCGGCATCGGCTCAGTCCTGGGCCACGGGGCTGTTCGATGAATTGTCGCGGGACTTTGGCACGGTTCAACGCGGGCCAGCCCAGGAACACGCCTTCCGCTTGACCAACAGGACGCCCAACCCCATCACCATTACCGGCGTGCGGGTATCGTGCGGGTGCGTGAGCGCGTCGGTGCCGGTGGCGGTGTTGAAGCCGGGGGAGACGACGGCGGTCAACGCGACGATGGACACGCGCCGCTTTGCCGGCCCCAAGACCGTGACGATCTTCGTCAGCCTCAGCAATGGCATGCAGCTAGACGAGGTGCGGCTGACGGTGTCGGCCAACATGCGGGACGACCTCGCGGTCACGCCCGATTCGTTCGCCTTTGGCCAGATGAAGCGTGGCACCTCGCCCAGCAAGAGCGTGCAGGTGACCATTCTCGGGGCTGGATCGTGGCAAGTGACGCACGCCACTTGCGAGAGCAACTACGTCCGCCCCCAGGTTAAGGAGCTTCGCCGCAGCCAGCTAGATGTGATGTACGAGGTCACGGCCACTATCCGTGCGGATGTGCCGGTGGGCAAGTGGTACACGGACGTTTGGGTTCACAGCAATCACCCGTCGTTGCCCAAAATCCGCATCCCGTTGCATGTCGAGGTGCAGCGAGCGTTGACCGCCTCGCCGGCGGTGTTGCAACCCGCGCCGCTGCAAGTCGGCCAGCCAACGCCGCAGCGCTTGCTGGTCCGGGGGGATCGGCCGTTCCGCATCCGCGCCGTCAAGGGGATGGAGGGGGTTGTCCGCGTCGAGCCGGTGTCGGATGAAGCACGGGCAACGCAGGTGGTGCAGTTGACGATTGAGCCGGTGCAGGATGGCCCGCTCCAGGGTAAGCTCATCATTGAAACCGACCTGCCCGAGGATGGCCTGCTGGAGGTGCCGCTGGTGGGCGTGGTCGCGCCGCCCGCAGCCGCTACCCCGACTCCATCGCCGACTCCGGCTCCGCCCGCACCAGCGCCGATGCTGCGGCAATCGGCACAACCCGCTCTGCCGGTCCTGCCGACTGAACCGGCGGCACCTGATCCATCTGTAGTGCCCGTCTCGCCTTGAGTACGTGCAGGCTGTTGACGGTCCCGCAATGCGTCCGAAAACAACTAATGCTGGTAGGAGTGTGACAGGCTTAGCTGTCAGACTCCTACCAGCTTAACCATTGCGGGAGAACTCATGAGTCAACTGCATTCTGCCGGACTAGCGCGTGTGCCGCGAGCTACCTATCGGCTGCAACTCAACCATACTTTTCCGCTGCCTAGCGCCCAGGCGATTCTGGATTATCTGGCCGAGTTGGGCATCAGCGATGTGTACGCCTCGCCGATTTTCAAGGCACGCCGCGGCAGTATGCACGGCTACGATGTCTGTGACCCGCGCGTCATCAACCCGGAGTTGGGCGGCGAGGCGGCCTTCGCCGCATTTTCGCAGCGGCTGCACGAGCTTGGCCTGGGGCTGATCCTGGACGTGGTGCCCAATCATATGGGCATCAACGACGCGGGCAATCTCTGGTGGTGGGATGTGCTGGAGAATGGCCCCTGCTCGCTGTACGCAGGGTACTTCGACATCGACTGGCAGCCGGTCAAGCAGGCGTTGAGCGACAAGGTGCTGCTGCCGATCCTGGACGATCAATACGGCCGCAGCCTGGAGAAAGGCACTTTCCGGCTGACGCTGGAGCAGGGGGCGTTCATCCTGCATTGCAACGACTTGCCCCTGCCCATCGCCCCCGATTCCTACGGGCTAATCCTCAGTCACCGACTCAATCAACTCATCGAGCAGATCGGCCCGACCCACGAGGACACGCTGGAGTTGCAAAGCATCCTGACCGCCGTCAACTACCTGCCGCGTGGGCACGAACTGGAGCAGTCGCGCCGGCTCGAACGCAACCGGGAGAAGGAAGTCATCAAGCGTCGCCTGGCCCGGCTGGTCGAGTCGTCGGCGGCGGTGCGCGAGATGATCGCGGCGACGCTGACCGATTTTGCCGGCATCGTGGGCCAGCCGGCCAGTTTCGATTTGATGGATCATCTGATCGCCGCGCAGTCGTACCGCCCGGCCTACTGGCGGGTAGCCAGCGAGGAGATCAACTACCGCCGCTTCTTCAACATCAACGACCTGGCCGCCATCCGCGTCGAAGAAGCGGAGGTGTTCGAGGCCACCCACAAGCTAGTCTTCCATCTGCTCAAGACCGGCCAGTGTACGGGGCTGCGCATCGACCACCCCGACGGGCTGCGGGACCCGCGGGCGTACTTCGAGCAACTGCAATCGCGTTATCGCCAGTTGTGCGGCGACCAGGTGCAGGGCGACTTGTACATCGTCGCGGAGAAGATCTTGGCGATGAACGAGCCGCTGCCCGAGGATTGGGCGGTGGCTGGCACCACCGGCTACGACTTCGCCAATGTGGTCAACGGGCTATTCGTCAGTCGGGCCAACCGCGAGCCGTTCGACCGCATTTACCGCAAGTTCACCGGCATCGACGCGAACTACTCGGAGATCGAGCATACCCAGAAATCGCAGGTGATGCAGCTATCGCTGGCCGGCGAGGTCAACACCCTGGCGCACCAACTCAGCCGCATCTGCGAGCGGAACCGGCTGTACCGCGACTTCACGCTCAACTCGCTGCGGGACGTGCTGCGGGAGTTTATCGCCTGCCTGCCGGTCTACCGAACCTACATCACCGAGACGCGCAAGTCCGCTCGCGACATCGAGTATGTCGAGCGGGCCGCCCGCGTCGCCATGCAGCGCGACCCGCTGTTGTCGGACTCGCTGGTGGAGTTCGTCCGCGATGTCTTGCTGCTGCGCAACCTCGGCGACTTCCCCGAGAGCGAGCGGCAGGCGGTCATCAACTTCACGCTGAAGTTCCAGCAGGTGACTGGGCCGGTCACCGCCAAGGGGGTCGAGGACTCGGCGTTTTACGTCTACTATCGGCTCGTCTCGCTCAACGAAGTTGGCGGCACCCCCGCTCGGTTCGGCACCACGCTCGTCGGCTTCCACCGCCGCAACCTCGACACCCGCCGCCAGCATCCGCACACGATGCTGGCCACCTCCACGCACGACAACAAGCGTTCCGAGGATGTACGAGCGCGGATCAACGTGCTGTCGGAGATGCCCAACGAATGGCGCGTCTGGGTCAATCGCTTCGCGCGGATCAACGCCGCCGCCAAGACGGTCGTCGAAGAGCATCCCGCCCCCGACCGCAACGACGAGTACATGATCTACCAGACCATCCTGGGCGCTTGGCCGTTGGAGTTGCTCGACGGCGACCCGCCCGGGGTGCTGGCCCAATTCCGCGAGCGCCTGATCGCCTACTTCATCAAGGCTGCCCGCGAGTCCGGCCGCCACACCACCTGGCTGAACCCCAACACCGAATACGAGCATGCCCTGCGCCACTTCGTGGAGCGCATCCTGCCCGATGAGCCGAACGCGACCTTCCGCTCCGAGATGCGGCGCATCCTGACGCGGGTAGTGCGGATCGGCCAATTCAACAGTCTCTCGCAAACGCTGCTGAAACTGACCTGCATCGGTGTGCCGGACATCTACCAGGGCAACGAGGTCTGGGACTTTTCGTTGGTCGATCCCGACAATCGCCGCCCCGTGGACTACGAGCATCGCCGCGCCTTGCTCGCCGGTCTGCGTCAACGGCTGGCCGAGGGCGGTGACGCGGTGCGCGCGGAGTTGGCCGACGAATTGCTCGCCAATCCCAACGATGGCCGGATCAAGCTGTACGTCATCTACACCACCCTGCAACTGCGTCGCGAGCAGCCCAAGCTCTTCGAGCAGGGGCAGTATGTGCCGGTGCGAGCCGAGGGGGGGCGGCGTAACTTCGTCGCCGCGTTCGCCCGCGTTCACAACGGCCGGCGCGTCCTAGTGGTCGCGCCCCGCTTGATCCTGACGCTCTGCGGTCGCCAGCCCGCCCCGGTCGGGCCGGTCGTCTGGGAGGATACCTGGCTCGACTTGCCGCGTGACCCCACCAGCCGGGTCTATCGCAACTGCTTCACCAGCGAGAAACTCGCCGTGCAAGAACAAGACGGCATGACCGGCCTGGCTCTGGGTGATGTCCTGCGCCGCTTCCCCGTCGCGCTGCTGGAGCAGCTTGACTGACCCCACCCTGAGCGAGCGGTTGCATCCCAGCGTCTACCGAGCGGCGGGCGGCGGAGTGGCGGAGCGGCGGAGTGGCGGAGCGGCGAAGGGCTGTCTACCGCTCGAGCAGCGCTAGCTCGACGACCATGTCTTTACCGCTCTGGACGACGATTGGTA
>Ga0272446_1007671_pt1 | contig 10646 bp, 6 predicted proteins | sample YNPCB0061_FD_194587 | JGI IMG/M metagenome (GOLD analysis project Ga0272446, IMG submission 194587) | Hot spring microbial mat communities from Yellowstone National Park, WY, United States - YNP-CB-006-1 | ecosystem: Environmental > Aquatic > Thermal springs > Hot (42-90C) > Sediment | place...
TAGCACGGGAATGGAAGGAATTGTTGCAAAATCGACGGTTTGGGACGCGCGAGGTGCTTCACGAGTGGCATCGGCGGGTATGGAACCGTAAAGACCGCAACCCTACCCTTCACCAACAGAAAATCCCAAGGTACCTGCGTTGCCCCAGAATGACCGGCATCACGACTCCATCTCATATTTTGAAACTTTACGACTCTCAGAGAATGTGACATACTGAGTTTTAAGGAGAGTCTATGAAAAAATTTGTAATCGCGTTGAGCGTATTCTTTTTCCTGATGTCCTGTGCGAGTTCAAACACCGCTGGGGTTAATGAACAACCAACTGTCTCGGAACCGCAGGAGGTTGTCGAAGAACCAATGAGCCGGCCCCAAAACGTTACACCTTTTGACATCACCCACCGTGCACCTGCTAACTGGTACAACGACGCCGTATTTTATCTTATGTTTGTCCGTTCATTTCAAGACTCCGATGGTGATGGAAAAGGGGACCTAAAAGGAATCATTAACCGCTTGGATTACCTTAACGATGGCAACCCCAACACTACCACTGATCTTGGCATCAATGCCATCTGGTTGATGCCCATCCATCCCAGTCCTAGCAATCACGGGTATGATGTGATTGATTATTTTGCGGTGAATCCCGAATACGGTACCATGGATGACCTTAAAACCTTGCTTTCTGAAGCTCGAAAACGCGGTATTCGAATCATCCTCGACCTAGTAATAAACCATGCTTCAAATCGTCACCCATACTTTTTGGAATCAGCTTCGGGACCAACTAGCCCCAAACGGGATTGGTTCATTTGGTCAGACCGAATTTTGCACACGCGTGGTCCGTGGGGCCAGTCTAGGGTGTGGCATCCCATCAGTGAGGGAGCCAACATGTATTACTACGGTGTGTTTAACTTCCTCATGCCCGATTGGAATCACCGCAATCCCAACGTTGCCCAAATGTTCCGTGACATTTCACGCTTCTGGATTCGAGATGTAGGTGTTGGTGGTTTTAGGCTCGATGCAGTGCGATACCTCATGGAAGAAGGAAACCGACTAGCAGATAGCCCTGCGAATGTCGATTACTTAAAGGGCTTTCGAAGTTTTGTGAAGTCGGTGAACCGAGATGCCTACTTAGTGGGTGAGGTTTGGAGCGGAACAGAAATCACCTCTACCTATGTTCCTGATGCTGTTGACCAGGTGTTTAGTTTTGACACCCAATCTGCCATAGTCGGTTCACTAAAGATGGAAAACAAGGAGGAACTTGAGTTTGCCCTGGACAACGTCAATCGATATTTACCCCTAGGCACTGCGGCCTTCTTTCTTTCCAACCACGATATGGATCGCATTATGAGCCAACTAGGAGCTGACTTTGATAAAGCTAAAATTGCCGCCACCCTACTCATGACCGCTCCCGGCACCCCTTACATTTATTACGGTGAAGAAATCGGTCAGCAAGGTGTTAAGGCTGCCACCGATGAAAATTGGCGACGACCGATGCAATGGGGGGATGGTCCTGCCCCAGGTCTGGGCTTCACGACAGGGCGTCCATGGGGACGTGGATTTAATCAACCCGGAGTCGAAAACACCGTGGCCTCACAAACCAACGATCCCAACAGCCTCTTGAGTTGGTACCGGCAGTTGATTCGTGTCCGCTCATCTGCCTCAGCTCTTCGGACTGGGCGTTTTGTCCCCGTGGACACCAATAGCCCCCAGGTGTACAGTTTTCTGCGCTGGGATCCCTCGGGAGCCTACTTAATTGTCCTAAATCTGGGATCAAGAGAATCACGCCGATACGGGCTCACCTTGTGGAGCGGTCCTTTCAAGGCTGGGGTCCAACCGGTCAAAGTGTTTGGGACAGAAGTTGCCGGAAACCTCAACCCGCCTCAAATCAACGAAACGGGGGGCTTTGATTTTTACCGTCCCATTGATGTACTCCCCCCCAAGGCAGCTCTCATCATCAAGCTATAGCCGCTCTCAATTCTTAAAAACAAAAAAAGCCGGGTCTCACCGGCTTTTTTAATCACCTATTCTTCAATCGTTCATTTTAAGGATGCGATAGCCGTGGGCTGGGAGAGCTAAGTTCACTTGGCCATTCATCATTTGGAAGGTCTCTTGGGAGATGACGTCTAGAAGGGTGTAGGTCCCAGTGGGCGCAAGTCCAAGTCTTTCCCAAGCCCCCTTGGGAAAAGCGACCTGAACTTGAGAGGACTCCTTGTCAAAGTTCACCACTACCAAAAGGCGTTGCTGAGGAGTGAAACGCAAAAAGCTGTAAATCCATTTTGGATAGGATGAGCGTGGACGATTAAACCAATCCAAGTCGTAAAGAGCGCCTTTCCGAACGGCTTCTAATTCTTGAGCCAACCTCAAAATTTTTTTGTAGGCTTGGCGGAGGCGTTGTTGGTCCTCACTGAGTAGGCCACCATCGAACTGCCCCTTGTTCACCCACTTCACCATCTCGGGCATGGCCCAATAATCAAAAATGCTCGTTCGGCCATCATCGCCCCCAAATCCCTCTGCGCCCAGGGCTGGTTCACCCACCTCCTGCCCCGCGTAAATCATCACGGGGCCGGGGCTAATGAAGGCTGTCACCACCATTCCGGGAAGTCCCGCCCAGGGGTCAGCTGCAAAAAACTTTGAGGCCAAGCGCACCTCATCGTGGTTTTCCAGGAACTTTAGCATGATGCTGGGCCGAATCGGTAGATCCGACCACCACTCTGAAATCCGTGATGGCAAGGAAAACTGACGCACAACAGGCTTGATCTTGTCGTAAAGTCCTACCTTATCGTAGAGGACATCAAATCCAGCTTTATGGTAGCGTTCGTAAGCTGCGGGGTTGTAAATTTCCGCAATGAAAATCACATTAGGCTTGCGTGCCCTAACTTGGGGAATCACCCAACTCCAAAACTCGGCGGGAACCATCTCGGCCATATCCACCCGAAAACCGTCCACTCCCTTACCCACCCAGAACAAAAGAATGTCACGCATCTTGAGCCAGGTTGAGGGCGGCGGGTCGAAGTGGGTGGTTCGTGGGCCAGTAAACATATCGACCCCGTAATTGAGCTTGACTGTTTCAAACCAGTCATTCACCGAAGGACGCGCTCGATTCACATCATTGCCGGTCACCTTGGCAGGCACCTCAGAAAAAAGCCCATCCTCTAGGGGGGCCACAATGTCAGGGCCTAGCGGATTGTAACGCCTAGGCACTTCGAAGCTCTCACCGATGATGTAGTAAAAGTTGTTGTTGGGCGCAAAAGCCTTGGTCTTGTCATCGTCCTCGCCCAGGTCGCGAACCCCTGCCGGTTTGGCGATGCTCTTGTAACCTCGTGCCACATGATTGGGCACAAAATCAATGATAACCTTTAAGCCCAGGTCTTGAGTTCGTTTCACCAGCGCCTCGAATTCGCGCATCCGCTGGCGCACGTTTTCGGCCAAAGCGGGATTCACATCGAAGTAGTCGGTAATGGCGTAGGGGCTACCCGCCCGCCCCTTCACCACATCGGAATCGTCTTGTGGAATTCCAACCGCAGTAAAATCATCCATGGTAGCGTGCCGAATCACACCGGTGTACCACACGTGGGTCACACCCAGGTCCTTGATTTGTTCCAAGGCCTTGGTGGTGATGGCATTGAAAGTCCCAACACCGTTTTGCTCACGGGTGCCGTTGGGAACGTTCTGCCCCCCGTGATTTCCAAAGGTACGCACCAAAAGTTGATAGACTAAAAACTTGTTATCCGCCGGAAATTTTAAGCTGTCCTCAACCGAGGCCCAATCAGGGTGAGGATCTTCAGGTGCTGGCTGTGGCGGCTGGGTGGCGCACCCCAAAAAAATTAAAACCAGGATCAATGTGAGCGTTTTCATCTGTAGACCTCCGCCCACCATCATATCATCAAAACGCCAATTAAACGAGGATTAGGGCTTATCCAGCAAAACTGCTCGAATTCGACGAACACCAGCGGAACTGGCTTCTTCCTTTTGAATTTTGAAGTAACCTAGTTCACGGGTGTTAGAAACGTGGGGACCTCCGCAAACCTCCAAGGAAAAATCACCGATTCGATACACCTTAACCACGTCCTCGTATTTATCGCCAAACAAGGCCATAGCCCCGAGCTTCTTTGCCTCCTCCAAGGGCATCACCGTGTGGGTCACTTCTAAACCGCGTTGAATTTGCTCATTGACAATCGATTCAACCTTTTGGATTTCGTCATCGGTCATTTTTTGTGGGTGATTAAAATCAAATCTAAGACGCTCCGGGGTGATGTTGCTTCCCTTTTGTTTGGCGTGTTCACCCAGCACGATTTGCAAGGCCTTGTGAAGCAAGTGAGTAGCGGTGTGAAGTCGGGTGGTCATTTCGCTGTGGTCAGCAAGCCCACCTTTGAAGGTCCTGTCAGCCCCCGCGCGTGAGATCTCTTGGTGCTTGGCAAAAGCTTCTTCAAAGCCTGCTCGGTCAACCGTTAGGCCATGCTCTGCCGCCAGCTCCTCTGTAATTTCGATCGGAAATCCGTAGGTATCATAAAGCTTGAAAGCAAGCCGCCCGCTCAACTCCTTTTTAGGGTTTTGCATCAGACCAGGAAGCAGTTTTTCAAATTCTTTTTCCCCGTGCTCCAGAGTCTTGAAAAACCGCTCCTCTTCTAAGATCAGCTCTTCTTGAATTTTCTGCTTGCGCTGAGCGACCTCCGGATAAACATCGTTGTAAATTTCCAACACAGCCTCAGCAGGCTGGCTCAAAAAGGGCTGGTTAAAGCCTAGCTTTCTTCCATGTCGCACTGCTCGACGAATCAAACGGCGTAGTACATAACCCTGCCCAACGTTACTAGGTGAAACCCCTAAATCATCCCCGATGATGAAACAAGCCGTTTTCACATGGTCAGCGATGATACGCATGCTCACATCTTTATTGGCATCTTGACCGTAGGCCACACCCGCTAGCTTCGCAATCACCTTGAGAATGGGTTGAAACAGCTCGGTGTCGTAGACGCTGTTTTTTCCTTGTAAAACGGTGATTGTTCGCTCAACCCCCATCCCCGTATCCACGTTGCGCTGTGCCAAAGGAACATAGGTACCGTCAGCTTGCTTGTTATACTGCATGAATACATCGTTCCAAATTTCAAGCCAACGTCCGCAGGAACAAGCTGGTCCCTGGCAATCATCTTTCTTGGGGCACGGCCTGCCTGTATCATAAAACATTTCGGTGTCTGGACCACAGGGGCCTGTTGCTCCAGCTGGTCCCCACCAGTTGTGCTCCCGATCAAGATAGCTAATTCGGTTTTCAGGAATACCGAGCCGTTTCCAAATAGTAGCGCTTTCTTCATCGCGTGGAATGCCCTCTTCGCCAGCAAAGACGGTAATCCAAAGCTTTTCCTTGGGGATACCAAGCCATTGAGGGCTTGTCAAAAATTCAAACGACCATTGAATAGCTTCTTCCTTAAAATAATCTCCCAGGCTCCAGTTACCCAGCATTTCAAAAAAGGTCAGGTGACTGTGATCACCCACACTATCAATATCCCCGGTGCGCACGCATTTTTGCACGTCCGTCAGCCTAGTTCCCAGCGGATGTTTTTGCCCCAAAAGATAGGGGACCAACGGCTGCATGCCTGCAGTATTGAACAAGACCGTGGGGTCATTCTCAGGGATGAGGCTCTTCCCGCTAATTTCTGCGTGCCCCTTTAGCTTAAAAAATTCAATATATTTTTGACGAAGTTCATGAGCTTTCATAATTCTTCATTTTATATAAGTTATTGTGCAGCTTCAAGCTACATCGATTGGACTTTCGGATTCGGTCGTGGAGAAAAACTATTTCAACCCACCAAAATATAGGCGTGGATCGTTTTCTTTCCTTTCACTTCGATCATTCCTCGATCTCGGAATTGATACTTATCTTTTAAAAGATTGTAGGTAGCCTCTCCCACTTGAATCTCACCAGGAATTCCGTAGGCCTCGAGTCGGCTGGCAATATTAACAGTGTCGCCCCATAAATCATAAATGAATTTTTTCTTGCCAATCACACCGGCAACGACCGGCCCGGAATTGATGCCAATTCGAACCCGTAAATTAGTTTGGTGGCGTTCATTGATTTTTTCAATTTCTCTAATACAGTCAACCGCAAATTCTATAATGCGTTCCGAATGATCATCGCATGAATTAGGAGCACCCGAAACTACCATGTACGCATCACCAATGGTTTTAATTTTCTCAAGGTAGTACTTCTCGACTAGCTCATCGAACTTTGAAAAAACCTCATTGAGGAGCGTCACAACTTGATCAGCTCTTAAATCCGAAGCGATTTTCGTGAAATCCACAATGTCCGCGAACATGACGGTGGCACACTCGTAGTCATCAGCGATCACCTCACCGTGAGACTTTAATCGATTGGCAACAGTCACAGGAAGAATATTGTGGAGGAGGTCTTCAGCACGTTGGAATTCTGCCTCTGCTTTTTCCTCGGCTTTCCATGAGGTTCGAGTGAAATAAACCATACCCAACGTAATTAACAGTAAAAAGATAAAAACGTTGATGATGTTGAGAGAAAAAATAATCTCACTACTAACGTGGTAAAGCGGAATCAAAGATTTTACAGTCAAGCTCAGTGTAAAATAGGTAAGGGCATAAACGATTTCAAAAAATGTGATGACATATTTTTGCTTGGGAGGTAAAAGGCCAATCGCAAGAATATAGGATATCAGGTAATATTGAAAACCAGCGTCCCAACCAAGCCCCAAAATACAAACAACTTGATGAATGAAAACCTCAACGGCACCTAAAATAATGGCTGTTAAATAATTTCCCTGAAAATAAACTAAGTAAAACGAATAAACATACAAGAGGACACTAAAAATATTTAAAAAAAATAAAGACCAAACCCCCAAAACGCCAAAAAGAATGAGCATGCCTAAATGAAAGAAAAGCGGGAACAATGTGGTCAAAAGGCCAATATAAAAATATCGTCGCTCTTTTAAGGAAATGTTGGGCGGAACCCGAATCAATTTTAGAAATTTGTTTCGTAGGTTTTCTACGATCATGATACTCACCTATACTTACGAACATTCCAAGCATTTTTGATTCCACTCGTTGAGGAAGCAAAAAATATAAGCATCTAGTACTTAAAATAATTTATCAATTATTGTTTGTCAAAAAATGAAGCGGAAATTTATTGATTCCTTTTATGCGGTATACCATGAAACTCGAAAGGTTTATCTCCCCAATTTTTCAAAAATTTTCCCTTTATTCTCTGCCAGTCATAAATCTTACAATTTAATCATCATAAAAGGTAAGCTTTGACTCGTCCCTTACCTTTCACTTCGATGAATCCCCGATCCTCAAAGGAAAATTGATCTTTGAGAAGTTGATACGTCGATTCACCCACCTGTATTTTTCCCGGAATGCCATTGGCTTCAAGTCGGCTGGCAAGGTTCACCGTGTCTCCCCACAAGTCATAGATGAATTTCTTTTTCCCGATAACGCCCGCAACCACGGGACCAGAACAAACTCCAATTCGAATTTGTAGCGCAACACTATGAGCTTCGCTAAGTTTTTTCATCGAACTTAAAACTTCTCGAGAAAATTCAATCATCCGCTTAGCATGATCTTGACAAGGGTAGGGAACACCCGACACCACCATGTAAGAGTCACCAATGGTTTTGATTTTTTCCAGTTGGTACTTTTCTGCAAGCTCATCAAATTGAGTAAATACATCGTTGAGAAGACTGACAACTTGGTAAGCGGGCAGGTCCGAAGTGATTTTGGTAAAATCAACGATGTCAGCAAACAAGACTGTTGCGCTCTCAAAATCATCAGCAATAACTTCCTGTTGGGCTTTGAGCCGATCGGCTATCGAGGAAGGTAGAATATTCAGCAACAACTTTTCAGCCCTTTGGAATTCGAATTCTGCTTTTTCTTCAGCCTTCCAAGAAGTTCGTATAAAATAAACAATTCCTAAGGTAATGAGCATTAGGAATATTAAAACGTTTACGGTATGTAACCAAACCAGAATGTTAGGGTCTAGAGAATAAAACGGCGTAAAATTTTTAACCATTAGAGAAAAAACAAAATAAGTCATCGCAAAAACAATTTCAAAAAAGGTGATGATGAATTTGTTTTTGGGAGGTAGTAAGCCAATTGCAAGGATGTAAGAAATGAAGTAATACTGGAATCCCGAATCCCACCCTATGGCGAATATGCAGATCACTTGAAATATCCATACCTCAATCGCACCCAAGATGATGGCTATAAAATAGCGTCCGTGAACATATACCAGATAGAATGAATAAATGTATAACACGACGCTAAAAAAGTTAATGAAAAAGAGGGTGTTGACTCCAACCACTCCAAAAAAAATCAAGGTCCCAATGTGAAAAATAAGCGGGAACAAAGTAGTCAATAAACCAATAAAATAGTAGCGGCGTTCTTTAAGACTAATGTTCTTGGGAACCTTAATTTTTTCAAAAACGGAATTGACCCATTGTTGGAAGGCCATCAAGCTACCTCCTTGAAGTACCTTTTGTTCTAATTGATAAAAAAATCTTTTTGGTGATAAAAATTATTACGATTCCACGTCAAGGGCAAATTTTTGCTTGACCAATTGAGAAAATGACCTAACAAAGGATCTTAACTGTACATTTTCAAACTAATGTCAAAGAGTTTACCGCATTCGACTTTGTTTTTAAGACATACTGAGCTTTCCATTTAACGCTTAACTTCAAAAACCGTTGTTTGGGCACCAACACCCTTTAAGGAAGCAAGATAACGTTGCGCCTGGTAGTTCATTGTACGGAGGAGTCCCTCGACTCCCTGTGATTGATACACGGCTTCTGTCATCCAAAGGGAATTCGCTTCAGCCAAACCTTGCACTCTTGCCGCGATATTCACCGTTTGGCCAAAGTAGTCCAAAGCTCCTTGGTTACTGATAGCCAAAGCTGGTCCCTCGTGAAGCCCGATTTTCAACCCGAGGGGCTTGTCTTCTTCGCGAATCGTTTTTATTTCCTCAAGCATGTCTAAAGAAGCCGCCACCGCATCTAAGGGCCGAGAAAAACTTGCCATCACGGCATCGCCCATGGTTTTAATCACTGTTCCAGAATGTTGTACAATAATCTTCCCTAAAAGCTGGAAGTGGTCTTGAATCAGTCGATACGCGTTCACGTCCCCTTTTTTGTCGTACAATTCGGTAGAACCTTTCAAATCAGTAAACAAAAGGGTAAGACTTCGGATATTGAGCCGAAGGGATGTTGGTAAATTGTTCAATTTGAAAAACTGTTGAAAACTCGGATTATTTAAGAGCCGATTGCCAGAAAGAAAGGGACCCAACTTAGAGGGATGCGCCATCATCATTTGATGAAGTGTGGGAATGTCACTTTGAACCATCATGATCCCTAGCGGTTTGGATAACTTATTTAAAATGTGAAACAGTGCATTGATACTTTGAACCAAAGTTTTTTGATGGTTTAGACCACTTTCAGTATAAATCAACTCGTGGTGTTCCGATTCCTCGCCAGCATCCTGAGCAACCTCAAAAAGGAATTGACTATGAAAACCGGCCGTCACAAAACGATAGGTTCCCCCCCTCATCCAGGTTCGGTCAATGATAAGAGTTTCATGGGGCGGGCAGGTCTCGAAGCCCACCCAGTTATCGTTAAGATATTTGATGAATCCTTGATTCCGCTGGACGGCTCGGCTGAAAAAGGTTCTTTGATAGGATTCAATGTCCTTGTACGGGTCAATCTGCAAGGTTTTAATGCTCGGATTGATGGTGAACGTGACTTCAACCATATCATCCATGTTCACATCGACTGGCGCCTGACAAACCGTGCAAAAAAAATCTTCATGAACGTGGTGAAACGAGGTCAGATTGTCTTGAATTTCTCCACAATAGGGGCAAAATGTACTCCAGCTAAAATCAAACAGCCCCAACCGTGCCCCGTAAACAAAAATATCGATCAATTGGTTTTCCGCACACCCCCAATTCTGGGTAAGCACAACGGGGTTGATCCGATACAATTCCCAATCTTCTGCTCCTAACAGCCAACGATAAACCTTTTCAACAAGGCTTTTATCCAAGGTTTGTTCCTTTCTAAGAAGTTGAATTTTCTCATCCAATAGGGTCGTATTCATCTCATTCTTCCTTTTGGCAAAGGGTATTCATCTGGTTTAGTTTAATTCAAAAGTTTAATGATTTCCTGAGGATCCTGAACAATGGCTTGCGCTTGATGTAGTTCCTCCACGCCCCGAAACCCCCATGACACGCCAACCACGGGCATCCCGGCGGCGTGGGCTAGTTGCACATCCACCTTGGAATCACCCACCATCAAACACTGGTTTGGTGGAACACCCAATTGAGCGCAGAGTTCCCAGGCAGCCTCAGGTTGGGGCTTTCTGGGTTTGCCCGGTTCTTCGCCGTAAATCACCTCGAAATATCCCTCACCAAAAAGGGTGTGGACAACACGTCGGGCAATGCGGGCGCGTTTGTTTGTTAACACGGCAAGCTGTCTACCGGAGCTCTTGATGGCTTGAACAAGCTCGAGAATCCCTGGATAAATGAATGTTTTTTCGACTGGATTTTTTTCATAGATCTCGATGGCAAGTCGGGTTACCTCGAGAACCAAACTCCCATCCCCGTTTACCAGCTCGACCGCGCGTTGCACCAAAAACTCCAACCCCCACCCC
>Ga0272446_1007672_pt1 | contig 10643 bp, 8 predicted proteins | sample YNPCB0061_FD_194587 | JGI IMG/M metagenome (GOLD analysis project Ga0272446, IMG submission 194587) | Hot spring microbial mat communities from Yellowstone National Park, WY, United States - YNP-CB-006-1 | ecosystem: Environmental > Aquatic > Thermal springs > Hot (42-90C) > Sediment | place...
AGCCATCTGTGGTCAGCTTAAGCTGCAAATCGCCCTTCTCGTCAAGAAAATGGGGAAATAAGTCTAAAAACTCAACACCCTCCTCCTCGGCCATGCGCTGCAAGCGATCGTTCAAGCGGCGAATTTCTGTATTGGAAAGCTGCATAAACCGCTTGACCCAAGGAGGCGTTTTGCTGGTTTGGGGTTGAGCCGCCAACCGGCTCCCCCCGTGGGGCAAAATAGACTGGATCACCACCCGTGCCTTGGGATGGGTCGCTTTGAGCTGACGTACAATCCCTCGCTGATTCTCAACGATAGTTACTCGTCGCACATCTCGCGCCAAGTCATTAATGCCAATCATGACAAAAATAATTTCCGGCTGGGTCTGATCCAACAGGTTGAGCCGCATCCACAGCCCGTAGGTAGTTTCACCAGAAATCCCCTGATTCAGCCAGGTCACACCCGTAGGGAGCAAATCAGGAGGAAACCAGAGACTAATCGAATCGCCAGCCAATATACTCAACCGGGAAGGACGTTGCCTTGCTACCACCTGCGCTTCCTGCCCTAGAAGGGCAACCCATTGCTCATAACTCAGGTAAACCCGCTCTCCTTCGTTCGATTTGGGAGTCACTGAAGGGCTAACCTGGGGGGTAGAAGCATTGACTTGAAAAAAGGTACCCGGATCAACCCGGCCCAGCAGCAAGACCAAACCACTGGCCGAGATAAGTAAAAGTAACCACCGTGCCATCTTAATCACCTGCCATGCCATGCATCTACCAGCGAATCAACTCTTTTAGATAGAATTTGGGTCATCAGCCGGACAAAAGTCCTGAGGCAATTTCCAGGAAAGATTTGCCCCTTCTACCTGGCAACCTGAGCGTAGTCTAAGCATGCGTTTGGCTGAGCTTTGTCTTTCCTGTCGGGTTTCCCACAGAGAGAAAGCCCGCCGACCGTTGGTTTGCAAAAAACCTTGATAGATAGAAATTTTGCCAATGGACGCAAAATATCAGCACAAACGACTCCCATCACCCCAGAAGGATCAGCAAATCTGCCCCTGATTCTAATCCCATCTGTAGAGAACTGTGCAGAAAATGTCTCTTTAGCCCGACAGAATTCAGAGTACCTCTTATAGAGTCACTACCTGTTGGTAACGCCAATCTCCAAGACTCACAAAGTTCAAAATCCCTGGCGGGAGGGGCAAAGCCCTCCAAAATCTCCTTACCTACTCACTCCCCTAGTTGACTGGCAAATCTTTTCTCCTAGGCAGTTAAAACCGCAGCGAGGCAACCAAAACGCGCCTTTGCGGCTGACGAGACCCCTGATTTACTGAGGCCGCAGCGGCCTGCGGTGGTCTAGGCGCGACTTTACGCCAGCCGTGAGCATGAAGTATCAGGGGTTTCGGTCGTTTTGCCAGTCAATCAGCTTACTCCCTGAGCCAACCACAACATTATTTTGCTTTTTCCTATCGGTTGCAATTTCTGTGCGTTATGGTGGTAGGAACTTCTGACAGCGGATGAATGTGATGAAGCGATTACTGCTATCGGGTCTGTTCTTAGCGGGTTTACTCTGGGCGCTGTTCAGCTTCAGAGGGTTAGCCACCCAGGGCACCTATGATTCGATTATTTTAGATTTTCGCGAAGATTTAGGGGCGGCTCAGGTTGAGCAGCAGGTGCAGGGGTTTGCCCAACAGTTTGGTGCAACACCCCGGTTCAACAGCGCCTTTTCAACGGATGATCATGTGTTTGTGGTAAAGGGCGATCGCGCTTTATTGCGAGCCTTGTTGAAATCACCCCTGAGCCGCTATACCGAGATTATTGAACCCAACTATCAGTACTCGACCCAACTGCTACCCAACGACCCTGACTACGGCAAACAGTGGAATCTCCGCAGTATTAACATTGAACCTGCCTGGGATAGTACCCGCGGTGATGGCACTGTCGTCGCCGTGATTGATACCGGCATTACCCGGGTGCCAGATCTCGAGTTGACTGGTTTTGTCGAAGGCTATGACTTTGTCAATGATCGGGTTGAAGCCACCGACGATAATGGGCATGGAACCCATGTGGCTGGAACGATCGCCCAATCGACCAACAACGGTAAAGGCGTAGCTGGCATTGCCCACGGGGCTAATCTGATGCCGTTGAAGGTGCTGAATGCCAATGGCAGCGGCACCGTCGCTGATATTGCTGAGGCAGTTAAATTCGCGGCGGATAACGGTGCCCACATTATTAACATGAGTCTTGGGGGCGGGGGCGAAAGCCAACTATTGCAGAAAGCTATTGAGTACGCCCACCAGAAGGGTGTTTTGGTGGTTGCCGCCGCAGGCAATGAAGGCCGCAACGCCGTTTCTTACCCGGCTCGCTATCGCCATGTAGTGGGGGTAGCGGCACTCGACCCAGCGGGCAGTAAAACCCCCTACTCAAACTACGGCGCAGGGATTGATCTATCAGCGCCCGGTGGCTTAAAGAATGGGGATGATCCGGCTGGTGGTATCTTACAAAACACCATCGACCCGGCCAGACCTGGCACCGATATCTATGCGTCACTTGAAGGCACCAGCATGGCAGCGCCCCATGTGGCCGGGGTGGCAGCGCTCGTGCGGGCCTCTGGGGTGACCGACCCCGATCAGATTGAGCAGGTGTTGAAAGAATCGGCGATCGCCATTCAGGATGATGCCCGCAACTATTACGGAGCCGGCAAACTAGATGCCGCTGCCGCCGTCAAACTAGCTGAGAAGGGGCAAATTACCTTCCGCGATTTCTTTAACTGGTTGCGCGAAAATGGCTACCTCAATCCCCGCTTCTGGATTGATGGCGGAGTTACAGCCCTTGTGCCCAAGATTGCAATGGTGCTAGGGTCCTACATCCTTGCCTGGTTTCTGCGTAATTACTTCCCCTTTAGCTGGAGTTGGTCACTCTCAGCCGGTCTCGTAGCAGGCAGCGCGGGGCTATTTCCCTTGAAGGGGTTCTATCTATTCGATGCGCCCCAACTCCCCTTTCGGTTGTTGGGCAGTTCCATTCCCGAACTTGGTAGCGCCCTGCAGGGAACTACGTTGTTAAACCCGATCTTTGCCAGTGTGCTGATTCCCTTTGGGCTGATCTTGTTGTTGTTGGGCCATGCCCAGTGGAAATGGTTTGCCATTGGTACGGCGCTGGGTACAGCGGCCTGTCTAGGGGTAAGTGCGGCGATCGCCCCAGCCTTACTCTGGCTCGGCAGTGGTTCTCTGGCCCAGAGTTTCCTGGCAGTCAATGCCGTCTTGTGTTTTGCCCTGGCCGCCTTAGCTGCAAAACCAGAGGTGCGCCACCCATGAACCAGATACAAGTAACGGGAACTGTTGATCGCAAGGGCTTTGGTACAGGCACCTGGGTTTTGGTTGCCAGTAGCGGCGAAACTTACGAGTTGTATGAGCCTGCTGCTGAACTCCAGAAAAAGGGCCTAAAGGTAAAAGTAAGCGGCACTGTACGAGAGGATGTCATGACTCTGGCAATGGTGGGGCCAGTGCTGCAAGTCGCCCATTACGAAGTCTTAGAAGCGTAGATTGGGTGAAAGAAAATTCACTCAACTGCCACCGCTGTCTGAAAGTGAGAAAAAGCTTGTCTTGGGCGATCGCCTAGCCTGTCCACTATGCCCGATGCTGAACCTTCCTGGCAGATTTGCCCCAGCAACCCACCTCCCGCCGACTTTATCGCCGGGGTTAAGCGCTGCGCACCAGGAGTTGCAACTCAACATACGGCCCAACTTTTGTGGCAGCGAGGATTTCAAGACCTAGCCCAACTGCCAGGACTGCTCGACCCCCATCAGTATCAGCCCACCAGCCCCTTTGCCTTTGGGGCCGAGATGCAGCAGGCTGTAGAGCGGCTGCAAACCGCCAGAACCCGGGGCGAAGTGGTGGCAATTTGGGGCGACTTTGATGCCGATGGGGTCACTGCAACTGCGGTACTGTGGGAAGGATTGGGGCAGTTTTTTACCCAGGGCGAAACCCTGCGGTACTTCATCCCAAATCGTCTCACTGATTCCCATGGCCTTTCACCAGGGGGCATTGAGCAGTTACACCAGCACCAGGTTAGCCTGATTGTTACCTGTGATACGGGCAGCACTAACCTGGTGGAAATTGAGTTGGCGAAACGCTTGGGCATCGATGTGATTGTCACCGATCACCACACCCTACTCCCCCACCGTCCCCCCGTTGTCGCCCTGATCAATCCTCGTTATTTTGCCCCTGACCATCCCCTGGCTACCCTCTCCGGTGTGGCAGTTGCTTACAAACTGATAGAGGCCCTCTACGCCACCCTGCCCCAAGTGCCCCAACAGCCTCTAGAGGAACTGCTGGATCTGGTCGCAATTGGGCTGATTGCTGATCTGGTGGAATTACGCGGCGATTGTCGCTATCTGGCCCAGCGGGGCATTCAGCAATTGCAGCGGCAATCTAACCCGAAGACGGCCACCCGTCCGGGAATTGCTAAACTGCTGGAATACTGTAAGCGCACAGGCGATCGCCCCATGGATATCGCCTTTGGGTTAGGCCCCCGGATCAATGCGGTTAGCCGCATCCAGGGGGATGCCCACTTTTGCATTGAGTTACTGACCAATCAGGATGCCCAGCGCTGTGCCCGACTGGCCGAGGAAACTGAACTCGCCAATACCCGCCGCAAAGCGCTACAACGAGACTTAATCCAGCAGGTAACGGGCCGACTAACTCAGATCGATCAGTCCACCCTCCCTGCCATCATTCTGGCAGACGAACAGTGGCCTACCGGCATTTTAGGTTTAGTCGCCGGACAAATCGCCCAAACCTATGGCAAACCGACGATTCTCCTCAACATTACCGATGGCCTGGCGCGCGGTTCGGCCCGCTCAGTCAACCAGATCGACCTGTACCAGTTGGTGCAGACCCAGGCCCACCTGCTAGAGAAATTTGGCGGTCATCCCTATGCCGCAGGACTGGCTTTAAAGGTTGAGAACTTGCCCCTGTTCACGGCGGCGATTCACCAACAATTGCGGCAGACCGACGCGATCGCCCCGCCCCATTTGACGATTGACCTGGTTGTCACCGTTGCTGAGCTGGGTAAAACCCTGTTTCAGGCCCTCAAACTCCTGGAACCTTACGGTACGGGCAACCCAATTCCACGGCTACTGGTAGAAAACTGCTGGTTTGAGCAGGTCTGGCATCAGAAGTTGAAGGATCGGCGGGGGCAGGCGATTGAGTACATCAAAACTCGCTTTGAACTGTGGGATGACACCACGACCCACGGCTGCAAAGGCCACTGGTGGGGACATTATAAAGACGAAATTCCCTCAGGGCGTTGTGATGCGGTTGTAGAACTAGACTTTAACCCGGAGCAGCGACACTACGAGATTCGGCTAGTGGCTGTGCGCCCTCGTGAGGCGGCATCCCCCGCAATCGCGACTCCCCTAAAAGACTGGATCATCGATTGGCGGGGAGATGCTGTAGCCCTGGCCTCAACGGATGCCAACGTAGAGTGGGTAACCCAATGCCCCGCCAGTTGGGCAGAACTACAAGCCTGGTTTCGCAAAACTTACCCTTTAGGCAAGCAACTGGCTCTGGCCTACCCCGCTCCGCCCTTAACACCACCTGAGCACGTCTGGACTCAACTGATTGGAATAGCCAAATATCTCAGTCGCACCGGACAAACCGTCACCCGGCATCAACTTCTGAACAGGCTGGGAGTGGGCGATTACGCGCTCCAACAGGGTTTTCGCGTTCTAGAGTTGCTTGGCTTTCAGATCAACACCCTCGATCATGCGCTCCAACTAACTGGGCAAACAGCCCCTGATGTAAACGAGCGTGACTTTATTCAGCACCTTGAGCATTTTTTGCAAGCTGTCAAGGAAGAACAGTTTCGCCGCCATTACTTCTACCAGGTTCCCCTCGCTACCGTGCAGTGGGTGGCGGCCCAGACCCTTCGTGCGGCTTAATGGCCCCAGATTCCAAGTAGATTTGCAAGGACTTTTGCCCAAGATTTGAAAATCCACAGGATATTTACCTAGAATAAATATTAAGAAACGTTTCGAGTCGCTAAAAAGGGCTACGCAATCCTCGACAGTGATTGAAATGTGGTGAAAGCGACCTGGTTTTGGCTGACCATAGGCCATTAGGCTGCATTCCTGGTTCACCCACTGGGGGAGTACATGGGTCTTCAGTCTAATTGCGGGTTACTTGTCTACGCAGTACTTCGTAAGTGTCCTTTGTCTAATCTCTTCACCCTAAGTTTATGGAACTCCGCTTTAAAGCTTGCCAAACGGTTGAACTGGCTGTTTCCCATCAGCCTATACCGGTTCACCACTACCTGCGGCAACCGCGCCGGGTAGTCAACGCTCTGGCAGCTTCTAGCCAAATTGAGCTGATAGCAGAAGATGTGTATCGGCTCAAGATGCGTCCCCTTACCTTTCTAGTGATTCATCTGCAACCGATTGTGGATATGCGAGTCTGGGCAGAGTCTGATGGCACCGTGCAAATTCGCTCAGTCGGCTGCGAAATTCGGGGGTTTGAGTATGTGAATCAACGTTTTGCGCTGGATCTGGTGGGGCAGCTACAACCCGTCACTTTAGACAATCAGCAAACACAGCTCAAGGGGCGAGCCGATTTAGCGGTGATGGTAGAAATTCCCCCAGCGTTGCGTTTTACTCCGCGATCGCTGCTAGAAACAACCGGCAACAGTCTGCTGAAAAGTGTTCTACTGACTATCAAGCAGCGTTTAATGCATCACCTGCTAGCGGATTACACCCTTTGGGCCAGGGCGCACTCCCAGGCAGAACCGGCTACAACCGGTCTACTGCCAACCAACAACCCAATCGCTTAAGTAACCTGCAAGTAAAGAATGGCCGTGGCTCGAAAATTCCTGCAACGCCTGTTGCCCCGCCTTAGTGCAGCCGTTTGGTTACTGGCAGCAGGCAGGCTTTTGTCTCAAACCGGCTCAGGCTTCACGGCCTTTCTTGCCCCCATTTTCTTTGTCAATCAGTTGGGGCTATCTGCGACACAGGTGGGTCTAGGCTTGGGCAGTGCAGCTGTCTCTGGTGTCGTGGGTCGTGCCCTGGGGGGAGCACTAGCGGATGGTAGAGCTGGGCGACGCTGGACTCTGATCGGCTCAGCGATCGTCTCTGCCAGTGCTTCGTTTGTCTTAACCGTCGCCACAAGTTTTGGCGTGTTTGTTCTGGCTAATTTGCTGATGGGGCTAGGCATTGGCCTCTATTGGCCCGCCAATGAAGCTCTGGTAGCCGATCTCACAACTCCGACCGATCGCAATGAAGCTTTTGCCCTGACCCGGCTCTGCGACAATCTAGGCCTCGGACTGGGGGTGGTGATGGCGGGTACTCTGGTGAGCGCTACGGGCACTTATCGCCCCCTATTTATTGTCGATGGGGTTTCTTTCCTCATCCTGGCAGCAATGATCTATCGCTGGATTCAAGAACCCCCGCGTTTAGCTCCGCTCGTTGAAGCTAGCCAGGGATGGCGAATGGCCTTGGGCGATCGCTGTTTACAAACCTATGCCCTGGTCAACATCCTATTTACGGCCTACATTGTCTTGCTGACCAGCACCTTACCCCTTTATTTCAGCCAATTTGTGGCGCTCTCTGAAACGAGCCAGGGGTTTGGCCCCACCACCATCAGCCGTTTGTTTGCCTGGCATCTTTGCCTCACAGTCCTCTGTCAATTGCCAGTTACCCGACTGCTCAACCGTTTTGGTCAGGTACGCACACTCATGCTTTCGACCCTGCTATGGGCGCTTGGCTTTGTGGGGATTTGGTTTACAGGCGTTGCCCAAGGGATTCCAGTACTGTGGGCTGGCCTAGCTCTAGCGATTCTAACCCTGGCTGTGGTTACCTACCTGCCCTCGGCTTCGGCTTTGGTAGTGCAGTTGGCTCCAGCCTCCCTGCGGGGAGTTTACCTCTCAATCAACTCCCAATGTTGGGCCGTGGGAGCGTTGATTGCACCCCCCTTGGGGGGGTGGGCCATGGATCAATCTATAGCGATCGCCCAGCGCTTTTGGTTAGCCGTAGCCAGCAGTCTACTACTAGCCGTTGCGATTTTGCAGCGACTCAACCACCTGATGAAACAACGCAGCAGTCGCACAGACTCCCCCCCGGATTGTCGATTCAATGAATCGAAGGACTGAGGGCTTTACCACACGCACAGGCAACCCAGAATCATTCCTTTTGGCTTTGGGTGTCTCTGTAGCAAGGGATCTGCGAGTTAATGGTGTACCAAAAGGCAGCTAAAAGCTGAGCGAAGTCGTTTCCCACAGCGACAGGAAACGCGAAACATCTGCTCAAGGGAGAAAGCCCAATCAGTGGGCAGGTGATTTTCCAGCGCGTCCCTCATGTTCAGATTGTAAAATCCTTATTCTGTAGGAGGTTGGCAGGGAACCCCTGAGAGAAAATCAGAGTCTAACCCAGTATCTGGGCAGAAAGCCATCAGCCAATTCAACGGCTAATCAGCCCTAAGCTGAGTCGCTTTCTGGCTCGCGCTGCCACATAACGGGTGGCCATGACTCTATCCTGTAATGACATTAGGTAATTTCCATGCTCGATTTTTATCGCTGGCAGACAGGGCCAGCACTCCTGGTATCGTTTGGTTTGATCACAAGCGCGATCGCCCCTCTCACCAATGCGGCAACCGCTCAGGCCAGCCCAACGCCTCAAACCGTGGCCCAGCTCTTCCCTGGCTCTGGTTCTAATCAGTTAGTGGCCATTCCAGCGGGTACCCGCATCCCAGTGCGCTACGACCAGGCCGAAAAGATTGTGGTCGCTCCAAATGAAACCTTACCTCTGACTCTGGTGGTTTCCAAGAATATTCGCTCTGCCTCTGGGCAATTGCTGATTCCTGCCTGGAGTGAGGTACGGGGACGGCTGGAACCGGTGCAAGGTGGCTCGCAGTTTGTAGCAGAAGAATTGGTTTTGACCAATGGCACCCGCTACTTCTTAAATGCCTCTTCAGATGTGGTCACTACGACCCAGGAAGTGCGTCCCGGCATTGATACGAATTCTGTTCTAAAAGGAGCTGCGATCGGGGCTGGGGCTGCGACGATTCTCTCTGGGGTGACCGGGCGACGCCGCATTACCCTTGGCAAAATCTTGATTGGCGCTGGGGTCGGTGCAGCGGGGGGTGCTGTTCTGGGTAAAAAACGAGAGCAGGTGATTGTGGTCAATCCTGATCGGGATTTGACGCTGACCCTCAATTCTCGGCTGGCCTTGCGGTAACCATTGGCTTGTCTGAGGTTACATCAGGTTGCACTGGGGCGGGGTAACCAGCGATTCGCAATGGGCATACGCCAGCCAATGCCAAAGGCGCGATCGGTGACCTTGAGCACAGGCGGGGCCTGGCGGCGCTTAAACTCAGCTCGACTCACTAGCCGAATCACCTGAGTTACCACCTCTGGAGCGTGGCCTGCCGCCACAATCTGATCGGGGGTTTGATGCCCATGAATCAGGCGTGCCAGAATGTCATCCAAAATGTCATAGGGGGGCAAGGAGTCCTGATCGACTTGGCCAGGTTTGAGTTCGGCGCTGGGGGGTTTGGTCAAAATCGACGTGGGAATGATCTCCCCTCGACCAGACTGATCGCTCTGGCGATTGAGCCAGTGGCAGATGGAGTAGACCCGTGTCTTGGGCACATCCGCAATCACGGCTAATCCCCCATTCATATCGCCATAGAGGGTGCAGTAACCCACGGCCATTTCTGATTTGTTGCCCGTCGATAGCAGCAGATGACCGAACTTGTTGGAAATAGCCATTAATAGATTGCCGCGAATCCGGGATTGAATATTTTCTTCTGCTAGGCCAAATTCAGTCCCCTCAAAGAGCGTGGCCAGGGTATGGTCATAGCCCGCCATCAACTCGCCGATCGCCAGCAGTTGAATCGGCATGTCCAGATTTTCGGCTAGTTGACGGGCATCGTTGACGGAGTGATCGGAACTGTAGGGAGAAGGCATCAGCACACCCAATACATTGGTATTGCCTAGGGCTGCTACCGCGATCGCGGCTACCAAAGCTGAATCTACGCCGCCGCTGAGGCCAATGACCGCCTTAGAAAACCCACACTTGCGAGCATAGTCACGCACGCCTAACACCAGTGCCGACCAGATTTCGGCATCGGCGGTTTCTGGAACTGGGGCGATCGGCGATGCCCCGATGGCAACCCAATCGCGCTTTTCCTGATCGTATTCCACCAGCATTAAATCTGCCTCAAAGGCACAAGCACGGCTGATCAACTCTCCCTGGCGGCTGAAGGCCAAACTGGTGCCATCAAAAATCAGGTCATCATTACCCCCCACTTGATTCGCATAGAGCAGGGGCTGGTTAAACCGGGTTGCTAAATGTTGCAGCATCGTCTGGCGGAGTTGCTGCTTGCCCACCGTGTAGGGTGAAGCCGAAAGATTCACCACAAAATCCACCCCCAGGTCTGCCAGATCAGAGATCGGGTTGATCTCATAATGCCGCCGTCCCCAAAACTCCTCGTCATTCCAGAGGTCTTCGCAGATAGTGACACCGATATGAATCGGGGGAGAATCAGGGGTGAGGGTCAGGTAAAAATGGCCCGTGACTTCTCCAGGTTCAAAGTAGCGGTCTTCATCAAACACATCGTAGGTGGGCAGCAACCGCTTGTGAAACACCTGCTGCACAACGCCCTGCTGCAACAGCGCCAC
>Ga0272446_1007673_pt1 | contig 10643 bp, 8 predicted proteins | sample YNPCB0061_FD_194587 | JGI IMG/M metagenome (GOLD analysis project Ga0272446, IMG submission 194587) | Hot spring microbial mat communities from Yellowstone National Park, WY, United States - YNP-CB-006-1 | ecosystem: Environmental > Aquatic > Thermal springs > Hot (42-90C) > Sediment | place...
GCGCCGCCGCCAGGCAGACTGCCCAGGCCCGCCTCCTTCATCTCGGCGAGCAGGTCACGGGTGGGGCGGCCGGTGACGCGGGCAAACCAGTCCCACTCGACCGCCGTCCACGCCTTCAGGTGCAGTTCCGGGTAGTCCCGATGGATGATGCGGATGATGTTCAGATACCACTCGTAGGGCAACTGATGGTGCAAGCCACCGACGATGTGCAGCTCCGTGCAGCCGCGACTGTGGGCCTCCCGCGCCCGCTCCAAAATCTGCTCATCGGACATCACATAGCCTTTGGGGCTTTTTAAGTCCGCGCGGAAAGCACAGAAGGTGCAACGGTAGACACAGATATTGGTGGGGTTTAAGTGTTCGTTGATGTTGTAGTAGGCGACGTTGCCATTCTTGCGGCGGCGGACCACATCAGCCAGCTCGCCGAGGGTGTGCAAGTCAGCGTGTTCTTCTAGGAATAATCCATCCTCGAAGGACAGCCGTTGGCCGGTCAGCACTTTCTCACGGATGGCGTCGAGTGGTCGGGTGGTGGTAGTCATGCTATTCTCCCAGCCTGGGGGGCGATTCACTTGTTATACCGCAAAACCAGACCACCGCCCAACACTCGATTTTACCCGCTTGCAGCCTACAATGGGCCACACAGGAGGAAGCAAACATGCGACGAATTCACGCGACCACCATCTTGGCAGTACGGCACCGCGAAAAAGCGGCCATTGGCGGCGACGGACAAGTCACCCTGGGCAACACCGTCATGAAAGCCGACGCCCACAAGTTGCGGCGGATCTACAACGGCAAAGTGTTAGTCGGCTTCGCGGGGGTCGCGGCCGACGCCTTCAGCTTGATGGAGTTGTTCGAGGAGAGCCTGAAGAACTTCCAGGGCAACCTACCCCGAGCCGCTACCGAACTGGCCAAGAAGTGGCGGGCGGATCGGCTGTTGCGGCGGCGACTGGCCATGCTGATCGTGATGGATCGCGACCACCTGATGTTGGTCAGCGGCAACGGCGACGTCATCACGCCCTCCGATGGCCTGCTGAGCATCGGCTCGGGCGGCCCGTATGCCCTGGCCGCCGCCCGCGCCCTGATCGGGCACACCGACTTAAGCGCCCGGCAGATCGTCCAGAACGCCCTGGAGATCGCCGGGGATTTGTGTATCTACACCAACCGCAACATCCAAGTCATGGAGATTGAATGACCACTGCTCACCAAGTTACGCCTTGGACTATTCGCAACATATCCGAGACGAGTTGCGTTTGACTGTTCATCTCGCTTATCTTGGGGGAATGGATCAAGTTAAGCGGATAGACCATCAGAGAGATGAGGCTCGGCAATCGACCGCGCGCCTGAAGCTCGGCCAACAACACCGGGTTGATGTCGTCTAGCCGTTGCAAGTTCCGATAGCCAAGATAGACGAAGTTGCCATCCGGGTTGCGGAAGCTCAAAGTGTAGGCCGAGGCCGTCCCGTAGATGATGGGCGAAGGATCTTGCCCCGGCACGGCCGACATCAGTATCTTGGCTTTTGCGTCGGCTGGCCCTTCCAGAATGCGAAACGCCGAGCCGTCGTTGCGCACTAGCGCTCGCAGGAAGTCGCGCACATCTAGCGGACTGCCATCGGCAGCAACGACCGATAAATCCAAGTACGCATCCTGCACCACCCACAAGCGTCGGCCCTGGTGGCCGATGTTGACCAACGTGGTGACGTGGGTTTCTTGACCGATCACCCCATGATTGTAGGTCATCGTATTGTAGCCGAAGGCACGGTAGATGCTCGCTAGCATCTGCGCCATGCCGCTACAGAAGGACCCGGTCGCGTGTCGATCAACGACCTCGTGCAGCAGATGGCTCACATGCCTGCCTAACAAATCATCTCGCTGTAGCTCGACGTGCGCCAGAATAAAGTTGCGGTAAGCCCACTCGCGGATGAGGTTCACCCGGGCAAAATCGCTGAGGGTCGGGTCACGCAATTGCGGGATGGCAGCCAGCAGACGCTCGCGCGTTCGCTGATCTTCGACCAACCATTCGTTGTAAGTAAATCGCCGCGTGACTGGAGGGCTGGTGTCATCCTGCGGGTGATTGCGTTCCTCGAAGATATACGACTGGCCATGCTGCAAGCCGGCGACGACGAGGCTAAAGTCTCCGTTGGGGTCGGCAACCGCCGACCCCAGCAACGTCCCAGCAGCATCATAAAGCCGGACTACTGACCCAGCCGTCGTGTTACCCACCAATGCCACGTTGCCGGGGATCAGCCCCACTGGGTTGAACCGGAATGGAATAGCCTGCCACGGCTGGGCGAAACTCAGTTGGTTGGTGATGGGTTGACCCTGGCTCCAGGCTTGGAATCCGGGCAGTGAGGCGAGGTCGAACGAATCGGCCAGCGGTTGCAGCGTGCGGGCATCGAGCAAGACCACTTGCCCACCCGAGAAGGCGAAGATCGTCGGGATAGCCCGATCGCGCAGCGGCCCGGCCGTCACCGACACCCCATCGCGGCTCGTCTCGTCGAAGGAGAAGGTGCTGGCCAACTCGTTGCCCAGGGCATCGAAGACCCGCACCACCGGGCCACCGCCCTGCCCCGACCCCGTGACGATCTCGGCTATGCCGTCGCCGTCGATGTCCACCGCCGCCACCCGCACCCCGCCGCGCCACCGCCTCTCGAAAGCGAAGAAGCCGAGAATCTCCTGACCGCTCTGGTCGAAGACCTTGACCAACGGCCCGCCGGTGTTGCCCGGCCCGGTGATGATCTCGGCGCGGCCATCGCCGTCGAGGTCAGCGGCCGCGAGATATACCCCACCGAAGAAGCTGGGTTCGTAGGCGAAGAAGCTGGCCAGCTCGTGCCCGGTCAGACCCGAGACGACGCGCACCCGCGACGAGCCAACCCGCGGGGCAACGATAATGTCGGCGACCAGGTCCCCGTCCACGTCCGCCACCGCAAGGGCGACGCCGCCACGGTAGGAGTCCTCGAAGACCTCGAACTCCTGCAACAACTGAGCGGTCACGCCATCGAAGATGCGCACGATCGGCCCGCCGCCCGCGCCGGGGGAAGCGACGATGTCGGCCACGCCATCCCCGTTGACATCGCCCGTCGCCACATGCACCCCACCCCGGAACGAGTCATCGAAGGCGAAGAACTGATGCACGATGGAGCCGCTGTCGATGTCCTTGACCGTGACCACCGGCCCCATCCCCTCGGGTGTACCGGTGACCAGCAGGCTGGCCGGCACGTCGCGGCGTTCGAGTTCCTGCAACGACGGGCGACAGCGTCGGCCATTCTCGATCCGCTTGACCCGAAATAGGTTCTTCAGCATCCCCATGGTGGTTACCCCTTGACAGTTGCTGTGGTCATGTAGAGCCTGGGCAATATGGGCTATTTCTCAGTCTGAACATACTGAGTGGCCTTTCTCAAGACAACATGTTTTGACATAAATTACAGATTTCTCATGATTTACCACCGTCGAATGAAGCAAACTCTGACCAATCTGAGAAATCCTCGCAACCTGCTGCTGGTCGAATCCCCGGCAGACGTGCGGATCATCAGCGGATATACGGATCGTATCGGCTGGTGATGGTGTGCCCGCTGAACCGCGGTGGCCCGCGTCCCCGCCCCTGACGGCAGCACCGCCGACCAAGCGGGCGCATCGGGACGGGGCAGCCCGCTGTGGCACGGCGGGGCGGGCGTATCGGGGGCGGTTGTTGGTGGAGCGGCCCCGCTAGGACTGCCCTTGTCGGTTTGGGTTGTGTGGGTTAAATCTATGTAGTTAGATTTACTCATCGCCCGGACGAAGGACTCGCTATGATTCCCGTGGATTTAGCTGGCAAGGTCGCCCTGGTCACTGGTGTTGGCGACAACGAAAGTTTCGCCTGGTTCATCGCCAAGTATTTGCAGGCGGCGGGTGCCCGCATCGTCCTGGCCTGCCATCCCCGCATGACCAACATCGTCGAGAACATCCTTGTCCGCGAACAGGACGCGCCTTCGCGGGTGTTGCCGTATGACCGGGGCACTCTGAAAGTCGAGAAGGTCTATCCGTGCGATGTCTCGTTCGACACGATGGCCGATGTCGATGAGAAGACGCGCAACGACCGCCGCTACGCCCGCTTCGAGACGGATTATTCGATCAGCGGCATGATTACCGCCGTCGGCAAGGACTTCGGCGCGATCGACATTTTGATTCACTCCATCGCCTTTAGCCCCGAGATCAAGAATCTGACCATCAACACCAGCCGCTCGGCCTATCTGACGGCCCTGAGCATCAGCAGTTACTCGTTGACGTCGCTGTTGCGGCATGCCCAGCCGCTGATGGAGAATCGCCCGGGTGGGGCCAGCGCGGTGGCGTTGACCTACATCGCCGGCGAGCGGGTAGTGCCGCACTATGGCGGGGGCATGGCCGCGGCCAAGGCGGCCTTGCAGATGGACGCGAAGTGCTTAGCCGCCAACCTGGGGCCGAAGGGCATTCGCGTCAACCTGATCTCGGCGGGGCCGTATGCGTCGCGGGCGGCGGCGGCCATCGGCGACATCCAAAAGATGATCGACTATGCCGCCTCGCGCTCGCCGTTGCAGCGGCCCATTCGCCCGGAGGAAGTCGCGGAGGCAGCGTTGTTCTTGTGCAGTCCGCTAGCCTCGGCGATCACCGGCCAGACACTCTACGTCGATGCGGGCTATCATGTCATGGGTGTCTAGCAAGCGCAGACAGGGCAGGCATGCAAACTTCCCAGAGTCCGAGTATTTTGTGTCTGGCGAGCTACTTCAAGGGCCAGCGCTTCATCCAGCGCTGCGCGGAGGAAGGCTGGCCGACCTATCTATTGACCGTGGCCAGTCTGCTACACGAGGATTGGCCCCGGCAGTATTTGAAGGATGTCTTCGCCTTGCCGACGTTCGCTGATCGCCGGGCCCTGACCAACACCATCGCCTATCTGATGCGCGAGATTCCGATTACGCGGATAGTGGCACTGGATGATTTTGATGTCGAGGTCGCGGGGTTTTTGCGCGACCACTTCCGCCTGCCGGGCTTCGGCGAGTCCACGGCCCGGCTGTTCCGCGACAAGCTGGCGATGCGCAGCAAGGCCGCTGAACTGAACGTGCGGCAGCCGCCCTTCACCGCCGTCTTCCACCGCCCGGCCGTCGCGGACTTCCTGAGGCGGGTCGAGGGGCCTTGGCTGCTCAAGCCGCGCTCGCAGGCGTCCGCCGCCGGCATCCGCCGCCTCAGCCAACCCGAGCAGGTTTGGCAGACGCTGGATGCCCTGGGCGATGAGGCACAGCATTACTTGCTGGAAAAGCTGGTGCCCGGCGATGTCTACCATGTGGATTCGCTGATCGCGGACGGGCGGGTCGTCTTCGCCGAGGTCAACGGCTATCGCCGCCCGCTGCTGGAGGTCTACCACGACGGCGGCATCTATGCCACGCGGACGGTGCCGCGCGACTCGCTGGAGGCGGTTCGGCTGCGCGAGGTCAACGAGCTAGTGCTGACCGGCTTTGGCCTGCGGCGGGGAGCCTCGCACACGGAGTTTCTCCGCTCGCACGCCGACGGCACGATGTACTTCATCGAGACCAGCGCGCGGGTGGGCGGCGCGTACACCGCCGAGATGGTCGAGGCCGCCACCGGCATCAACCTGTGGTCGGAATGGGCCAAGCTCGAAGTGGACCCGCAGCCCTACACCTTGCCCCCGACCCATGCCCGCTTCGGCGGGGTGATCCTGTCGTTGGCCCGTCAGGAATGGCCCGACACCAGCGCCTACGATGCGCCGGAGATCATCAAGCGGGTCAAGCTGCGGCACCACGTCGGCTTCGTCTTCTGCGCCGATACACCCGAGCAAATCGACGCGGTGCAGTCGGCGTTTCTACCACGCATCGCCCAGGACTTCGCGGCAGTCATGCCGCCAGCCGAGCGCGTCTCGCTGTAACCGACGCCTGCACGCCCCGGCGTCGGCACGCCCCGCGTCCGGTCAGCCAGCCGCTGCGTCGGTGGGTGAACTGGTGGGTGAGGCGGTGCCGGTGGCTAGGCGCATGACCGCCTGCTCGCTCAACTCCGCCCGGGTCAGTTCCCCGGCGATGCGGCCTTCGTGCATGACCAACACCCGGTCGCTGACGCCGATGATCTCCTCCAAATCGCTGGAGATCATCAGGATGGCCACGCCGTCGCGGGCCAGTTGGTCCATCAGCGCGTAAATCTCCGCCTTGGCCCCGACATCCACGCCGCGGGTCGGCTCATCGAAGATCACCACGTTCGGCTGACGCGCCAGCCACTTGCCCACGACCACCTTCTGCTGATTGCCGCCGGAGAGCAGCCCGACGCGCATGCCCAGCCCGGCAGCGCGGACGCGCACCCGTTGCGCTAGCTCGTGGGTGAGGGCGTGTTCGCGCTGGGGGTGGATGATGCCGCGGGTGCTGATGCTGGCTAGGTTGGGCAGGCTGAGGTTGTCGCGGATGCTCGATTGCAGGATCAGGCCGTGCCGCTTGCGGTCTTCGGGGATGAGCAATAGCCCCGCCCGCTGCGCTTCGCGGGGGCTACGCGGGGCAAACGCTTTGCCGTCGAGCGCGACGCTGCCGCCGGTCAGCGGCCGCAGGCCACTGAGCGCCTCGGCCAACTCGGTGCGGCCCGCGCCGATCAGCCCCGCCAGCCCCACCACCTCCCCCGCGCGCAACTCCAGCGACACCGGCGCACGCGATCCGGCGAAGGTCAAGTCGCGCACACGCAGCCGGACGGGGGCCGAGTGTGGGTTGGCGAGGAATTGCCGCGGGTAGAACTGCTGCAACTCCCGCCCCACCATCAAGCGCACCATCGCCTCGTGCGTCAGCTCGTCGCGGGACAATTCGCCGGCATTCTTGCCATCCCGCAAGACCGTCACGCGGTCGGCCAGATGATGCACCTCGCCCAGGCGGTGCGAAATGTAAATCATCGCCACCCCCGAGCGCTTCAGATCGGCGATGACGGCGAACAGCCGCTCGGTTTCGCGCTGGGTCAGGCTGGAGGTCGGCTCGTCCAGGATCAGAATCCGCGCCGAGAACGAGAGGGCGCGGGCGATCTCGACGAGTTGCCGCTGCCCCGGCGAGAGTCGAGCGAGCGGGGTATTGGCCAGCCGCGCGGGCAAGCCGACCCGTTCGAGCAAGTCGGCGGCTTGTTGACGCATCGACCGCCGGGCCAACAGCCGCAGCGGGCCGCCAGTGGTCCGCTCGTGGCCCAGAAAGAGGTTGGCGGTCACGTCCAGATTCTCCCAGAGGTTCAGCTCCTGGTGAATCAGCGCGATGCCGCGGGCCAGCGCATCGCGGGCATTGCTGAAGCGCACCGGCTGACCGTCCAGCAGAAGCTCGCCGCGGTCGGGGGGCAGAATCCCGGCCAGAATCTTCATCAGCGTCGATTTGCCCGCGCCGTTTTCGCCCACCAGCGCCAGCGTCTGGGCGGCCTCCACGGCCAGCGATACCCCGTCCAGCGCTTGCACCCCGGGGAACGATTTGCAGATGTTGCGAGCTTGCAATACTGGCGGCACGACACCAACTCCATCATCACCTTGGCCTACCATGCGGACACACGCTTGCTCAGCGGATGTCAGCGGATATTAGCGGGCACCAATGACCTGCTCGGCGAACCGCTCCATCTCCTCAAGCTGCGGGCTGCACTGCAACAATAGCAGATTGACGCCGACTTGCTCGAAGCGGGCGATTTGCTCGCGGACCATCGCCGGGGTGCCGACCAGCCCGCTACGCAGGCCCCGGTTGGACACCGAGTATTCCTCCAGGCTCACATGCGTTTGCAGTTGCGTGCCGGCGAGGAACTGCTGATAGTTGGCGAAGCCGCGGGCGGTGGCCTTGACGTTGGTGATGCGAGCAAGCTCGGCCTGCGCCGCTTCGAGGCTGTCGCGGACGATGACATAGCCGCTCACGCCGTAGATCATCGGCCCCAGCCCAAGGGCACGGCGGCGGCTGTTCATGTCGGCGATGCGTTGGCCAATGCGCTCGGGCGGGTCGCCGTGCATGACGTAGCCGTCGCAGGTGCGGGCGATCAGGTCGCGGGCCGCCTCGCTCTCGCCGCCGGCGTAGATCGGTGGCCGGGGTTTGGTCCGCGGCTTGGGCTGCACGATGCAATCGCGGACCTGGTAGTAGCGGCCCTGGTAGTCAACCGAATCGCGCTGCCAGAGCGCATCGACAATCGCCAGCCATTCGCCGGTGCGGGCGTAGCGGTCGTCGTGTTGCTCGAACTGCACGCCGTATTGCTCGGCCTCCTCACGCCACCAGGACGAGACGACGTTGAGCGAGAGTCGCCCGCCCCCGCCGATGTGGTCGAGGTTGGCCGCGCGCTTGGCCAGCAGGGCGGGGTTGTGGAAGGTCGGCCGCACCGCCACCATCAGTTCCAGCCGCTCGGTGACCGCCATCAGCGCCGAAGCCGTGGTCCAGGCGTCGAGCGAGGGTTCGCTGGTGCCCTTGATGTCGTTGAGGTTTAGCTCGGCGACCAGCGAGAGGTCGTAGCCAATCTGCTCGCTGCGACGGGCGAGCGTGCGGACATACTCCCAGGTCGCGGCCATGCCCTCGTCTTCGACGTTGCGCAGCCAGCCACCGAACACCGGCATCCAATACCCATAACGCATCGGCCCAATCCCCCCCAAGATATGCCGTCTGTTGCTACGCGATCCGCTCAGACGGCGTACAGCCCCCGGCCACAACTGCTACAGCAGACAAACTGGCCCGCCTGCACACTGCTGACGGTCTGGTGGTTGAGGGCGGTGTTGCAGTAGGTACAGGCATTGTCGCGGATGGCGGCCAATCCGTCGGGACCGTAGGCTTTGACGAGCCGGTCGTAGAGCGGGCGGATGTTGGCCGGTAGTTCAGCCTCGGCCTGGGCCAACTTGGCCCGGGCAATGCCAACCTCTTCGGTCAGGCTGGCGATGCGCTTCTGCTGGGCTTGCTCGAACTGGGCGAAGGCTTCGCGTGCCTGGGCGACGCGCTCGGCCAGCGCTGGCAGGGCGGCGGTCTGCTCATCGAGCTGGGCCAGACCTTCCAGAATCTCGGTTTCCAACTGGTCGATGCGGGCTTTGGCGTTGGCGATCTCGTTGCGCTTGGAGTCGTATTCACGCTGGTTGCTGACTTCGTCGAGTTGGCGTTCGTACTTTTTCAACTGCGCGTCGGTCTGCTTGAGCGTGATTTCGCGCTCGTGCAGCGTGACCTTGAGCTTCTTCAGCGCATCCTGGGCTTGCTGGTGCTTGGCCTCCTCCTGGGTCAGCTTGGCTTTCTGGGCCGCCAGCACCTTCGGGGCGCGGTCGATTTCGCTGTGCAGGTCGCGGAGGTGTTGGCGGAGCCGGTGGCACTGCGCGAGTTGCTTGGATAAGGTGGACATCGGATATAGCCCTCGGCACGCTAGGAAAAAATGCCGGCACGGTCGGCCCGCCCCCATCGCGCGAAAGCCCGCTGTTAGGTGCTTTCAAAGCGGCTCATCAGGCGAAGCAGAGCCAACACCGCGAGGAACAGGGCCAGTGCCAAATAACTATTGTAGCGACCGTAAGGGGCAAGGATCAGGAAGATTAAAAATCCCGCGCTCAGCACGATAATCAGAAAAAACGCCTGCAAGTATCGGACGGGCAAGCGCTGGCCCAAGCTAAACCCGGCTATCCCCACCGCCACGATCAGCAACAGCCCGCCGACCACCACGCTGATCTGCTCGATCAACTCGCGCGGCAGGTCGGTGATGGTCGGGGCAATGCTGATCGCCGGGCGGAGCTTGAGCTTCTCGACGTTCCCGGCCACCGCCTTGCGGCTGACCACCTCGGCTTTGTAGACCTCCAACAGCACCAGCGGCTCGTTGGTGCCGGGCCGACGCGGCACCTCCGCCATGCGGTCAAATACCTCCATGCCCTGGGCCACCTCGCCGAAGATGGTGTAGTTGCCGTCGAGGTGCCCGGCATTGCCCATGACCACCGAGAAGGAGGTCCGCGCGGAGTTTTTGTCGTTGTCTTGCCGGGCCATCGTCAATGTCCCCCGCTGATGCCGCACCGCCGGGCTAACCTCCAGCGGCAGCGGCTTGATGGCGGCGCGTTGCTCGGGGGTCAGCGGCTTGCCACGCACGACATCCGGCTCGGCCAGTTGGATGACGAAGTTCGGCTCCACTCGGGTAAAGCGGGTGTAGTCGTAGACACCGAGTTTGACCAGCTTGAGCAATTGCTCGACGTGTTTGGGGGCCACCTCGGGGTAAAGCGCCAGCACGGCGTCGCCGGCGACGGTGCGCAGGATGATGACCTCATCGGCAAACTGCGGCCGAGCCGCTGGGGTGCCCGGCTGGCCCGGCGTGCCCACCTGGCCGACGGCCCAGCCCGCCAGCAAGCACGCCCACGCGCCCAGCGCCACCAGCGCCCGCCTCGACCACCGCCCGCGATTCATCGGCTGGCCCCCGCCGGTGCCACAGTCGCCGCGGCGGGCGTAGCCGGACTCGGCTTGCCGTGAATCATCTCATCGAGGTTGACCATCAGCGGCGAAGCAACCGTGGTACGCTTCAACTTCCAGATCACCCCATCGACGAAGAAGTGGTGAATCTGCACCGCCACCGCCGTCAGGCCGGTAGTAAACAGCAGCATTTGCGACCAATTCTGCGCCGTCCCCAGCGACTGGGTCAGCAGCGCGGCCGTCACCCACGGGAAGACCACGAACAGAGCCAAACCGCCCAGGACGTTCAGCC